>Ga0316628_100002477_pt1 | contig 13714 bp, 9 predicted proteins | sample OWC_Aug_M2_C1_D5_FD_207648 | JGI IMG/M metagenome (GOLD analysis project Ga0316628, IMG submission 207648) | Wetland soil microbial communities from Old Woman Creek delta, Ohio, United States - OWC_Aug_M2_C1_D5_C | ecosystem: Environmental > Terrestrial > Soil > Wetlands | place: USA: Ohio... | reverse complement strand
AGCGGTTCGTGGCCGAAGGCTCGCTCGGGGCGAGCCCATCGGCCACCCGCTGACGACGGTGAGACGCAAGCGCCGAAGGCGCGCAGCGAACGTACTGCAGAGTACGCCTCGCTCGCTCGCGCTGCGCAAACGCCACATCTCACGGCACCTCACGACCCTCGCGACGAACATCGGTGAGAAGGTCAGGCTAGCGGCACCCCCGGGCGCGGTCGAGGCGCCGCTCCTGACGGGCGCACTCCGGTCCTCCGGGCTCAACCGGCGGTCGGCGGAGGCAGGCGTTTGACAGGTCTCGACCACGTGCCCGAATATGGGCGCATGACATCCACGAGCTCGCGTTGTCCGCACTGTGGGATGGTGCAGTGGCGCAACCCCGAGGGCCTGTGCAAACGCTGCGGTGGCGGCCTCGACGACAGCCCAGACCCCGGCTTCGCACCGGCCCTGCCGAGCACTGCCGGAATGCGGATCCCGGCGTGGCTGATCGTCGTCGCTGCGGCGTTCGTCTTCGTGGCCCTGACCGCCTACCTCACCCTGCCCCGCCTGTTCAATCTGCGCGGTACTCCGGTCGGGACGTTCACCGACTCGATGAAGCTGGTCCGGCTCGAGCTTCCCGACGGGTGGAGGCATCTCAGGCTGGACCGGGGCGATCTGCCGATGCCGCACGAGGACAACGAGTCCTTCTGGGACAGCCTCCGCGGCAGCTTCTTTCTCGGCGACATCGACTGGCCGCAGGGCATTCTCTACCTGCGGATCGTCAGCTTCGGGTTCAGCGTGGGCACGCCGCAGAATCGGGACTGGAGGCAGATGGCCACCGCCGAGCACGCGCGCTTCACGACCCACGTGGCGCGGCTGGGCGGCACCTATGAGGCGCTGGGCGAGAGCGTGGAGGACGCCGAGGTGGTGGTCGAGGCCGTGGGGCCGGACGGCGAGCCGGACCCGGACGCCCCACCGAGGACGAGTCGCGTGATGCTGGTCAGGATCGAGGGCAAGGTCGTGACCACGAAGCCCTTCATCGCCTGGTCCGACGGCGGGACCTTCCGCATGAGCTCGGTCACCTACACCTTCCAGACCCGCGAGTACTGGTACCAGGTTGTCGTCCTGGAGGACCGAGCCGACGTCGTCGCGCCCCAGTTCGAGCGCATCGTCGCCGGCGCTCGCATCCGCCAGACCAAGGGCTAGTGCCGCAAGCCCTGCGACGAAGAGGCGCCGTTCGAGGCGACGTCGGCCCCGAAGAGCAGTCGGCCTTCGCTGAAGATACCGCCCCGCAGGGTGTGCGCGAGGGCCTCGCGTAGCCGTTCCACGGGGTGGATTGTCAAGCGGTCGCGGACCTCGGGGGGCAGGTCCTCCAGGTCGGGCTCGTTGGCCTTGGGCATGACGATGGTCGTGATCCCGGCCCGCACCGCTCCCAGGATCTTCTCCTTGAGGCCGCCGATGGGCAGGATGCGCCCGGACAGCGTGATCTCGCCGGTTGCGGCCACGTCGTGGCGGGCCGGCCGGCGCGACAGGGCCGAGACCAGCGCGGTCGCCATGGTGACGCCGGCCGACGGCCCGTCCTTGGGGATGGCTCCGGCCGGGACGTGGATGTGCACGTCTTGGTCGAACGCCTCCGGCTCGATGTAGAGCTGGTCCGCGTTGGCCCGGGCGAAGCTCCAGGCTGCCCGCGCCGACTCCTTCATGACGTCGCCGAGCTGCCCGGTGAGCACCAGCTCACCCTTGCCGTGCATGGGCGAGGCCTCGACGAACATGATGTCGCCACCGACCGGGGTGTAGTACATGCCGGTGGCGACTCCGATCTGATCCGAAGCCTCGGCCCGCTCCGGGTGGACCTTGGCCCGGCCGAGCAGCTCGCTGACCTGGCCGGGGCCGATGTCCAGGTGCCCGAGCTCGTTGGCCGCGACCTTGCGCGCGACCTTGCGCGCCAGACGGCCGATCTCGCGCTCCAGCTGGCGCACGCCGGACTCGCGGGTGTAGCCGGTGATGACCGTGGCCACGGCCTCGTCCGCGATCCCGATCTGGGCCTCGCCGAGCCCGGTCTGGCGGAGCTGACGTGGGATCAGGTAGCGCTTGGCGATCTCCAGCTTTTCGCGCTCGGTGTAACCGGCGAACTCGACCAGCTCCATGCGGTCCTGGAGCGGGCCGGGGATGTTCTGGAGGAGGTTGGCGGTGCAGATGAACTGCACCTCGCTGAGGTCGAACGGTACCCCCAGGTAGTGGTCGGTGAAGGTGTCATTCTGGGCCGGGTCGAGGACCTCGAGCAGGGCCGCGCCGGGGTCGCCGTGGAAGGACGCTCCGAGCTTGTCGACCTCGTCGAGCAGGAACACCGGGTTCCTGGTCCCGGCCTGCTTCATGCCCTGGATGATCCGCCCGGGCATGGCGCCGACGTAGGTGCGGCGGTGGCCGCGGATGTCCGCCTCGTCGCGCACCCCGCCCAGGGAGACGCGCACGTACTCCCGATCCATGGCGCGGGCGATGGACATGGCGACGGAGGTCTTGCCGACCCCGGGCGGTCCCACGAAGAGCAGGATCGGGTTGCGGGGGACGCCGCTCTTGTGGATGTCGACGGCGGGCCGACCCTCGGCCTGGTCCGGCTCGGTCTCAGCCTGGCCCTCGGCCGCCACCTGCTCGCGGGCAGCCTCCTGACGCTGCTGGAGGAGCCGCACGGCGAGGAACTCGAGGATCCGGTCCTTGACGTCGCCGAGCGCGTAGTGGTCCTCCTCGAGGATGGCTGCGGCACGCTCGACGTCGATCCGCCCCTCGCTGCGCGCACTCCACGGCAGCTCGGTGATGGTCTCGAGGAAGGTCCGGATGACTTGCGACTCCATGCCCTCGGGGCCCATGCGCTCGAGGCGTCCGAGCTCGCGGTCGACCTCCTTGCGCACCACTTCGGAGAGCTCCAGCGCGGCGAGCTTCTCCTTGAGCTCGTCCAGGTCCTCCCGACCACCGTCGTCGCCGAGCTCCTTGTGGATGGCCTTGAGCTGCTGGCGGAGGTACATCTCGCGCTGGCGGTCGCCGAGCTCCTCCTGGACCTGCGACTTGATGTGCTCCTGGGCGTCGAGGATCGTGATCTGGCGCTGGATGTGGAGGAGCACGCCGCGCAGCCGCTCCTCGACCGACAGGGACTCGAGCAGCTTCTGCTGCTCGTACGGTTGGATGTCGAGGTGGCCGGCAACCAGGTCGGTAAAGCGTCCGGGCTCGTTGGACTCGGCCAGGAACTGCTCCACCGCCTCCTTGGGCATGCCGGCGCGTCGCCCGAGCTCGGCGGCCCGTTCCCGCGCCTCGCGGTAGAGGGCGGTGAAGGTGGGCGAGTTGGGGTCCAGCGGCGGCATTTCCGCGGCCAGGCGCACCGCGGCCACCAGGTAGTCGTCGCGCTCCTCATATTTCACGGCCACGGCACGGTGGGCGCCGTTGAGCAGGAGGCGCATGCCGGAAGGCCCGCGCTGGACCGGGCCGAGGGACGCCACCGTGCCCATGGTGAAGAGCAGGTCCGGGGTGACGTCCTCCACGTTCTCCTTCTGCGAGGCCACGAACATGAGCTTGTCGGGTGTGCGCAGGGCGGCCTCGATGGCATGCAGGGTGGCGGCGCGGCCAGCCGCGATCGGCGACGTCACGCCGGGAAAGAGCACGGCCTCACGCAGCGGGAGAACTGGAATTTCGATGAGCTCGGTCATGGTGTTGCTCCGATCTGCCCTTGCCCCTACCCGCAGTAGAACGGATTGACACCGGCCTCGTGGTCGGTCTGGTCCAGAACCTGCTTGATCTCCGGGACAGACTCCAGGATGGCGGCCTCGATGCCCTGCTTGAGGGTGACGGTCGACATGCCGCAGCCCTGGCAGCCGCCGCCGAACTGGATCACGGCCGCCTCACCCTCGACGCCCAGCAGCTCGACCCAGCCGCCGTGGCTGGCCAGGGCCGGGGCGACGCGCTCGTCGATCACCTCCTGGACGCGTTGGGCGACCGGGTCGTCCCAGGTGGTCGTGGCCTGCGGGTTGTCGATCTTGAATCCTGAGCCGGCGGAGTCGGACACGAAGTCGATGGTCGTCCCCTCGAGCAGCTGCGCGCTGTCCGGGTCCACGTACACCGTGAAGCGACCGGCGTCGACGGTCATGTCCTCGGCGGTGCTCTCGCCCTCGAGGACCAGGGTCAGGTCGTAGTGGAAGGTGCGCTGGCCCTGCCGATGGGCCGCGACCCGCAGCCCGACGCAGTCGCCGGATGCCTGCTCCATGAACTCGAAGACCTTGTCGCGGGCGCTGTCGGTCAAAGTGATCATCTGCTCGATCTCCCTCCAGCGGGGCCTCAAGACCCTGCTTTCTTCTGAGAACGTGTAACCCGCCGTCGAGCATTCCGCGCGGCAGCGAAACCGGGACGGGTGCTGCGCCTCGCGAGCCAGGCGCGCAGTGGTCTGGGGCGAGGCTGACCGGCAGAGCTCGGACGCCGAAACGGTCCCGGGATCAGCGTTCGCCGAGCACCGCCCGGACCGTGCGCTCCTGTCCGTCGCGGAGCAGGCTGACCTCGACCTGGTCGCCCGGGCTGTGGGCCTTGAGCAGCTGCGAGTAGGCGCGCAGGTCGGCGACCGGCTGGCTGGCGATGGCGGTGATCACGTCGCCCGGTTGGATCCCGACCGCCTCGGCGGCCGAGCCCGGGATCAGGCCCTGGACCCGGACCCCGGGTCCGGCGAAGCCGAAGTCGGGCACGGTGCCGAGGGCGGCGCGGCGCGGCGTCGCGTGGCCGGAAGGCTGCTCTTGGCCGGCGGCCGCGGCCCCGACGCGGACCTCGAGCGGCTCGGCGCGCTCGGCCAGGTAGGCGACGGCCTCGTGCGTCGCCTCGACGACCGTGACCAGGCCGCGGGCGTCGATGCTCTCGGCGGTGTCGGTCGGGCGGTGGTAGTCGGCGTGAGCGCCGGTGAAGAGCTGCACCGCAGGTATTCCGCGCTCCAGGCAGGCGACCTGGTCCGAGGCGTCGAGCGGCTCGGTCACGATCGCGATCGGCGCGCCGGTGGTGTAGCCGACGCCCATGAAGATGTGCCGCCACTCGCGGGCCGAGTCGGCGTTGAGGACATGGATCTGGCCGCCGCCGAGCCGTCCCACGGTGTCGAGGTTGAGGCAGGCGTAGGGCGCGCCATCGCTGCCGAGCGCGTCGAGGAGGTGGCGGGCGCCGAGCAGGCCGGCCTCCTCGCCGCTGGTCACGCCGAAGAGGACCGGGCGCGGCCGCGGCGCCTCGTCGGCCAGGACCTGGGCCAGAGCGAGCAGGGCCGCGACCCCGGAGGCGTTGTCGTCGGCGCCGGGGTGGACCAGGCCCGCGTTGCCTTCGCGCACGTCCGGCCAGCCCAGGCCCAGGTGGTCGAGGTGGGCCATGATCAGGACCGGACGACGCGCGAGCTCGGGGTCGCTGCCCGGCGCGCGGGCGATCAGGTTGGTGAGCTCGAGGTCGCGCTCCGGCTCGCCACCGCGCCAGGTCCAGCGCTGGCGAAAGCCGTCGTCGCCGGCCGGCTCGAGCCCGAGCTCGGCGAGGCGCGCCTCGACCCAGGCGGTGGCCCGCGCGAGGCCGGCGCTGCCCAGGCCGCGGCCCTCGAGCTCGGGGGCGGCCAGCACTTCCACGTCGCGGCGCAGGTCGGCCGGGTCGAGGGAGGGGGGCAGCTCGGCCAGGGGCGGGCGGGCCGGGAGCGCGAGCTCGGCCAGGGCGCCGTCCGCGAGGTTGCGGACCAGGGGCGACCCGACCGGCGGCCACATGCCCTTGGCCGTGTTCTCGGGCTCGGCGCCCTGGAAGGCGAGGGAGGAGTAGCGCGTGTAGTGGGGCAGCTTGCGGGCCAGACCGGGGATGGCCTCGACCGGGTCGGCCGTCACCCAGGCCACGGCGCTGGCCGGGTCGTGCGGGGAGCGGGCGACCAGGACCAGCGAGTGACCGAGCGCCGCGACTGGGTCGTCGCCGATCATGACCTGGCCCGCGCCCAGGCTGACCCGGTGGGCCGCGAGCTGGGCGGTCACCTGGCCGGCCAAACGGTTGCTCCAGCCGAGGACCCAGGCCGAGCCCTCGGGCAGGCCCTCGACCTCGGAGTCGAGCACCAGGCGCGGCTCGGCCGGCCGGGCCCAGACCGCGGCCAGCTCGCGCCATGCGGCGAGCTCGGCCTCCGGGGCAGCCGCGGGTAGGACGAAGAACGGCGCCTCGGCGCCGAACACGGTCGACAGGGCCGGCGGCACCTCGAGCGGGTCGAGGCGGCGCATCACGTCGAACTCCGGGTCGACGTCGACCCGCAGCGGCCGCGCCGGGCACGGGATGCGCACCCGGCAGCTGCGCTCGCAGGCCCCGACCTCTGCCCACACCGCCTCGGCTCGGTCCTCCAGGGTGACCGCCACCGGGACGTTGACCGGGAACGGGTCGGCGTCCTGGGTCTGGCGCAGCTCGAGCTCGAGCCGCCAGGGCTCGGTCGCACTCTCGCCACGACCAACGGACACGCTCGCGATCTCGAGCTGGGGGGCGCCGGGACGGCTGGTCCAGGTGGCGAAGAATGGGGTCCAGTCGCCGCCCGTCTCGTCGTCAAAGGCGGCCGCCACGTCGGCAAAGCTGGCCCGCGACCATGCGTGCTCGGTCCAGAAGCGAGAGAGGGCGTCGGCAAACGCCTGGTCGCCCACGGCGCGTCGCAGCATGTGGAAGAGCATGAGGCTCTTGCCGTAGCCCACGGCCTCGGTGGCGGCGGAGCGGCGGGCGGTGAACTCGGACAGCGGGAAGTCCCGGCTCGAGGTGACGAAGTCGGTGTACTTCTTGAGCGTGGCCCTCCGGTAGACCGCGGCCTCGCCACGCTGCTCGGCGAAGAGGTGGTCGGCGAGGTAGGCGGTCAGGCCCTCGCACCAGTTGCCGGAGCCCGCCTCGACGTAGGCCGAGTTGCCCCACCAGTTATGGAGCAGCTCGTGGGGGTAGGAGGAGGTCAGGATCCAGGGAAAGCGGATGACCCGCGGCCCGAGCAGGGTGAAGCCGGGCATGCCGTAGCCGGTTTCCCAGAAGTTCTCGACCAGGGAGAAGGCGGGAAAGGGGAAGGAGGGGAGCAAGCCCTGGTACATGGTCAGGTAGCGCCGGGTCGCGGCCAGGTAGCGCTCGGCCAGGGCCGGGTCCTCGCTACGCAGGAAGGCGTAGAGCTCGACATCTCCAGCCTTTTCGCTGTACTCGTGCCACGGTCCGGCCACCAGGTAGACCTCCTCGGTCGGCCGGGAGCTGGTCCAGGCGGTGACCCGGGTGCCGTCCGCCAGCAGCTCGTGGCGGCTGCGGCCGCCCTGGCTGACCACGTCCCAAGGCGGCTGCAGGCCCTGCACCTCGAGCTCGAAGGTCACCAGCTGATCGCCGAAGCTCGGGACCCAGGCGCTGGCCCCGGCCAGGAACACGCCTTCGGCGCCGATGATGCCCGGGGTTTCGGAGAAACCCCGCTGGTACTCCTCGCCCGCCTCGGCGAGCGGGTGGTGGATGCGGCCACGGTAACGCAGCTCGACCGGCTCGACGGCCTTCTCACCCCGACGCAGGCGCCACTCGTGCCGCGGTACCTCGCAGCTCGCCGGGTCGCCGCCCACCTCGTCCGGCCCGCGCTCCAGGGTCCACCCGTCGGATACCACCTCGACCTCGAGCCCGGCGTGGAGCAGGAAGGCGATCGCGCCCTCCCGGTCGGGCTCGACGGCGTCCCCGACGGTGACGCGGTCGACCACCTCGATGGTCTGCCCGGGAGGGTCGAGGCGCACGCTGAGGCCGTGGTGGACTGGGGTCGCCCCGGCGGTGGTGGCGATCGCGAGCATCACGGCTGGCGCGAGGGCGTGAAACGGCGCGGGGTGAGAACGGTCCATGGGAGGGATTCTAGCTCGGGCTCGGCCGAGCAGGTGGTATGATCGCCGACCGTAGCCTCGGCCCCGTGATTGGGCCGGGCCAAGGACTAAGGAGGTCCGTATGTCGTTTCGTCGTCCCCTGTTGGTCGTGCTCGCGGTCGTGCTGGCCGCCGGCTTTGCCAGTGCCGACACCAAGATCGTCAAGAAGACCCACACCGATGCCTTCGCCATCATGGGCCAGCAGCAGCCGGCCAAGGACGAGCAGAGCGTGTCCTGGATCGGGGACAAGCGGTTGCGCGTCGACAACGGCGACGCGTCGTTCATCGTGCGCCCGGACCAGAACGCCATGTACCTGGTCAACCACGCCGAGAAGAGCTACAACGTCATCGACCTGCCGGTGGACATCAGCAAGCTGCTGCCGCCGGGCATGGGCGACCAGATGATGCAAATGATGAAGTTCCAGGTCACGGTCACGCCCAGCGCCGAGACCCGCAAGGTCGGCAGCTGGAACGCGCGCCGCTACGATCTGACCATGAACTCGGCCATGATGCAGATGAACTCGGTGGTGTGGACCACCAAGGACGTCAGCTTCGACCTCGACTCCTTCAACGCCCTCGCCGAGGAGATGGTCCGCATGCAACCGGGCATGGCCGACACCATCGGTGAGATGCGCAAGATGGAGGGCTTCCAGGTCCTGACCGAGGCCACCATGATGGTCATGGGCAGCGAGGTCAAGTCGCGCGAGGAGACCTTGTCGATCGACGAGATGTCGGCTCCTGCCGGCACCTACGAGGTTCCGGCCGGCTACACCAAGCAAGAGTTCGACTTCATGAAGATGCAGCAGATGAACAAGTAGTCGCGGCACGGTTCGCGTCCCGCGACTTGAGCTCATGGCCCCCCATTTCTGCTCGGCGTGCCGCGCAGGGATCGGGGGCCATGAGCTTCCACGGTCAGAGCTGGTCGATGTCCGGGGCTTCCGCCGGGGTTGCCGGCTCTGCGGCGAGCTCTGGCCGGGGCTCCGGGCTGCGGCGGCGCTCGTCGATGTCGGCGCGCAGGCCCCAGACCAGTCCCACCCAGGCGGCGAGCAGGAAGCGGTTGAGCGGCGTCTGGAGCCCGAAGTCGACGACCTCGTGGAGGGCGGCGGCGGTCAGCGCCAGGGCCGCGCCGGCAAGGGGGTAGCGGTACTCGAAGCGCAGCCTGCGCACCCGCGAGGGCCAGAGCGCAGCCGCCAGCCCGGCCACTCCGAGCAGGAGCACGGCCACGCCTGCCAGACCCGAGGTGGAGGCCCACTCCAGCCAGTCGTTGTGGGCCTGCTCGAGGACGTCGCCTTCGGTGGCCGGCTTGTCGACCGAGATGACGTGGCGGTAGCTGCCGAGGCCGCTGCCGACGAGCGGGGCGCGCCGCCACGAAGCCAGCGTCGCGCTCCAGAAGTCCTGGCGTTCGGCCCCTTCCGAGCCCTCCACCAGCATCATCCGCCGGAACCTTTCGTTGAGCTCGGGCAGGCGCGTCCAGGCGAAGGTGGTGACGCCGGCCACGATCACCAGCAGGAGAACGGCGAAGGGCCAGCGCGTTCCGGCTCCGCGCCGCAGCCACAGGGGCAGGGTCAGGACCAGCGCGGCGGTCATGAACACGACCCCTCCCCGCGAGCCGCAACGGAGCATGGCGGCGCCTCCGATGGCGAGGGTGACGCCGCCCGCCAGGCACAGGACGACTGAGTTGCGCCGGGCCGATCCGTCCTGGCGGAGGTGGCGCCAGGCTGCGGCCAGGAGGACCAGGGCCGCGGGCAGGGCCAGCTCCAGCGCCAGGGCGAAGTGGTTGCGGTTGGCGAAGGGGCCGTAGGGTCCGCCGCCGGCGAGGTTGTCGCGCACCAGCATCACCCGCTCCGGCCCGCCGGCCTCGCCGGACAGACCGAGGACGGCGAGCAGGGCCCCGCTCGCGGCGATGATCCCGATCAGGGTCGGGAGGCCGGTCCGGGTTGCGGCCAGGCGCGCTGCGGCCAGCGCGACCGCGACCACGACCGCGATCGAGGCCGCGCACTGCAGGGTCGCCCATGGGGCGAGCGAGAGCGGGGCCCAGCCCTGGTGGAAGAGCTCGGCGAATCCGGGCTGAAGCAGCCCCCGGACCGCGGCGGGCAACGGGACCAGCTGGAGCGCGAGCAGCGCGGCCAACCCGAGGCCGGCGAGGCGGTGCACCGGCGGGACCTCCGGCGGTCGCCTCATCTCCAGAACCAGAGCCAGGGCGAGGAGCGCGGTGAGGGCCCGGGTAATGGGGTCGATGCCGGCGAAGAGAACGGTGTTGCCGAGGATGACCGCGCCCAGGAGCCAGCGGTGGAGGTGGATGCGCTGCATCAGCCGGGCTCGGAGCTGAACCGGTAGCCGACCCCGCGCACCGAGTGGATGTAGACCGGGTTCTTGGGGTCTTGCTCGAAGTAGCGGCGCAGGCGGACGATGAAGTTGTCGATGGTTCGCGAGGAGGTTGAGAAGCGGTAGCCCCAGACCCGCTCCAGGATCTCCTCCCGAGACACGACCTGGTTCTTCCGCTCCACGAGCAGCTTCATCAGCATGCACTCCTTCTCGGTGAGGGCGAGGGCCTGGCCCTTGCCGATCGCCTGGAAGGTCAGGAAGTTCACCTGGTTGCCGCCGAAGGTGTAAATCTCCTGCTGGTCAGGAGGCGTGCTGTACCACTCCTGGCGCCTGAACATGCCCTGGATGCGGAGGATCAGCTCCTCGAGCAGGAATGGCTTGGCGATATAGTCGTCGGCGCCGACCCTGAGCCCGAGCAACCGGTCCGCGTCTCCGGACCGGGCGGTGAGGAAGAGGATGGGGACCAGGCTGCCGGCATTGCGGACCCTGCGGCAGACCTCGAGGCCGTCCATCTTGGGCATCATGATGTCGAGGATGACGAGGTCGAACTTCATCGACTGGGCGAGGCGCAGGCCCTGCTCGCCGTCATAGGCGACGGTCGTGGTGTAGCCCTCGAACTGGAGGTTGTGGGCGAGGGCCTCGGCCAGGTGCTCCTCGTCCTCGACGACCAGGATGTGCTGTTTCATCGGCGTTCCTCCCACACCTCGGCGTTGGGCAGGGTGACCCGGAACATGCTGCCGTGCGGGCCGCTCGCGGCCACCGCCACCGTGCCGTGGTGGGCGGTGACGATCTGCTTGACCAGGTACAGCCCCAGCCCGGTGCCCTGGGCGATGCGGGTCATCTCGTCCCCACCCCGGTAGAACCGGTCGAAGATGAAGTCGAGGTCTGCGAAGGGTACACCCTTGCCGTTGTCCATGACGTCGAGCAGCGCCTGGCCGCCCTCGACCTCGAGGTGGACCCCGACGCGGGGGATGGTGCCGCCGTACTTCACGGCGTTCTCGAGGAGGTTCGAGATCACGATCAGGAAGGCCTCCTCGTCGAGGTCGACCCACACCTCGGGCCTGACCTCGACGTCGACCTGGACGCCCATGGTCGTGGCCCGCCGCTCGAAGGAGTGGACCCCGTCCACGAGCACCTCGCTCAGGTTCGACTTGCGCAGCGAGAGGTTGCCCCCGCCCTCCCCGTAGCGCGTGACCTCGAGGACCTTCTGGACCAGGCTCTGAAGGCGCTCGGTGTCCTGCAGGGCGTTCTCGAGGAAGCGCAGACTGGCCGTGCCGTCGGCGCGTCCCCGGAGCACGGTCTCCAGCGACAGGCGCATGGACGCGAGCGGCGACTTGAGCTCGTGGGTGATGGCGGAGAGGAAGTTGCGGTGCTGGTGCTCGAGCTCGGTCTCCCGGCGCCAGGTCCGCGACAAGATGACGATCAGGGCCGCCATCAGGAGCACGAAGAACACGCCCTCCGAGGCCAGCATCAAGACCCGGTCACGGTAGTCCGAGCGGATCTGCTCGAGGGCTTCGGGACGGGCGACGACGGCCCGGTCGGCGAACGGCGACGACATGGCCGACGCTGCCCGGCCCGGGCCCTCGGCGGTCGCGACGGCATCGACCACCGTCAGCTCGCTGCTGACGTTGAACAGCCCGGCGAGCCACTCCGGCCGTGCCTTCAGAGCCAGGCAGGCGTCGCCAGTGGGCAACGTGAGCCACAGCGCCCCGCCCTCGGCGTTCCAGCCGGGCACGCACGGCCGTTCCGGCGGGACCGGAACGCACTCCGAGAACCGCGCCGGGGGATGCTGGCGGTCCGGCTCGAGCCCGGCAGCGATCGCGGTGCCCGCGTCGGCAGCGGCGTCGGCCAGGGCAGAGGCGATGCGGGAGGCCTCACGGGCGCATTGGGCCTCGAGGCGCTGCTCCTGGAGGTCGCGCCGGACGCGGTTCTCGCGCAGCCCGTAGACCAGCCACCACAGGAGCTGGCCGAGGATCACCGCCACCACTGCGGCGGCGACCACCATGTGGCGGAGGGTGAAAGGCCCCTGCTTGCGCATGGGCGAAGTGTAGCTGATTCAGCGCCGTGCGCTGAATGGGGATGATCCGGCCTACAGAGCTGTCAGCACCCGGGCGATCCGCTCGAACGCCCAGTCGACCTCGTCTCGGGTGATGACCAGGGGCGGCGCGATGCGGATCACGTTCTCATGGGTCTCCTTGCACAGCAGGCCCTCGGCCTGGAGGGCGACGCAGAAGCGGCGCGCGCCGCCGGCGGCGGGGTGGAGCTCGATGCCAATCCACAGGCCCCGTCCCCGGGTCTCCTTGACGTGGGCTGACTTGACGGTTCGCAGGCGCTGCATGAAGTACTCGCCGAGCTCGGCCGAGCGCTCGGCCAAGCGCTCCTCGACCAGCACCTTGAGAGCCTCACGGGCCACCGCCGCAGCGAGCGGGTTGCCGCCGTAGGTAGAGCCGTGGTCGCCGGGCGCGAACACGCCCATGACCTCGTCGTCGGCCACGATCGCCGACACCGGGTAGAGGCCGCCGGACAGGGCCTTGCCGATGATGACCACGTCGGGGCGGATGCCCTCGTGCTCGAAGGCGAAGAGCTTGCCGGTGCGACCGAGACCGGACTGGATCTCGTCCAACATCAGCAGGGAGCGGTGCTGAGAGGTGAGCTCGCGCAGCCGCCGCAGGTAGCCCGCGGGCGGGACCACGATCCCGGCTTCGCCCTGGATCGGCTCCACGAGCACCGCCGCGACGTTGGCGTGCATCGCCGCGGCCACCGCCTCGGCGTCGCCGTAGGGGAGGATGCGGAAGCCGGGCGTGAAAGGCCCGAAGCCGTCCCGGTACTGGCGCTCGGTCGAGAACCCGACGATGGCCGTGGTGCGGCCATGGAAGTTGCCCTCGAAGACCAGGATCTCGGCCCGGTCGGGCGGGGTCCCCTTGACCGTGTAGGCCCACTTGCGCGCCGCCTTGATCGCCGTCTCCACGGCCTCGGCGCCGGTGTTCATGGGCAGCACGCGGGCGTAGCCGGTGAGCTCAGCGAGCTGCTGGCAGAGCGGGCCAAGCTGGTCGTTGCGGAAGGCGCGCGAGGTCAGCGCGAGGCGCCGCACCTGCTTCGTCATCGCCTTGACGATGCGGGGGTGGTTGTGACCCTGGTTGACCGCCGAGTAGGCGGCCAGGCAGTCCATGTAGCGCTTGCCCTCGACGTCCCACACCCAGACGCCCTCGGCGCGGGTCAGGACGACGTCAAGGGGGTGGTAGTTGTGGGCGCCGTAGCGTTCCTCAAGGGCGATGTAGTAGGCCGGCTGGGGCTTCTTGGACATGGGGAGAACCTCCGCTGGAAGCGAGCTCAATGCTGACGGCCGCCTGGGCAGCTGCCGCGCGCACCCTACACCTTCGGCCTCAGGGGTGCAAGTGCGCGGCCCGCCGGGGGGTTGGCTTGTGGGCACCCTAGCCCGAGCCCGCTACCGTTTCCGTCATGCCGGCTCTCCCGCTCGGTGACGACGACGGCAGCGGGGTCGGGATTGGGGTCGGGAACGGGGAAGATTCGCCGTGTCAGCCCACCGGACTGGCT
>Ga0316628_100002475_pt1 | contig 13718 bp, 10 predicted proteins | sample OWC_Aug_M2_C1_D5_FD_207648 | JGI IMG/M metagenome (GOLD analysis project Ga0316628, IMG submission 207648) | Wetland soil microbial communities from Old Woman Creek delta, Ohio, United States - OWC_Aug_M2_C1_D5_C | ecosystem: Environmental > Terrestrial > Soil > Wetlands | place: USA: Ohio... | reverse complement strand
CCGGCATCTCTTTTCCGCCCAGGATATAGCGGAAGTTATCCCATTCCAGATCCACGCCCGACTCCTTGAAGGTGGGAACACTTTTCAGCAGCGGATCGTCGAGCCTTTTGCCGGGGCTCACCGCCAGCAGCCGCAATTGTTTCGCCTCGATCATGCCCATGATGTCATCGATGGTTGAAAACACTGCCTTCCCCGTGCCTTCCAGGACCACCAGCGTGGATTCGACGCCGCCGGAAAAGGCCGCATAATTGATCTTGGTGATATCCAATCCGGCCTTGCTGAAGAGGGCTCCCATGCAGAGCCGGTCATCATCAGCCCCGCCGCTTATCGGAGTGGCATCCGGCTTTTCCCTGAGGTCCTTGAGGAGATCGCCGAGGGTCTTGTAAGGAGAGTCCGGCCGCACGAGAACGCCGTAATAGGCCGAGATCAGGCGGGCAAGGGGCCTCCAGTCCTTGTGCCATAATGGAGACCGGCCTATGGCATAATTCAGCATCCCGCCGGTCGACTGGACGGCGATCATGTAAGGATCTTTTGAATGTCTCGAAACGACCTTCTGCATCCCGATAGGCGAGCTGGCCTGGTTCTCGACGGGCATGGCCACTGGGACCAGTTTCTCCGCTAAGAGGGTGTGGGTAACGGCCCGCGCCGTGCCATCGAACCCGCTCCCCGGTTTGGCCGGAGCAATAAAGAGCACGGACTTTGATGGATAAGCCGCGGCAGCAAATGCTTCACTCGCCGCCCCAATCCCCATTCCGATTATAGCCACAGCGACGGTGATCCAAATCCAATACGATTTGTCTTGACCTCTTTTCATGCGACCCTCCTTCTTTAGTTTGGTGGATGTCATCAACTTCACGACCTGGTTCATAACACGGGTTGAGAAACCAGGACTGGCCAGGCTGGCACCCTATATCCGCCAGCCTTGCTTTCGGCCTGTATATATAATGAGGAGCATCTCTTGTCAAGAATTTTTTCTTACTGTTTTTTCTTGCTGGGCCGGCCCCAACTTTGAAGAATTTTTTGAAACGGTTTGGCTATAAAATGAATGAGATTCCTTCGGGATTCTCAGAGAGACGGAAGCGGAAAAATGAGCGGAATCTAAAAAGGAAGGCGTCAAAAACGGCAGACGGGGGAATTAGGCTGGCGGAGCCCCCGGGAACTCCTCCTGGGAAGCCCCGCCTGAGAGGTGTGATCTAAGGGTTAGTCGTTCTTGCGCCGCTCCATGATATAAGCTTTGACAAAGTTGACCTGCTCGACCGCATCGCCGAAATAGACTTCCGGGTTGGTGATCTCATCAATTTCTTTATCGCTCAGATGTTTCCGCGCCTCCGGAGTCTCAAGGATAGCTTGCTTCAGCGATTTGTTTTCGTCAAAGGCTTTCATGGAAAGGTCGTGGACCAGGGTGTGGACTGCGACCTTTTTCCCGGTTTTCTGCCACAGCTTCAGCATGACCACTTCCGACATGGCAATGCCTTTCTGCATATAGAGGTTCTGCTTCATACGATCGGCGTGGACGACCAATTTGCTGAATATGCGAACGGCCTGATTGAGGGCGGCCTCGGCATATCCGAAGGTATCCGGAATACAGGCCATCTCCGGCCCCATCCGGGTGGCGTCCCGCTCCCCGGTCTGGGAAATATCCATCATCACCATGGCGTTGGCCCGGGCGAGCTTGGCCAAACCATGCTGCCATTCGCTTGGCTCCGGGTTCCGTTTGTTCGGCATCGTCGAACTGGAATACTGCTTGGCCGAGTCCCACGGCTCCTCAACCTCTTGAAATTCCGTCCGCTGGAGATCCCGCACCTCAAGTCCGATCTTGCCCAGGAGGCTGCATAACAGGGCCAAATTGTTTACACACTCTGCAAAACGATCCGTGCGCAGAGCCAGATCGGCCGGTGGATTCCCCAAACCGATCTTTTCCGCCACTCGTCTCACCATATCGTGGGTCTTCTCTTTCCCCATGAGATAGACCCAGGTGTTCCGTGTCCCGCAGGCGGCCGAAAGCTTCATCACAAACAATCTCTTTCTCATCTCTTTGAAACGCTCAATGCAGTCCCTCAGCTCGTAGGCCCAGCACGCGACTTTGAAGCCGAAAGTGATGGGAACGGCATGCTGGCCGTGGGTGCGCCCCATCATGACGGTCTGCTTGTGCTTCTCCGCCAGCCCCAGCCAGATATCCTCCAACTTAATCATTTTGGGAAAAATGATGTTGTACGCTTCGCGGATCTGCAGGGTCAGGCCCGTATCCAGGATGTCCTGAGTCGTAGGGCCCACGTGATAATGCTCACCCATGGGTCCACACATCTTGGCGAAGGCTTTGATCAGGGAGACGATGAGGTGGCCGGCGTCCACCTTGAATTCATTGATCATCTCCGGGGTCAGGTAGTCCAGCGAGGATTTGCGGGTAATCTCGTCTGCCGCCTCTTTGGGAACCAACCCCACCTCTGCCGAGGCCTGGCTGATCGCTGACTCAAAGTCCAGCCATTTCTGGACGATGTTGCGCTCATGGAAGATGCGGCGCATGTCCGCCGACCCATAAGCGTTTTGCAGTAAACAGGAAACATTTCTCATTGCTTTCTCCTCCTTTTGTCTTGACATTCATCGGGAATCCATATAAGTAATTGGATACAGGATATAGGATAGAAGTTGTAGGTGTCAAGAAATATTTAAGCCTCACTTTGGAAATTCTCAATTAAGGGTGGAAAATGAGAAGGCACCTCCAGGATAACCCCTTTGGCCCCCCCGCCAACCTTATTTCCAAGAGTGAATACGTTTATCGATCTCTTCGGGATGCCATTTTGGCCGGAATCTTAAAACCAGGCACTTTCCTGAATCAGGTAGAACTCGCTGAACAGTTCCAGATGAGCCGCATGCCTATCCGGGATGCCTTAACCATTCTGGCCAAAGAGGGTTTGGTGCGGAACTTCAGGCATAAGGGGGCAAATGTTATTTACTTTTCCCTCCGTGAAATTCAAGAGATCTATTTTATCCGGAAAATCCTGGAAGGGTATGCCGTACGCGAAGCCATTCCGAGCATGGATGCGAAAACGCTGGCCAAGTTGGCCAAAATCAACCACACCTTAGCCCGGCACGCTCAAACCGGGAATATCGACGCCATGATCAGAGAGAATGAAAAATTCCATACGGCTCTTTATGAGCCCTGCCAGAACAGGAAGCTCTTGGAGCTGATCCAGAACCTTTGGTCGAGCTATCCCAAGCGAAAATTCTGGGAAATCAAAGGCCGGGGAAGGCAAGTGGTAGAACAACATGAAAAGATCCTGACCGCGGTTCGCGCCCGAGATCCGGAAAAAGCACAAAAGTTAATTGAAGATCACCTGATTCTTTCCCAAGACATAATTGAGCATATGGATTCGGGGGGGGAATCGGTGAGTTAGAAGAAAGGGGGAATATTCATGGAAAGCAAGGGGAAGAGGTTACTTGGAATCGGGTTCACTTTGATTTTTCTGGCAACCAGCGTCACCTTGGCCGTCCGGGCGAAAGGGGCCGAATTTCCCGCCAAGTCCATCACGATGCTCTGCGGATCCACCGCGGGCTCGCCGGTGGATGTGATGGCCAGGGAGCTGGCCAGACAGATGGAAAAGATCCTGCGCAAACCTGTCGTCGTCCAAAACAAACCGGGTGGGTCCCAGGCGGAAGAGCTCTCCACGGTGATGGGTCAGCCCCCTGACGGGTACACCATCGGCACAGTTACCACGAGCACGGTGGGAGCTCTGGCGGGTCATTTGCGCAGCCAGTTCAAGATCGGAGATTTTTATTTCCTCGCGTTAATGCAGAGCGACCCCTATGCCTTGGTGGTCAAAGCCGACAGCCCTTTCAAGGATCTCAAGCAGATGATCGAGTATGCCCGGGCCAACCCGGGTAAAGTCAAGGTTGGCGGTTTTGGCACCGGTTCCGGCCATCACATGGCCTTCCTGGACCTGGAGGAGACAACCGGGGTGCAGATGAGGTGGGTTGCCTTCGATGGAGGAGCAGCGGCCATCGCGGCTGCCTTGGGCGGTCATGTCGATGCGGCGCATACCAACCCGGGGGTGGTAATAGGGCATGTCAAGGCCGGTAAAATGCGGATTCTGGGCATTGCTTCCGAGAAACGCCTGGATGTCCTGCCTAATGTTCCCACCTACCAGGAGCAAGGGATTTCTCTGGTCCTGTTCCAATGGCGGGGTGTGGCCATGCGGGCCGGGGCGTCCAAGAACGTAACCGACAAGCTGATTGGTGCAATTGCCCAGGCCAGCCAGACTCCTGAGTTTATGCGGTACATGAAAAATACCAACCAATTTGCCATTGATCTGGCGGGGGATAAGGCCCAAAAATACGTGGAAGATGAATTTCTAAAGACAACGGAACGCATGACCAAACTGGGCCTGCTTAAATAAATCCAGCGGGCAGAGGATTAAGTGGGTGCGGAATAAAGCAGAGGGGATCGTTACCCTGTTCATCCTCATTTGCGGCCTGGGGTACTTTTTAGCGGCTACTCAATATTCCATCGGAAAGCTGGACAGCCCGGGGGCGGGGCTGATGCCCCGTTTGCTCGGTATCGCTTTTGTGCTTTTATCAGCCTCCCTGCTGGTAACAAACTGGTTTGGCCGCAGATCAGAGCCTCCCCCCTCCCCTGCTCATAGGGAACGGAGCCCAAAGCTCAAAACGCCCTTGCAGGTAACGGTAATCCTGATTTTGTATGTGGCCGCTATCCCGCCTCTCGGCTTTATCCTTTCCACTTTTCTGGCCATCTTTTTTACCGCACGGTTTATGGGATTGGAAGGGTGGAGGAAACCCGTTTTGCTCAGCCTCGGTACTGTGGCCTTTGCCCACCTGCTCTTTGTATTGCTTCTGGATGTCCCCCTGCCGGTGGGAGCCCTTTGGGGAGGGTGAAGGATGCTTGAGGGGTTATGCTACGGTTTGCAGAATGCCCTGGATCTGCGGAATCTCTTGGCAGTGGGGATTGGGTGCTTTGTAGGCACGATTGTAGGGGTGTTGCCGGGGATAGGGCCTACGGGCACGATGGCCTTGCTCTTACCTTTGACTTTTGCGCTGGGGCCGACAGCCGGCATGATTATGCTGGCCGGGATCTGGTACGGGGCCCAGTACGGTGGTTCTACAACCTCCATCCTTGTAAATGTGCCGGGAGAGGCCGCCAGTGTGGTTACCTGCCTCGACGGTCATCAGATGGCGCGGAAGGGCAAGGCCGGCGCTGCCCTGGCCGTAGCAGCGATCGGCTCTTTCGTTGCCGGCACCATAGGAGTCCTGGGGCTTACCCTCTTTGCACCCCCTCTGGCAAATGCCGCCCTGGATTTTGGCCCTCCAGAATTTTTCTGGATCGGGTTGCTGGGTCTTCTTCTATTGTCGAACCTGAGCGGCAAGTCGACCGTAAAAGCCCTGCTTATGGCCACTCTGGGAGTTATGCTGGCTACAGTAGGGATGGACCCCATCTCCGGGCGCCCGCGTTTCAGCATGGGATCTTCCTCCTTGTTCGGTGGATTTGAATTCGTTCCGGTTACCATGGGACTTTTCGGAGTGGCCGAGATTCTGAGCTCGTGTGCGGAACGGTTGGAGTCATGGGAGGTTTTGAAGGTCCGCTTCCGGGATCTATACCCCAATCGGGAAGATCTGCGCCGTTCATTGGCCCCTATGTTGCGAGGAGGAGTGGTCGGATTCCTGGTAGGATTGATTCCCGGTCCGGCCGCGGTGATGTCCTCGTTTGTTTCCTACGCCGTGGAACGAAAAATTTCCCGCCATCCCGAAGAATTCGGCCGGGGGGCCATCGAAGGGGTCGCCGGCCCGGAATCGGCCAACAACGCCGCAACCGCCGGGGGACTGGTTCCCTTATTGGCCCTGGGCCTGCCCTTTGCTCCACCCACTGCCGTGCTGCTCGGTGGACTCATGATCCACGGGGTAGTACCGGGGCCGCTCCTGATCCAGGAGCACCCCGAGCTGTTCTGGGGGGTCATCGCCAGCATGTATATTGGGAACACTATTTTGCTGATTTTGAACCTTCCTCTGGTCGGTGTCTTCGCGAGCATAACCCGATTGCGACCCGCCATCGTCCTACCCGTTGTGCTGGCCTTGTGCGTGATCGGAGCTTATGGCGTAAACAACAGTATGTACGACGTTTGGGTCATGCTGGTTTTCGGCATTCTGGGCTTCTTTATGCGCCGTTTTGAATTTGAGCCGGCTCCGGTAGTCCTGGGTCTGGTTCTCGGAAGAATGCTGGAAAACTCCCTCCGTCAATCCATGGTCATTATGGAAGGGAACATCTGGGGCTTCTGGTCACGCCCTCTCTCCGCCACTCTAATCATTCTGGCGATTTTGGCCCTGTTGGTACCCCTCATCATCCGATTGTCCGCTTATAGGAAGAGGAGGATAGCTTAAGCCCGGAAACTCCGCAAGACCTGACCCACCCGACCTTTAATTGACAAAGATCGCTTGATGGGCTAAATTGTTTTTCTCAGCGCTATCCCATTCACAGGCAACTATCGGGTTCTTGTTGCTCGAGGAAAACCGCGGGATCAGGCGACATGGAGGAGTTCTGGCAATCTCCGATTGCTTGCCAGGCCGGGAAGTAAGCTTGAGGAGGGGGAGGTTAAAAATGGCCTCAAAAATTCACGACCCATACAACCCGGCATTGCTGCGGCTGGAATTACTGAGCCAGGGGATTAAAGTCGATCCGGAATTCTCAAAACAATTGGGCTGCAGCTTAAAGGAACCCCTCTGGACGCGGACCGGCCCAACCAGTACGGGCATCGATCTCATGCTGGAAAGGGGTCATTATGTCAGTCCTGCGATTGAAGGGGAGAGATTCCCGTACCATTACAAGAATTCTCCATTCCTTTTGACGGTCGACGAAGAGAAAAGGCCGGTGATTAAGAAAAATGGCAAGGTGGTTCAGCGCGTCAAGCCCTTTCCCCGGCCCAGTTTTTACGGCAAAACAACCCGGAGCGGGGTTCCCATGGAGAAAATTGCCGTTGTCACCGGTGATTTTTTAGCCATCGCCATCGACAACCGGTGCTGGTTTTGGGGCTATTACCGCGATGACAAACTGGTCAATTACAAGGAGAAACAGTGCCAATATTGCGGCATCGGGTTGAGCATGAAGCGGGATGAACTCTACCGGAAAAGCAAAGAGGACATCCTGGAGGTGTTGGAAGCCGCTCTCGGGGGAGGCGATGTGCGGCACCTCGGCATCAACGCCGGCACCTTCCCCCCGCCGGGCCGGGGACACGAGGAATATGCGGAAATCGTATCCGAGGTCAAATCTCGTTTTGACATCTGGGTCCGGCTTTCGATCTGCCCGCCGGAAGACGAGAAATATGTCGACCTCCTTTTCGAGGCGGGTGCCGATCAGATAGGCTATGATATCGAAGTGTATGATCCGGAACTTTATGCCAAGATCTGCCCCGGGAAGTGGGCAGAGGTCGATCGAAACGTCCCGCACCAGCATTTTAACCGCATGCTCGGCTATGCGGCCAGGAAAGGCGGGCCCAACAGGACCTATTCCATCCTCGTCACGGGCCTGGAATCCCGTGAAAGCACGGCGGCGGGCGTAGAACATCTCTGTAAAATGGGCGTTGTTCCGAGGATGAGCGTATTTCGACCCATTCCCGGAACCGCAATGGAAAGGTACCCGACACCCACCCCGGAATACCTCGTCTATTGCTACCGCCGCCTCCGGGAGCTTACCATGAAATACGGGGTGGATTCCGGATGCCCGGGGTGCGGGCGGACCTTTGTGGCCACCAAGGAATACGACGGAACCAACCCGGTGATGCCGGAAATCACCGATGCAGACCTAAGAATGGCCGGGATCGATCCGGCCAGGGTTTCCTAAATAGTTGGCCCCCAGGGATCATTCAAGACCGGCCCAACAACGAAGTAATCTCTCGAACGGCGTTCACGCTGTCGAGTTCACGTATTTTATGGACAATCTCCTTCTGGGTGGATGAGTTTAGGATTCCTTCGGAAGCGACATAAAATTTCTCTTCGATATTTTTCCAGCCGATAGGATTGTCGGGCATCCCCAGGGGAGAATCGATTCTCTTCTCGATCATCCTTCCATCCGCCATCTCTGCCCGGAGCACCGCTGAACGAAGCCTTGGGAATTGCGCCGCAATCTCTGGATCTTCAGTCACCAATACTTGGGACGCGACCTTACGAACCTGGGGATCCCTCAGCGTCTCAGGAACCCATTCCCTTTGGCTCACCCGTCCTTTTATTAGAGCCAATCCCACTAAAAAGGGGATAGAAAAACGCGCTTCGTGAATGGATTGAGGGGTTTCCCCTTTAAGGACGGCGGCCTGGCGATACGTTTTAATCTCGATCTGTCGGACTTCCCCGGCGTGATTCTGTATTTCTTCTCTCAGAGCTAAGGCGGCATCAATGGCCGGAAACGAATGACCGCACGCCGAATGGATCTTGTGATACGCAAAGGAGATTTCATATGGATCCTTCACTGCCCGTAAAATTTCATCCGGATTTGCACTGTTGGAGTATGCCCGAAAGAAGCCCTCTTTGGCCTCCAGGACCGTTCGGGGACCCGTCATACCGCCTTTGGCCAGGAGAGCGGCGAGCAATCCATCCATGGAGGCTCTTCCGGCGTGCACATGTTTCACCGTTGCGCCGTCTTCGAGGAAAGCAAAAAGGCCCGCTCCCATGGATCCGGCAATGCCCAGGGCGTGAACCAGGGTCTCGGACCCGAGCCCCAGGACTGCCGCCGAGGCAGTGCAGGACCCGAAAGGGCCGACCGTCCCTGTGGAATGAAAACCCCTTTGCCGGTGGGCTAAGTCGATGGCTCGGCAGATTCTCGATGAAATTTCATAACCCAGAACGATCGCCCGCATGAACTTTTTCCCGGAGATTTGTCCCTTTCCAGCCAGGGCGAGAGCGGCAGGAAATATGGTTGCCCCGAGATGAAGCCCGGAGGCGTACCGGTGAGCGTCATCCAGTTCCTCGGCATGGGCAATCATTCCATTGAATAACGCGGAACCCAAAAGCGTTGCCTTTTCCCTCCTGCCGATCAGGGTTGCGCTCCCTTTGCCCATTGCGGCCAATACGGAAACGCCCGCCTTCGCCGTGGGAGATTCTGCCCCGCTATAGCAGGCGGCGAGGAAGTCCAAAAAGCACATCTTGCACGTTTCAATTACCGAAGATGGCAAAGACTCGTACTCTATTTCGTCAACGATTTGAGCCAGCCTGCCGGTTAAGGTCCGCTGCATTTCTTCCTCACCTCACCTTGTATGAAACCATTGGCGGTGGATCAGTTCTTGAAAGATTTACTGGAAGTATTTTATTAACAAAGGCAGTTCTTTTCAATGAAAAAGCCGATGGGACCAATGGGGAAAATATCCAGATCTGGAAGTCCAGGCAAAACAGCGGCAAATTGCGGCAAATTGCGCTTGACAAAATAATTTGATCAAGCTAATAAAAGCTGTCATTCCTTCAGAGGATCCGGGCAGAAGAAGGATATGGAGGATGTCATGGGAAAGAAGTCTTTTCTCAATAAGGACTTTGTGGCCGGAATTCTGCTGATTCTCTTCAGCCTCTGGGTCATTGCCGAGGCTCAAGAATTTAGGGCAGCCGCGGAAAGGTTCAGGGGAATCAGCCCTGCCCTTTTTCCCACCCTCCTGAGCCTCTGCATTATTCTATTGGCCCTGCTTATGATCATCCGGGGCCTGCGCAAGGGGTACAACTGGGATTTTGCTCTGGACCTGCGGAAGAAATATTTTTATCTAACCCTTGGCCTGGTGGTCGCCACCATCGCCTATGGTTTGACCATGGAGTTTCTCGGCTTCTTCTTAGTCACTTTTCTTTACAGTCTTCTTTTCATCATCTGGATGAGAGGGGCCCCTCCCTTCCGCGCGGCCATCATCGCCTTTGCCGCCACGGGCTTGATTTACCTGGTCTTCCATAAACTCATGCTGGTTCCCTTTCCCCGGGGTGAGATCTTCGAAATGCTGGGGATGTAAAAAGGAGGTATTCTTACACCATGGACGTTCTGTTTAACGCCATGGGACAGGTTTTTCAGCCCCACATGGTCCTGATTATTCTCCTGGGCAACTTCATCGGGGTCGTAGTGGGAGCTTTGCCCGGAATCACGGGGAGCATGGCCATCGCCATCCTTCTTCCCCTGACCTTTTCCATGTCCGCAGCCGAGGGGCTTATGCTTCTCTTGGGCATCTACCCCGGGGGGATCTTCGGCGGCTCGATTGCGGCCATCCTGCTGAACCTTCCGGGAGACCCGCCCGCGGTCATGACCACCCTCGACGGATACCCCATGGCCCAGAAGGGGGAGGCCGGGAGGGCGATCGGCCTCTCAACAACCGCTTCCCTCATCGGGAGCCTCTTCGGAGTCCTTTGCCTCATCGTCATCGCCCCTATGCTCGCCAAATTCGCGCTGAGTTTCGGACCGCCGGAATTCTTCACGCTCTGCGTATTCGGATTGAGTTCCATCGCCGCCGTGGCGACGAAAGACCTGTTGACGGGCTTCGTCGCCTGCTGCCTGGGGCTCCTCCTGGGGGAAGTGGGCATGGACCCCGTCTTCAGCGTTCAGCGTTTCACTTTCGGCCAGGTAGAACTGCAATCGGGAATTCCCTTCGGCCCCCTCATCATCGGCCTCTTCGGCCTGGCGGAACTCTTCCGGCAGACCCTGGGACCGCTGGAGAAGCTCGAATTGCGCATGAAGCAGATCCGCAAAGTCTTCCCCTCCTGGGAGGATATGAAGAAGTGTTCCACCGTCATGCTTCGTGGTTCGATCATCGGGACCATCATCGGCGCCCTCCCCGGGGCCGGGGCGACCATTGCCGCGATTATTTCTTATAACGTGACGGCCGGGATGGACAAAGATCCCAAGAGGTTCGGAACGGGGGTCCCGGAAGGGATCGCGGCACCGGAATCGGCGAACAACGCCAGCGTAGGAGGAGCTTTGATTCCACTCCTGACCCTCGGGATTCCGGGCAGCACCATCACCGCCATCCTCATCGGAGCCTTCATGGTCCACGATATTTATCCGGGACCTCTTCTCTTTGTCAAACACCTCGACCTCGTCTATGTCATCTTCATCGGGCTGATCGTCGCCTCTTTCGGGTTCGCCCTGTTCGGCTTCCTTTCCGCCCGGTTTGGCCCCCTCGTGCTCAAGGCCCCTCCGGGTGTCATCATTCCCATGATCGCCATCTTCTGCCTGGTGGGCGCCTACTCGGCCCGGGAGAACGTCTGGGACATCGGGCTGGCCGTCTTTTTCGGCGTGGCCGCCTATTTTATGGGGGAATTCGGCATTTCAACTCCCCCCATCATATTGGGCTATGTCCTCGGGCCCCTGGTGGAAGAGAATTTCCGCTCCAGCCTCAAACTTTCCGGCGGCGATCCCAGCATTTTTGTCACCCGCCCGATTTCCCTGGTTTGTCTGCTGTTAACTGTCGTCATCTTGTTTTACCCGGTGTGGAGAAAGCGACTTTCGAAAGGGATTCTTTCCGACCGAGGAGCCATGGACAAACTATAGAGCGCGGAGCGAACGGAAGGTCGGAGAGGCGCAACAAATCATCAAGTCCGAGGAGGGAGTTTATGAACGCAAGGATCAGTGGCAGGAATCGGAAGTTTTTTTGGGCCCTTCTTTTGGCCGGAATTTTGGTATCTTTACCCGTGTTCGACGAGTGCTGGGCACAAAAAGATGCGTACCCGTCAAGACCGATCACCCTTCTTACCGGCTGGGCCGCAGGGGGCGGGACCAGCCTGGTCCTGAGCATCATTACCCCCCTCGCGGAGAGACAGCTCAAACAGCAGATCGTCATCTCCACCAAGGAAGGCGGCTCCGGAGCTATTTCCCTCACCACCCTGAAGCGGGCCAAACCGGACGGGTATACCATCGGAATCACCACTTCAGCCATCAACGTCCATAAATTCCTGGGTACCCTGGATTTCGGGTACGAAGCCTTCGAACCCTTCATCGCCCTGAATTCCGACCCGGGGGGAATCAACGTGAAAATTGACGCCCCATGGAAGAACTTGAAGGAGTTCATCGAGCACGCCCGCAAGAACCCGGAGAAGGTATCCGTGGCCGGGTCCAACCCCGGCTCCGTCACCCGCCTTGAACTCCACCGGCTGGAGCAGGCGGCTGGGGTCCTGTTTAATGTTATCTCTTTCAAGGGCGCGGCCGGCCCGGGAGTGACCTCTCTGGCTGGTGGACATGTCGATGCGGCCATCGCTACACCTCTGGAAAGTAAAGCCCTCAGGGAAGCAGGAAAGGTGCGGATGCTGGGGGTGATGAGCGAGGAAAGGCTGCCCCATGAATCGCAGATCCCCACCTGCAAGGAGCAGGGATTCGACGTGGTCATGGCCACTCATCGGGTCCTGCTGGCTCCAAAGGGTACGCCCCCCGCAATCCTCAAGATCCTGCATGAAGCCTTCAAAAAAGCAGCGGAGAGCAAGGAATACGACAACTTCGTAAAATCGCAGGCGTCGCTGAAAATGTACCTGACCGCAGAGCAGACCAAAGAATTTCTGGCCAAGCAGGATGTCCTATTCAAGGAGGTGATCGAGAAGGCCGGGCTGAAGCTGGAAAAAGGGAAGAAGAAGTAGGCTCAATCACTGTGAGCCCGACCTCCATTTATTTCATTTTTTCCCTGACGCTGCTTAGCTTCACGAGTGTGAGAGCCGGCCAAGTCCTGTTTGCGCTTTACGCTCTTCATCTCGGCGCCCAGCCTTTCGCCGTCGGCATCCTCGCTGCGACGTTTTCGGCATTCCCGATGCTGCTTTCCTGGCGGGTCGGGAAGCTTGCGGATCGCTTCGGTTCTCGCTGGCCGCTTCTTTTTGGCGCCCTCGGCGGCGCCTGCGGCATGCTGGTTCCCTACGCCGTTCCCGCCATGCCCGCTCTCTATATCGCAGCAGTGATGAATGGTTTATTTTTTGCCTATTTCGGCGTATCCTTGCAGAACCTGGTGGGACTCCTGAGCCATCCTCATGAACGGGCCCGGAATTTCAGTAATTTCAGCCTGCTCGTATCGCTCAGCGGCTTTCTTGGCCCGCTGCTCTCAGGATTTTCGATCGATCACGCAGGTCACGCCACCGCTTGTCTTTTTCTCGTGCTGATAGCCCTTGTCCCAGCCGCAATGCTTGCCCTCTGGGGCGGCCTGCTACCCGGAGGCTCGCGTACAGCCCCCGTTGTCAGGAGTGTCCGAGATTTGCTGGCGAGTTCCGGTCTTTGGCGGGTGCTGATCACGAGCGGCTTGCTGGTGGCCGGTATTGACCTGTTCGAGTTCTACATGCCCATTTATGGGCACGGGATTGGGTTGTCGGCTTCTGCCATCGGTATCGTGCTCGCGACGTTCTCCGCGGCGGCACTCCTGGTGCGGATGGTTTTGCCCCTGCTGATCGCCCGGTTGACCGAGGAAAGGGTGCTCGCCTATGCTTTTTTTATTGGGGCGGCAAGCTTGATACTCGTTCCTTTCTTTAAAAGCGCTCCGTTTCTAATGCTGATATCTTTCGCGTTCGGAATCGGCATGGGGTGTGGCCAGCCGATCACCATGATGCTAACCTTTAACGCCTCCGCAGAAGGCCGCTCGGGCGAGGCGCTGGGCCTGCGCATAACGATAAATCACATGGCGCGCGTGATCGTTCCCGTCGTCTTTGGGGCGATCGGTTCGGGGTTCGGTTTGTTCCCGGTGTTCTGGGTGAAGGCATTTATGCTTGCGTCCGGAGGAGCGCTCACCAAGTCC
>Ga0316628_100002474_pt1 | contig 13718 bp, 11 predicted proteins | sample OWC_Aug_M2_C1_D5_FD_207648 | JGI IMG/M metagenome (GOLD analysis project Ga0316628, IMG submission 207648) | Wetland soil microbial communities from Old Woman Creek delta, Ohio, United States - OWC_Aug_M2_C1_D5_C | ecosystem: Environmental > Terrestrial > Soil > Wetlands | place: USA: Ohio... | reverse complement strand
CTGGTAGGTGTACTTGTTGCCCTTGCCCAGGTTGCCGCTGGAACCGACCGCATCCCGGAACGGGCCGTAGAAGCTGGAGGCGTATTTGGCGGAGTACGCCATGATGCGGGTGTAGATGTGATTGTGCTCGTCCAGCGCTGCGCGCACCGCCGCAATGCGCCCGTCCATCATGTCGGAAGGAGCAACGATATCCGCACCGGCGGCGGCGTGGGTCTGCGCCTGCTTGGTCAGCACCGCGATGGTTTCGTCGTTAAGAACGTAGCCGCTGTCGTCGATCAAGCCGTCCTGGCCGTGGCTGGTGTACGGATCGAGCGCGATGTCGGTCATTACGCCGAGCTCGGGGAAGTTCTTTTTCAGTGCGGCGACTACGCGCGGCACGAGCCCTTTCGGATTATAGGCTTCTCGGGCATCCAGGCTTTTCAGCGGGGCCTCAATCACCGGGAAAATTGCCATGACTGGGATGCCCAGCCTCACGCATTGCTCGGCGTCCTTGAGCAAAAGATCCAGCGTCTTGCGCTGGACGCCCGGCATTGACTTCACGTCCTCGACCTTGTTGCTGCCTTCCAGGACGAAAACCGGGTAAATGAAATCGGCCGGAGTGAGTATATGCTCTCGCATCAGGTCGCGTGAAAACGCGTCGCGGCGCATCCGGCGCATCCGTTTGTTTGGGTATTGGCCTAGTGTCTGCATGGCTATCCTATAATTTACTAAAGCACTCTGGAACTATTTTCGCATAGCCCCGGTCAGAGTCAGTGAGCAGCGAAAGTTGCTTCCCGTTTCTCCTCCCTGAGCGGGTGTCTTTACTCTGTAAAGACTTTAATGTCCCCTGAACTCCCCCTTTGGTTCAGGGGCATTTTTTTTCCTCAATTCTGCAGCCATCCGGCTATGACCGCTTCCGCCTCGTCGGTTCCCGATTTCTTCAAACTTGAGAAGAGCTGCGCGGAACAATGCGGGAAATGCTCCTGCAAGAAAGCCTTCACTTCGCGCAGGGTCTGCGTGGCCTGCTGGCGGCTCAGCTTGTCCGACTTGGTCAGCAGGATGTGGATGGGTTTCCCGGTTGGTGCGAACCAATTCAGCATGCCCTGGTCGCGTTCGGTGAGCGGGTGCCGCGCATCCATGATGACGACCAGGCCACACAACTCCTCGCGTGTTTGCAGGTATTCACTCAGCAAATGCTCCCAGTGCGCCTGAACGTCCGGGGGTACCTTGGCATATCCGTAGCCCGGCAGGTCAACCAGAAAGTTGTTGTCACCCAGCGAGAAATAGTTCAGGTGTTGGGTGCGCCCCGGCGTTTTGCTGGTGAAGGCCAGCCGCGTGTGGTTGGCCAGCGTGTTGATGGCGCTCGATTTGCCCGCGTTGGAACGCCCGACGAATGCGACCTCTTTGCCCCCGTGGGAAGGCAGGTCGCGCAGGTGGTTGACCGTGGTATAGAACGTGGCCTGCGAGAACAGCCCCATCACTTCCAGGCCGCGAAGATCTTTTCTGCAGCAGCCACGGTCGCGGCGATGTCCCCCTCGGTATGGGCAGCGGAGACGAAACCAGCCTCGAATGCCGACGGCGCGAGGTAATGGCCCGCATCCAGCATGGCGTGGAAGAAGCGGTTGAATGCATCCTTGTCGCACTTCATCACTTCGGCATAAGTGGTTGGCAAGGCCTTGCTGAAATACAGGCCGAACATGCCGCCCACCGATTGGGCGCAGAAGGCGATGCCGTGCTTCTTCGCGGCAACGGTCAGCCCTTCGGTGAGTTGCTTTGCTAGTTGCGACAAACGATCGTAGAAGCCGGGCGCCTGCACCAGCTTCAGCGTGGTCAGCCCTGCTGCAACCGCCACAGGATTGCCGGAGAGCGTGCCTGCCTGATACACCGGGCCCAGGGGCGCCAAGCACTTCATGATGTCGCGTCGCCCGCCGAACGCTGCAGCCGGCAAGCCGCCGCCCATCACCTTCCCTAGCGTGACGAGGTCGGGCTTGATGCCGTAGTAGCCTTGCGCGCCCTGCAGGCTGACGCGGAAGCCGGTCATAACTTCGTCGAGAATCAGCACTGCCCCATGCTTCGTGCACAGGTTGCGCAAAGCGTCGAGGAACTCACGCTTGGGCGCGACCAGGTTCATGTTGCCCGCAACGGGCTCGACGATGACCGCCGCGATTTCGTTTCCCATCTCGGCAAAAGCCTTCTCCAGCCCGGCAGCGTCGTTGTAATCAAGCACCGTGGTCAGCGAGGCGATCTCGGCGGGCACGCCGGAAGAACTCGGTTGGCCGAAAGTCAGCGCGCCGGAACCAGCTTTCACCAAGAGGCCGTCGGAATGACCGTGGTAGCAGCCCTCGAACTTGATGATGCGCGAGCGCCCGGTGAAGCCACGTGCCAGGCGGATTGCGCTCATGGTCGCTTCGGTGCCGGAACTGACCAGCCGCACCATTTCCAGGCTGGGCAGAATCTTGCACAGCAGGTTCGCCAGTTCCAGCTCGCTCGCCGTCGGGGCGCCGAAGCCCAAGCCCTGCGCGGCGGCGTCCTGCACGGCCTTCACCACCTCGGGGTGGCAATGGCCGACGATCATCGGCCCCCACGAGCCGACATAATCGGTGTACTTCTTGCCGTCCGCATCCCACACATAGGCGCCCTGACCGCGCTGGAAGAACAGCGGTGTGCCGCCGACCGAGCGGAAGGCGCGCACCGGAGAATTGACGCCGCCGGGGATGACCTGTTGGGATTGTTCGAAGAGTTCCTGGTTGTGAGAAGTCATTGCCTATGCCCTGCTGAACAGTGTTGAAAATTCTTGCGCGCTTACCTTTATATCGGGTGCATCGAACAAGGCGGAGATCACCGCCAGCGCATTTGCGCCGGCCTCGACCAGCGCCGCACCGTTTTGCTGCGTGATGCCGCCGATGGCGACGATGGGTACGTTTAATTCACGCCGCGCAGCGTGAAGTAGCTGAACACCCGCCTTCACCGCTTCAGGTTTGACGTTCGAAGGGAAGAACGCGCCAAATGCCACGTAATTCGCGCCTTGCTGCACTGCTTGGTGCGCCAGCGAAGCACGATTATAGCAAGACACGCCGACGATCTTTTCCGTGCCCAACAGTGCACGCGCCGCTGCCACGCTGCCATCCTCGCCGCCAAGATGCACGCCGTCTGCATTCACTTGCGCCGCGAGTTCTGCATCGTCATTGACGATGAAGGTCGCACTGAAATCGCCGGTAACCTCGCACAGGGCCTGTGCCTGGCGCAACTTCAGCGCCGCATCGGCCGATTTATTGCGGTATTGCAGCACTCGCGCGCCGCCCTGCAGGGCGAGATGCACGCGGCGCATTAACTCATCGGTATCGGCGATGTCCGGCGTGATGGCATACAGCCCCTCAATGCCGGGTTTCGTTTTCATCCTCTGCTTCTTCGTCGCGCGCCCAGAACAGGCGATCAGGGATGTGTTGCCCCATGCCGGGACGGAAGCCGTACTTCAGCGCTTCCCATGTGTACTCCTGTGCTTCGCGCACGGCGTCCTCCATGGATAATCCGTTCGCCAGCAGCGCGGCAATGGCGGACGCCAGGGTGCAGCCGGAGCCGTGGTAGATGCCGGGCAGGCGCGGCCAATTGTCGCTGCGCACCACGCCGCGCTCGTTATACAGGGTATTGATTACCTTGGGGGTGTGCTCATGCGTGCCAGTGATCAACACGTATTCGCAGCCTCTCTGAAGAATGCGCCTCGCGCACTCGGACAGCTCGGGGTCATCGTGCTCATTGTCTTCATCCTGCACAAGGCGGCGCGCTTCCATGCTGTTTGGCGTCAGGATAGTGGTCTGCGGCAACAGCAGCTCGCGCAACGCATCAACCATGTCCTCGTTCGCCAGCTCGTCGCCGCGACCGGAGGACAAGACGGGGTCGAAGACCAGCGGAACGTCCGGATAATCGGCGATGACCTCGGCAATGGCAGCGATGTTTTCCACGCTGCCAAGCAGGCCGATCTTGAATGCGGCGACCGGCATGTCCTCGAGGACGGCGCGCGCCTGATCTGCGACCCATTCCGAATCCACGGGCTGTACGTCATCCACGCCGCTGGTGTCTTGCACGGTGATGGCGGTGACGACGGACAGCGGATGGCAGCCCATGCTGGCGATGGTCAGGATGTCGGCCTGCATACCTGCCCCGCAACTGGGGTCGGTAGCGGCGAAGGTCAGAACGATGGGTGGAATGTCAGACATGATAGGACGCCGACCGGCTTAATCTAATGAGGTGTGATTTTAACCGAAACTAGGCCGCTGCGCGCCCGCTCAAGTGGTTGGTGATGCGCGCAAATTCGGCCACGCCCAGATTCTCGGCACGCAGCTGTGCATCGATGCCGAGGCGCGCGAAATCGCTTTCCGACAGGTAGCTCTTGAGCGTGTTGCGCAAGGTCTTGCGCCGCTGGCCAAAGGCCGCCAACACGATCTTGGCGAACAGCGTTTCGTCCTTTACCGCGATCTTGTCCGCTGGCAGCGGGATCATGCGCACGATGGCCGAATCGACCTTGGGTGCGGGGCGGAACGATTCCGGCGGCACGTCGATCAGTTTTTCCATATAAAACCGGTATTGCAGCATCACCGACAAACGCCCGTATTCCGGCGTCGATGGTGCGCCGACCATGCGCTCGACCACTTCGTTTTGCAGCATGAAATGCATGTCGGTGATGCGCGCGGCGTAGCCTGCAAAATGGAACAGCAGCGGCGATGAAATGTTGTACGGCAGGTTGCCGACAATGCGCAGCGGCGCCGGCAGTTCGGCGAAATCGAACTTCAGCGCATCGCCCTCATGGATGACGATCCTGTCCTGCGGGTAGTCCGTCTTCAGGCGCGCGATGATGTCGCGGTCGATCTCTACCACATGCAGCGTCTTCAGCTGTTTCAGCAGCGGGCGCGTCAGCGCGCCCAGGCCGGGGCCGATCTCGACCATGTTGTCGTCAGCTTCTGGGCGAATGGCGCGAACGATGTCGGCGATGATCCGCTCGTCCACCAGAAAATTCTGGCCGAAGCTTTTCTTGGCTTTATGCCCGTTCATTTCGTACCATCTCCGCTGCCACCTTGATTGCCTCCAGCAGGCTGCCGACATTGGCCTTGCCGGTGCCGGCAAGATCCAGCGCCGTGCCGTGGTCGACCGAGGTGCGAATGATCGGCAGGCCGAGCGTGATGTTTACGCCTTCGCCGAAGCTGGCGTGTTTTAGCACCGGCAGGCCCTGGTCGTGATACATGGTCAGCACCGCATCGCATTCGCGCAATCTGTGCGCAGCGAACAGCGTATCGGCGGGCAACGGCGCGCTCACTTCGAAACCCTCGGCGCGCAGCTTGTCCAGCACGGGGATCATTACCTCGATCTCTTCGCGTCCTAGATGTCCACCTTCACCCGCATGGGGATTAAGCCCAGCGACCAGGATGCGGGGTTTAGCGATGCCAAAGCGCCGCTGCAGGTCGCGCTGCATGATGCGCAGCACGCTTTCCAGCAGCGGTGCGGTGATGGCGTCCGCAACCTCCCGCAACGGAAGGTGAGTGGTCGCCAGCGCCACGCGCATGCCGCCGCCGGCCAGCATCATTACGACTTGCGGGGCGCGGGTCAGCTCGGCGAGAAATTCGGTGTGTCCCGTGAAAGGGATGCCGGCGTCGTTGATGATGCCCTTGTGCACGGGCGCGGTAACCATGCCGGCAAACTCGCCGGACAGACAGCCCTGCGCGGCGCGGCGCAGGGTCTCCAGTACATAAGGGCCGTTCGCGGTATCCAGTTTCCCGGCGCGCGCGGGGCGCGCCAGAGCAACATGCAGCACGCTCAACCTGCCGTTCGCGTGAGGGGTGGCGGGCGTGTAGTCGTGCAATGAAACGTCGAGGCCAAGTTGCGCCGCGCGTGCCGCCAGCAGGCCCTTGTCGGCAATCACGACCAGCGGCTGCTCGTGCCGCGCGAGATGCAGGCAGAGATCAGGGCCGATCCCTGCGGGTTCGCCTGCGGTGACGGCGAGGGGAGGTTGTGTCACTTCGCTGCAGTGTGATACTCGATGAAGGCGCGGTCGCGAAGCTGGCGCAGCCAATCCTGGAACGCCTCGTCCGACTTGAACGTGCGCAGCGCGGCCCGGGCACGCTGCCGTTTCTGTTCGTTGCTGACGTCCGCATTGCGGCGTTGCAGCACCTGAATCAGGTGCCAGCCGAAGCCAGACTGCACCAGACCGCTCACTTGCCCGACTTTCAGGGCATTCATCGCGTTCTCGAACTCCGGAACCGTCTCGCCGGGCGACAGCCAACCGAGATCCCCCCCCTGCGGCGCGCTGCCATCCTCGGAATACAGCCGCGCCTGCTCGGCAAAATCAGCACCCTTGTCGATGCGCTGCTTGATTTCCGCCAGGCGCTGTTTCGCCTCGCTTTCGGAAACCAGCTCGCTCGTTTTGATCAGGATGTGCCGCGCGTGCGTCTGAGTGATGACGACGGGCGTATCCTTGCTGCGCCGGTCGAGCAGCTTGACGATGTGGAAGCCGCTCGGGCTGCGCAGCACCGCACTGACGTCACCCGGCTTCATCTTCTGCAGCGCCTCGGCGAACAGAGGTGGCAAGCGGTCTGCGGGACGCCAGCCGAGTTCACCGCCCTTGAGCGCGTCCTGCGCATCGGAATACCCGGCGGCAACCTGCGCAAACGGCGCGCCGCCATGTAGTTTGGCCAGCGCCTGATCGGCGCGGCTGCGGTAGCTCTGTATCTTGTCCGAACTGGCCTGCTCCGGCACGACGACGAGAATATGGGCGAGTTGCAGCTCCTCGCCTTTGCCTTCCTGGCGTGCCTGGTTGCTCAGGTAATTGTCGACGTCGTTCTCGCTGATGACCAGCTTGCTGTCGACTTCGCGTTCACGCAATCGAACCGAGATGATTTCGTTGCGAATCTCCTCGCGGAATTCCTTGAAATCGGTGCCCTCCTCTTCCAGCTTGGCCCGGAAGGCCGCCACAGTGGGAAATTTGTTCTGCTGCGCAATGCGCTGGATGGTCTTGTCCAGCTGTGCGTCGTCGATGCGCAGGCCGCTCTCCTTGGCATATTGCGCCTGCAGCATCTCCATGATCATTCGTTCCAGCACCTGCCGTGCGAGTACGCCCTTCTCCGGGAGTGCGGTCTTTTGTCTTTGCAGCATCCTGGTGACGCTAATGACGCGCTTGTCCAGTTCGTCGTGGGTGATAACGTCATCGTTCACGACCACTTCGATACCGTCAACGGGTGCCGCGGACTTCTGCGGCTCTTGGGCTAATGCAGCGACTGCAAACGCCATCAGGAAAAGGGTGAGTGCTTTCTTGCTAGACATGTTCTCTTTCGGTTATTCCGTCAAATCAATGCAGGCCTTGCACGGGCTGCTCGGCGGCCAAACTGTTCATCTTGGTGTATCCGAAGATGCTGGTGCGCAAAACACTCAGCGGATCGCCGACGCCAATGGGTACCAAATCGTTCAATTCAAGCTGCAGGAAGATACTGGTGTTTCTGACGTTGGTCGCTGTAACGATACTTTGGGCTACGAACCGTGTTGCCCAACAGGCCTGATTATACTCGAGCCCAGCTAGCGCTTCGGTAGTCCGCTTGGCCAGCAAGGAATAGTTTACGCGTGCCACCCCCTGCCAGCGGCCAAACAGCGGCCATTGGGCAGAAATGTCGGTTTGCCGCACTTCGGTAGGCAAACCGGTGGTTGCGGCTAGCGTATCGCGCGTAAAGCGGTAGCCAAGGTTGACCAGCTTTCCGGGTTCTGGCCGGTAGCGGGCCATCGCGTAATAGGCCTCAGTATGCGTTTGATTGGGGTTGTACTGGACCAAGCTATCCAGCGACCACGCATTGGTCAGTCTGCCGCCCAAGCTCATCAGGATATCCGAGCGCCCGGTATTCTCTGTTGGAGCGCCCAGATTTACTTGCGGTGTTTTGAAACTGAAGCGCTCGCCAATCATCACGCGCAATCGTTCCGTGCCACCTTCATTGTCGATGACGCGCGAGGTCAGCGCCAGCGTCGCCATGTTGGCGTCCCCGACGCGGTCACTGCCGAAAAACCGGTTCTCCGTGAAAATCTGCCCGAAGTTGAACGGGGCCTGCGCCGTGTCAAAGACGGGCAGCATGTCCTGATTCCGGTAGGGGATGTATACGTAATAGAGGCGGGGCTCCATGGTCTGCAGGTAATCGCCGCCGAAAAAAGACGCCCAATCGCGCTCGAACGCCATGCCGCTGTCTAGGCTGAAGATGGGTAGCGTGCGCGACGCGTCCGGCAACCCCGTTGTATTGTTCGCGCCCATCCGGTATTGCGTGTGGTGTATTCCCACCTTTGGCGTCAGGTAATAACCGGGATCGCCCAGCAGCGGGTAGCTGGCCGAGGGGTACAGCACCATGCGTTCCGCGTTGACCGACGTGTCATGCCGGAAGTCCACGTACTCGCTGGCAAGAGTTACATTGGCGGAAGCTACCGCCCGCTGCGCGGTGAGATTGACCTGGGGTTGGCGCCGATAGGGGAGACGCTCGGGTGGCACCAGGTTGAGCGGATCCTGCAAGGTCTGGAAGCGCTGGATGCGTGCGGTGGCAGCCCACCAGCCACCCCCGCCATAGGATAGCGCGCCGTCGCGCAGCAGACTTCCTTGCGACGTAACGGCTGCGGAGGTTCCCAAGTCCCGGAAATAAGCGTCGTCCGACACGCGATTCAGATTCAGGGCGAGGCCGAGGCCGCCTCCCAGGTTCTGCGCATGTTTCAGCGACACGAACGAGCGGGACTGCCTGGTCTCGCGGTCGTTAGGCAAGACGTCATAGTGTGCCTCGCCAACGTAGCCCGGATTCAGATAGCGGAATTCATTGTTGAATTGGGTTCCGCGCTTCGCGATTACGCGGGGCGCAATCGTTGCGTCATAGTTGGGTGCGATTCTCCAGTAGTAGGGCAAAGTGAATTCCGCCCCTCCTTTGTTGGAGCTACCAAACACTGGCCCAAGCAGGCCAGAACGCGGCTTGTCGTTTAGCGGAAAATCCATCCACGGTGTGTAGAGTATCGGCACCCCCTTGAATTCCACACGTGCGTTCCGTGCGACGCCAACCTGTTCCTCGCGGTCAATGTCCAGGCGGCTCATTCGCAGCAACCAATCGTCTTTTCCGGCAGGACAAGTCGTGTACGTCGCGTCGTCGAACGTGTAATTCTTCTTGCCGAGGATGTGCAGGGTCGCTGCCTCGCCACGAGCATGGTTCTCGGTAAATTCGTATTGCGGCTTGCTCATCTCGCCGACATCGGTATCCAGATTCAGCGTTAGCACCGGACCACGAAGCACCGCCCCCCCCTGCTCTAGCCGCACTGATCCCTCCGCGAGGACATCCTTGCTCTCCTGTCCGTAGGTCAAATGCTCGGCGCTGACCACTTGGCCGTCCTGGCGCAGCTCGACATTTCCGTAAGCCTCCAATTGCTCGCCCTTCTTGGCTTCCACGTGGTTTGCATTGATGAAGGCGGCCGTGCCTTCAGGCGCGGTGGGGAGCCTCTTGAAGGTGCGATCGAGCTTCAGTTGCAGCGGTGCATTCTCCGCCTGGCCGGACGGCGGGAACATTCCAAGCAAAAGGAGCGCGACGAGGGGGAAGCGAAAACGCATGGTGCGGGGCGAATATATTAAGATGCTAAAATCGCACAAAACCATCATTAAGGCAATCAAATGCAGCGTCAAAAGCAGCTTACCGACTGGCTTTCCAGCCTGTACCCGAACGAAACCTTCACCATCGCCCCCGCTTCAGCCGACGCCAGCTTCCGCCGCTATTTCCGCGCCACCTTTGCAGACGGCGCGACGAAGGTGGTGATGGATGCACCGCCGCAACACGAAGACTGCAGGCCCTTTCTGCATATTGGCAGACTGTTCGAAGATGCGGGCACGCATGTGCCGCACGTCTACGCGCAAGACCTGACGCAAGGCTTCCTGCTGTTGTCAGACCTGGGAAACACTACTTATTTGCAGGCGCTTTCCGCAGAGAGTGCACCCCGGCTCTACGGTGCCGCGACTGATGCCTTGATCAGGATCCAGCTCGCCTCGCGCGAGAATGAATTGCCGCCTTATGACGAAGCACTGCTGCGCCGCGAGCTGAATTTGTTTCCCGAGTGGTATATCGCCCGGCATCTGGGCGTAACGCTTACCGAAAAACAGAGCGACGCGCTGGAAAGGACCTTCAAACGTATTCTCGCCAACAACCTGGCGCAGCCATGCGTGTATGTGCATCGCGACTACCATTCGCGCAATTTGATGGTGACAGAGCCGAACCCGGGGATACTGGATTTCCAGGATGCGGTGTACGGTCCCATCACCTATGACCTTGCCTCGCTGTTCAAGGATGCCTACATCAAGTGGGAAGAAGAAGAGATCATGGACTGGCTCATTCGCTACTGGGAGAAAGCGCGCAAGGCCGGGCTGCCGGTGCGCGAGGATTTCGGCGAGTTCTACCGTGACTACGAACTGATGGGTGTACAACGCCATATCAAGGTGCTGGGCATCTTCGCGCGTTTGTGTCACCGCGACGGCAAGGACGGATACTTGAAAGACATGCCGCTGGTGATGAGCTATCTGCGCGACGCCTGCCAACGCTACATTGACCTCAAGCCGTTGCTGAACCTGTTGGACGAGTTGGAGCAACATGCCCAACAAACGGGCGCATCGGTTTGATGCAACGCATTAATCTGTGGAAGAACAACCAGCCATGCGACTAGGCCGCCAAAGACTGCGACCGAGTCGCTGGTTATCCCGCTTGCGGGAGAGGCAAACGTGAAGCGGGGGAAGCAGGCAATCCGCGGAGCGGATGCTCGCAAAGGCGTATCTTTATGCGGGCGATGATCCTTGCCGCCGGCCGCGGCGAACGCATGCGGCCGCTAACCGATCACACGCCCAAGCCCCTGCTGCAAGCGGGGGGCAAGCCGCTCATCGTGTGGCACATCGAGCGGCTGGTGCGTGCCGGCATTACCGACATCGTCATCAACCACGCCCACCTCGGTGCGCAGATCGAGGAAGCCTTGGGCAATGGAAGTCAATTTGGCGCGCGTATTCGTTACTCGTCCGAGGGGATGGCGCTGGAAACGGCAGGGGGCATCGCGTTTGCCCTGCATCTGCTGGGCGACCAACCCTTTGCGGTCGTCAACGGCGATGTGTATTGCGATTACGATTTTGCACATCTGCCAGCGCTCGCGGCGAGCCTGCAGCAGAGCCACAAGAGCGCGCATCTGGTGCTGGTTGAAAACCCCGGCCATCATCCCGGCGGCGATTTCGGTCTGCATGCCGGGCAGGTTACCGATACACCACCGAAACTCACCTTCAGCGGGATAGGCCTGTACTGTCCCCCATTGTTTGCCCATATTCCACGCGGAACCAAGGCTCCGCTGGCTCCGTTGCTGCGCGAGCAGATCGCGCTGGGCAAGGTCGGCGGTGAATTCCATCGCGGAACGTGGGTCGACGTGGGGACGCCGCAGCGTCTGGAAGAGCTCGACCGCCGGCTGAGGTCATTTTCAGGGTGAGAATTCCGGCAAATCGTGCACTTGGCCAAGCTTCGCGCCGCCCTGACGAACACCCGCAACAGTGGTAGCATGAATGCACGTCGTTCGAGGCGGTCATCCGGCAATCACTTTGATGCGGGGGAAAGATGTCTGATGGCGATGCGCTCTGGCTCTCCGAACCGAGAATCCGTGACCTGCTGATGCAGTTTCCGTTGCCGCTGGCCGTGCTGGACTCGCGTGGCGAGGTCAAGCTGCTCAGCCGGAATTTTACCGATACTTTCGACGGCTCCTGCCTCAAGTCGGAGAGCCTGCGCAAGATCCTCAACGATCCGTATGACCACGCGCGTGCGCCCGTTTCGCTGCAATGTCGCGGCTACACCTCTCCCATCTTCGTCCGGGCCGTAAAGATCGGCGATCACTACCTCCTGGTGTTTGAGAAGTCCGCTGACGTCGCGTACAGCGCGGAATTGGCGGAAATGCGCAGCCGCATCGTCGAGCTGGAAAAACTGAGCTCGACAGACCGCCTGACCGGCGCATGGAATCGCGCACATTTCGACAAGACCATCGCCATCGAGCTTAGCCGCAGCGTCCGCTATCATCAGCCGGTCACGCTGGTTCTGCTGGACATCGACAACTTCAAAGAGGTCAACGACAAGTGCGGCCACGAGGTCGGCGATAAGGTGTTGCGCGAAATTGTAAGAGTTGCCCGGAGCAACATCCGGACCTCGGACATGCTGTTCCGCTGGGGCGGAGAGGAATTCGCCGTACTTGCTCCATCCACCACCTTCCGTTCCGCAACCACGCTGGCCGAAACGCTGCGCTCCCGGATCGAGCAACATGAAATGAAACCCGCGGGAAGAGTCACTGTTAGCCTGGGCGTTGCGGAACATGTTTCCGGTGAAAGCGAAAGCACCTGGTTCCGCCGCGCCGATGAGGCGATGTATGCGGCCAAGAGAAGTGGGCGTAACCGGTTCGTGGTTGATCAGCACGGCAGCAGCGATCTCTGGGCCACCGATCAAAGCGCCATGATCCTGCGCTTGAGCTGGCATGAATCCTATGATTGCGGTGAGCCCACCATCGATCTGGAGCATCGGAAGCTGTTCGAGCTGGCCAACGCCCTGATTGACGCGACGTTCAGGCGGGCAACGAATCCACGCGAATTCGACGAAGCCCTGAGCAAGCTGCTCGAGCATGTCGTGCACCATTTCGCGGACGAGGAAGCGATCCTCGCCAAACATCACTATGCCGGACTGGAGGAACATGCCCAAGCGCACAAGCGACTGGTGGCACGAGCGTTGGAACTTCGCGACGCGGCGGCGGCGGGAGGAGTCACGGTGGGCGAACTGGTGGATTTTCTTGCGGATGAAGTCGTCGCAAGGCACATGCTCAAGACGGACCGCGAGTTCTACCGGCTGTTCAGTCCATCGCCGGCGACCCTGGACTTCTGAGTTTGGTCCCTTTTGCTGTCGTTCTGCCGGACGCCAAGGCGCGCGGCGGCCGATGCAAGCTCGACAATACCCGCGGCGCGCCCCAAAATACGGACATGTTCAATTCATCTATCCACGCCGAGCGCCGAAAACGTCTGCAAACCGCCATGCAGCACGGCATAGCTGTAATCCCCACTGCGCCGGAGGTATCCCGCAATGCGGGAACGCCTCACGACTATCGCCATGACAGCCATTTCTATTACCTCACCGAGTTCCCCGAACCGGAAGCGGTATTGGTGCTGGTGGCCGGCGACAAGATGCAAAGCATCCTGTTTTGCCGCGAGAAGAATCCGGAGCGCGAAGTATGGGATGGCTTCCGCTATGGCCCAGACGCGGCAAGCGAGAAGTTCGGCCTCGACGCCGCGTATCCGATCGCGCAACTGGATGAAAAACTCGGCGAGTTGATGGGAAACCAGCCCGCCCTGTTCTATCCGTTAGGTGCGGATGAAACCTGGGATGCGCGACTCCTCAGGTTGCGCGAAGCCGTGAAGGAAAAAGCGCGCAGCGGCATCCGCGCGCCAAGCGAAATCCGCGACGTGCGCGAGTTGCTGGACGAAATGCGCTTGAGCAAGGACGCGCAGGAACTGGACACCATGCGCCGGGCAGCGAAGATTTCCTGCGATGCCCATCGCCGTGCCATGCGCTTCGCCTGTCCCGGCGTGTTCGAGTACGAAGTGGAAGCCGAGCTGCTGCACGAATTCTGCCGCCACGGCGCACGCCACCCGGCCTACACCAGCATCGTGGCGGGTGGCGCGAATGCGTGCACTCTGCACTACG
>Ga0316628_100002473_pt1 | contig 13719 bp, 10 predicted proteins | sample OWC_Aug_M2_C1_D5_FD_207648 | JGI IMG/M metagenome (GOLD analysis project Ga0316628, IMG submission 207648) | Wetland soil microbial communities from Old Woman Creek delta, Ohio, United States - OWC_Aug_M2_C1_D5_C | ecosystem: Environmental > Terrestrial > Soil > Wetlands | place: USA: Ohio... | reverse complement strand
GCAAAAGCCCGAAGCTTTGGCTGGGCACGGCATGGCCTAAGGGAGAAGGTTTCGGGCCAGAGGCAGAGGTCATCGCCTTTGGCCACAACTTTTTATGGATACCTCGTTATTCTATTTGATCAACAGGGGACTGGAGAATCGGTTTTTTGACTTCTTGATGCCCGTCCTGTCTAACATATCCTATTTTTACATTCCCCTCGGTCTTCTTTGGCTTTGCCTCCTGGTCTGGGGAGGGCGGAAAATGAGGATCGTGGCCCTCTTGAGTCTGGTCCTCCTCTTATTCACCGATTCGATGAGCTCCCTGTTGAAGCTATTGGTCCAAAGGCCCCGGCCCTGTCACGTCCTGCCCCATGTAGATCTCCTGGTAGGTTGTTCCCATTCGTTCTCCTTTCCCTCTAATCATGCCTCTAATGTCTTTGCCCTGGGAGCATACTTTTCCTTCTGGTACCGCCGGCTTTTGGCGCCGGCATTGATCATTTTTTTGGCCGTAGGCCTCTCCCGAATCTATCTAGGAGTCCACTACCCCTCGGATGTCGCAGGAGGAGCGATCGTAGGACTCATCTGCGCAGCCATCCTGATCGGCCTCGAAAGGGCAATTCAGACCTGGGTGGATCAGCGAAGGCAAGAGAAGATTTCCGATCATGCCTAAGTTCCATCTCTCAGGAGGAAAGCAGTATCAATGGGCGTTTTGGGGGCTGCTCACCCTATTGACCCTAATCCGTCTCTGCTATATCCAGTGGGGTCCCCTCGATTTGGCCCCGGATGAAGCCCATTATTGGGAATGGTCCAGGCACCTGGATATCTCTTACTATAGCAAAGGGCCCATGGTGGCCTTTATCATCTTCCTCATGACTTCCCTGGGGGAGGATTCCGTATTCTTCATCCGCTTGGGTGCGGTCCTCATGTCGACGATCCTCAGCATCGTTCTCTACCGATTGGCGAAGGACATGTTTAAGAATGAGAGAATCGGGTTCTTCGCGGCGCTTCTCCCCCAACTCACCCTTCTCTTTTCCGCAGGTTCCATTCTTATGACCATCGATTCCCCCTTCCTCCTTTTCTGGGGGCTGACCCTGTCCTGCTTCTATCGTGCCCTGCGATTCAATAAATTCTACTGGTATCCCGCCGGGATCTTTTTCGGACTGGGCTTTCTGTCCAAATATTCCATGGTCCTCTTCCTGCCTCTGGCCCTGGTCTTTCTGTTCTGGCAGGCTAAATACCGCTTCTGGCTCAAAAGGAAAGAGCCCTATATCGCCCTCATCCTGGGGATGACCCTCTGCTATCCTGTGTTTCTGTGGAACGCGCGGCATCAATGGGTATCCTTTCGACATGTATCGGGGCAGGCAGGTGCCGGACTGGGCTTTCACCTTTCCTGGATCGGTCCTTTGGAGTTTTTAGGCTCGCAGGCCGGCGTGATCTCCCCGTTGCTTTTTGCCGGACTGGTATTCGCTCTTTCTCGGAGCAGCTACCTCGGCCTCTCCAAACGTAAAGAGGAGCACTTCTTCCTCTCACTCACCTCCCTGCCCATCCTGATCTTCTTCCTTCTGCTTAGCCTTCACACGAAGGTTCAGGCGAATTGGGCTGCACCTGCCTACTTTACCGGGTTCATCTCCGCGGTCGCCATTTTTGATGATCGTTACCGGGTATTAAAGGGCGAAGGAAGAGAGAAAACTTTGAAGTCTTTTGTCGTTTTAGCCCTTTTGCTGGCAGCCATTCCCACGGTGTTGGCCTACGATACGCGGCTTCTCTACCGGGTGGGGGTTCCGCCGCGCTGGGACCCAACCCTCCGCCTGAAGGGGTGGAAAGAGCTGGGCGAGCGAGTGAGTTCAAGTTGGGAGGGGATGCCTAGCCCGAATAAGACCTTCATCTTTTCCGACCGGTATCAGGTCTCCAGCGAATTGGCCTTCTATGTGCGCGGAAAGCCTACCACCTACTGTGTCAATCTGGGGCGAAGGTTCAATCAGTATGACCTCTGGCCCGGATTCCTATCGCTCACTGGACATGACGCCCTTTATGTGAAGCAAGGAAATCGGAAGAAGGTGGAACCCGAAGTGAAAAAGGCTTTCGCGAATGTGAATAGAGATCGTCGTTTGATCGTCTATCGGAACGGAGTAAAAGTTCGGACTTACTCCATCTTCCGCTGCTTCGGTTATCGCGGCCTCGAGATCGCAAGACCGAAGGGGACCTATTGAGAGAGAGGCAAGAGCCATGGGAGCCAATCGGATTGCGGTTTCGGTAGTCGTTCCGGTTTTCAATGAAGAGGAGAACGTACCCATACTTTATTCCGAGTTAAAAGGCCTCTTGGATTCCCTGGGTCAGGAATATGAGATCATCCTGGTCGATGATGGCAGCGGGGATAAGACTCTCTCCCTCCTGGAGGGTATACAGGAGAGGGATGAGCGGGTCGTAGTGATTTCCCTGCGGAGGAACTTCGGTCAAACCGCAGCCCTGTCCGCTGGCTTCGACGAGGCGAAAGGTGAGGTGATCATAACCCTGGACGGGGATCTGCAGAATGATCCGGCTGATATCCCCGCGCTCCTGGAGAAGGCCCAGGAGTACGATGTGGTGAGTGGGTGGAGGGTGAATCGCCAGGACCCTTTTCTTTCCCGCCGCCTCCCGTCTATGGTGGCAAATTGGATCATCTCCAGGGTCACCGGGGTTCGACTTCACGACTATGGTTGCACCCTCAAGGCCTATCATCGAGAAGTCGTCAAGGGGATTCGACTTTATGGGGAGATGCATCGCTTCATCCCCGCCATTGCGAGTTGGATGGGTACCTCCATCGCTGAGGTACCGACTCACCATCGGGCTCGCCGTTTCGGCAGGTCCAAGTACGGGATCTCCCGGATCACCAGGGTGATTCTCGATCTGATCACGGTTAAGTTCCTGATCAGCTTCTCCACGAAGCCCATCCAATTCTTCGGGCGCTTGGGTTTCTTGTCCATTGCCGGTGGCATCCTGATTTCCCTCTATCTGACCGTGGTCAAACTCATGGGGCATGAGATCGGGAGACGTCCGTTGCTGCTATTGGGAGTTCTCCTCATTATCTTGGGGGTCCAGCTGGTGGCAATGGGTCTCTTGGGGGAGATGTTGGTCCGGGTCTATCATGAGACGCAGCCCAAGCCGATCTACGTGACCCGCAAGGTCCTGCGCAGGGCGGAGCAGCCATAAAACTATCCTTCATATAAGGAAAGGAGCTATCATGGCGGCAAAATTCAAGATCGTCTTTCTGGATAAAGGCTATTTTCCATCCATTCAGCCCATGCAGGAGGCAGTTGCCCCGGTCGGGGGGGAGGTCATCGATGTGTCAGTTAAGACGGATGAGGATATCATCGCCGCAGCCAGGGATGCGGATGTGGTGCTCACAATTCTCCCCAAAGTACAGCCGAAGGCGATTCAGGCGTTCCAACGCTGCAGGCTGATCACCCGTATGGGGATCGGGTACGATGAGGTGGATGTGCAGGCTGCCACGGAAAAGGGGATTATGGTCTGCAACGTGGCGGACTACTGTCACGAGGAAGTCTCCGATCACGCTCTTACGTTGCTGCTCACCGCAGTCCGCAAGGTCAAGACCTTCGACGAGAACATGCGGGCAGGGATATGGGGTTTCCGTCATGTGCGGCCCATGTACGAGATCCGGGGGAAAACGTTGGGGCTGGTGGCCTTCGGGAAGATCGCGCGACGTCTCGCCCCCAAAGCCCAGGGCCTGGGGCTCAGGGTCATCGCTTATGATCCGTATCTGTATGACGATATCTTCACCCAGTGGGGCGTGGAGAGGCGGCTCGATCTGGAAGATTTGCTGACGGAATCTGACTTCGTTTCGGTACATGCCCCATTCACCCTCGAAACCAGAGGGATGATCGGGGAAGCAGAGTTCCGGAAGATGAAGCCCGCCGCCTACTTCGTCAATACGTCCCGGGGTGCGGTGGTGAATGAGGAAGCGCTCCTGAAGGCGCTGCACGAGGGATGGATCGCCGGGGCGGCGCTGGATGTCATGGTGGAGGAGCCTCTTCCCGTCACCAGCCCCCTCCTCAAGGCTCCCAATCTGATCCTGACCCCTCATGCATCCTGGTATACGGAGAAATCGATCGAGGTCTTGATTCAGAACGCCATGGCCGATGTGGTCCGGGCGCTCCAAGGGAAGAGGCCCAAGAACCTGGTCAATCCCCAGGTGCTGTGGAATAAGTAAGCCAGCGAAGGGGTAGAGAGGATGGCCAAGGTCATGAAGAAATCTCTCATCATCGCCGATGATCTGACCGGTGCCAACGACACCGGCATCCAATTCCGTCAGCAGGGCTTTGAGACCATCGTCCTCACGGACCTTTCCAGCTTCGATTCCGCCTTCCTCCGCTTCGATGCGACCTGCGTGGACACCGACACCCGCAGGCTCCCCCCCGCCTCCGTCCTGAAGCAGATGGAAACGGTCCTAAGAAGAATCTCGAAAAGGGCCCTCGAGGCTACCCTCTACAAGAAGGTCGATTCCACACTCCGGGGCCATATCGGACAGGAGATCGATCTGCTCTTGGAGAGGCTCGGGTTTCCCTGTGCCTTTTTCGTCCCCGCCTATCCCGGGCAGGGTCGCCAGACCGTGGATGGGATCTATCTGGTGAATTCCCACCCGATCGCCGACACGGAATTCTCGAAGGATCCCCGTTTTCCCATCACCACCTCCGATATCCGCCGGTGGATGGAAGGCCAATCGCATTTACCCACCGCCCACGTGGGTCGGGAGATCCTATCCGGGGGAGCAGAGGCAATTGGCCTGGCCGCCGAACAGCTGATCCGCCAGGGGGTCCGCGTTTTGACCTTCGATTGCTCGGTCGCCTCGGATCTGGAGGGAATCGCGGAGGCGGGCTTGAGGATGGAGCGGCGCCCTCTCTTTGTAGGCTCCGCAGGCTTGGCGGAAAAGGTGGGGGCCGGTCTGGCGCAAAGGGTGAGGGAGAGGGGAGGGTGCCTGGTCATCGCGGGTTCCTTGAGTCAGGTGACCTCCGAGCAGGTTCGATATGCGGCAGAGAGAGGGGCCTATCTGATCAGCCTTCCGGATGGCTTTTGGTCCGATCAGGGAAAGCAAAGGGAGACGATCGAGCAGGTCGCGAAAGGAGCGACAAGGGCACTGGAGCAGGGGAAAGGGGTAATCGTCTGGACGCAATCCGGAGAGGCCCAGCCCGTATCCCTGGATGCGACCAAGACCGATCTGATCAATCATTTCTTGAGCGACTTGACCCAGGCGATCATGGCCAGAGTCGACTTGAGGGGTCTGGTGATGACCGGGGGAGAGACCGCATCCGCCATTCTCTCCGCCTTCAAGGCGCACGGACTTCGCCTGGAGGCCCAGGTGCTGCCTGCCATTCCCTTTGGCCGCATCGTGGGGGGCAGCCAGGAGGGATTGGGTGTGGTGACCAAAGCCGGCGGCTTCGGCAAGCCGGAGGCCCTCGCCAAGAGCATCGAGTTCATCAGGACGCTGTGAAGAAGGTCGTGAGGCCTGAGGCGGGCTCTTGAAGGAAATCCTGGGCCTAGATGAACTCTCCGAAGAAGTGCTCATGCATCATCTGTTAGCCATGCTCTTCATCTCACTATTGTTTGCTACGTCCTGCTTGTCCGCAGAGAAGCCTGCCAAGCCCATTCGCATTGCCGGCTATCTCCCGCGGCAAAATACCGTTTCCGCCCCAAGGATATTTCCGGCCCTCTCTGGTATGCTCACGCTTGGCAGTTCCTGCATCTTCTCAAATCAAGGAGGTAGGAAGATGAAGCGTCTTCTTTGCTGGGCATTAGTTTTGTGCGTGTCCATGATGGTCTTTCCCGTTTTTGCCCATGGCGACTGGGCCGCGCCAGCGTCGGCAAAAAGAATGAAGAATCCGGTCAAGCCCACGGAGGCTTCGATCCAGAAGGGCAAAGAGATCTATGGGCAGAAGTGCGCTGCTTGCCATGGCGCCACCGGCGAAGGGAACGGACCCGCCGGCTCCGCTTTGAAACCCAAGCCGGCCAATCTGAAGGAATCCCTGAAAGAGAAGATCACCGATGGGGATTTCTTCTGGAGGATCTCGACCGGGAGAGGACCCATGCCCTCCTTCGAGAAGCAATTGACGAAAACGGAGATATGGGAGGTCATCAACTACATCCGTACCTTCAAGAAATAGTGTCATCTTTCGGGATCGGGTTGGTGGTACCGGAGTCCGGCCATCTGGCGACGAGATGGAGCAGCTGCCCTGCTCCCCCTGACCGAACGCGGCATGAAGCAAGGAGGCAGTCTATGGCCGAGGCCGAGCGCAGGATCAAGCGAGGGGACCTGGCCCTGACTTTATTGTGCCCTTCGGGGTGATGGAAAGCCCTCGCCTTCAGGGTTTTCGAAGTCCGAGGGGCAAGTCACTCCCTCTCCCTCTCGGGGAAATACGAGAATATCGGCTGGGGGGTACACCTCAGGCCCACCCGTCCAAGAGTAGACTTCATGATGCCGGTAAGCCCTCGATTCTTTCAATGGAGCCGTCGCGCAAATCGCTTAGCAAATATGAAAAGATTTGATAAGGTTGGACGGAACAGATTGGCCACCTGGTCGGCTTCTTCTTCCGGGAGACCCCGATCCTTTCCCGGATCATCGGTTGCTTCGGTTCCTCGAAAGATCTCCCCGTAGCCTCAATGCGAGGGCAGAGTAGAATTAGATCCGCGGTGGTTCATCCTCTTCTTTGCGGCTTCGATAAACATTCTGATGCGCGGGATGATGAGAAAGAAAACGACATTTCCGTGCGTGGTAAGCAGACAGGCGCCAAAGAGTCCAGGTTTTAGAGCTTTCCAATCTTGTGGTGGCGAGGAATTCATGATAACCAGAAATGAGGATATAAAAGAACTGATCGTTGAGATTCCAGAGGGGCACAAGCATGTAAGGACTACGATCATATTTCAGGACGATACAGAATGGGTCCTGCAGGAAGCCACTGTTGCGAATCTGGTGAGGGCCTATATCACAGTTAAGACCCATCCCACGACTGCCAGAGTGAAATTGGAAGGCCGGAGGCTGACTACGGCAAAAGAGGACCATGCAGATTGGCAATTGTTGGAAGTTGTAAGAGAGAAAGACGGGGGAATCGATCGAGTCGCAAAGGAAATGGCATGAGCTGGCAGGAGGAAAGGATCGAGGGTCGATACAATCGCCTCATATATGAGAAGAGCCCTTATTTGCTACAGCACGCGGAGAATCCCGTGAACTGGTATCCCTGGGGAGAGGAGGCCTTTGCGAAGGCAAAGACGGAAGACAGGCCGATCTTCCTGTCCATCGGATATTCGGCCTGTCACTGGTGTCACGTGATGGAACGCGAATCCTTCATGGACCCCAAGGTCGCCGGGCTGATGAATGCGGCCTTTGTCTGCATCAAGGTGGACCGCGAGGAGCGGCCAGACGTCGATGCCGTTTACATGGCCGCGTGCCAGATGGTGACCGGGAGTGGCGGTTGGCCCCTCACTGCCATCATCACCCCGGACAAGAAGCCCTTCTTCATCGCCACCTATGTTCCGAAGGAGAGTAAACCGGGCAGCCTGGGGATGCTGGATCTGATACCGCGGATTCGAAAGTTGTGGGCAGATGAGCGAAAGGATTTGCTCAGTGCGGCTTACCAGATAGCCGATGCCTTGGCAAAGCCCCCAGTCCGTCCCTCCGGCACAACCCTGGGCGAAGGGTACTTGAAACGAGGATTCGAGCACCTGGCCGCGACATTCGATGACGAATGCGGAGGATTCGGGGGTCGCCCGAAATTTCCCAGCCCTCACAACCTCATTTTCCTCCTCCGGTACTGGCAACGCTACAAAGAACCGCAGGCCCTCGAGATGGTGGAGATGACCCTGGGAGCCATGAGGCAGGGCGGTATGTACGACCACCTCGGGTTCGGTTTTCACCGGTATTCGACGGATCGCGCCTGGCTGGTGCCGCACTTTGAAAAGATGCTCTATGATCAGGCTATGCTGACGATGGCCTATCTGGAGGCCTATCAGGCCACTGGCAATGCTGCATACGAAAGGGTCGCTCGGGAGGTCCTGGCCTATGTTCTGTTCGAGATGACCGCATCGGAGGGCGGATTTTACTCCGCCGAGGATGCCGACAGCGAGGGAGTGGAAGGCAAGTACTATCTCTGGACGGAGGAAGAGGTCCGTCGGGCTCTCGGGGAAAAGGATGCGGCCCTGGTCGTCGCGCTCTTCGGGATCGAAAGGGAGGGTAACTTTCAGGATGAGGCGACCCGCGGAAGGACGGGCTTGAATATCTTGCACCGAAGAAGGACGCTTGCCGAGATTGCCTTGGATCTGAATATGAGCGAGGAAACGGTGGAGGAGCGCCTGGAGGCGGCCAGGCAAAAGCTCCTGGGGGTCCGTGAAGGCCGCATCCGTCCGGGTAAGGACGATAAGATCCTGACCGACTGGAATGGTTTGATGATCGCGGCCCTCGCGAAGGCGGCCCAGGCCTTTGATGATCCGAAGTATGCCAGAGCCGCCCAAAGAGCGGCCGATTTCATTCTTCAGCATTTGCGAAAGAAAGGTGGCCCTCTCCTTCATCGCTACCGGGACCGCGAGGCAGGCATCGGCGCGAACCTCGACGACTACGCCTTCTTGGTCTGGGGATTGATCGAACTCTATGAAGCCACGTTGCAGGTGAGGTACTTGCAAGCGGCCGTCGGCCTGAACAAGGGGTTGCTGGAGCGATTCTGGGATGATCAGGAGGGAGGTTTTTACTTCAGCCCCCTGGATGGGGAAAGGCTCCTTGTTCGTTCGAAAGAGGCTTATGACGGAGCCGTTCCCTCGGGTAACTCGGTGGCGATGCTGAATCTGCTGAGGCTGGGAAGGATATGCGCGGATCCCAAACTGGAAGGCTATGCCATGAGGCTGGGGCGCACGTTCTCCGGCATCCTCAAACAAGCTCCTGCCGGCCACACCTTTCTGTTGGTGGCCCTGGACTTCGCAATAGGGCCGTCTTGGGAGGTGGTCATCGCGGGCGACCCTCAGGCCGATGATACCCAGGAAATGCTGCGGGCCATTCGATCGAGATTCCTTCCCCATAAGGTCCTCCTCTCCGTTCCCTGCGGGGGTTCCTCCGAAATCGGGGATATGGCCCCCTATGTCCGGGGGATGACCTGCGTGGAGGGGAGGGCGACCGCCTATGTATGCAGCCATACCAGGTGCCACAGGCCAACAACCGACATAGATCGGATGTTGGATTTGCTCGATCAAAGACCCTCGCGTTCCTGACCCATAAAGATGCGAGATCACGTACCGGAAAGTCCTGATTCCTCGGGAGGGCTCGAAAGGGACGGAGTGCGTGCTTCCCCATGTGGAGGCCATTGCGGGCGCATTCCGCGTGGTGATCGTAATCTTCCTTCGATCGGAGAATAGGATAGAGAGGGCCTCTGAGGGATTGCTACGACAACCATGGCTTTCCTTACGGCCTCAATACCTTTAACCAAAGGGGGGGAAGAAATGAAAAGGACGCTCGTGACAATCATCGTAATTCCTTTTGCAGTACTCCTTTTTGCTTCCAGCGCCTTGCCCTGGGGATCTGCCACCCATGCCTATATCGATGACCATCTGGGCTTGCGAGGCCCAGGAAACCTGAGGGAACTGTATGGAGGGATGGCCCCAGACATTTTCAACTACCTGTTCAGCAATCCAACCCAGCAGGCGTATCTGTATTCCCAAACACACGCGGTATCGTTCCTGAAGGTATGGAATGACGCCCAATGCTTGCCCGAGAAGCCCTACGCCTATGGCTTTGCGAGCCACAACGATTTGTGGGGCGCGGATTTCACGGCTCATCATAACGGTCAGTTCTTTGGGCAAGGTAGAGGATACGTGATCGCCAAGGCCGAAATGTTGCAAGGAACCCTGAATCGACTCCTGCGGTCTCTGGGTCTGCGAAATGTGCCTGGAGAGGTGACCTTAGTGATTGCCGAAAACCTCGTCGAGAATGGGATAGACATCCTGGTAAAGCGGAGAGATCCCTTAATCGGCATCAAGGTCTCCTCTTCGGCCCTACTCCGGGGGCCGGATTTTCCGCTCCTCCTGCTCAAGGCCTTCGCCGGGGGTTTTGCAGCCGACCTTCATATCAGCAACGCGCAAGCGGCTCGGCTTATCACTTCTAATGAGATGGAGTTTCGGAAGACGATGATCCTCTATGGACAGGCCCTCACCCAAGATGAGGCGACTGCCCTGCAGCTGGTTTCCCAGCAATTGGCCGAGCTGGCCGTTGACTTCCTGGGCACTTATGGGATCACCCTCCCTCCGGGAGTCGGTGTGGCCGATCTGACCCCTAAGATCCAATTGGGGACTCAGCAAGCCATGCTGATCTGTGCTGGCGATTATCTCACGGAGATAGGGATGACGATCCAATTTGTAAATGGTCAACTCGTTTCCCACGGGATCTCGTATTAAGGAGCGAGGAGTTCGACCCGGGTTATCAGTTCCTTGGGGCGAGGATAGTGAGGGAATTATTCCTTTCCTCGGAGCAGCACCTCTTCGGGGGCTTTGGCTACCTCGGGGGGTGATATGAAGCTCGGAGGATCTTAAGGCCGCCTGTCAGACGGCCCGTTAAATGGGCAAGAATAGGAGGAGCCCATTAGCGAAATAAACCAAGTCGCACGCTCCAGCGATGAGTTCGACCACGGTTCTTTCTTCTCTTCTGCCATAGGTCCCTCCCGAGGGTATCAAGATCGAAGATGGCGAAGACGGAGAAAATATAGCGCCATCTGCTGTGAAGCCCAAATCCCTACTCGCCTTGACTTGTCCTCGCGCCTCGGGAAGGTTCCGATGCGAGGCGGGATAAGGGATTGCTCGGTCCCCGAGGATGGGGGGATCCCGTAAGGGCGGGAGATCAGGAAGAGTGGCTGGGGAAGAGACGTCCAATGGAGAATATCGATTTTCAACCGAAAAAAAGTTTGACATGGCATTGAAAAATCAATAATAATGTCGCGGGGTGCAGCAGAGATTTGAATAGGTACCAAGGGGTCCAGAGATATTGAAGATCTGAACGTCTCTGGAGGTTAAAGAGGTTAGAGATAGTCGGGCCGCTATCCATAAGGGGTAGCGGCTTTTTTATTGGGCAGAGCCCTCGAAATGAGGTCTGCCGTGGCTGTTTTCCCGAAAGGAGGTACGTCTTTCATGGTTTCAAAAAGGAGTTTCGCGCTATTTTCCTGGGTAGCCCTCGCCATGGCGTTTCTCGTCGTCTCCTGCTCTCGCGGTGAAAAGTCAAAAGCCCCGCAGGAAAAAGAGACTATCGCGGTCATCGAACTGACGAGCTCCGCCTTCGTAACCGGAGCTTCCATGCCTGCCAAGTACACATGCGATGGGGAGAATGTCTCCCCGCCCTTGCAGTGGAGCGGCGTACCCCAGGGCGCCCAGAGCCTTGCCCTGATAGGCGAAGATCCGGACGCGCCGGAAGGTTCTCGGTCCCTCTGGCTCGTCTACAACATTCCCCCATCCGTGACGCAACTCTCAGAGGCGCTCCCGACGGTCGGGATTCTCCCTGATGGAGCCAAACAGGGGATGAATGACTCCCAGAACCTGGGGTATACGGGTCCCTGTCCCCCCTCGGGCAAGACCCATCGTGTTATGTTCAAGATTTACGCCCTGGATGATATGCCCAAGCTCCCTCCCGGGATATCCAAGAAAGACCTCATCAGCGCCATGGAGCGGCATCATCTTGGGGAAAGACAGTTGATGGCAACGTGCCAGAAGAAGTAGGGTCGAGGGGCAGATCACAGATCAGAGGCGATCTGGTTCGAAGAGGAAGGGGGTTACCGGATGATCTTGAGATCGAGTGACCCCCTTCCTTTCATTCGGGGCAAAGAGCGGGAGGCGAACTCTCCACTTGATTCCGCTTCCGAGAATGGGAGAGGGTCGGGGCAGAGAGCTCCGTTAAGTAAACGCTGCGAAAATTTCTTTGCTGGAAACGGAGCATTCCCACAAGACAGGGGCTTACGCCCCTATGGCGCTCCATCACGCTCCTCTTCGTCGCAAACTTCTGCTGAACCCCGCCGGGGCCGCGGCGCCCCCGTCCACCCTCTCGGCGTGCGCCCTATCCATTTTGCATACGTAACCGGAATTTTGGGAGGACGCGCTTAGATAACAGAGAAGAGAATTGAAGATCCTTCAAAAGGGGTTGCCGGATTGTTCCAAGATCTCGCAACCCCTTGATTTTTTCGAAGGCGATTGACAACAGGGTCCCACGGGAGTAAAAGATCCTCCGGAAAGGATGCCTCGGGAAAGAAGGTTATTCGAGGTCCCCTTGTCCTTGGCCACCGAATGACTTTTTTGTCGGGTGAGAGGAGTTGGAAGAATAACGGCCGCCGGGGGGTATCTGGTTTCTTCATCCTTGGGTCATGGTGCCTCTTTCCTTGCGAGAGAGCAACGGCCGAGTGAACTGACCGTTTTCAAAGGGAGTGCTCTGGAAATTCTCCTCTGGGGGTGGCGGGCCTTTCTGTGGAGGCTTATCTGAGAAAGGAAACGTGAGATGGCAGATGATGAGGGAACCCCAGGCGTTCGTACAGTAAAGGCCGGGGATATCAAGCCGCAGTGGGAGGTCAGGGAACTTCCCGAACCCCCTCCCATTTCCTTGAAAGGACTCTTCCAGTGGGCAGGGCCGGCGGTGATTTTGGGAGCCTTCGGGGTTGGGGGCTTCGAGGCGTACCACGCCGGCTTCATGGGGGCCAAGATGTATGTGGGGATCTTCTGGCTCTACTGGGTCTCCAGCATCTGCCAGTTGTTCCTGAACCAGGAGATTGCCCGCTACACCATGGCCACCGGGGAAACGGTCCTTCAGGGATTCACCCGACTGCACCCGCGCAAGCTATGGGCCTGGGTATCCGCGATCTTCTGCTGGCTGAGTGTAGCCTGGCCCGCCTTTATCACAGGGGCGGCGGCAGGGGCAGTAGCCGCCTTTGGCTTCGGGACCTGGCAGGCCTGGTCTGTCGTCGGCCTGGTGGCGGTCTTTATCGTCTTTGCGGCCAGCAAGTATGTCTACAATTCCTTGGAAATCATCATGTATGCTTGCTTCGTGGTGGCCAACCTAGGGGTGGCTTTCTTCGCCCTGAAGATGGCTACTCCGGCGGCAGTGGCGGCGACGGCCAAAGGCTGGCTGAGCGTAGGCGTGTTCCCTGCCGGGATTACCCTGAGCATGATTGGGCCCTTCCTTCTGCAGCCGGCGGGCGGGTTTACAAATCTATGGCATACCTATTGGGTGCGCGAAAAAGGCATGGGCATGGGCAAATACGCTGCCCGAGTGACGGGTCTGGGATATGAGCCGGAAGACCTCAGGAGGGCGGGGTATATCTTCGATGCGGATAATCCTTTGGAGCTGGCCAAGTTCAGGGGATGGCTGAGGCTGAACAACCTCACGCTAACGGTCTTCTTTATCATCCTCGGGGGAGTCTTTTTTACCTTCTTTGTTAGCCTGGCTGGTTATTCGGCGCGCAGCGCCTATCACATGGAGCTTCCTTCCGGATGGAAGATCGCCATCGTCATGGCAGAGATCTTCAAGTCTGCCTTCGGCCAGTGGGGGTACATCTTCTTCGGAATCATCCTGATTTTCGCCCTCTTTGATACCCAGTTCACCATCTACGATGGGATCGCCCGGATGGGGGCCGATGCCATCTTCCTCGAGCATGCGGAATCCCTTGGTAAAAAGCCCTACCGGTATTGGTACTTCATCGTGCTGGGAACCGTGGTCATTTATGGGGTAATAGGCACCTTCCT
>Ga0316628_100002472_pt1 | contig 13721 bp, 7 predicted proteins | sample OWC_Aug_M2_C1_D5_FD_207648 | JGI IMG/M metagenome (GOLD analysis project Ga0316628, IMG submission 207648) | Wetland soil microbial communities from Old Woman Creek delta, Ohio, United States - OWC_Aug_M2_C1_D5_C | ecosystem: Environmental > Terrestrial > Soil > Wetlands | place: USA: Ohio... | reverse complement strand
GGTTTCCCGCCTGTCCATAGGCGGTTCCGCAGGCGATCACGCAGATTGCCAGCAGAACGGAGGGAATGGCTTTCTTCATCAAACGCATCGAACTTTCTCCTTTTCTGTCGAGAAGTTGCCCAGTGAAGAGTCCGGCGCCGCCCGCACGACGGCGTCGCAGCTCGCCGTGCAGTATATCACTATGAACCGGGCCGGCAGCCATGTGGCATAATCTCTTCGTGCGTCTACGTCGCAGGCTTCTGGTCGTGGGAGCGATCCTGTTCGCGCTGGCGGCAAGCACCGTCCGGATCAGGGTTGTGAAGTTGGGTTGGGGAGGATATTGGGCCATCGAATTCGTCGCGCCCTGGCACACTGGAGCTGACAAATGAAGTCATCGCTGATCCCTGCAATCGCAATCGCCGCGTTTCTGTTGAGCGCCAACATGCCCGCGCTGCCGCAGGCCGACGCCTCGTTTCCTGCCATCGGCGCCAAGGCCCTGCTGCATCACATCGAAGTGCTGTCGTCCGACCGTTTCGGCGGGCGGCTCCCGGGAACGGCCGGTGAAGAGCTGTCGGTGACGTATATCGCCGAGCAGTTCAAAGGCGCGGGATTGAAACCGGGGAACCCCGACGGAACTTACTTCCAGAAGGTGCCTCTGGTCGGCCTCACCCCGGATCCGTCGATGCGCCTTAGTTTCAAGAAAGGGGGAACCGGCCTCCAGCTGAAGTACCTTGATGATTTCGTCGCCTGGACACGGCGCGAAGCGCCGCACGCCGGAATCGAGGACTCGCCGCTCGTCTTCGTGGGTTACGGAGTGGTGGCGCCGGAGTTTCAATGGGACGACTACAAAGGGGCAAATCTCCGGGGCAAAACGCTGGTCATGCTGGTCAACGATCCTCCCGTGCCGGATCAGCGCGATCCGAAGAAACTGGACCCGAAGGTGTTCGGCGGCGATGCGATGACGTACTACGGACGCTGGACCTACAAGTATGACATTGGTGCCGAGAAAGGTGCGGCGGGCATCCTCCTCGTGCACGAGACCAGGCCCGCCGGCTATCCGTGGTCGGTTGTGCAGGGATTTGGGGGAGAGCGATTTCAGCCCACGGCCACGGACAAAAACGAGTCGAAATCCCAGGTCGAGGGTTGGATAACGCTCGAACAGGCGCGCAAGCTGTTTGCGCTGGCGGGGAAGGACTTCGACGCGCTGAAACGGGAAGCGGTCAGCCGTACCTTCCGGCCGGTGCCGCTCGAGGTCACCGCCTCCGTGAGCTTCGACAACAAGCTAAAAAGGATGGATTCGCGCAACGTCGTAGGCCGGCTCGAGGGCAGCGATCCCAACCTCAAAGACGAGTGCGTGGTCTTCACCGCCCACTGGGACCACCTGGGCACCGGCACGGCGGGCATCTACCACGGGGCTTCGGACAACGCTACGGGCGTGGCGGGGCTGATTGAGATTGCGCGCGCCTTTGCGAGCCTTCCCCGCGCGCCGAAACGCTCGCTGCTGTTCGTGTCGGTGACCGGCGAGGAGCAGGGCCTTCTGGGATCGGAATATTACGTGGCCAATCCTGTTTGCCCGCTTTCTAAAACGCTCGCCGGCATCAACATGGACGGCTTGAACACCCACGGCAGGACGAGGGATATCACGATCATCGGACTGGGAAAATCGGACCTCGACGATTACGCGCGAAAAGTCGCGGCCCTCCAGGGGCGCGTGCTCAAGCCCGACGCCGAGCCTGAAAAGGGCTTTTACTATCGATCCGATCATTTCGAATTTGCAAAGGGCGGAGTGCCGGCACTCGATCCCCAACCCGGCGTCGATTTCGTGGGAAGGCCTCCCAACTACGGCCGGAAACTGCGCGACGAATTCACTCAGCGCGACTACCACAAGCCCTCGGACACAATCAAGCCCGACTGGGACCTGAGCGGCGCGGTTCAGGATCTCCAGTTCATCTGGATGGTCGGCTTCGATGTGGCCCAGGCTTCCGCGTATCCCGGATGGAAGCCGGGCGCCGAGTTCAAGCGCCGCCAGGACTGAGAGCCCCAAACCACCGGGACACCAAGACACCAGGTCCACCAGGAGATGCATCTCAGCCGGTGGTCCTTCGTGTTCCTGGTGCCTTGGTGTCTTGGTGGTAGCTTTTCAGGCTGCCGGGCGGCGGGGACGGAATCGGAATACGTAGGGGTTCACGTCAACTTCGACATCCCTGAACCCGGCGGCCTGCAGGCGTATCAGCGAACCGCTTCCATTTTAGCCCTCAACGCTCCGAGGCGCTCCGGCGTGCCGACGAACAGGCCGTCCGGAAATCGGCGGTAACTCATGATCTCCCGGTAAATGGAGTCCTGCTGATAGAGGTCGAGCCCGAGGCCGGCGAGATACTGAAGCCTCAAGTTGCGGTCGCGGTTGATCTGGGCGTCCTGCAGCCACGGTTTCAGGTCGGCGGCCGTGCCGCCGAAGGTGGCGAACAGGTCCTCTGTCGAGAAGAAGGAGATCTCGCGCAGCGAGCGCTTGACCTCCGCGTATTGCGGGCGGCTCAGACGCCGCGCGATGGCCTCCAGGTCGATCGGTGCAGGTTCGAGCCGGCCCAGGAGGACGAGGTCGTAACCTTCGCCTTCCTCCGTCGTGTTGACCCAGACGGTACCGTTCGGGAATGCTTCGAAAAAAGTCGCAAACTCGCTCTTCACCGCCTCGACGTTGCTCTGGTACAGCTGTACGAACACCGTCACCACCCCGCCCGGATTCAAGCGGCGTTTGAGCAGTTCGAAGAACTCCTTCGTATAAAGCATCGCCGCTCCCTTGACCCAGGGGTCGAACGGGTCGGAGGTAATGGCGTCGAACCGTTCTCCGGTTGTGCTCACGAAGTGGCGCGCATCGTCGATCTCCAGCCGCACCTTGGGATTGCGCACAACCTCGAAGTTGTGCGGGCCGAAGTATGCGGCCACAACCCGGGGTACGAGTTGCTCGATTTCGGCGATGGTCACGCGTTCGACTGCAGGGTCGATGCTGACGGCTCCGGCGGTGACTCCGGCGCCGCATCCGATGACGAGCACCGAGCGCGGGTGTTCCGGGACCAGGGTGGTGAGATGTCCCAGCATGCGCTGCAGGCCCATGTCCCGGGATACGCTCGAAGCCTGGACCTTTCCTGCATTGTGGTACATCAGGACTCCGTCCGGCTGGCGGGAGACGGCCATCGACGAATTCACTCCCTCGCCGACATACAGGAAGTCGCCCTGCACGTCCATGAACTCGGCCGCGTTGCGTCCGTATGCAACGAGCAGGCCCGGCACGGGGGGAGTCGTCCATCCCAGGCATGCTGCCAGTACAACGATCACCGCGATCCACACCGCGCGGCGAGACCGGGACCAGCCCGCTGCGAAATGGTCCGGCGCCTTTTGCCCAAGCATCAGCGCCGCGCCGGCGGCCGCCAGAACGATCATGATGCGCTGAGCCCCCTGCGTGCCCAACCAGCCGATGATCAAAAGAGAGGTCGCCAGCGCTCCGGCAATTGCGCCGGCGGTATTGGCCGCATAGACGGCTCCGGCCAGCCGGCCGGGATCCTGTTCTCCGTCGGCGATGGCCGCAAGCGCCAGCGGGAAGCTCGCCCCCCACAGGAATGCGGCCGGCAGCACCGCGCAAGCGCACTTGACGAAGTCCGCAAGAAACTTTCCCGCGATCGTGCCTGTCCACCCGGTGCCGAGCTGCGAGTATGGCAGGATCAGCATGATGGAGGCGCCGCCCCATGCAATGCCCGCGATGAGCAGGACCTGGCACCAGCCGAGCGCCGCGCGTGGGCTGGCAACTCTGCGCCCCATGAGCGAACCGGCGCCGCTGCCGATCCCGAGGCCCAGCAGGAACACCGCAAGGATGAGGGAAAAGGCGTACACAGTCGCTCCCAGGACCAGCGACAGGAGGCGTGTCCAGACGACTTCGGCCGCCAGGGCCGTCATGCCCGAGAGTGCGATCGTCATGAGGACGGCACCTCGTCGCGCCCGTGCGGCGAACGCAGGTTTTTTCGGTTCTTCGGCGGGAATCGCGTGTGGCGACAACGCCGATGTTCCCAGCGCCACCAAAGCCACCAGAAGGTTGATGGTCGCAGCAACAACCGTCGCTGTTTGGACATCGTGTACGCGGAGCAGATAAAATCCGGCGAGCAGGCTGCCGCACACCGCGCCGGCCGTGTTTCCGCCATAGAGAAATCCCAGCCGCGACATGCCCATCGGGGTCGACTCCACCCAGCGCGCGACCGCGGGCAGCGTGGCACCCATCATCAGCGTGGGAGGCAGCAGGCAGACCGCGCTGAGCAGTCCGCGGAACAGCAGCCCGGTCATCCCTTTGCCGCCGGCTGCCGAGTAGAGTCCGCCTGCGAAGGGCAGCCCGAAGAAGATCAGTATGCCGAGCACTCCGATGCCGATCTCCAGCAGGGCGTAAACCCGCAGAGGGTGGGCGCGTGCCGGAACGAGGCGAGACAGGCACAGACTTCCGACGCACAGACCACCCATAAAGGCGGCCAGCAGTATGCCGATAGAAATCGCGGACGAACCGACGATGAGCTCCAGCAGCTCGAACCATACGACTTCGTAAATCAGAGCGGCACATCCGCTGCCGGCGAACAGAAGGACAAGCAGCGGAAAATGACGTCCCGAGCGCTCATCGCGGTTCGGCCGAGGGAGAACGTTCTGACCCATCTCAAACGATCCGGTGTGAGGAGATGTGGATGCGTCTTTAAAATATTGAATCGCAGAGACCTCTAAGATCCACTGCGGTCAGTTGGGAACCGGGCGCCGGCTGAAGGGCTTCTGCACCCCGCTATGCACGCTCCAGAGACGCTGGTGCGTTGTCTTGAGCGCCTCGACGAGTTCCTGATACGGACGATCGGTCACATCCACGAGGCCTATGTTGTAGTTCTCGCCGTCGAAACGTCCTGTGCAGGGCTGATCTGCCCACTGGAACCAGTGGGTTCCGATGACTTCAGGCATCGCGAACGCGTTTTCCACGTAGTAGCGGTAGGCGACGCCGCGCTCGGCCTGGTCGCGGACCAGCACGAGGCTGGCGGCCATGCCGCGCCCGGGTGTTCCGAAGTGGAACTCGCCGATGATGATGGGCTTGCCGGTCAATTCGGCGATCCGGCGGACCCGTTCGGGCTTCACCTCATAATCGTAAATGTTCACGCTGTAGACGTCGAAGGCCCGCGCGGAGCGGATCTCGGCCTCGGTGGGCCGGCCGCCGGAACGCATTCCCAGGTTGAGGTGGTTGGGATCGTATTTTCTCACGGCCTCGCTCGTCACCTGGATGTAGCGATCGAGCGCCCGGTCGATGAAGTCCTTCCGGCGCGCCGGGGTGTCCCCACCCTCCAGCCAGCGCTTGAGCTCGCGCTGCGTGGCGGTGTCGGGGCCCTTGAGGATGAGGTCCGCGGCCTGCTGTTCCTTCTGGGGGAACGGCGGCTCGTTGGCCAGGAAGTAGCCCAGGAGCCACGGGTCGTCCTTGCGGGGAGCGCACTGCCGCTGCGCGGATTCGTCCGCGTTGCGGAGGAATTCTTCGGAGTAGACGTCGGGCAGGCCCAGCCAGCTCACCCGGGTCTCCCAGCGCCCGAGAGGAATCGCGTAGGCCTTTTTCTTCGAATCCCAGAGCGCGTTGTGCGACCAGTTGGCCACGGTGTTGAGACCCCAGGCATCCATGCGCAGGACGGTCCGCTCGACCCATTTCGACATCCAGTCGCTGCCGTAGCGCCGGAGCAGATTCCATGACAGGAAGGACGCTCCTCCTCCCGGGCCGCGGCGGCGCGGCGGCTGGAGGTCGGCGGGCGGCAGGGATTTGAACAGGGAGTCGCGACCGTCCGTGCGAGTTTCCATGTACGGCGTCATGACGTCGCAGCCGGTCGAGAGAAATAGAGTCCCGTCGGGATCGATGAACCACCACCTGCCGTCTATCTTTTCAATGCGGAAGAAGCCGGTGCCGCGGGACTTGATGCTGCTGATGCTGAATCCGCCATATTTGGTGAATCCCCCGCCCGACTCCGTGTCCGTCGAGGCCGGCGCCCGGTCTTCCTTCTCCCAATCCTTGCGCAGTGATTCCATGTCCAGGGCTTTTCCCGGCCAGTTGTCGTGGATGCACTGGCCGAATTCGTCGACCACCGGTGCTGCATCGAGCACGGCGTCCCCCGGCGAATCCTTCACGACGCGGATCGATCGTACATCGAGTTTGGGCGCGCCGACGGGATGCTCCATGGCGAAAGCGATTGCCTGCACGCCGCGAGGCGGCCGGAACGGTCCCCAGAGTCCGAGGTAGTAGCCGATGTGCGAGCGGTTCCCCACCGAAGCCATGTCGAAGCCTGAGCTAGGCGGCTGAGCGATCGTCGCGACCGGGATGTCGGCGCGCAGCCAGACGCCCGGATACGGCTGAAACATCAGGCGGCTGTATCCGGCTGCGGTATAAATGCGCACTTCGAAACGCTGGGACGAGGAGGCGCGCAGCTCGAGGACGAGGTGGCCGTTTTCGGGCCAGTCGGCCGGAAGCGCTGGACTGACGTCGGCGATCGGAATTTTCCACTCCGAGACCTGTTGCGCCCTGTCGAAGGTGAACTCCTTCGTGTCGGCAGCAAGTACGCTCCCCGCAAGGAGCAGGACCGCAGTGAACAAGCCCGCTGGCACTCGTCTCATGATGGACCTCCTCGAATGATGGTCATCATAACTTCTGAAGCCACCAAAAATCTGCCACGAATTTCGCGAAGAGCGCACGCGCCTTTCGGCGGCCTCACGCCGCAGTTCACCGGCTATTTTGGACCGCTCGTCGGAAGCGGCTTGTGACCTGCGGCGGGTGGGATCAACATGGTGCCCGTGACACGCGATATTTCACCCAGGGAGGGAAAATGCATAAACGATGGTATTTCACAGCCTGTCTGTGCCTGTTGCTGGTTCCTTTAAGCATGTCCCGGCCTATGCAGGATCAGGCCGCCCCGCCCAAGCCTCAGGGCAAGACACTGAAAGTCACCGTTTCGTACGAGGGGAAGGGAAAGGTGGACAAGGGCCACGGAGTTTACCTGTTCCTTTTCAAATCTCCCGATTTCGCGCAGAACTCCGGCGAAATGCCGATTGCGTTCCAGTCGGTGTTCTCGAATGGGGAAACCGTTACATTTTCGGGGCTGGCAGCGGAAAACGTCTACCTGACTGCCTCATACGACGAGAGCGGAACGTACAGCATCGCTGCGGGCCCCCCGCCTTCCGGTTCGCCCGTCGCGCTGTACAAGCCGGGCGATCCTCAGCCTCCCACCGCGATCAAACTGGAAGACGGCAAGGCGGCCGAGATCAAGTTCAGCTTCGACGATTCCATCCGCATGCCGTAAACGATGGAACCGAGGCTGCGGATCTTGATTTGACCGGCCTATGCTCGCTATATCGTGGGCACGGAAGATCCGGGAGCTTGAGGGCACGGCTCGCCGCGCCCCTGCAGAGGAATTCAGCTGGCTTCCTGCCCGGTGAGTGCCAACGATCATCCGTCCAGAGACGACAACGAAAGAACGACCGATTGACCGCAGTAGGGGCACGGCGTGCCGTGCCCACGCTTTCCTGGACACGGGCTATTTTGGACAGACCCGCGGCACACGGTGTCCGGACACTTTCTAAAGGCGGGTCAGTTTATTCCTGGACTCTGACGCGGTTGCGGCCTTCGCGCTTGGCCTGGTAAAGGAGGTTGTCCGCGGCGGCGAGGGCTTGCTGGGAAGTCTGGTCGCGGCCTGGCACGCAGGCGTAGACGCCGAGGCTGATGGTGACGAACGGCGACACCCCGGAAGCGCTGTGGGGGATCTCGAGCTCTTCGATCCTGGCCCGCACCTTCTCGGCAATCTGCGCGGCGCCCTTCAGGTCGGTGGAAGGCAGCACGATCAGAAATTCTTCGCCACCGTAGCGCGCGACCAGGTCTCCGGGACGCGCCACGACGTCCTTGAGCACGGCCGCTATGGACCGCAGGCAATCGTCTCCCGCGAGGTGCCCATAGCTGTCGTTGAACAGCTTGAAGTGGTCGACGTCGGCCATGATGAACGCGATCGACCGGCCCTCACGCTGCGCGCGGCGCCACTCGAGATCGAGGGCCTGAACCAGGAACCGCTGATTGTTGAGAGAGGTCAGACCGTCCAGGCTCGCCATCTCTTCGAGTTCCCGATTGGCCGTCTGCAGGTCGTTCAGCGCGATGTTCAACTGCTTGGTACGTTCCTGCACCAGGAGCTCGAGTTCTTCCTTGCGTTTCCTCAACTGGCGGGTTCGCAGCCGGTGGGCCGAGAACACGAGCGCGACGAAAACGCCCAGCGCGGCGATCCTGAACTGGTACGTCTGCCACCAGGGCCGTCTTATCTCGAAGCTGAAGGCGGCAGGCACATCGCTCACCGCGCCGGATGCGCTCAACGCCCGAACCTTGAATTCGTACCTGCCGGGGGAAAGGTTGGTGTACTTCGTTTCGGGAAATCTCCGAGGCTCGGACCAGACGCGGTCCAAGCCCTGCAGGATGCTCTGGAATTGCGTCAGCTCTTCTGTGAAGTAGGTAGGGGACGCAAAGCTGAAAGATATTGCGTTTTCCGTGTGCGGGACGACCTGCCCGGGATAAAGCGAATGCCCTTCATCGGTCGTGACGGCATCGATCAGGATCCTGGGATTGGGCGGCACGGATCTCGCAGGGCCCTGTTCGACAATGCTGAACCCCCCGGCCATGCCCACCCAGAGTCGATTCAGCGGATCAAGGTAGAGACAGGATTCGGCGGTCGTGTTTCTGCTCACCAGGCCGAGGGATTTGTCTATGGTCCTGACGATCTGCCGGTTTTGGATCTGGAACACCTTGAACGAATTCGCCATCCATATGGAGCCGTCGGTCCCCTTCGTCATCGAAACGATCCAGAGATCATCCAGCTTCTGGTTGACTGAATCCACCGGCTCGACCCGGCCGTCGCGCAGAAGGTAGAGACCGCGATCGGTGCCGATCCACACGCCGTCCTTCGAGGTCAGGACGGTGCGGCAGACGTTGCTCGGCAGTCCTTGCCTGCGGCCGAAGTGCCTGAAGGCGCTTCCGTCCCAACTGCTGACTCCACCCCCGTCGCTCCCGATCCAGATGGTGCCGTCATCACTCTGGTCGACGCGGCGCGTTTCGTTGTATTCGAGTCCGTCGGCGGATGTGTATTTCTTCACCGAAGCAGGGCGGAGCGCGACCGCATCCCAGTTGAAATGGAGCAGGCCGTCGAGGGAACTGGCCCAGATGGTTCCGTCCCGAGCCATGAAGAGGTCGAAGAAGCGCGAGTTGCCAAGCGATATGTCCGGGTATCTCCGGATCCGGCCGTCGCGCACGAACAGCAATCCGCCGGTTGTCGCGACGAGGCAACCTCCGCGCACGGGAAGGGCGGACCAGGCATGCAGGTCGGACCCCTTGAGCAGATGCAGGGCGGGTACGAAATGCCCCTGCCTCCTCGCGAACCGCGTCAACCCCCCTTGATGACAGACCCAGACGTCGCCTTCAGGTTCGGCGGCGAATCCGTACACGTCTCCCAGGCTCCCGGCCTCGGCGGCATAGGAAGAAACCGAAAAATCAAAAACCTTCACCGCACCGTCCGAAGTCGCGAGCCACAACATCCCATCCCGATCGACGATGCCGGAGGAAATGTCGCTGGAGGGAAGGCCATTCCGGGCATCGAAGTGCTTCGACCGGCCGTCGCTTTCGATCAGGAAGAAGCCGTCGGACCGCGTGAGTGCCACCAGGGCCTCGCCGTAGGGCAGGATATCGAAGACGTTGGACGCATCGAAGCCTGCGAGCGCCCACGGTTTGTCGGGCCGGAACGTCTCCCGGTCCAGTTTCAGAAGCCCGCCCTTCGTCAGCAGGTGCAACCCGTCGCGGAGCCGCACGAAGTTGACGATCTCGCTCCGCGGCCCGGCCGGAAGCGGCACGTCTCTCCAGCCGCCGTCGGTGAACGCCACGACACGCTGGGCGGTGCAGAGATAGAGAGTCCTGCCGACCGATTCGATCTTCTTGATTTCCTCCGCCGGCGAGAGGCCGGGCACGGGCACGGATCGAGCACTCCCGTCCTGCAGGCGGAAGAGCTTTCCCTCCTTGTATCGTGCAAACCACAGCGAATCGGAGTCGCGCGCCGCCCGAAGATCCAGCACCCCCCTGATGGATTCAGGCACCGGCAAGAAGCACCGGTTCGGAGTCGAGAGCCGATCGGGATCGATACGTGCGGGCCCCAGCTGAGTCATGAGCCAGATCTTCCCCGCACCGTCTTCGATGATCTGATGAACGGAATCGTGAGGGAGCCCGTCGGCGGCGACCAGGTTCAGACACTTGACGCCGTCGTAACGGGCCGCGCCATAGGAAGTGCCGATCCAGATGCAGCCGCGGCTGTCCTGGAACACCGTGAAAACCTGGGAGTACTTCAGACCGTCCTCGACCGAATAGACGCGCAAGGCGGGTTTCTGTGCGAAAGCGCCGGTGGCGATCACACACCAGACCAGGAGAAGTGCCGGGGCCTTCCTCCGGGCTCTGCCCGATGCTGCTGGCGGTTCCCGGTCTCCGGGCCGGGCACGAGAGCGATCGGGGTCTGTTGCAGTGTGCTGCGCGTTCACTCGTCCCTCCGCGATGCGGGGCAGGGCTTTGCCCGATTCACCTGCCGAAATATCTTCATCGGCGCCGATGTACCATTTTCATTCGATATAAATTTGGAGTCCCGGCCCGACCGAGACCGGAGTATGCTCGGGCCGTTGCGGTCATTTCCGAGGTCCCCCATGATCGAACTGGCCGGTTTCATTGCGGCTTCCTTCCTGCTGGCCTGGCTGTCAAGACACTCTCTTCGCGCCGTCGGCACGCACGGTTTTCATCGGTTCTTCGCGTGGGAGTTCATCGCAGCCCTGGTCCTGCTGAACGTGCGGCTCTGGTTCCACGATCCTCTTTCACCGCACCAGATCGTCGCCTGGATTCTCCTCGTGGTTTCCGGCGTGCTTGTGATTCATGGTGCTCACCTGCTGCGGGTCATCGGGAAACCGAACGATGCAAGGAAGGAGGAATCCCTGCTGAAGTTCGAAAGGACCAGCGAGCTGGTGACGATTGGAGCGTACAAGTATATACGCCACCCGCTTTACAGCTCCCTCCTTTTTCTTGCCTGGGGGGTGTTCTTCAAGGATCCGGGGTGGTTGGGCGGAGCATTGGCCGGCGGGGCTTCGATTTTCCTGGTTGCGACTGCAAAGGCCGACGAAAAGGAGTGCCTGCGTTTCTTTGGCCCGGCATATGAAGCCTATAGGACCAGGACCAGGATGTTCATTCCCTTTGTGTTCTAGCCCTGGTGTCCTGGTGGTGGCTTTTGTCAGATCCTACCAGATGCCGACGCGTACGCCGGGGGGACGCACGAGTGCGGAGCCCGGCTCGCAGCTGAACGCCCTGTAAAACTCCGGCATGTCGCTCAGCGGCCCGACGACCCGGTATTTGCCCGGGCTGTGAGGATCGGTGTTGAGACGCACGCGCAGCGCTTCGGTCCGGATCGTCATGCGCCAGATCTGGGCCCAGTTCAGGAAAAAGCGCTGCTCCGGTGTGAACCCGTCGATGGGGCCGGGGCGCCCTTTTGAGGCGAGCGCCTTCTGGAGTGCCGCGTATGCAATGGTCAGCCCGCCCAGGTCCCCGATGTTTTCGCCCAGCGTCAACTTTCCGTTGACGTGCTCCCCGGGGAGAGGCTCGTAAGAGTCGAACTGCTTCACGAGCAGCTCGGTCCTCGCCTTGAAGGCCGAGTGATCGGCGTCCGTCCACCAGTTCTTGAGATTTCCGTTTCCGTCGTACTGGCTCCCGCTGTCGTCGAACCCGTGACCCATTTCGTGCCCGATTACGGCCCCGATCCCGCCGTAGTTGACGGCGTCATCGGCCCCGGCGTCGAAAAACGGCGGCTGCAGGATCCCGGCCGGGAAGACGATTTCGTTCATAGTCGGGCTGTAGTAGGCGTTGACGGTCGGCGGAGTCATCCCCCACTCGGTTCTGTCGATGGGCTTTCCGAGCTTCTCGAGGTTGCGCTCGGCCTCGAAGCGCCGGGCGCGCATGATATTTTCCGCGAAGGAGCCGCGTGTGATTTCGAGCCTGGAATAATCCCTCCACTTGTCCGGGTAACCCACCTTCACGCCGAAGGCCGCGAGTTTCTTCAAGGCCTGGGCTTTGGTTTCGGGACCCATCCAGTCCAGCTTTTCGAGCCGCTCCTTCAGCGCCGCGCGGAGGTTGGCCACCAGTTCGGTCATTCTTGCTTTGGCTTCGGGGCTGAACGCTTTCCGCACGTAGAGCTGACCCAGGGCTTCGCCCAGCGCGCGGTCCGTAGCGGCCTGGACGCGCTTCCAGCGCTCCTCCTGCTCCTGGATGCCGTTCAGAACCTTCCCGTTGAAGGCAAAGGACTCATCCTGGAATGCCTTGCCGAGCGAATTCGCCATGCCGGAAATGACCTGCCATCGGAGGTAGGTACGCCACTGGTCCGCCGGTACGCTCGAGCTCAATCCGGCGAACGCCTTGAAGAACGCGGGCTGGCGCACGTTCAGGTCGGGTACCTGCTGCACACCCAGCTGTTCGAAGTACTTCCTCCAGCCGAAGCCCGGGGCGTCGTTTTCGAGGGCGGCCAGGGTCATCTTGTTGTAGGTTTTCTGCGGATCGCGATTCTCCACCCGGGTAAAGCTGGCTTTTGCCAGGCGCGTTTCGATGTCCATTACCACGGCCGCGCCCGCCGCGGCGGCGTCGGTTTTTTCGCCCGCGAGCTCGAACATTTTTGCCACGTGGGCGACGTACTTCGCGCGGATCTCCCCGGACTTTGTGTCTTCCTTCAGGTAGTAATCGCGGTCCGGGAGGCCCAGCCCGCCCTGGCTCAGTATCCCGATGTAGCGCGTGCTCTCCTTCGAGTCCTGGGCGACCAGGAAGTTGAAACCGCCGCCCAACCCGTTGATGCGAAGGCCGGCCAGCAGCGCCGGCAGGTCCTCGTCGGTTTTGAGGCCGTCGACCCGTGCCAGCCAGGGTTTCAGCGGGGCGATGCCGGCCTTTTCGATTGCCGCTTCATCCATGCCGCCGGCATAGAAGTCGGCAACCTTCTGCTCAATCGATCCCGCGGGCCAGTCCGTTCTGGCGCTGACTTCGTCAAGGATCGATTTCACGATCTCCCGGTTGTGATCGGCGAGCTGCTCGAAGCTGCCCCAACGGCTCTTGTCCGGCGGCACGGGATTGGCCTTGATCCACGTCCCGTTGGCGAATTGATAAAAATCCTCACAGGGTTTGACGCTTTTGTCCATGTTGGCGGGATCGATCGCCCTGGGAGACTGGGCTGCTAGGGCAATGGACACGAGGATATAGCCGGCAAACAAGATGCTTCTGGGGCGCATGTCGATTCCTTTCATTTGGAAGCAACAGGTTACACCCGCTCCTCCCCGCCGCACAATGGCCGAGCCCGGTATCGGGATCGCAGGGGCGCAGCGTGATGTCCGGAAAGGGGTCGAAGGACATGCCGCGAGGGCACGGCGTGCCTTGCCCTTGCCTTTCTAGACATGACGACATGAATCGTGATCCGTTCTTGAACCACAAAGACCGCGAAGACCTCGAAGGATCCGAGGCCGGGCAACAAGGCGTATCCCGCATCGGCCGAAATCCAGCTGCTCTTCGCGACCCTTTTCTGTGCGGTCTTTGTGGTCTTAGTGGTTCAGGCTTTTTTGTCGCGCACTTATGTTGCCCTGTATAAAGACGCGCTGTTTTGTAAGGACTTGACCTCACG
>Ga0316628_100002471_pt1 | contig 13721 bp, 12 predicted proteins | sample OWC_Aug_M2_C1_D5_FD_207648 | JGI IMG/M metagenome (GOLD analysis project Ga0316628, IMG submission 207648) | Wetland soil microbial communities from Old Woman Creek delta, Ohio, United States - OWC_Aug_M2_C1_D5_C | ecosystem: Environmental > Terrestrial > Soil > Wetlands | place: USA: Ohio... | reverse complement strand
AGCACCGCATTTCGGAAGGCGACGTCGTCGCGCTCCTGCGCGAGCACGGCTTCGTCGCGCGCGCCCCGGAGCACGTCGGCCGCTTCAGCTACCTCGTCACGGCACGACGCTCGAGCTGAGCGCCCGCCGCGGCTCGCAATTTGCAGCCGAAACCCGCACGGAGGAAGCCATGAGTGCGTCTCTCGTCGCCATCGTCGTGGGCATCGCGTTGATCGTCGCGTGGTTGGTCGTCGCGTGGAGGAAGGACTTCGGCGCGGGCAAGGCGCGCGACCTCCTCGCGCACGGAGCGACCTTCATCGACGTCGACTCGCCCGAGCAGTACGCGGGCAGCCACCCCGAGGGGGCGCAGAACGTTCCGTTCGAGCAGCTTCCGACCACCGCCTCGGACCTCGGCCCGCACGACCACCCCATCGTCGTGTACGCGCACAGCGCGTGGCGCGGTCTGTTCGCCGCGTGGAGGCTCCGCGCGATCGGCTTCCACGAGGTGGTCAACGTGCGGACGGCGCACCCCTGAAGTCGCTGCCGCTCGTTGGCAACTAGCGTGGCGCAAGACCATCAACTCACGTGGTCTGCCGAGTAGTGGTCACTCGTTCTGCAACGTCGTGTGGCCGCGGTGGTGGCGGATGTCCTCGCCCCGCACCATGAAGATGACCTCCTCGGCGACGTTGGTCGCGTGGTCCGCGATGCGCTCGAGGTACTTCGCCACCTTGACGACCCGGAGCCCGGCGGGCACGTCCTGCGAGTGCGTGGCCATGTACGTGCTCATCGCCCGCATGATGGCGCCGTAGGTTCTGTCGACCTCGTCGTCCTTCTCGAGCACCTTCTCGGCCCGTTCGACGTCGCCGTCGACGAACGCGGTGAGCGCCTCGCGGAGCATCTCCTGCGCGCTGAGGCCCATCCCCTTGATCTCCTGGAGCACGATCTCCTTCGCGTCGCCGTGGTCCTCGATGGATCGCTCGGCGATGTTGACCGCCTCGTCGCCGATGCGCTCGAGGTCGGTCACGAGCTTCAGCGCCGCGGCCAAGAACCGCAGGTCGTAGGCCACCGGCTGGCGCAGCGCGAGGATGCGGAGCACCAGCGCGTCGATGTCCATCTCGTCGCGATCGATCTGGTCGTCGAGCGCCTCCACCTGGAGCGCCAGGTCGCGCGAGCCCGCGTAGAACGCCTCCAGGGCCAGGCCCACGCTGCGCTCGCATCGGGCGCCCATGGCGAGGGCGTGGGCGCGCAGCTCGCGCAGCTCGGTCTCGAAATCTCGGCTGGTGTGCGTCGGCAACGGCATGACGACCTCAGAGGGACACGCGCACGCGCCTGCGGGTGCGCATGCGCAGCAGGACGGCGATCAGGTTCAACAGGAAGGTTAGCCCCAAAAGCACGAGCACGGTCCCGTAGAGCAGCGGCTTGGTCCTCTCCACGTCGGGCGACTGCGTGGCCAGGATGTAGACGTGGTAGCCGAGGTTCATGAATGGGTCGTTCATGTGCGTCGGCAAGTACGGCAGGTAGTACGCCGCGCCCGTGAACAGGATGGGCGCGACCTCGCCGGCGCCTCGGCTCACCGCGAGGATGCTGCCCGTCAGGATGCCCCCCAGCGCCTCGGGAAGGACGACGCGGACGATGGTCTGCAGCTTGGTCGCCCCGAGCGCGAGGCTCGCGTCGCGGATCTCGCGCGGGACCGCGCGCAGGGCTTCTTCCGTCGCCACGACGACCACGGGCAGCGTGAGCACGGCGAGCGTGAGCGCGGCCCAGACGAGCGAGGGCTTGGCGTACGTGGGCCGCCCGCCGTAGGCGACGTTGTCGATGGCCTTGCCGACCGTGCTGATGAAGAACCCGAGCCCGAAGAGGCCGAAGACGATCGAGGGGACGCCGGCGAGGTTGGCGATGCTGACGCGGATGAGGCGCGCGAGGCGCGAGCGCGAGGACGCGTACTCGGTGAGGTAGACCGCCGTGGCGACGCCGGCCGGCACGGCCACGATCGTCATCACGAGGGTGAGCGCGGCGGTGCCGAAGATCGCGGGGAAGATGCCGCCCGAGGTCATGCCCTCGGTGGGAGGCTGCGACAGGAACGACCACGTGACCGTGCGCGCGCCGCCGATGACGACGTCGGCCAGGATGACGACGAGCATCGCGAGGATCAGCAAGCACGCGACGCCGGAGAGCACCGCGAGGAGGCGATCGCCGGAGCGGCCCCGCTTCGTCGTCCAGCGCAGGCGCGCGTGGTGCGTCGTCGGCTCGGGCGCGACGGCGCTCATGACGCGACCCCGAGGCGCTTGCGCATCCGGTACACGATGCGCTCGCCGAAGAAGTTGACCACGAACGTGGAGAGGAACAGAAGCGCTCCCAGCATGAAGAGCACGTGGTAGTGCGCGCTGCCGACGACCACCTCGCCGAGCTCCTGGGCGATCGTCGCGGTGATGGTGCGCGTCGAGTGTCCGAGCGAGGCGTCGAGCAAAGCCGCGTTGCCGGTCGCGAGCAGGACGATCATCGTCTCGCCGATGGCGCGGCCGAGGCCGAGGACGATCGCGGCCGCGATGCCCGGGCCGGCCGCGGGCAGCACCACCCGGACGAGCATCTGCGCGCGGGTCGAGCCCATCGCGATGGCCGCCGTCCGGTACGAGTCCGGCACCGCGCGAAGCGCGTCCTCCGAGACCGAGAAGACGATCGGGCAGATGGCGAACGCGAGGCCGATGCCGGCGACGAGGGCGTTCAGGCGGTGCTCGGTGCCGAAGGCCTTCTGCACCCACGTCGCCAGGACCACGAGCGCGAAGAAGCCCACGACCACCGAGGGCACGCCGGCGAGCAGCTCGATCGCCGGCTTGATGACCTCGCGCAGCCGCTTGCCCGCGTACTCGGAGGCGAAGAGCGCGCCGCCGATGCTGAGCGGGGCCGCGAACAGGAGCGACACCAGCGTGACCTTCAGCGAGCCGACGAAGAGGGGGACCGCGTTGTACTTCGGCGTCTCGCTGACCGGCTGCCACATGTACCCGCCGTCGTTGGGAGCGAACAGCGCGCCGAAGGTCACCTCCTTGTGGACCTCCGGGCTCGTGATCACGGGCAGCGCTTCCTTGCCGACGTAGAGCAGGATCAGAAGGACGGCCGCGATCGACACCAGCGCCACGACGAGGATGGCCACCTCGGCCACGCGCTCGCCCACGCGCGCCTTGCGCTTGAGCGAGCCGGCCTTCGCGGCCGACGCGTCCTCGTGCTTCGATCGACTGAGCACGCCTTGAGTCATGGCCATTACTTCTTCGGCAGCGGGTAGTAGCCGACCTGCTCGATGATCTTCTGCCCGGCGTCGCTCTCGACCCAGTCGATGAACTTCTTCATCGAGCCGGTCGGCTCGCCCGCCGTGTAGAAGTAGAGGAAGCGCGCCAGCGGGTAGATGCCGTTCTGCGCGGTCTCGAGCGTCCCGGCGATGGCGGGGCTCTTGTCGTCCTTCTTGAGCTTGAGCGTCTTGACGCCCTCCGAGTAGGCGATGCCGCCGTAGCCGATGCCGTTCGGATCGCCCTTGACCGCCGCGACGACGGCCGCCGTGCCGGCGAGCGTCTGCACGCCCGGCGCGAAGTCCTTGTTCTCGAGGACGTGCTCCTTGAAAAATCCGTACGTCCCGGAGTTGTTCTCGCGGCCGTACAGGATGAGCGGCTTGGCGGGGCCGCCCACGTCCTTCCACGTCTTCGCCTCGCCGAGGTAGATCTTCGCGAGGCTCGGCACCGAGATCTCCTCGAGCGGATTCTTGGTGTTCACGTAGACCGCGAGGGCGTCGAGCGCGACCTTCGTCTCGACCGCGTCGGCGCCGCGCTTCGCCTTGACCTCCTGCTTCTCCTTGTCCTTCATCGGGCGGCTCGCCTCGCAGATGTCGGTCGAGCCGTTGATGAGGGCAGCAATGCCCGTGCCGGAGCCGCCGCCGGTCACCTGGACGGTGATGCCCTTGTTCACCTTCATGTACTCCTCGGCCCAGCGCTGGCCGAGGATGACCATCGTGTCGGAGCCCTTGACCGAGATCGAGGTCTTGTCGGCCGGCGCGGCGGCGGCGCTACCGCTCCCGCTGGGGCCCGCGCCTGGCGCGGGCTCCGTCCGCGTGCAGGCGAAGGCCTGCGTGGTGAGAACGACGATGAAGGCCGCTGCGGTGTTCCATTCGATTCGCATGTCTTCCTCTTCTTCCGTGCGCCGCCTCAGCCGAAGCGACCGGTGATGTAGTCCTCGGTGTCGCGTTCCCTCGGGCGGGTGAAGATCTGCGACGTCTCGCCGACCTCCACGAGCTTGCCGAGGTAGAAGAACGCGGTGCGCTGCGAGACGCGCGCGGCCTGCTGCATGTTGTGGGTGACGATGACGATGGTGAACTCCTTGCGGAGCTCGCTGATGAGGTCCTCGACCTTCGCCGTCGCGATGGGATCGAGCGCGCTCGCCGGCTCGTCCATGAGGATGACCTCGGGCTCCACCGCGAGGGCGCGCGCGATGCAGAGCCGCTGCTGCTGCCCGCCCGAGAGGCTGAGGCCGGACTCGTCGAGCCGGTCCTTCACCTCGTCCCACAGCGCGGCCTGGTGCAGCGCGCGCTCGACCCGCTGCGCGAGCATCTTCTTCTCGCGCACGCCGGCGATGCGCAGGCCGTAGGCGACGTTCTCGAAGATGGACTTCGGGAACGGGTTCGACTTCTGGAACACCATCCCCACGCGGCGCCGCACGAGCACCGGGTCGACGTCGGGGCCGTAGATGGGTTGACCGTCGAGCTCGATGAGGCCCGTCGTCACCACGCCCTCGATGGTGTCGTTCATCCGGTTGAGCGACCGCAGGAAGGTGCTCTTGCCGCAGCCGCTCGGCCCGATGAGCGCGAGCACCTCGTTGGTCATGATGTCGATCGAGACGCCCTCGATGGCTTGCTTGTCGCCGTAGCTCACCCCCACGTCGCGGGCGCGCATCTTGATCGACGCGGCGAGCGCCTCGTCTCGAGCAGCGCTCGGCGCCGAGCCCTCCGTGGTGGCTGCCGTCATGGGCAACCTCGTAGCGGGGTCCGCTGACTGCTGAGCAATATCGGTGTGGCGTTTCTGTGACAGGACGACCACCTTCGTGCCGGGACCCGTTGAGCCGGGTCTCGGGCTATCGAGCCAAGTGCTCGTATGTACTGCTTATTTGTATCTCTTTCGTGCCATGGAGCCGTGCTGGCTTCGCCCCGTTGGGTAGGGTCGGAGGCGGGCGAAAGACACGGGTTTTTGGAGGGATTTGGCGAGCTTCGGCGCGGCGTGCAAAGATCGTCTTCCCTCGGTGCGCCTCCTCTCGAGTGCCCTGTTCTGGAGAATCCTCCTGTCGTCCCTGCTGGTCGTGGGGATGCTCGGCGTGGGTCTGTATCGAGCGTCGATGGCGCACGAGCAGCTCGAACACCAGTTCGACCGGCTCGTGCAGCACGACCTCAAGCTCGCCGACGACGCCGAGGTCTTGCTCCGGTTGACCGCCGACCTCGAGACGGGCAAGCGCGGCTACCTGCTCACCGGGGACCGGAGCTTTCTGACGCCGTACAACGACGCGCGCAAGGACCTCGAGACCGTGCTCATCGAGGCGCAGGACACCGCAGAGAACGGCAAGGAGGACGAGCGCGTCGCCGCCTTCGGGCGCATGGTGCACGACTGGATCCGCAACGTCAGCGAGCCTCAGATCCAGGCGCGTCGGAACAACCAGGTCGTGGAGAGCGAGCAGGTCGCCGCGGGAAAGGCGCGCACCGACGAGATGCGCGCCATCCTCGACGAGCTGCGCACCGAGGCCATCAAGGACGCGGGCGAGCAGGAGCAGGTCGCGTTCCGCTCCGTGGAGCGCTCGCGGCGCGAGACGAGCGGCATGCTGCTGGCCGCCATCGCCCTCGCGCTCGTGTCCGGGATCTGGATCGCGCGCGACCTCACGCGCGCCACTTCGCAGCTCGAACGGGCGCTCGAGGCCACCGGCAAGCTCGAGCCTCTGCCCGCGCTCCCGGACCGGCGCGACGAGCTCGGCGCCGTCGGCCGCAGGCTGGTCAAGATGTCGGCGCTGCTGCACGACAAGGACTCCAGCCTGCGCAGCACGCTGGCCGAGCGCGAGGCGACCCTCGTGGATCTGACGCGAGCCAACGCCGAGCTCGCGGCGCGCGACGAGAGCGCGAGGGCGTACGCCGAGTTCGTTCGAGAGCTCAAGACGCTCGATCTCGGCGAGCTCTCGACCTCGGGTCTGCGCGGGCTGGTGCGCCTGGCGGGCGCGCACGTCGGCGCGGTGTTCCTGCTCGACTCGGCGGGTCGCCTGGTGCTCGTGCAGGCCTCGGCGCTGGACGGTCAGACGCTCGACGGCTCGCTCTTCAGCGCGAAGGGGTTGCCGCAGACGGTCGTCGACACGCGCGAGCCGATGGTGCTGGGGCCGTCCGAGCTCGGCTCGGGCGCGCCGGAGATCGACGTCGGCCTGGCGAAGGTGCGCGTCGGGTGGCTGCTCGCGCAGCCGGCGGCCGTCGGCGACGAGGCCGCGGGGGCAGTGCTCCTCGGCCGCATCCACGCGCCGTCGCTCGACCGGGAGGAGCTCGTGCGCGACGCCGCGCGGCAGTTCGCCGTGGGCCTGCACAACGCGTGGACGCACGCGCGCCTCAACGAGAAGACGAACATCCTGGCCGAGCAGGGCGAGACGCTCGCGCGCGCCAACCGCGTCAAGACCGAGTTCTTGACGTCGATGAGCCACGAGCTGCGCACGCCGCTCAACGCCATCATCGGCTTTGCCGACCTGCTCGTCGCGTCACCGCGCGAGGAGCTCAGCCCTCGCGCGCGAGAGTCGCTCGAGCGCATCAAGCGCAACGGCAGCCACCTGCTCGCGCTCATCAACGACGTTCTCGACCTCGCCAAGGCCGAGTCCGGCCGCATCGACGTGCGCCTCGAGGCGGTGGACGCTCCCCAGCTGGCGCGCGCGTGCGTGGCCGAGGTGGACAGCTTGCGGCAGGGCAAGTCGCTCGAGCTCCTCGTCGACGCGCCCGAGCGGCTCGAGATCGTGACCGACCCCCAGCGCCTGCGGCAGATCCTGCTGAACCTCCTCTCGAACGGCATCAAGTTCACCGAGGCCGGCCACGTGAAGGTCGCGCTCACCGCGTCGCCGAGCGAGCTCTCGATCGCCGTGAGCGACACCGGCGTCGGGATCTCCGCGCAGCAGATGCCGGACCTGTTCCGCGAGTTCCGCCAGCTCGAGACCGGCGACGGCAAGCGCTACGCGGGGACGGGGATCGGCCTGGCGCTGTCGCGGAGGCTCGCGCGCGCTCTCGGGGGCGAGATCGAGGCCAGGTCGGTGGAAGGTAAGGGCTCGACGTTCACGGTCGTCCTGCCGCGCTCGCTCCAGCGCAGCCCGCTCCGCGAGCCGGGCGAGGCCGGGGCCTCGAACCCCCTCGACCGTGACGAGGAGCAAGCGCTGTCGTGAACGCGATCCCTTCCAACGCGGGCGACGTGCTCGTCGTCGACGACTTCCCCGACACCCTCGCGCTCTACGAGGCGCTGCTCGGCGAGGACGGGCATCGGGTCCGCTCGGCGCGTGGTGGCGCGGAGGCCCTCGTGCTCGTCGAAGAGCGCGAGCCGGAGGTCGTCCTGCTCGACGTCTCGATGCCGGGGATGGACGGCTACGAGGTGCTGCGGCGGCTGCGCGCGCGACGCGGAGGCGGGCCGGCGGTGCTCATGTTGACCGCGGCGCGGCGCGATCCCAACGCGATCGAGACGGGGCTTCGAGCGGGCGCCGACGCGTACATGACCAAGCCGATCGAGGGCCGAGAGCTCGTCGCGCGAGTACGCGGCGCGCTGGAGGCGCACCGGCTGAGGCGCACGGTCGAGACGCAGCGGCGCGACCACATCGCGATGCTCGTCCACGATCTCCGCCACCCGCTCGGCTCGCTGGGCCTGATCGCGGAGGTGCTCGAGGAGGATCTGTCGCCCGAGGAACGGCGAAGCACCGTCGTCATGATCCGCACGCTCTGCGCCGACATGGCGCGCCTCGTCGACGGAGTGCTCGCGGCGAGCCGGCTCGAGGCCGGCGTGTTCAACGTGGAGCCGCGGCCGGTCAACGCGCGCGTGGTGCTCGAGCCGAGCATCGCCGCGCTCTCGCCCGTCGCCGCGCGGCGCCGCATCGCGCTCGCCTTCGAGGGGGATCTCGACACGCGGATGATGGCGGACGCCGCCAAGCTCCGGCAAGCGATCGACAACCTCGTCGCCAACGCGCTCAAGTTCACGCCGCGCGGCGGCCGAGTGCGGGTGGAGGTGAAGGCCGAGAGCGGCAGCGTCGTCTTCGACGTCTCGGACAGCGGCCCCGGAGTTCCCGTCGCCGAGCGCGCGTCCATCTTCGATCGCTACGGCCAGGGGCGGACCGGGCGCGCCGCGGGAGGGGCCGGGCTCGGCCTGGCCATCGCGAAGGCCATCGCGGAGGCCCATCGCGGCACGCTCACCGTCGGCGACGGCGCGCTCGGCGGCGCCAGCTTCCGCCTCTCGGTGCCCGCGGGCGCGTGATCGCGGCGGATGGGACGTGGACGAGGGCCCCTCGCTTGCACCCAATCGGAGAGTGCTTCTCTTCGCCTCAGGGGTTGATGCTGACCGGCACCGAGTAGGTCGCATCCGAGAACGGGCCGACCGACAGCTTCGAGAGCGCCGTCTTGACGCATCCCTCCTCGGGACGGCCCGCGGCCCAGCCGCTCACGCTGACGCCCTTCACGCTCCCGTCGGACTGGAACGTGACCAGGGCGCGCGACGTGGGGTTGCCGGGGCTGAAGCAGCCTCGCACGGCGCCCATCGCTCCGCCGATGGCGACGCGCACGTCCCCTTGCGAGGGCCGCTCGGGGACGCTGCCTGACGCAGGCTTCGGCTTCGGGGCGTCGCCTTGCCCGGGGCCCGTGCCGCCGCCCGCGGCCGACTGGATCGCGCCGGCGAGATCGCCCGACTGGCCCGCGGGGCCCGTCGGCACGTTGGTGGTGAGCTTGGGATCGGTGGGCGGCGGGCGGTGGATGCGCGGGCGGCCGCCGGGCCGGGCTTGCGGCTTGGTCGGTTTGCCGTCCGAGCTGAGCTCGTAGATCAGGTCGTCCTCGTCGGCCGTCGCGCTCGGCGAGGCGCTCGCCTGGGTCGCGGCGGCGCTCGCCGATGCGGCTGCTCCTGCCGCTTTCGTCTCGGTGACCTTCCACGCGGGGTTCGTGATGCCGTCCACCCAGCGCGACACCTTCGCGCGCGCGCCCTGCCAGCCGCCGGCCTGCCAGACGAAGAAGCCCCCGGCGCCGACCGCCATGGCGAGCGCGGCCACCCCGACGAGCTTCGGCCAGCTGCGTCGCGGGCGCTCGTCGTCGTCGGCGATGGGGGCCTGGGTCTGGCTCGCGTCGGGATCCTCGGTGCCGCGGATCGGCCGGAAGCCCGACTCGGAGCCCGTCGACGTCGCCTCGGGCAGCACTGGCCCGCTGAGCGGCACGGCCATCGCCGCTGCCGCCCCGCCCGGGAACGACCCCGTCGTCTCGATCGCCGCCAGGCGCTTGGCGCGACGCTTGAGCGTGTCGCCCGCGATGCGCTTGACCCAGGTCGCCACCTCCGAGCGGCGCGCGAGAGGCACGCCGACGTTCTCGAGCGCGCGAGCCATGTCGGCCGCGGTGGCGAAGCGGCGGCCGCGGTCCCGCTCGAGCGCCTTCATCACGAGCGCGTCGAGCGCGGGCGGCAGGCCGCCGATGCGCGCGCTCGGGGGCTGAATCTGGCCGGTCAGCACCTTGCCGACGATGCCGGCCGGATCGTTGGCCGAGAAGAGTCGGCGGCCCGTCAGCATCTCCCAGAGGACGATCGCCGCGGCGAAGATGTCCGCCCGCCGATCGACGGCGACCGACGAGAGCTGCTCGGGGGACATGTAGGCGAATTTGCCTTTCACCTCGCCGTCGCGCGTCGACTGCGAGCTCGACGCGGCCTTGGCGATGCCGAAGTCGAGCACGCGCGAGATGCCGTCGCTGCCGACCATGACGTTGTGCGGGGAGACGTCGCGGTGGACGATCTGCATGGGCTGGCCGCGCTCGTCGGTCGCCTCGTGGGCGGCGTGCAGGCCGTTGAGCAGATCGCACGCGATCGCCAGCGCGATCGGCAACGGGACGACGCGGCTGCGCTTCTTGTCGACGCGGGTCAGCCGCGAGAGCGTCTCGCCCTGGATGAACTCCATCACGAGGAAGAGCTCCGACTGCGTCGACTCCACGTCGAGCACGGGCACCACGTTCGCGTGCCGGATGCGCGAGGTCAGCCGCGCCTCCTCGAGGAACATGTTGACGAACTCGGGGTCGTGCGCGAACTGGGCGTGCAGCCGCTTGATCGCGACGGATCGAGAAAAGCCTACGGCCCCGACGAGCCGTCCGATGTGGACGGTCGCCATCCCTCCCGCGGCGATTTCGTCGTAGAGCACGTAACGCCCGACGACGCGACCGCCGGGAGCGGCGGTAGCTTCGGCTTCGGACATTCCCACGTACACCGTAGCACGGGCCGCGGCGGCCGACCTCGTTGGTTGACAATGGGGGAAAAAGGCCTAAAGTCCGCGTCCCCCCGCCGGACGGCCGCGAAAACGGCTCATTTTCCGGCTTTTCTTCGAGGAATCCGTCGTGGCCAATCATCCGTCCGCCGAGAAGCGCAACCGCCAACGCATCACGCGCACCACGCGCAACCGCGCCATCCAGAGCAGCGTTCGCACGCAAGTGAAGCGCGTCCGCGCGGCCATCGCCGGCAAGGACAAGGCGGCCGCCGCCAAGGCGCTGAAGTCCGCGATCTCGTCGCTCGACAAGGCTGCCACCAAGGGCGCCGTGCACGTCAAGACCGCTTCGCGCACCATCGCGCGCCTGTCGGCCCAGGTCGCCAAGCTGTAAAGCGGGCTTCCGGCAACGCCGGGGTGATACACTGGAGGGCGCTTGGAGAAGTTGAGCGCCCCCGAGAGGCAGGCCGAGCTCGCGCAGCGGGTCGGCACTGTCCTGGGCGGTAGGTACCGCCTCGATCGCCTGCTCGGCGTGGGCGGGATGGGAGGCGTCTACGAGGCCCGGCCGATGGCGGGCGGGGACCCCGTCGCGGTCAAGCTGCTGAGCGTGGCCGATCCGGCGTCGCGCGAGCGCATCGCCGGGCGCTTCGCGCGGGAGGCGAAGGCCGTCTCCGCGGTGAGGTGCCCGCACATCGTCTCGATCCTCGAAGCCGGCAGCGAGTCCGGTCGGCCGTTCATCGCCATGGAGCTGCTCCGCGGCGAGGACCTCGGCCAGCGGCTCCGGCGCCTCGGCAAGCTCCCCCTGCGCGACACGCTCCACGTGGCGGCGCAGATCCTCGTGGCGCTGGGCACCGCGCACGAGGCGGGCATCGTGCACCGCGATCTGAAGCCGGACAACGTGTTCTTGCTCGACAAGGACGGCGACCCGTTCTTCTGCAAGCTGCTCGACTTCGGCATGTCGAAGCTCACCCCGGGCGAGAACAAGACGATCGCGCTCGCGCTCACCAAGAAGGGGATGGCCGTCGGCACGCCGTACTACATGGCGCCCGAGCAGGCGCGCGCCATGGCGGACGTGGACGGCCGCGCGGATCTCTGGGCGCTCGGCGCGATCGTCTTCGAGTGCCTGGTGGGCAGGCCGCCGTTCCACAGTCCAGCGCAGGAGCAGGTGCTGCTCGACATCTGCACCAAGGACGCGCCGGACGTGCGCGTGCTGCAGCCGCAGCTTCCGGAGCGCGTGGCCAAGCTGGTGGCGCGGGCGCTCGCTCGCGACCGCGGCGCGCGCTTCCTCTCGGCCTGGCAGATGCTCGCCGAGCTGATCGAGGTCGCTCCCGCCGAGAGCCGCCTGATGCCCGTCAAGGCCTACACGGCGTTCGACCTGCACGCGCCGAACGCGCCCGCGATGATCGCGCCGGCCTCCCAGGTGGCGCGGGCCGTGGCCGACGCGAGCGGGCCGAACCGCGCCCTGGCGGACGCGAGCGGGCCGAATCGCGCGCTGGCCAACGCGAGCGGGCCGCACCGCACGCTCGTCGCCGCGCCGCTCGACGCGGACGCGAGCGGCCCCTACGGGCCACCGCCCGGCGTCCCGCACCTGCACCACGGGCACAGCCCGGCCCCCGCGCACGCCCGTCGCCGCCACGCTCCACCGCCGCCGAGCTCGTCACGCTGGCTGCTGGTCTTGATGGCGTTCAGCGCGATCCTCCTCGGGCTCGGCGTGACGCTCTACGCGGTCGCCAAGCTGCACCAGCGCCCTCCCGCCGCGACGATGCCGCGCTGAGGCAGAAGTCACTTGAACCGGTCGATCCTCGACCGGGAGTCGATGGCGACGAGCGTTGGCAGCGAGCGCGGCGCAAGACCGCCAAGTCGACTGCTCTGCTGAGGCGCGCGTCACTCGGCGCGGTAGGTCACGACGCGGCCCCACGTGCTCTTGGTGCCCCAGATCCCCGCGCGCAGGCACTCGAGCTGCACGATCTGGCTGTGATCGACGAACAGGTTCACGTCGGGGCCGTAGCTCTTGACGTAGTAGGAGAAGACCTCGGGCTCCGCCGCCTCGAACATCACCCGCTCGAGGCCGAGCTCCTGCACGATGCGCGCGATGACGTCGGTTCGCCATCGCTCGACGCTCTCGGTGATGCCCTCGGACTCGATCATCACGAGTGACGCGCCCGCGGAGAGGTAGCGCCGCGCGAGCTGGATCGCCTGGCCCGGGTCGCGCGTGCCCTCCGACGCGAGCTCGGCCGACGTGGTCGCGCCGCCGGCGCCGAACTGGATCCCCACCTCCGGCTTGGGCTTCATCCCGAGCTTGGCGACCCTCTCCGTGAGCCGTACCAGGTCGTCCTCCGGGATGCTGATGAAGCCGCTCGAGATCTCGACGATGTCGAAGCCCAGGTCGCGGCACTCGCGCAGGTAGTGATCGACGGCCGCGTGGCCCTGCGTCAGCACGTGCTCGATGAAGCCGCCGGTCGAGACGGTCACGTCGTTCTTGTGACAGAGCTCGAGGATGCCCTTCACCGCGGCGCGAGGCATGAGCGAGAACGAGCCGCCCGCGAACTTCAGCGTGTCGACGTAGTGGCCCATCGTCTCGAAGAGATCCTCGAGGTAGCGGCGGCCCACGGGGCTGTAGTACGGGCCGCGGATCTCCGTCAGCCCGCGCTTGCGCGGCTTGGGCTGGTGCGGGTTGATCTTCAGGAACCCGAACGCGCGATCTAGCTCGGCCATGACGGACTCACCTCCTGCTGCGGTTGCCCCGGAGTGGCGTCGGACAGGCGCTTGCACAGCTCGGAGACGTGGACGTCCTCGAGGCGCTGGACGGTCTCGACGATGCGGGCGCGGGCGCGCTCCGGGGCTGCGGTCCCGAGGGCGTGGAACTTCGCCACGACGCGCTCCCACGGCATGGGGCGCGTCGGGAAGCCTTCGTAGTCGTGTTTCTCGCGCTCGCGCACCGCGCCGTCCCGCATCACGAGGCGAAGGCGGCACGCGTGCTCGCGCGGGAAGCGCGCGCTGAGCTCCGGGCTCTCGCGCACCACCACGCGCCTGAGCAGCGACTGCACGTCGGAGCGCAGGATCCGCTCGCGCCGGTACTGCTCGGGCATCAGCCGGCCGTCGAGCAGCGCCGCGGCGAGCATGTAGGGGAGCGAGTGGTCGGCCTGCTCCTTCGTCTCGACCAAGCGCTTGTCACCCTCCTCGCCCCCTCCGATGATCCGGTAGGCGACGCCGAAGACGTCCACCTCGACGCGCTCGACCTGCTCCGCCGCGAGCCGCCGGCCGCCGGTCAGCTCGAGCGC
>Ga0316628_100002470_pt1 | contig 13728 bp, 5 predicted proteins | sample OWC_Aug_M2_C1_D5_FD_207648 | JGI IMG/M metagenome (GOLD analysis project Ga0316628, IMG submission 207648) | Wetland soil microbial communities from Old Woman Creek delta, Ohio, United States - OWC_Aug_M2_C1_D5_C | ecosystem: Environmental > Terrestrial > Soil > Wetlands | place: USA: Ohio... | reverse complement strand
GCCGGCCCCGGGCGCCGGGACTCCCGCTGTCCTTCCGTCTCCCGCCGTGCCGAGCCCGGGGATTCCGCCGGGTCCGGCCCCCGCGTCCCGCCCGTTTCCATCGCGGCGCAACTTGGTCCCGTCCGCTCCGCCCGCGCCGGCGCCCGAGCGCTCCGTCCCAGCCGCACCCTCAGGAGGCGGCTTTCTCGTCAAGTTCAACAACGCCGACATCTACGAGGTGATCCACACGCTCGGCCGGATCGCGGAGATCAACTACCTGATCGACCCGAGGGTCCGGGGAGTCGTCAACGTCCAGACGCAGGGCGCCGTGCGGAAGGAAGCCGCGCTCGACCTGCTCTACTCCATCCTGCGCATCAACGGCGCGACGGCCGTGCTCGAAGGCTCCGTCTACCACATCGTCCCGGCGGCGGAGTCCCGGATGGAGCCGCTGCCGTTCGCCGCGCCCGAGGGCGGCGGGGCGGCGGGGCCCGCGAACCGGCTCGTCGTGCGCGCCTTCTTCCTCCAGTTCATCCCGGCGGCGGACATGGCCAAGGTGATCAAGCCGTTCATTGCGACGGGCGGGGACGCGATCGAGGTCCCGCGCGCGAACATGGTCCTCGTCGTGGACACGACTGCGAACATGGAAAAGCACGCACGCCTCGTCGAGTTGTTCGACGCGGACGCGTTCCGCACGGTGGGCGTGCGGCTGTTTCCCCTGAAGCACCTCGACCCGGAAGAGATGGCGAAGAACCTCGACGCCATCTTCGGAGCGCTCGACTTTTCCGCGAAGGGGTCGCATCCCGCGGGCCTCAACTTCGTGCCGATCCCCCGGATGGGCGCGCTCTTGGTCGTGAGCGCCGCGCCAAAGACGATGGCGGACGTGGAGCGCTGGATCGGCGAGCTCGACAAGGCGCCGTCCTCGGCATCGGCCATGGTGCGCCTCTATCGCGTCAAACACGGCAAGGCGAAGGACCTGATGGCGATCATGGAGAAGCTATACCCGGGGAAGGCGCCGCCGACGGGACGGGAGACGGAATTCCGGCCGAAGGTGGCGGAACCGGCGAAGACGCCGACGTTCCCGGGGGTCCGGATCGAGACGAAGCCGGCGGAGCAGAGAGCCTCCGAGTCCACGGCCATTGCAACCGCCGGCATGGGAAAGGAGGAGGGTTTCGATATCATCCTGGACGAGCCGATGAACGCCCTCATCCTGCGGGGGAGCGCGTCGCAGCTTGCCGCGATCGCGGAGACCCTCAAGTCGATCGACGTCTACCCGAAGCAGGTCCTGCTCGAAGTGCTGATCGGCGAGGTCCAGCTCGACGACGCGCTGAAGCTCGGGATCGACTGGAGTTTCAAGAACGCGAAGATCGACGGGTACAGCGCCCAGGGGTCGCTCGTCACTTCCGCGGCCACGATTGGGGTCCCGACATCGCCGCAGGGCCTTCAGTACATCATGCAGAGGACCGACCGCCTGATGGGGGCGTTCCGCGCCCTGGCCTCGGACGGCAAGGTGTCCATCCTCTCCGCGCCGAGCGTCATCGCGACGAACGGGAAGAAGTCGAAGATCGAGGTCGCCGACTCGGTGCCGATCATCACGGCGTCGATCATCGCCAACTCGAACCCGCCCGTGACGACGACGACGGTCGAGTACAAGGACGTCGGGGTGCTGCTCTCGTTCACCCCCTTCATCAACGACCTGGGAACCGTCACGCTCGAGATCGAGCAGGAAGTGAGCGAGATCAGCAACCTCACGTCGACCGGGACGGACAACCCGAGCTTCTTCAAGCGGAACGTCCAGACGACGCTGGTCGCCTCGGAGGACCGCAGCATCGTCCTGGGGGGGCTCGTCAAGGAGCGGAGGTCGCTTGACCGGGACGGGGTCCCCTTCCTCTACAAGATCCCGCTGCTCGGCTGGATTTTCGGCGCCCGCTCCGACGCGATGACGCGGACCGAGCTCCTGATCTTCATCACCCCGAGGGTCATCGGCAGCGTGGACGAGGGGACCCTGCTTTCCAGGGAGTTCGAGGGACGCGTGGACGAGCTCAAGCGGCGGATCGGCGAGGCGAAGGGGATCCGGCGCGAGCAGAAGGAGCCCGGGATGTCCCCGGGCGACGGATCCACCGCCCCGTCGCCGGGATCCTCCCCCGCCGCGCAGTAAGGGGCGCCGCGCCGCCGCCGGGGTCGTCCCGCGCGGCGCAGTCAGCGGGCGCCGCACCGCCAGAGACCCCGGTTGGCGATTGATGCGGGCTAGTGGATCAAGGTCGACCGGGGGCGGGATCCGGGAAAGGGCGGCGGTTCCACCACGGCGGCGGCAGCAGGCTTCTTCCCTGCGGCGCCGTGGAACGCATAGTCGGGCCGGTACCCCGAGACGAGGCTGTCGAGCTCCCGGACGACCGCCAGGTTGTCTCCCCGAACGGCCAGGGCGATCAGCCGGTCGAGCCGCCGGCCCCACGCCGGCGGCATCTTCCCGTCCCCGATGAGCTTCAGGATTTTCGGGTGGGGCGTCCGGGTCACGTCCTCCCCCTCGATGACCAGCTCCTCGTGCAACTTCTCCCCCGGCCGCAGGCCGGTGAACACGATCTCGGCGTCCACGCCGAGCTCCCGGCCCGACAGCCGGATCATGTTGGCCGCGAGGTCGGCGATCTTCACCGGTTTTCCCATCTCGAGAACGAAGACTTCATTCCCCTTTCCCATTGCCCCGGCCTGGAGGATCAGCCCCGCGGCCTCCGGGATCATCATGAAGTAGCGCGACGCGTCCGGATGCGTGACCGTCAGCTTCCCGGTTGTCTCGAGTTGTTCCCGGAAAATCGGGACGACGCTCCCCACGCTGTCGAGGACGTTCCCGAATCGCACCGCCACGAACGTCGTGGTCTTTCCCCGGCCGTTCATGTTCTGGATGATCAGTTCCGCCACGCGCTTGGTGGCGCCCATGACGTTGGTAGGGCGGACCGCCTTGTCCGTGGAGACGAGCACGAAGCGCTTGACGCCGCACGCCGCCGTGGCCTCCGCGACGATCTTTGTGCCCAGCACGTTGTTCTTGACCGCCTCGGCGACATGGACCTCCATCATGGGCACGTGTTTGTAGGCCGCTGCGTGGTAGACGACCCCCGGCCGCCAGATGCGCATCACATCCTCGACCCGCGCGCGGTCGCGAATGTCGCCGATCGCCGGGACGAGCGAAACGTCGGGAAACTCCGCCCGCATCCGCCTCTCCAGGTCGAACAGGGCGCTTTCCGCGATCTCGAACATGACGAGGCGCGCGGGGGCAAGGTTGGCGAGCTGCCGGCACAGCTCCGACCCGATCGACCCCGCCGCGCCGGTCACCATGACCGTGTGCCTGGTGATGTCGCGCGACAGGAGATCGATGTCGAGGGCGACCGGCTCGCGTCCCAGGAGGTCCTCGATCTTCACGTTGCGCAATGCCTTCACGGTGGCTTTGCCGTCGATCAGCTCCCCCACGGCGGGAACGATGCGGAAGCGCGCGGACACGCCACGGCAATGCTCCACGATGTGGCGGACGACCGACGGGGGCGCCGAGGGGATCGCGATGACGATCTCGTCGACCTCGAGGTCCCGGCAGGCCTCTTCCATCCGTTCGTGGCCCCCCAGGACCTTGAGGCCCTGGATACGCGTCCCGATCTTCTGCGCATCGTCGTCGATGAAGCCGGCGGCGGTCATGGCGAGTCCGAGATTCTCCCGGATCTCCCGGGCGATCATCTGGCCGGCCAGTCCCGCTCCCACGATCAGAACGCGTCTGTCGGCGGATCGCCGGTTCCGCCCGAACGTCTCCCGCCCCGTCCGGATGAGGTACCGGAGCCCCAGGACGAGCAGCGCCGTCGCGCCCCAGTCGATCAGGTAGACGGACCGGGGCACGAAATACACCCCGTGCACCGCGATGACCGAGCCCGCCAGCAGGACCGATCCAAGCGTGCAGCCGGCCGCGATCGGAAGGACGTCCTTGATCGACACATAGCGCCACCACCCGCGGAACAGCCCGAAGGCCGCGAACCCCGCGGCCTTGGCGGCGAGCATAATGAGAATCGTGGCGCCCAGCGCCTCGCGGTACCCGGCGGGAATCTCGAAGTCGAACCTTATAAGGAAAGACGCGACGTAGGCGCAGAGGAAGACGGCCATGTGCAGAAGGAACTTCACGGCGGTCCGCTTGCGGAGCACCAAGCCGGCCAGCGTTGCGAGGCGGCTCCCGGCCCTTTGCCGGAACCCGACGGAGGGGTTTGTCTTCTGGAAGTCGGACATAACTTGGGTTTTTTCGTCCCTTCAGGTACGGAGCCGGCAACTCAGGCTTGGGTTGGATGTTCCCCCCGGCGGCGCGATTCACGAAATAGTTCCGCCCCCGAAGCGATCACCGGCGCCTGCGGACCCCCTCCGTGCCCGGCGGACGACCGTTCCGACTTTCGTGAGCCGTATTCCATGAAACAGCACCTGCGCGCCGATATCAACCAAAATCGCGCGGCGCATCGTCGGCTTCTGCAAAAAACAGGAATCGCCATCGGTCCGGAAAAGATATGAATCGCGGGATGCAGTCGACTATCTAAGCGCTGCGGGAAATTCCTGTTTTCCGACCGGGGAGGATGGACGATGCGGGGAAACATTCGGAATCGCGCCGGCGAGCGCCTTGCAGGACGCAGCGCGGCGATCGCTTTGGGGACGACCGTGGTTGCGGCACTTCTTGCCGCCGGCGGATTCGCCGGGGAAAAGCCGGCTCTCGAGGACACCAAGGACAAGATCAATTACAGCGTGGGCTTCCAGATCGGCGGCGACTTCCGTCGGCAGGGAGTGGAGCTCAACCCTGAGGCGCTCGTGCGCGGCGTTCGGGATGCGATGGGCGAGAAGGAGCCGCTTCTGCCGAAGGAAGAGATGTGGTCCACCCTGTCCGCGATGAAAAAGAAGCTGGATCTTTCCGAGCGGAAGCAGAAGTCGCAGCGGATCGCGGAGGATGTCCGGGCCGGGACGGCGTTTTTGATGGAAAACGCGAAAAAGGAAGGGGTCGTGACCCTGGAGAGCGGCCTGCAGTACGTGGTGCTCTCGGAAGGCTCGGGAAAAAGCCCAAAGGCGAATGACAACGTCACGGTCCGGTACCGCGGCACCCTGGTCGACGGATCGGAGTTCGACAGCACGGACCGGAGGGGGAAGCCGGCCACGTTTCGCGTCGACGAGGCGATCCCAGGCTGGCGACAGGCGCTCCCGCTGATGAAGGAAGGTGCCCGGTGGAAGATCTTCCTTCCGTCGCGCCTCGCCTACGACGGGCGGGGTCCGCTGGAGGGAAAGACCGTCATCTTCGAGCTGGAGCTCGTCTCCGTGACGTCTGCGCGGTAAGGGGGGCGGGGGTGTCTCCCCCGCCCACGTTGTGCCCGTCAATTGCCGGCGGTTGAGACCGCCGGGAGTCCCCCCCCTGTATACAGTGTTTCGAGATTTTTCGAAGATCCTTCGCATTGTTGCGAATCGCCGGAGGCTTGGCGCCCAGTAGGGTCTGTCTATTGTCATGACAATGTTGGCTTTTTCTGGCGAGTCCCCTCGGTACGACTTCTGCAACGGAGATCGGCGGCGCGACCCCGGGGATCCGACGGGCGCGTCGGTCCCGTTGCACCACGCGGCCCGGAAGGTTCGCGGCCGGAAAACGAATCAGGCTCGAAGCGTTTAAAAAAAGGAATCCCAGGTGACGATTCCAGCCACCCCGGAAGGAGGATGACTCAAATGCATCGACGAAAAGGACTACTGGTGTTGATGGCGGTTTTCGTCCTTGTCGCCGTCGCAACGGGCATCGCGGGCGCCGTGCCCGTGCCCGGAGGGACCCTCGACCCGCTCACGATCCCGAAGTACGTGACGCCACTGGTCATCCCGCCGGTGATGCACGACAACGGCGTGGCCAACGGATACAACATCGCCGTCCGGCAATTCATGCAGCAGATCCTCCCCGGCGGGATCTGGAACACGCTCAACGGCCGGGCGGACGCGTTTCCCGCGACGACCATCTGGAGCTACGGCCCGAGCACGGATAACGTGCCCGATTCGACTGGGCTCGGAGGCGCCGCCGGGATCGCGCCGGCCGGAAATTCCCAATTTAACTACCCGGCTTACACGATCGAGACGGCGTCGGGCACGCCCGTCGACGTCCGGTGGATCAACGGCCTGGTGGACAACACCGGTGCGTACCTCCCCCACCTCCTGCCGATCGATCAGACGGTCCATTGGGCGAACCCGACCGCGGCGGGATGCACCATGGGAGCCCCCAACCGGACGGACTGCACGACGGATAACGCGGCGCTCTATACCGGACCGGTGCCCATTATCACGCATGTCCACGGTGCGCACGTCGATCCTCACAGCGACGGCTACCCCGAGGCGTGGTTCCTCCCGGCCGCAAACAACATCCCGGCCGGGTACTCGATGAAGGGGAGCTTCTTCGACGACGCCACGGGCGCGAACCCCGGCAATCTCGGATACGCGGACTTCCATTATCGCAACGACAATCCGGCGACGACCCTGTGGTACCACGACCACGCGCTCGGGATGACCCGCAACAACGTGTATGCCGGCCCCGCGGGATTCTGGCTCGTTCGGGGCGGCGCCTTTGACGGCGCCACCGCGAGCGGCGGGGGCGCGGCGATTCTCCCCGGGCCGGCGCCCGTGGCGGGCCAGACGGTCCTACAGCTCAATGTGCCGGGAGATCCGGTCCGCAACGCGATCCGCGAGATCCCGATCGCGATCCAGGACCGGTCGTTCAATGCCGACGGCTCCCTGTTCTATCCGGACACGCGCGTCTTCTTCGACGGCTACCCTGGGCCGTACGTCGGATCCACTCCCGTCTCGACCGACATGCACCCCATCTGGAACCCGGAGGTCTTCTTCAACACCATGGTGGTCAACGGGGTTACCTGGCCCAGGCTGGACGTGGCTCCGGCCCTGTATCGATTCCGGCTCTTGAACGGGTGCAATTCGCGCATGATCAACCTGAGCATGTGCGTGGTGGATCCGTTGACCGACAACTGCTACGTGCCGAGGGTGGAGCTTCCGTTCTACCAGATCGGCGCCGAGCAGGGATTCCTGTCGCAGGTGGTGCAGATCCAGACCGGGTACGCCACGCCGCTTCCGGGCAACGGATTCATCCCGCTTCCCGTCCCGGCGAAGGGCGGGCCGGAACAGGCATTGCTGATGGGACTGGCCGAGCGAGCCGACGTGATCGTCGACTTCAGCGGCCTCGACAACGGAGCCAAGGTCCGCATGATCAACACGGGGGCCGACTCCCCGTTCGGCGGGTTCCCGATCGGCGCGGCGGTGGCGGACGACAACACCACCGGCCAGGTGATGCAGTTCGTGGTCGACAGCGCGCTGCTCATTCCTTCGGACGCCAACACCACGCCTCCCGAGGCGCTGGTGCTGAACAAGGAGCCCGCGCTCCCGCCGGCGGTCTCCCACACCCGCCAGGTTTCCATCAACGAGCTGGAATCCGCGCAGGTCTGCGTGATCATCAATGCGGTCACGGGCGCGTACGACAACATCTTCGTCTCGCCGACGCCGCTCGGCGCAGCGGAGATGCATGCGTTTTGCGAATCGAACGGCGCGGAGGCGATGGCGCCCCAGGAGGCCACGCTGGGCACACTCGACCTCTCCAACCCGGCCGCGCCCCTCGGCGTGCCGCTGGCTTGGGAGGATATGACGGGCACGAGCAATTCCGTCCAGGTCCTGATGGCGGACAACGTGACGGTGAAGACGGTGAACGTCACCGAGAACCCGAGGATCGTCGGGGGAGTTGCGCCGATCGAGGCATGGGAGATCTACAACTTCACGGTGGATGCCCACCCGATCCACCTCCACCTCGTGCAGTTCGAAGTGGTCAGCCGCGCGGCGATTCCCGGCATGCCGTTCATCTCCGGGGGCGTTCAGCCGTGGGAGAGCGGCTACAAGGATACCGTGATCTCCTACCCGGGGGAGATCACGACCGTGCGGGCGAAGTTCGACATCCCTGGCCTGTACGTCTGGCACTGCCACATTGTCGAGCACGAAGACAACGAGATGATGCGGCCGTACGTGGTGTCCAGCGTCGGTCTCTACAAGAACGGGCAGGTCGACTTCGACGGCGACGGGAAGTCCGACATCGCCGTGTGGCGTCCGTCGGACGGGAAGTGGTACGTGAAGCCGTCGTCGGGCGTCGCCCCGACGGTGACGCCGTGGGGCGATATGACTTTGGGCGATATTCCCGTATCCGGGGACTTCGACGGCGACGGGAAGTCCGACTCCGCGGTGTGGCGTTCGTCGGACGGGAAGTGGTACGTGAAGTCGTCGTCGGGCGCGGCGGCGATGGTCGCGCAATGGGGCGACAATGTTCTCGGCGACATTCCAGTCCCCGGGGACTACGATGGGGACGGGAAGACGGATATCGCGGTGTGGCGCGCCTCGAACGGGTCCTGGTACGTAAAGCCGTCGTCGGGAATCCCAGCGACTGTGACACAGTGGGGAGATCAGCCCTCCGGCGACATCCCGGTTCCCGGGGATTTCGATGGGGACGGGAAGACGGATGTCGCGGTGTGGCGCGCCTCGAACGGGTCCTGGTACGTGAAGCCGTCGTCGGGAATCCCCGCGATTGTGGTGCAGTGGGGGGATAATCTTGCCGGCGACATCCCGATCGCAGGAGACTTCGACGGGGACGGAAAAGCCGACTTCGCGGTGTGGCGGTCCTCGACGGGAGAATGGCGGGTCAATCAGACCTCCAATCTCGCCGTGACGACATTCGCGTGGGGGCTTTCGACCGACGTCCCGCTGAAGCGCAAGTGATCCCGGGCTGACCGGGAGGCGATGAAGGGCAGGCCGGGCAAAGCCCGGCCTGCCCTTTCATTCTTTCATACTTGTGGTCGGGCCCTCCCGCCCGCGTCTTGCCGGTTCGACCGCGCGCCTCCTCTGCCGCCGTACCGCGGGACGCGTACCTGTTGCTGCACCCGCGCAAAAAAGAGATACTAGAAAACTCATGTGCGCCGGTCTTGACCGAAAGAGTCGAATGAGGAAGAAGGTCGCGATCTTCTTTCTGCTTCCTATGTTATTGCTCTGGGACCTCGGGATGCCTGGCCGGGACGCCCGGAGCGCGGAACCACCGGGGGAGAAGGCCGCGTCTCCGGAAGCCCTCCTGGAAAATCCGGTTGCGTCGCCCCCCGATTCGCCTTCGGGGTTCGAGATGTTCCTCGGCGGTGTGACCCTGATGACGGAAACCCAGTTTGGCATCCTGAAACGGATGGAGGGAGTGGCTTACTCGGAAGCTCCCGGCCCCGTGCCGGACGGCGCGATTCGCGTCCCGGTCCGGATCGTCCGGGATCGGGGAACGGATGGCGGGAAGCCCTCAATTCCGGCGATCGTCACCGCCGGCTATCTGACGGGGGGACGCGAAGCGATCGCCCGGGCCTTTTCGCTGCTGGGTATCCACAGCGTCTATTCCGATTCGCGCGAGTTGCGGCAGTTCGGCTACGACTTCTTCGAGCGCGCTCCCGCCCTGTTCAATCCTGCGCGTAGCGTTCCCCTGGGCCCGGACTACGTCATAGGGCCGGGGGACGAAATCCGGATTGCCGTGTGGGGACGGGTCGAGGCCCAGTACCGGGTCGTCGTGGACCGCGAGGGGAATATCCAGCTTCCCGTGGCCGGCGTCATCGGCGTCGCCGGGTTGTCTTACGGGGAGCTCAAGGACGCGATCCGGCAGGAGCTCTCCAGGTACTATACGGGGTTCGAGGTGAACGTCACCCTCGGGAACCTTCGCGCCATTTCCGTCTACCTGGTGGGGAGGGCGAAGAACCCCGGGATGTTCACGGTTTCCCCGGTGTCCACGCTCGTCGACGTGCTGGTCGCGACGGGCGGAGCGGGGAAATCGGGTTCGCTGCGCAACATCGAGCTTCGACGGGACGGCAAGCGAATCGCCCTGTTCGATTTCTACGACTTTCTCCTGCGGGGGAACAGCGCGGAGGACGTGCGCATCCAGCAGAACGACGTCGTGTTCATCCCGCAGGTGGGACGCCTGGTCGCGCTGTCCGGTACGGTCAGGGCGCCCGCGGTTTACGAGCTCAAGGACGAGACCGGGCTGCGCGACCTCGTGCAGATGGCGGGGGGACTCGGGCCGGAGGCGTTCCTCGGGAGGGTCCGGATCGAGCGCATCGTCGACGGGAAGCGGGTGGAAATACGCGAAGACGATCTCTCCGCCGCGCTCGGGAGGAACGATCCGCTCCAGGACGGGGACTTCGTGAGCATCTTTCCGGTGGAGTCGGAGCGCCGCACCGTTGCGGTCCACGGCGCGGTGCAGCGGGAGGGAGAGTTCGGACTGGCCCCGGGGATGCGGGTCCGGGATCTGATCGCGCTGTCGGGCGGGCTTAAGATCTTCGCATACGGGGAAGGGGCCGAACTGGCCCGGGTCCGCAAGGAGGGAGGGCGTTCCACGGTCGAAGTGCTCCGGATCGACCTGGACAAGGCGATGTCGGGCGACCCGGCGCACGATGTTCCCCTGCAGGACCGGGACCGGCTTTTCGTGAGGGTGGCGACCGGCGCGGGCCGGCAGAGGCATGCCACGATCTCCGGGGAGGTTCGATATCCGGGGACGTATTCGATCCGGGAGGGAGATACGATCGCCGCCCTGTTGGAGAGGGCCGGGGGATTCACCGACGGCGCGTACCCGAGGGGCGCCGTCTTCGCAAGGGAGAGCGTGCGAGAGCTCCAGCAGCGGAGGCTCGAGGAATCCATCGCGCGGTTGGAGCGGGATCTCCAATCCCGCGCGGCGGCTTCCGTCTCCGCGGCGACGTCCGCCGAAGAAGCGAAAATCAAGGAGTCGGAGCTCCGGCAGGCCGGCGCGCTGGTGGAGAAGCTGAAGAGCGTCCGGGTCACGGGGAGGATGGTGCTGGATATACTGCCCCCCGAGACAATGAGGAAATCCGCCCACGACATCTTGCTGGAGGACGGCGATTCCCTCTACGTTCCGCAGAATCCGGAGAGCCTGCAGGCACTCGGCGCCGTGTTCAACCAGACCGCCTTCGTGTTCGACGGCGGGAAACGGCTCCAGGACTATATCGAGATGGCGGGCGGCTACACGGACTATGCCGACAGGGATCGCGTGTTCGTCCTGAAGGTGAACGGATCGGCGGTGCGCCCCGAGAGGAGCCGGTTCCTCTGGTCCTCCGCGACGTACGCGACGAAGGACGGCGGCCCCCTCCTCGAGCCCGGCGACACCATCGTCGTTCCTGAAAAGCTCGAGCGGATCGCCTGGCTGCGCGAGACCAAGGACATCACCCAGATACTCTTCCAGATCGCCGTGGCCGCGGGCGTCGTGATCGCCCTCTTCTGACCCATGCGCGATCTCGGGACCGACCGAATGGAGTTCCGGGACACGATCGCGATCCTTTCGCGGCGCCGCAGGCCCCTGTTGCTCGCGACGCTTGCCGGAGCGGTAGTCGCCGTGACGGTCGCTCTCGTCCTGAGGCCGGTGTACCGGGCCGAGACACGGTTCCTGCCGCCCCAGCAGCGCGACTCCTCCCTGGCGACCTATCTCTTCGGGCAGACGGCCGGAGTGCCGGCGCTGCTTGGATTGAGCGGGGCGCTCAAGTCCCCGGGGGAGCTCTACATCGAGATGCTCAAGACCCGGACGGTCCTCGACCGCGTCGTGGATCGGTTCGATCTCGGAAAGGTGTACAAGGCGAAGTACCGCGAGGATTCCCGGAAAGACCTCCTCAAGGCCCTCCATGCCGAGGAGGAGAAGAAGAGCGGGGTTGTCACGGTATCGGTGGAAGATCGCGACCCCGCGCGGGCGGCGGCGCTGGCCAACGCGTTCATCGAGGAACTCCGGAGCATGGCCGGAGGGCTGGCCGTGACGGAGGCGGCGCAGCGAAGGGCTTTCTTCGAGGAGCAGCTGCGCGGCGCCAGGTCGGCCATGGTGAAGGCCGAGGAGGAGCTGAGGGGATACCAGGAGAAGACCGGGGCGCTCCAGATCGACGAGCAGGCCAAGGCGGCCATCGAGGGGATCGCGAACCTGCGGGCCCAGGTCGCGTCGCGGGAGGTCCACCTGAGGGTCCTGCGGACCTTCGCGACGGGGAGCAACCCGGAGGTGTTGAAGACCGAGGAGGAGCTTCGCGGGCTGCGCGCGGAGCTGGCGAAGATGGAGGGGAAGGGCGCGTCCGGCCACGATCCCCTGATGCCGACGGAGCGGATGCCCGGGGTCGGGGCGGGCTACTACCGCAGGCTGAGGGACCTGAAGTACAACGAAACGCTGTTCGAGCTTCTGGCGAAGCAGCACGAGCTGGCCCGGCTGGACGAGGCGAGGAACGCCCCGGTCATCCAGGTCCTGGATCCGGCCGTTCCCCCGGAGAAGAAGGTCAAGCCGCGCCGGGCGCTGATCGTCGCGACCGGCACGCTCTCCGCGTTCTTCCTCGCGGCGTTTGTCCTGCTGTTCCTCGAAGGATGGAACCGGCCGTCCGCGACGGCGGGGGAATGAAGGGCCCCGCCCGCGGCGGGTGCGAGCCGCCCCCGCCGGCCTTCCCGACGGCGAAGCTGGCGGCGGACTCCGTCTTCAACCTCCTCGGACAGGTTCTCCCCCTTGCGACCGCGGTCGTCCTGATGCCCGGCCTGGTCGCGGCGCTGGGGCTTCCCCGCTTCGGGATCCTGTCCCTCGCCTGGATGCTGATCGGGTATTTCGGCGTGTTCGACCTGGGGCTCGGGAGGGCGTTGACCCAGGCGGTCGCCGCCCGGCTGGGACGCGGGGAGAACGCCCCGATCCCCGAGGTCGTCGGGACGGGGATGGGCATGATGTTCGTCCTGGGACTTCTCGGCGCCGCCGTCCTGGCCGGCCTTTCCCCGTGGATCGCGGGCCGGTGGCTCTCCGTGCCCCCGGAGATGCGGGCCGAGACGCGTGTCGGCGTCCTGATCCTGGCCGTCTCGATCCCCTTCGTGATCCAGTCCTCCGGGTACGCGGGCGTCCTGGCGTCCTTTGGCCGGTTCCGCCTCCTGAACGCGATTCGCATTCCGACGGGGATGCTTTCGTTCGTCGCGCCGTGGGCCGTGGCCCGGTTCGACGCGGGTTTGCCGGCCGTGCTGGCCGCCCTCGCGGCGAGCCGGGTGCTCTCGTGGGGCGTCCACGCCGCCGCGTGCGCCGCGACGGTTCCCGGCGGCGGTCTTCGCTTCCGCATGCGCGGGGAAAAAGCGAGGGAGCTTCTGGGGATGGGGGGGTGGATCACGGTGAGCACAGTGATCGGGCCTTTCCTGGTCTCGGCGGACCGGTTCCTGATCGGCGCGATGGTCTCCCTCTCGGCGGTGGCCTACTACGCGACCCCGTTCGACCTGGTGACCCGCCTTTGGATGATCCCCGGCGCCCTGACCATGACCCTCTTCCCTGCCTTCGGCGCCCTGTCCGGGTCGGACGGAGACCGCGCGGCTCTTCTCCACGACCGCGCGGTGAAGGCGGTGTACCTGCTCCTCTTCCCTGCGGCCGCGCTCCTGGTGTCCTTCGCGCCGGAGGGACTTGCCCTCTGGCTGGGGCGCGACTTCTCCTCGAATGCCGCCTCCGTGTTGCGGATTCTCGCGGCCGCGGTGTTCGCGAACAGCCTCGCGCACATCCCCTTCGCGATGATCCAGGGTGCGGGGAGGCCGGACGCCGTCGCGAAGCTCCACCTCGCGGAGCTCGTTCCGTACGTGCTGGTCCTGGTTCTCGCGGTCCGCTGGCGGGGAATCGAGGGCGCGGCCATCGCGTGGGGGGTGCGCGTGTGGGTCGACGGGCTCCTG
>Ga0316628_100002469_pt1 | contig 13728 bp, 15 predicted proteins | sample OWC_Aug_M2_C1_D5_FD_207648 | JGI IMG/M metagenome (GOLD analysis project Ga0316628, IMG submission 207648) | Wetland soil microbial communities from Old Woman Creek delta, Ohio, United States - OWC_Aug_M2_C1_D5_C | ecosystem: Environmental > Terrestrial > Soil > Wetlands | place: USA: Ohio... | reverse complement strand
AACTATGTCTGCGCAGACTGAAACCCATGCCGCCCGTGCCGTCGCCGCCAATTTCAAGATTCTTCAGGAGGCGCTTCCGGCAGATCCTCCACAATAATATTAGCCGCGGCGCGCAATTCGCGGCGAATCGTATCGCTGGAAAACCCCGCGCGGAGCAGGCTGCGGTACAGGGAAGCCTTCTTGCGTTCGTCCAGCGGTCCGCGCAGCGATTTCAGTCGCCGGGCGAGCCGCGCGCGCACCGCCGCGCCTTCATCCGATTCCGCGGAGCGCTCGGCGAGGGCCGCCTCGATGTGGCGGTCCGGCACGCCCCGGGCGCGCAAATCGCGCGCGATGCGGAACGCTCCCTGCTTGCGCAATTCCGAGCGCAGGCGCACGAACTGCCGTGCGTACCGCGCATCATCCAAATATTTGTGATCCTTCAGCCGGTCCATCACCGCGCCGACCGTTTTCTTGTCTTCCGCGCGCCGCTCCAGATACACGCGCATCTCGTGGACCGAATAGGCGCGCCGCGCCAGACCGTTGATCGCGGCGGTATATAAATCGGTTTCGCTTAAAAGCTTTCGCGGTGTCGCGCGCATGCAAGAAGCATAGAGGCAGGGAGGCAAGGAGGCAAGGAAGCAGGGAGACAGAGAGGCAAGGAAGCAGAGAAGCAGAGAAGCACCTGGCAGAAGCTGATGCAAAGCGCCGCGAAAGGCCCCGCCTCTGAAGAGGCGGGCTACAGCAAATCTTTGTGGGGCACGGCTTCAGCCGTGCCGTAAAGTACGCTGGATGAATGCGGCTTTAGCCGCTGGCGCATTGGAATTGCAGTTCTCACGCACACTCTTCTGGAGTGAACCCCTATTTTGAGACAAACGGAACTGGCACACTTAGCAGCGAAAGGAGACTGCGAGTGGCCAAGAAACGGTTGCGTAGGTACACGAAGAAGTTCCGTCGGATGGCGGTGGAGAGGCTGAAGACGAGCGATAACATCGTGGCGTTATCGCAGGAACTGGGGGTGCATCGGCGGCTGCTGTACCACTGGCGAGATCGAGGGGATGCGCTGGACGGCGAGGAAGAATCGCCGCCGGGGAACTCGGAGGAATTGGCACTGGGGAAGGAAAACATCCGGTTGAAGCAAGCGCTGGCGGACAAAACGCTGGAGCTGGATTTTTTCAAAGGTGCCTTGCAAAAAGTCGAGGCGCGACGCCGGAGCAGCGAAATCACTGGCGAGAAGGCGTCTACGACGAAATTCAAGAAGTGATGCCCTTGCAAGGCAGCCTAAGCATCGAGCGCATGTGTCAGCTGGCGGGAGTGAGTCGCGCGGGATTTTATCGTTCGCTGCAAGAGCGGGCGCCGGTGGAGGAAGAAATGGAAACGCGGTCGGCCATTCAGCAGATCGCCGTGGAGCATCGCAGGCGCTATGGGTATCGGCGAATCACGGCGGAGTTGCACCGTCTGGGGATGGCGGTAAATCACAAGCGGGTGCTGCGGATTTTGAGTGAAGATAATCTGCTGGCGGTGCGGCGCGGGGAGTTCGTGAGCACCACCGAGAGCGATCACCCGTTTCCGGTGCATCTGAATCTGGCCAGGCGCATGGAGTTGACCGGGATCAATCAGTTATGGGTAGCGGACATCACCTACATTCGATTGAAGAATGAGTTCGTGTATCTGGCGGTGGTGCTGGACGCGTATTCGCGCAAGGTGGTGGGATGGGCGCTGGGACGCACGATGGCGGCGCGTTTGCCGATGGCGGCGTTGCAACAGGCTGTCAGCGAGCGACAACCGCCGCCGGGCCTGGTGCATCACTCGGAGCGTGGGGTGCAGTACGCCTGCGGAGAGTACGCGCAGCTTTTGCAACGGTACCAGATGATCCCGAGCATGAGCCGTGCAGGGAACCCATATGACAACGCCAGTTGCGAAAGCTTCCTAAAGACGTTCAAACAGGAGGAGATTTACGCCAACGATTACCGGGACATGGAACATTTGCACGAGAACATCGAGGAGTTCATCGAACAGTACTACAATCGCTGTCGATTGCATTCGGCGCTGGGCTATCGTCCGCCGGAAGAGTTCGAGCGGGATGCCAGCACCACGGTGAATTGTGCCGGAGCGACAATGAGTTTTTTCAGGCATGCGGAGATCTATCGGTCCGATGAGCGAGAAAACAAAAACGGGGAGCGCCCAAACAGCCGCCCCCCGGCTCATCGTCCAGATGAGTCTCCAGCCGGCTATTCCTCGGCGAGTTGCTCTCCAGCAGAGCTCGCCTCCGCTTCACCAGCTGGGCGTCATACTGAACAAGAAGGCATCGTTTGAGAAGCAGAAACCATGGAACGGCAAGTGTGCTAGTTCTAAATTGTCTCAACTGAGGGGTTCAGTCCACTTCAGACCTGGGGTCTTTCCGTCCCGTTCAAGAAACACTTTTCGGAAAACACCGTGGATCGAATTAGGGTCTGCGAGAGGTTGCGGGCCACTACCGCCGGGTGAAGCCCTCGAATTCGGTCACCGTGCGTTCCATCTCTTCTCGCGCGGAGTCCGAGGCGGAGCGAATTCCCTGAATGCGCAGCTTGAAATCGTCCGGGTTGGACGCGCGCATCAGGGCTTCTTCATAGGTGACCAGGTTGCGCGTGTACAGATCAAACAGCGACTGATCGAAGGTCTGCATGCCGTACTGGCTGGTGCCGGCGGCAATGGCGTCATGAATCAGGCGCGTCTTATCGGGATTGATAATGCAATCCCGGATGTAGGCGGTCGCGATCATCACTTCGACGGCCGGAACGCGGCCGTTATTATCGGAGCGGCGCACGAGGCGCTGGCTGATGACGGCCTTCAGCGTGGCGGCCATTTGCAGGCGAATCTGTTTCTGCTCGGGCGGCGGGAAAACGGCGATGATGCGCTGGATGGTTTCAGTGGCATCGAGAGTATGCAAGGTGGAAAAGACGAGATGCCCGGTTTCCGCGGCAAGCAGCGCGGTGGCGATGGTCTCGAGGTCGCGCATTTCGCCGACCAGAATGACGTCGGGGTCCTGGCGAAGTCCGGCACGCAAGGCGGTCGAAAAATTCGCGGTATCCACTTCGACTTCGCGCTGGTTGATAAAGCTCTTCTTGTCGCGATGCAGGAATTCGATGGGGTCTTCAATGGTAATCACATGATCGGACCGGGTAGTGTTAATGCGGTCGATCATGGCGGCGAGCGTGGTGGATTTGCCCGACCCGGTGGTTCCCGTCACGAGCACCAAACCGCGCTGCTCCTCGCAGATCGTCTCAATAACGCGCGGCAGATCGAGTTCCTCGATGGTGCGAATTTTCGTGGGAATGACGCGCAGAACCATGCCCACGTTTCCGCGCTGCTGAAACACGTTGACGCGAAATCGGCCCAGTCCCGCCACTCCGTAGGCCATATCGAGTTCCGCGGTCTCCTTGAATTTTTGCTTCTGGCGGTTGGTCATCATGCTGAACGCCATGGAAAGCATCTCTTCGGGAGTGACGCGCGGCACATCGGTCTGCGGCATCAGCTGTCCGTCGATGCGTAGGTAGGGATGGTTGCCCACCTTCAGGTGAAGGTCCGACGCCTTGGTTTCCACGGCGCGGCGCAGTAAATCGTCGATGCTCAGGGCCATAGTCGGGCAATCTCCATGAGGAGAAGCGCTCTATGAAAACTAGCATCGCTGAAGTGCCCGGGCAAGCGCGCCAAAGACCGATGACGCCGCCTAGTAACGGGCCAGTAGCACGACTCGTTCCGCGGCCGATTCACCCTGTGCCGTCTAAATTGAGCGCGCGCCTGCAGTAAACCGCGGAGGCTGAAGCCCGTGCCAGCAAAGGGCGCTCCCAATTGTTTAGAGGTATCTCATAAATGCATTCCGAGGGTGGAAACGAAAACTTTAATTTTCAAAATGCTCGTCTAAGTCGGTATCCTCCGGCGCTGAAAGCGCCGACGGTGACCAGCCCGGGGCAACGCCCCGGGTTTCGGAGTTCATCGATAGTGGTGCGCCCTGAAAGGGCGCAGGGACCCTCCGCCCCTTCAGGGCGGATCAACAGGGTTTCGCACGATACCCGGGGCGCTGCCCCGGGCTAGTCAACTTCGCGCCGATGGCGCGACGAAATGGCGGCGTTTTGAGGGGAGAAAACCGCTGCCAACTGTCTTATGAGATAGAGTGCATGCAAAAGGCGCTTCTAGCCCAGCTCCGCGAGCGCGGCTTCCATCTCGGACCGCGCGTGGTCGTCACCGGTGCGCTGAGCCGTGGCGATTCCCGCGTTGAGCGCGGAGCGCGCTTCCTCCGTGCGTCCCGTCCGGGCCAGGAACTGGCCGTACTGGAAATATCCGGCCACATATTCGGGATGCCCGCCGAGCAGCGCTTTAAAATGTTCATCGGCAGCCGCGGAATCCCCGGCATTGGCGCAATCCATTGCCAGGCCGTAGCGCGCGAACGCGTCGTTGGGTTTTGCGGCCACAAATTCTTCCAGCATCTGGCGGCGTGTTTTCTTCTGTGGTTGGGTCATGGTCAAGCGCATAGTATATTCGCCCTGGGACCGAACGCCAAATTTCCGATGGAGCCCGAACTACTCATGAAACCGCCAACCACTCGAACGAAGCGCGCCACCGGAAAAATCCCGCCCGCGCGCCCCGTCAGCGCTTCGCGCACGGAAATGACCGAACTCGTCTTGCCCCAGGACGCCAACGTGCTGGGAAATATTTTGGGCGGCCGCGTGATGCATTTGATGGACATCGCCGGTGCCATCGCGGCGCACCGCCATTGCCACCGCCAGGTGGTTACGGCTTCGGTGGACCATTTGGATTTCCTGAATCCCGTGCGCGTGGGAGAACTGATTATCCTCGAAGCGCAAGTGAATCGCGCATTCCACACTTCGGTGGAAGTGGGCGTGGAAGTTTTTTCCGAGGATTCCGTGGCCGGCCTGCGCAAACATACCACCCAGGCATTTCTCACCTTCGTGGCCCTGGACGACTCCGGCAAGCCCGCGCCTGTGCCTCCGCTGCTATGCAAGACTTGCGAAGAGATCCGGCGTTACCGCGAAGCGGGCGACCGGCGCAAGTCCCGGCTCCTGGCCCTCGCAAAGGGAAAACGCCGGAGCACGTAGCATTGGCAGGTTGTCGCCAAGAGCCCTTGTCGCATCTTTGTTCCTTCTCCGATTCGCGTGTTATCCCCGCGCTAATCCGAACCGCAGTATCGCGAAGGTTAGTCTTTCCTTTTAGGCGCATGCCCGCTTGACATATGGCAACAATTTAGGATATGAGCAGTACACAAAAATTAATTACGTAGTACAATCCGGCAAAAGGCCGGGTGGAAGCTCCGATTTCGATCGTGTCCCGTGGTGACATTGAAATCCTGGAGCGGGGGGTGGGTAATGCGGGTTCTTCTTGTGGAAGACGAGCGGCGATTAGCCGACAATATCGCGCGTTCCTTTCGTGAAAATTCGGGATATGCGGTGGATATCGCGGTGGACGGGGCGCAGGGCTTCTATCTTTCCGAATCCAACGCCTATGACCTGATCGTGCTGGACATGCTGCTACCTAAATTGGATGGCCACACATTCCTGGTCCGTTATCGCCAGAACGGTCATGTCACGCCCGTGTTGGTGCTCTCCGGGAGAGATGACAAGGAATCCGTCGTCCGCATGCTTAATTCCGGCGCGGATGACTATCTGTCAAAACCCTTTGACCTGCCGGAATTGCTGGCCCGCTCCAAAGCGCTAATTCGGCGCGGCACCGGGCAGCGGGCGCCCGTCATCTCCATGGCGGACTTGCAAATGGACACGGTGGAGCGGACGGTGCGCCGGGGGCAGCACGAAATCGCCCTCGCGCCCATGGAGTACCGCGTCCTGGAATATCTGGCGCACCGGCCCCGTGCGGTGGTCTCCAAGACGGAACTTCTCGAACACCTCTACGACTACAACTGGGAAAAATTCAGCAATGTCATCGAAGTGTATATTTCCGGATTGCGGCGCAAGATCGATGATCCGAACAGGGTGAAATTGATTCACACGGTTCGCGGGCATGGGTATGTGCTCCGGCCGGGCGCCGGAGTCGAAGCGATCAGTGCAGGCCGATGAGCCTTATGGTCGGGGAACCCGTGTCAGGCAGCGCCGCCAGGCAACCCCGGAACCCTGAAAACGAAACTCAAAAAAACTCTCCCGCCGAATGGCAACCTCGGGCAATGCATGAGAAAACATTTTCGATCTCGCGCCGCGTGATCGTGGTTGTGCTCGCCTGCCAGGCGTTGTTTGCGGCCGGCCTGGTCCTGCTGGCCGCGGTGTACGCCGATACTGAACTGGCGATTTACGTGGGAGTTGCCGGCATTTTTGTGCTGCTCGTGGAAAATCTGCTTGTGATCCGGACGGTGCGCCGAGGCCTCGCCCCGCTGCGCGGTTTGGCCGAGCGGGCCGGCGAAATCTCCGCGCGGAAATGGAATTTCAGGCCGTCGCCTGGCGGGGAAATGGCGGCGGAACTGGTGCCGCTCGTCCAGGCCTTCGACGCCGCCCTGACGCGGCTCCAAACCTCTTACCGGCAGCAGCGCGATTTTACCGGCGATGCCGCTCACGAGTTGAAAACGTCGGTGGCCGTTCTCAAATCCACGCTGCAATTGCTTCTGCAGCGGCCGCGAACGCAGCGCGAATACGAGATTGGACTCGAGGAGTTGCTCGAAGATTGCGCGCGCCTGGAGGGTTTGCTCACGCGCATGTTGCGTTTGGCGCGCATCGAACAGCAGTATGAAAATGGTGTGCGCCCGGATACCCCTCCCGTAGACCTGGTTTCCACCTGCGAGGCGGCCATTTCGCGCCTGCACGCGCTGGCCGAAGAACGCCACGTGGCGCTCGATCTGGAAGCCTCCGCCTCCATTCAGTTGCTTGCCGATCCCGATGACCTGGAACTGATTTGGACGAATCTTCTGGAGAATGCCGTGCAATATAGCCCCCCGGGTTCGGCGGTAAAGATGCGCGTGGATCTGAGCGCGGGACCCATGGCGCAAATTGTTGTTCAGGATTCAGGAGCGGGCATCCCTGCGGCCGAATTGCCCCATATTTTTGAGCGTTTCCGCCGCGGTACTTCCGCGCCGGGGCGGCCGTCCCGCGGGTTCGGATTGGGACTCGCCATATGCAAAGCCTTGGCCGATGCCTATGGCGGGACGATCGAGGTGAGGAATCTCCCGGAACGCGGCGCGGAATTCCGCGTGGACCTTCCCATACGGCGGAATTGACCCGCAACGACTTTCCGGCCTGTTGATTCAGGATACGGGCCGTACGTGGGCCAGCAAGCCCTTGCCTGTTTCACACGCCGCCGGACTGCCGGAGCTGCCGGCCATTTACCCGCAGGTTTCCTGCGGCGATTATTAATGAACGATAAACAAGGTCCCCGCCGGACAACGTAAAACGCCAAATATTAGCGCAAAAGAAGAAAAGTCTTGCGCGTCCGTGTCCCGCTGCGTAAGATACCCGCGGGTCTGGAGGGTGTGGAGCCCGTGCCAAAAGAAAAACCGAAAGTAAACATCGGCGAAGTGATTCGGAGTTACCGGGGCCAGCGAGGCCTCTCACAGGGTGATATCGAGCGGCGCACGGGTCTGCTGCGTTGCTACCTCTCGCGCGTGGAAAACGGCCACACCGTGCCGTCCCTGGAAACCCTGGCGAAGATTGCCGAAGCCATGGAAATCGCGCTCGCGGATTTCTTTCCCGGAGCCGAAACCCCGCGCGACCGCGACACCCAGAAAATGCTGGGCGAACTCTCCGAAGACGAAATTCGTTTCCTTTCCGAAATCAAGAAATACAGCACCACTCTTTCCGATGGCGATAAACGCCTGGTCCTGGCCATGATTCGCAAGATGGCCACCGTGATTCCGCCGCCCCCGCGCAAAGCCGTCGCGCGGCGCTCCGCGTATTAATTTTCCCTTATTTAATTATCGATTCCGGTGTTGCGAGTTGCGGCCGCAGTCTGTCTGGCGGAGCACTGTATGTTCGTTCATAACTGGGGCTGTCCCGCCAGGGACGAATGAACGCAGATTGCGACAGCAATGGTGGGAATGTGCATTGTGGGGGCGCGGCTCCAGTTGCGCCGTAAAGCGGAAAAAATCGATGCGGTTTTTGCCGCCGGCACTAACAATTAGCGCCGCCCGCCTCGTTCATGGAATATTTTCCGTGCCGCCTGCGGGCGCGCTCTTGGTCAGAGAAGGCTGGCTCTTGATCAGGCTGCCCACAACTTCGGTGAGCGTGGTGCCGCATTGCGCCCACAAGCGGCGCTTCAGGCTGCAATAATCCTGCGCGCCGCCGAATACGTCGGCCATCAGCGCGCGAAACGTTGGGCTGCGCTCGATAAATTGGATCATGCGCGTGGCCACCGCGCCTCCCAGAAATCTCCCGCGATAAAATCTTCGCGCGATACGCGTCGCAAATTCCAGATCGGCGGAAAACGCTTTCCGGATCCGCGCGGGATACTCCGCCGCCTTCTCCGCAATCAACGCTTCGGCCAGCAAGTCGCCCGAGCGCAAGGCGTAAAACAGTCCTTCTCCGGTGATGGGGTCCACCCACGCGGCCGCGTCCCCCACCAGCGCCCAATTGCGCCCCACGACCCTGCGCGAGGTGAGCGTCTGGCGCTGCGGCGACGGCAGCACATGGCTGTAAAAGGCTGCGCCCTCCCGCGATATTTTTTCCTCGGCCATGAACGCGTGCAGATGACGCCGGAGTTCCTGGCTGGTATGCCGGGCCATGCTGCCGCAAATCCCCACCGAAAGATGATCGCAGCGCGGGAACGACCACAGATATCCCTCGAAGCGGCGTAGAAATTTCACGCGAATTCCTTCGGCCTGCGCGGGCACGAAATAGCCGAGCGTCATCTCCAGATCGCTGCGCGATAAGGGGCGTGTGCTCGGCAAAAGGGAATTGCGAGCGCCCGCGGCAATCACCACGAAATCGGCCTCTACCTGCGAGTCGCCGGCCGCCAGCGTGGCCCGAGCGCCGTCCGTATCGATGTGATTCACGCGGGAACGAACCACGCGGCAGCCCGCGGCCTCCGCGCGTTCCAGCAGCAGTCCGTTGAGCACCGTCCGGGAATAGATCACGATGGGCTGTTCCAAATCGAGGCGCGCGCGATGTCCCTTGCTGGAAATCAATTCCACGTTACGAATTAATTTCTTGGGATATGGGCCGTTCAGCAGAAAGGGATAAGCCTGTATGGCCTTGTGCGTCAAGCCGCCGCCGCAGGGTTTTTCCCAGGCCAGATGCTCGTCATAGATCGTGACGCCGTAACCCGCGCGGGCCAATCGTTCCCCGCACATGGCACCCGCCGGACCGCCACCCACGACCGCAATATCACGCATCGAACCGCCTCGAGGAATTAGGGCAGAGCCTGGCACGGAACCCGGCGCTGAGAAATAAAGGTACAAGGCTGCCGGCGGAAAATCCCGCGGCACTAAACCTTACACGGGAGTATATCAGAAAATTTCCCAGTGTCTGCAGCCTGGAAAAAAGCGAATTGCGTAGCGGCAATTTCGTTCTGCGGACTTTAGCGCGCTTGCCTTACCGGCCCTGCCAGACGGGATTTTTCACGCGGTCGGCTATCGCCGGGGACAGTCGCAGATAATCCTTGGCATTCCATGTGTAGATCGCCTGGGCTTTGGCTTTGAGCGCGCAATGCCCGAGGATCGCATCGTAGATCGCGCCGCCGGCAAGATTGGCCGAGGCACACGCCTCCGCCATTTGAAAATACTCCAACTCGTCGAGGGCCACGAGTGTGAGCCGTTCCCGGATGTTGCCAAGGAACAGCAGAGCCTCGTTCCCGCTGACGCGCCACTTGCCTAGCATGCCGGTTAGGGTGGCGTAGACCTCGGCGAGGCTGTGCGCCCCGCAGCAGGCTTCTTTCTTTCCAAAGCGGAGGAAGAGATCGATGCTGGGCGGGTGATGCTCATGATCCGAATAGAATGTAGCCACGAGCACGGAGGTATCGAGAAATGCCTTCACCGGATTTTCCCGACGCTCCGGCTGTGGCGTCGCGCACGGATGTCGCTAAGGGTTTGCTCTGTTTCCTCGGAGCCAAGCGGCTGGCCGGTGCGAAACACCCAGACGCCCCGCTCCTTTTGCAGCGGCGTGGCGCCGCGCCTGGGCCGCAGGGTCACTTCGTCACCCGTGACCGAAAGGTCGAGCGTGTCGCCAGGGGAGATGTGCAACTCGTCTCGCAGAGGTTTGGGAAGGACGACGCGGCCCGCCCGATCGAGGGTAACTTTGCCTTTCATAATCCCATTTTACAGTGGGTACACCCATTCAGGAAATGGTATTTATAAAACCCAATTCCTGCCGGGGTAGCAATGCAAGCAGGATGCCGATGCGGCGCAAGGAATTTACCGGGCGCGCCTAGTAGTTTGGTATCTCCACCGCCGCGGTGATCACGCAGATCCAAAGCAAAATTTCCGCGAGTCCCGATAATTTGGCGATCATCGGCGTATCCGAGGTTTGTCCCCAGGTCCGCGCCTTGCTTTGCACCACAATGTGCCATGTCAGCGCCAGGGGAACAAAAACTCCCAATTTCCAGCGGAACGCCACATTCACCAGAAAGGTCGACCCGGTGGAGGAAAAAAGCAGGAAGCCTCCCAGCACGGCGACGCAGAAGCCGATCCAGTTCCAAGCGAAGAGGTCGTCGCGCAGTTGCGCGGCAGTTTCGCGGTGCTTTCCCCAGCCAAGAAGGCGCAAATCCAACGCCAGATTGGTTCCGATCCAGATCGACAGCCCCGTGAAATGGATCAATTGCGTGAACGGGTAGGCCCACAGGGAAGTGCGCACTCCGATTCCCCACGGAGTACCTTCCAGCCATTTGGCAAAGCTCACTAAGAGTTCAAACATCTTGCGGTGTCCTCTCTCGTCTCCGAGGCGTACGGTCGGAGCGGTTCCGAACGCTGGCGCGCGCTGCCGGAATTTACCCCAGGCCTTCCATGGCGGGGATTTCCGAAGCGGCCAGGATGGTGCCGATCCACAGCAACAGGCAAACCAGGGCCATGACTTTTGCCCAGGCGGGAATTTCCGCCGACAGCGCCCACCTTGGCGCGCCCCATTGCACGATGAGCGTAGCCACAAGCGAAAGCGTGATCATCAGCAGTTTTACGTGAAACACCGGATCGGGCGCCCAATCTCCCGCGCTGGCCAGAAACATCATGAACCCTGACAAGAGTGCCAGCACCATTCCCGTCCAGGCCCACGGGAAAACCTGCGCGGCCAGTTCTGCCACATTCCGTTTCCGCGCCGCCACGCCCATCACGCGCAAGTCCACCACGGCGACGGATCCGATAAACCAGAACATCGTCAAATAATGGATGACCGATACGCTGGCATACATCCAGCCCGTGCTGGAGAATGTCTCCACCCACTGCCAATGCTCCACTGCTTCCCACATCGCGATGCCTCCTGGTGGTGCGCCTCACGGGGACGTTTTTCCCGCGCGGACGATTGGCCCGGCAAAACCGCAGGCCAAAACAATTTATGAAAATCAGGCCCTGGCCCATCGAAGCCGCGGTCCGGCCCACAAGCGTGTTCGATTACATCCAACGAATCATTGGCCGGCAACGCAGCGAAATTTATGTGATGCGCCGCCCAGCATCTGTGAGCTACATCACAATTGCAAGTTAAATCGATGTTAACCCCTCCCTCCAATCGAATATGCATTCCGCCCGGAAGTACATTCCATCTGAAAGTAGCTCCGAGCTTCAGCTCGGAAAGTCAATCTCCGATTAGTCGTGGGCCCAAGCCCCTGAAGAGTGTGCGTTAGAACTGCTGAATCTTTGTGGGGCACGGCTTCACAGGCCGCGGAAAAAGCCGCATTTTCCGTCATTCCGAGTCCCGGTAGGGACCGGGATAAACTCCGCGAGGAATCCCTCTTCGATTGAAACCCAGGAAAAGAGGAATTCCTCGGCAAAAAACATGCCTCGGAATGACGGTATTTTGAGTTTTTCCGCAGCCTCTTCAGCCATGCCGTAACGTATGCAGAATCCATCCGCCTTTTGCCGCTGGCTTGTTCAAAATCGATTTCTCACTCCGACTCTGAAGTCCCAACCTCCTGGTGATTTGCACCTTTTCAGCAACTTCCAAATCTTGATCCTGTCTGCTCTCTGTACGGGGTCATACAAATCCGCCAGCGTGATAATATGGATGTGGTTTCCGGCGCCGGCACACAGGATCATTGCGCAACACCTCAATGGGGAAAATCGTTTCGCAGGATGAACTCGTTCAGATCGCCGCGCGCGAAAAGCGCGCAGGCCGCCGCGTGGTCTTCACCAACGGCTGCTTCGATTTATTGCACCCCGGGCACGTCCGCTGTCTGGCGGACGCACGCCGCCTGGGTGATCTTCTGATCGTGGCCGTCAATAGCGACCAGAGTGTTCGCGGCAATAAGGGCGCGGGCCGTCCGCTGGTGCCCCAGCAGGACCGCGCCGAAGTTCTTGCGGCGCTCGCTTCGGTGGATTATGTGGCCATCTTTGACGAGCCTACCCCTCGCGAACTGATCTCGCGTGTTCTCCCGAACATTCTGGTCAAAGGCGCGGATTGGGCCCTGGACCAGGTAGCCGGCCGCGAGGAAGTCGAAACGGCGGGCGGCCAGGTCATCTCCATCCCGCTGGCGCAGGGATATTCCACGACGAATTTGGTTGAAAAAATTCGCAACGGTGCGGGCCATCCTCAGAACGTTGCTGCGAAGCGTTCCACCTGAGCATGATTCTTCCCTCGGTATCGGAAACCCTGACGGCGGTCAGCCGCCATCCCGCGCTGGAATCCGTAATTTCAGCTTTACGCCAGGATGCGGCGCGCGAACGCCTCGCGGGACTTACGGACACGGCCAAGGCCCTGATCGCCGGGCAGGTTGCCGCGGAGCTTCGCCGCCCCACGATCGTTCTGGTCGCCACGGGCGCGCAGGCCGAGAGCCTGGCCGCCTCTCTGCAATTCTTTTACAGCGCGCTGGCCGGGCAGCAGGCCACCGAAGTGGCTGTCCTTCCGGCAATGGACACTTTGCCGTGGCAGGACGCCGCTACTCACGCGGAAATTCTGGAAACGCGCGCGGTTACTCTATGGCGCTATGCCACGGGCCAGGCGCGCGTGGTGGTTGCGCCGATTGCGGCTGCGCGCATGCGCCTTGCCGACGCCGCCTTCTACGCGCAACAGGCGCGCGCCCTCGCCCGCGACGACGCCGTTTCTCTCGACGAGTTCGTCGCCTACCTGCGCCGCGTCGGCTATGAATTCCACGACATGGTCGAAATGCCCGGCCAGTTTACCGTTCGCGGCGGCATCGTTGACGTCTTTCCCGCCGAAGCCGAGCGCCCTGTGCGCCTCGAATTGTTTGGAGATCAGGTCGAATCGCTCCGGGAATTTGATCCCAACACGCAGCGCTCGGTCCGCCCGATCGAGCATGTGACTCTTCCGCCCCTGCTGGAAAACCCGTCGAATGGCTTTCGCGTTGCCAACGGCCATTCCTCCGATGCGGAAAATATTCCGCGGGGACAATCTCTCTTAAGCCTGCGCGAAGATACCGTCGTGATTCTCGACGAACCGGAAGCGATCGAAGAAGCTTCGCGCCAGTTTTTGCAGTCCGCGGAAGAAAGTTTTCAGGCCGCGGGAAATATTTCCGAAGAAGAAGCGCCGTCTGGCTTGTCCGCCTATTTTTTTACCGGCGATTGGGATGCCCATCTGTCGAGCCACGCGCGGCTGGAACTCGAGCGCCTCGCCGTGTCGCGCGAAGAATACGAAACGCGCACCATGCAAACGCAGTCCACGC
>Ga0316628_100002468_pt1 | contig 13729 bp, 6 predicted proteins | sample OWC_Aug_M2_C1_D5_FD_207648 | JGI IMG/M metagenome (GOLD analysis project Ga0316628, IMG submission 207648) | Wetland soil microbial communities from Old Woman Creek delta, Ohio, United States - OWC_Aug_M2_C1_D5_C | ecosystem: Environmental > Terrestrial > Soil > Wetlands | place: USA: Ohio... | reverse complement strand
GACATCACCGCCACCGGCGGAAGGGGCGGGGACGGCGGCAAGGGCGGCGACGGCAGCCAGTACGACGGCGGCGGCGGCGGCGGCTACGGCGGCGGCGCCGGCTGCGGCTACGGAAGCTACCCCAACGGCGCGCCTGCCGGCAAGGGCGGGGTCGTCTCCGGCCGCGTCGGAGCCGGCGGCAGCGTGACGGCGAGCTTCCAGGGCGAGGAAACCCTCCTGGCCACCTCCATCAACCTGACCGGCCTCGGAGGCAACGGCGGCAAGGGCGGCGACGGCGGGATCGGCGGCTACTACTACGGCGGCGGGGGCGGCGGCGGCTACGGCGGCGGCGGAGGGGGCTCCGTCTACGCCCAGGGCGGCGACGGCACCACCATCGGCGAGATCGGCTGCGGGGGAAATGTCAGCGCGGTCTTCGAGGGCGGCAACATCGGGATGTTCAACTCCACCTTCGTCATGTTCGGCGGCGCGGGCGGCAAGGCCGGCAACGGCGGCAAGGGCGGCTACTACTACGGCGGCGGTGGCGGCGGCGGCTACGGCGGCGGTGGCGGCGCTTACGGCTATCCCTCACAGGCCCCGAGCGGCGCCGGCCTGGTCGGCAACAACACCGGGCGCGGCGGCGGAGCGATGGTGATAATCGATTCCGACAGCGGCCCCGGCGAGGTGCTCGCCCGCGGCAACAAGATGTACCTCATCGGAGGCAACGGCGGCGACGGCGGCATGGCCGGCGGGCCCTCGGGCTACTACGGCAGCGGGGGCGGCGGCGGCTACGGCGGCGGGGGCGGCTGCTACCAGGGCTACTCGGTCGGGCAGTGCAAGGTCGGCGGCGGCACCGGCGACGGCGGCCCCGTGGGGGTCATCGTCTACCACGAGGCGCCGTCCATCTCGAAGCTCAACTCCATCAGCATGTTCGGCGGCGGCGCCGGGAACGGCAAGACGCAGGTCGGCTCCGGCGGCAGCGGCGGCCAGGGCCTCGGAATCAAGACCAATCCCGGCGCGGCCATATCCGAGATACCGATGGGCGTGCCCATCCTGATATCGCCCGCGGACGGCGAGGTGATAAACTACATCGCGCCCACGCTGGAATGGGAGCAGATAATCTACAGCACGACCGACGGCGATGTCATAAGCTACAGCCTGCAGGTGGACAACAACGACGATTTCCTGTCGCCCGAGGTTGACACCGGCGTGGAGATGGACACCACCTTCACACCGACCTCGGAGCTGTCCATGGGCGGCATCTATTACTGGAGGGTGATGGCGACCTATCTCACCGGCAACAGCTACGGCTACGGGCCGGCCCGCAAGTTCTCGTTCAACACCCCGCCCGTGCTCACCAACAACATCCCGCTGCAGAACTTCCCCGAGGACAACCTGGGCAACAAGGGCTACCGCCTGGTGAACCTGAGCAAGTACTTCAAGGACGACCTGTTCTCCGACAAGCTCATCTACAGCATCATCTACGAGACGGACCCCAGCCACATCCTGGGCACCATCGACGGCAACTTCCTGAGCTTCACCACCCCGACCCAGGACTGGTACGGCCAGGAGAGGTTCGCCGTCCGGGCCTCCGACCCGATGGGCCTTTGGTACAACTCCAACAACTTCACCGTGCGCGTGACGCCGGTCAACGACCCGCCCCGGCTGTCCTTCCCGCCCGAGATCCGGGTGACGGAGGGAATGGAGCACTACTTCGACCTCACGCCCTACATCGCCGATCCGGATTCCAAGCTTGACCAGATGATAGTGTCCACGAACTCCTCGTACATAAAGGTGGACGGGCTGGGGCTCTACCTCAACTACACGCCGGGGATGACCGGCGACCTGGTCCGGGTGACGGTCAACGACACCATCGACCAGTCCTCGGCGCCCATCAGCGTGATCATCGAGGAGTACGTTTCCCCGCCGGTGATAATAAAGCAGGCACCGTGGGAGATAGTGATGACCGAGGACACCGAGTACTCCGAGGAACTGACCCCGTACGCGGAGGACCAGAAGACCCCCTCCTCGGACATCGTGTGGAACGTCACCGCGGTCTCGTCCGGAAACCCGCCCATCTTCAACGCCTATATAACCAGCAAGCACATCCTCAAGATAGTCCCCGCCCCCAACGCCAACGGCCGGGGCACGCTGGTGCTGGTGGCCATCAACCAGGGCGGCAAGGAGGACTCCCGGACCGTCTCGGTCACCATACAGGCGGTCAACGACGCGCCGACCATAACCAAGATACCGGATGTGCGGATGATGGCCGGGACCTCGAAGGTCCTCGACCTGTCCCGGTACATATCGGATGTCGACAACCCGCTTTCGGACCTGAAGCTGAGCTCCTCCTCCCCGCTGGTCAACGTCGACGGGCTGAAGCTCACGATATATGTCAAGGCCGACACCGTGGAGAACCAAGACATCATCCCGCTTCTGGTCTCCGACGGCCTCGACACCTCGGCGGGCGAGTTCCTGCTCAAGATGCAGTTCCCGCCCCAGATGCCCCAGCTCGTGCCCAACATCAAGACGCAGTCCGACAAGATAAAGAGCATTGACCTCAAGGAATACGTCCTGGACAAGGACACGCCCGAGGCCGCCCTCAAGTGGACCGTGAGCGGTGCGAGCGACAGGTACTTCAGCGCCGTCGTCGACCCCAATACCCACATACTGAAGATAACGCCCAAGAAGGTGGGCAAGGGGGAGATGACGCTGACGGTGACGGACCCCGACGGCGGAACGGACACGCAGGTGGTCCAGGTGACCATCACCGCGCCCCCGCCGGTCAACACGACCCCGACCGGCCTGTACGTGGTCGCCATCTTCATCGTGGTGGCGATCATAATCGGCGTGGCGTTGTTCCTCATGAGGCCGAAGAAGAACGCCTGATGACCTTTTGGGGCCCCACCCGGGGCCCCATTCCCCTATTTTTCGTTTGTGTTGTTCCCGCAAACCATTTTAAGCCCCGAATCGACATGCTGTGGTGGTGAGGCGATGAGAGAACGCGGCTTTTACGTGGGGGCCCTGCCGGCACTCCTGGCGGCCCTGGCGATCCTTCTCCTGCTGACTGCCGGCGCGACGGCCAGCGGCAGCGGGGACTACCCGTACAATGGCAAGGGGACCTGGAAGATAACCAAGGACACACTGGTCTCCAACGAGGTCATTGTGGTCAACGGGGACCTCGTCATCGATGAGGGCGCCAAACTGGTGCTTTTGGATTCCACGGTATACATCAACTGTTCCTATCCCGGCCAGTACAAGGTGGTGATTCACCCCGGCGGTATCCTGGAAATGGCCCAGAGCTCCATCCTGCCCGTGAACTCCTCCAACAACTACCACCTCAAGGTAGAGCGAGCGCCTTCGGGGTGGCTCCTGGACCCGAAGGCAGCGTTCTTCATAGGCGGCCTCGTGGGGCTGGGGCTCGGATTCCCGCTGGGCATAGTGGCCACGGCCTACTCGTACAAGCGCTGGTTCAGCCGGAACCTTCCCCCGCCCGTCTGAGGTGAGCCCTCTGACGAACCTTTGGCAGGATCGGAGGTGGTCGCCGGGATGAGCGACCTCGCAGGGGCCCGGATGGCCTTCGACCAGGCGGCCGGCTGGATGGGCCGGATAAGCAACGAGTACTTCAGCTCCTGGGCGAACTTCGAGCTGGTCCGGGCCCTTTACGAGGCGGGCGCCGTCTCGGGCGAGGAAAGCTTCGCCCGCCAGGCCGAGACCCTCATGCCGCGCATCCAGAACCCCTACTTCCGGCTGCTGGCCCGGTGCGAGGGCGCCAAGCACCAGCTCTCCTTCGGGCGGAAAAAAGAGGTCCGGGAGCTGGTGGCGGCCATCGAGAAGGAGGCCCGCGCCCTCGACAAGGAGCATTCACGGGCATCGGTGCTCTGCGAGTGCGCCGAGGTGCGCGAGAAGCTCGGGGACACCAGGGGGTCCGAAAAGGACCTGGCCGAGGCCGAGAAGATCGCCGGGGGGATCGACAACAGCTACTTCCGCTCCTGGGCCCAAAGCGGGCTGGTCCGCGCGTCGGCGAGGATAGCGCGGGACACCGGCAAGACCCACCTTCTGGAAAAGTACCGCGGCACCATCGACAACCTCGAGGACCTCTACCTGCGGTCCTGGGCCTGGGCGGAGCTGGCCCGGACGATGTGCAAGCTCAAGGACCCCAAGACATGCAAAAGATCGCTGGAGCTCGCCTGGGACGCCGCCAAGGAGGTGAAGGACCCGGTGAACGCCGCCATGGGCATGACCGAGACGGCGCTGGCCTCGCTGGACCAGGGGAACCGCAAGTTCGCCGAGCAGGTGCTCAACGCCAACAACATCCGGGCCGAGGAATCCCGCGAGCACCAGAAGGCCCTCGTCCTGGCCGAGAGCGCCCGCATGATGGCGGCCCTGGGCGACGAGCTGGGCGCCAAGCGCAAGATACAGGACGCGATCGATCTCGCCCAGCCCGTGAGCTACGAGTACTTCCGGGCGTGGGCCCTGAGCGGCGTCGTGAGGGCGCTGGTGTTCATGGGCGTCGCTCTAGTGAAGAAGAGTTGAGCGTACAGCGTGCAGCGTACAGCGGACAGCGGACAGGGTCAGCGGACAGTAGGCAGGGAAACGATGCCGGCCAACACCGACGGACTGAAAGCCGTGACGCCGAGGTGCCACATCTGCCTGGGCTCCATCAAGCCGACGCTGGCATATGTCCGGTGCGGGTGCGGGAATGCCTATCACGTCCCCTGCTCCCGGAGGGTCGGCGAATGCCCCAATTGCGGGCGCGATATCCGGGAGGCCGAAAAGATGGGGCCAAAAGGGCAGGCGGACTCCCTTCTGGCGACCGAACCCCGAGCTGCGAAACGGAGAATATCGGTTCGAATCATCGAGGCAGGCAGCGCCGATATGGCCGATCCGGCCCTCGAACCGGATTTGAAATTGAAAGGGCTCTTCTCCCGCTCCCTACGCTACGGCGACTGGAACGACGCCCTCCTGGTCCTGCAAAACACCGGCGAGACCGCTGCCCTCCAACTGGACGTCAAGCTCTCCGGCGATGTCGAGCTGGAGGCGCTCCATCCGATAGCCCGGCTGGCCCCGGGAGAGAAGAAAGAGTTTATGGTCCGCCTCCGCCCGCGCCGGATGGGCGAGCTGACCGTCGAGGTCCAGGTGTCCTTTAAGCGCGCCTACGACAACAAGACGCTGGACACGAAACATCAGGTGAAGCTGACCGTGAAGTGAACGCCCGGCCCGTCCGCCGTCGTCCCTGAACCCTGCTCCCTGAACCCTCGCAGCAACCCTGAACGCTGAACCCTGAACCCTGTACCCTCAACCGATCTTCACAAGGTAGTTCGGGTCGTCCATCACGACGTAGGTCGGCTTGCCTTCCTTCTCGCGCTCGGCTATCCACGCCTTCAGGCGTTCTCCCGCCAGCTCGCCTTTCTTCCCGACATAGGTCAGGGGCACCAGGAGCCGGTCCTCGTCGCTGAGCCCGTCCTGGATGATGCACAGGTGCCCGTAGCCCACATGCCGCAGGACGTCGAGCAGGTCCACGGGCTTCTGCTTTCCTATCTTGAAATCGGCCATCACTGCCGCCTGCGTCTCGTGCATCGCCCGGTCGATGTACTCCTCCTTGAGCTTTGCGGCCTGCGCGGGCGATGCGCCCTTCAATTTCTGCTCGAGCTCGCGGAATATAGGCGCCGAGACCTTCATCAGGTTCTTGAACTCGTCGTTGCCGAAGCCGTCCTTGCACTCCGAGAGCAGTATTATCCAGCCGCCCTTCTTGACCGCCTTCTTGGCCGCGTTGTAGGCCTTTCCCGACTGGTAGAGGTTGATGCCCGTCTGGCGGGCGCTGATGATGACGATGTCGGCCGGCCTTGGCACCTTCGCTACATACACCATGCAGAGTTTGTCTATTGCCTTCTGGTGGGTCTCCATCAGGTCCCCGCCGGCCATCGACACGAGCCTCGGCGCCGGGTCCATGACGACCGTTATGGCGTATACCCAGCTCCCCTTCTTTCTCATCTCCTCGAGGAACTTGCCAACTATCTTGCGCTTGTACTCGAAGACCGGGTTGCCGTCGTAGGTCCCGGACTCCACATGGTCGGCAAAGCCGAGCTTTCCGAACATCTTGAGGTGCTCGCGCCTGATGATCTCGCCGGACGCCACGCCGGGGCAGATCTGCTTGGGACCGCCCGCCACGCCGGCGAAGTAATGGAACTCCAGGTCGTTTAGCGGAATGACTATCTCGGAGCCGAAGACCGTGCCGTTGACCTCGACGAGCGCGCCATCCTCGAGCGTCCCGACCTTCGCCAGCCCGGTTCGGTCCGAGTGGACCACCACGCAGTCCTTGTATGCGGGCCACATGGCGCCCAGAATCTTTGGGTATTCCTTCTCCAGCGGGGCCCGGTGAGTCCCGGTGGCTATCACGAACTTGAGCTTCTCCCTCTTTACGCCCATCGCGAGCAGGTACTCCACCAGGTGCGGCAGGAGCAGCTTCGTGTGGTGGTTGGTCCGCGTATGGTCGTCGACGATGATGGAAACGGTGCCCCCTTTGTAGCGCTTTTTCATTATCTCCTCGAGCGATGGCACCTTGGCGGGCGTGTCCGACCGCTTGATGGCGGCCAGCAGGGCCGCCCTGGCGTCCTTTATCCCGGGCAGGCCCTTGGGCGGCAGAAGGGGCACCAGCCTTCCCTCTTTCGTCACGCCCTCCGGAATGAAATCGCGCACAACCCCGCCGGCGTATTCCAGAACCAGATCCCCACCCATGTTCCTGCTCCCCCGGGTAGAATCATGCGATTCGCGACCTTATATTTTTTGGTTGCCGAAAACTAATTACCGTCGAAGACCATGCCGCGTGTGTCCAATGCGCAGGGTGTCGTCATGAAAGCTGTGGTCCTAACCGGAATGCCCGGGTCGGGAAAGTCGGAGGCCGTGAAGGTCGCCGAGGAGATGGGCATCCCGGTCCATCACATGGGCTCGCTCGTGAGGGAGATGGTGAAGGCCAAGGGCTTCGAGGTCAACCGCGCCAACATGCAGGCCGTGGCCGACGGGGAGCGCCGAAAGCTCGGCGCCGACATATGGGCGAAGCGGACCGTGCGGCTCCTCGCGGCCGCGCCGATGGTCGTCATAGACGGCACCCGGAGCCTCCAGGAGGTGGCGTTCTTCCGCAGGGAGCTGGGCCCCAATTTGACGGTGGTCTGCGTCCACGCCTCGCCCCGCACCCGCTGGGACCGCATCAGCCGCCGCGGCCGCGAGGACGACCCCCGGACCTTCGAGGAGCTGCGGGCGCGTGACCTGAACGAGCTGCGCTGGGGCCTGGGCGAGGTCATCGCCACGGCCGACGCCATGCTCGTCAACGAGGAGGGCAAGGGCACGCTCCGGGCGCAGATGCGCCGCCTGCTCTTGGAGATCGAGAGCCGGCAGGCTGCCGGGGAGACCACGTTCACGGAAATAAGGGAATAAGGGTGGAAGGGTGGAAGGGTAGGAGGGAACTGACGGACACGACCGTCGTTACCCTTCCACCCTGTTACCCTTCCACCCTAGTCTTTTCTGCCTAGCTTCTCAACTTGGCGCCGCAGGAGGGGCATTTCTTGTCGGACGGGCTGACGGCGGCGTAGCACTTGGGGCACTCCGACTCCTCGTCCTCCTCGTCCTCATCCTCGTCCTCCTCCTCGTCGTTCTCATCTTCTTCTTCCTCGTCCTCCTCTTCTTCCTCTTCCTCATCCTCTTCTTCCTCGTCCTCGTCCTCACCGCGCTCGGAGCGCCTCTTCCAGACGAAGTACGCTATCACCGCCACGATCACGATGATGCCCGCGAGGGCGAGGAGGTAGTAGGAGATCAGGTTCTCCTTCACCTCTATCTTCTTCTCGATGATGTTGTTGGTCTCGTTGGACTCGGGGATGTCCGGGACCACGTCGGGGTTCACCTGCACTGTGTAGGTGCCCTTCTTGGCAGGCTTCCAGTTCACAGAGACGGTCTTGCTCTGGCCAATGCGCAGGAGCTTGATCTTCACGTCGCCTATCTTCTTGTCCCCTGCCTTGAACCTCACGGTGAAGTTCGCGGCGTCCTTCTCGCCGGCGTTGCGTATGGTGACCTTCACGGTCACTTCGGTCAGGTCGGCGGTGGGGTTATTGTCGGAAAAGCTCAGGCCGGAGGGGACGAGGTCGGCGTAGATCAGCGGCGGCGTTATGGTCATGACGAACACCATCTCGTTCCAGAATATGCCGTCCGTCACGTTAAGGGTCACGTTGTACCGGCCCTCGGCGGCGTAGGTGTGGTTGACCACCGCGAAGGAGGCATTGCCGGAGACATTCGTGGTGTTGTCCCCGAAGCTCCAGACCCACTGGAGCACCGCGACGTTGTCGCTGGAGGTGGTGCCGTTGAACTCGACCACGGTGCCGGCCGGGGCGACCGAGACGTTGGAGACGAAGCGTGCGGTCGGCGTGGTGTTGTCCAGGACGGTTATCACCAGGACCTTGGTGGCCCAGTTGCCGGCCTTATCGGTGACGTTCAGGGTGAGGTTGAAGGTGCCGGGCACGAAATAGGTATGGTTGGTCGCCACGCCCTCGCCGCTGCGGCCGTCGCCCCAGTCCCAGGAGTAGCGGGCCAGGTCGCCGTTGTTGTCGGAGGAGCCCGAGGCGTTGACCTCGACCAGCTGGGTCCGCTCCACCACGGTGGTGTTGTCTGCAACGAAGTTGGCCACGGGCGACTGCCCGTCGATGGTCACGGTGAGCACGCTCGTGTTGGTCAGCCCCCCGGTGTCCGTTATCGTGAGGGTGACGTTGAAGAGCTTCAGGGCGGTCCCGTTGGCGACGTCGTAGGTGTGGTTGACCGTGACCCCGTAGCCGAACGCGCCGTCCCCGAAGTCCCAGGTGTAGTTCGTTATCTTGGTGTCGTCCGAGGAGGTCGAGGCATCGAAGTAGACCACTGTTTGCGGCCGTACGGTCTTGTTGCCGTCGGTGTCGGCGAAGGGCACCTCGTTGACGCTGATGCCCAGTGTCGCCCATTCGGAGGCGGCGGAACCTGCCGGCCGGGCCAGCGGGTCTATCGTGATGGTGCTGGTCCCGCTGACGGAAACGGCAGCCGTGGCGTCCGGCGTCCCGCGGAGCTCGTAAGCGCTCGGGATGGAGAACACCGCAATGGAGGTCATCGCCTCGGTGTCGTACACGGCGTTGAACTTGAGGCTGTGGACCTTTGCGTCCGCCACGCTGGCGTTGGAGGTCAGGTTGTAGGCGTGCACCACCGTTATCCGCCCCAGATCGGTGGCGTTGCCGGTGGCGTCGGGCGAGGTCACGGCGAGGCTCCCGTCCACATAGAGGTAGCGCAGGCCGTCGACCGTGAGGTAGTCCCGGGTGTCGCGGTGGTTGGGGCCGCGGGCCGAGAGCGTGGCCAGCCAGGCGTCCGCCTCCGCCGCGGTCACGGCGCCGTCGCCGTTGCCGAAGTTGTGGTCGATGGCCCAGCGGGTGCTCTCCCCGCCCATGGGCATCCTTGCCGTGGCGGTGTAGCTTATGTTGCCCCAGGTGGAGAAGGCGAGCTTCTCGGAGACCTCCGTCGGCGCCAGAACGTCCAAGACTATGTCCGAGCGCTTGACGCCCACGATGGCCAGCTCTGATACGGACGTCGAGTGCGAAGTCGCCTCCCCCACGAGCAGGAAGCTCCCGGAGTAGGTCGGAATGCTGAAGTAGCCGCCGGCCGAGGAGGTCGCCTCGCTCATATAGCCGGCGTGGGTGGCTTCCAGGTCGTAGAGCACGACCCGGGCCGAGGCCACCGGCGCCCCCGTGATGTCCTTGGTGTAGCCCCATACGGACTTGTCCTTGGCCGGGATGGGCAAAAGGGCCACGTCCAGGGGGATGTCGGTACCCCCGACGATCAGCGCCTCGCGGTGGAGGAAGTAGCCGGCCGCCACCGCTTCCAGCGTGAAGTCGCCGGCGTAGGTGGTTATCGAGTACCTGCCCGCGACGTCCGTCTTGACGGTGTTGCGCGCCCCGGTGGAATCGACCAGCGTTACCTCGGCCCCCGCCAGCCCGGCGGTGTCGCCGGAGGCGGTGACCTTTCCGGATATCCTGGTGCCGGTGGGCGGGATGGGCGTGATGGTGAAGTCCTTCTGGACGCTGTCGTTCTCGACGACGTCCACCGAGGCGGTAAAGCTGAGGTATCCCGGTGCCTCGATCCTGACCTCGTAGTATCCGGCCGGGAGCGAGAGGCTGTAGTAGCCGCCGACGACGGTCACGGTGCCGGCCCACTGGGTGCCGCTCTTCTCCATAAAGGTGACGCGCGCCCCCTCGACGGGCTGGGCGGTGTCCTTGTCGAAGACATAGCCCCAGACGGTGCTGGTGGCGCCAAAGATCGGCGCCAGCTCGACCGGCAGGTCCTTCGTGGCGCCCAGCGCCAGCCCGAACGACTCTTGGAAGCCGTACATGCCGTCCATCGTTATCCAGATGGTATAGGTGGAATCGTAGCTGAGCACCTCGAACGAGAACGCCCCGGTGGCGTTGGTCTTCCTGGCGACCTGATCGCCCTGGGCCGGGCCCAGGAGCAGGACGTTCGCCCCGGCGACCGCGCTGGTGCCGGAGATGACCGTGCCCTTGATGGTGGATTTCAGAGGCTCCAGCGCCACGTTCTCGGTCGTGGTAAGGTCGGCCTCCCCGACGGCCTGGGCCGTCCCGGGTTTGTAGCCGGCCTTGGTGAACTGGAGGTTGTAATTGTCCGGGCCGAGGATGAACTCGTAGAATCCGAACTCGTCGGTCACATCGTCGAGCGCGGCGGTCGAGTTGGTGAGGTGGACATTGACGCCGGCCAGGGGCTGGCCGTTGTTCAGATCGGTCACGGTTCCATTGATGGTCGCATCGCCTGCAGCCCTTCCGCCCGCGGCGCTGTAGGCCGGCGCCACCGCTACCACGGTCAGCACCAGGGCCAGCACCGATAGGAGCGAGGCCAACTTGCTTGAGTCCTTCCTTTGCATGTTCCTCACCATTTCGCGTCGATTTCCATCGACATTTCACCCCGCTTTTCAAGCGGGTCGGGCCAATAATACCTTTACCCTTTAAAAAGGTAACTATATCTAATATTCTATATAATAGGTACTAAAAAGGGGAGCCGGGGAACCGGGGAGCCGGGGACCGCACGCGAGCGGAGCTTGCTGCGGCGAGGACGACCGAAGGTCGTCCGGGACCGGGGAGCCGGGCAACCGGGTAATCGGGAATCAAGGTCCACTGGTGACCGGTTTCCCGGTTCCCGGGTTCCCCCACCGGCTCCCCGGCTTTCCGGCTCACCCACCGGTTCCCCGGTTTACCGGTTCACCGGTTCCCCCGTCCTTTCAGCCTCCCGGGTTCCACGCCGAAATTTCGAAATGGTTGCAGTTGCGGCACTGGAAGGCGTGCTGGCCCCGGGCGTTGAGCTTTTTCAGCTGCTCGCCCTGGGCCCCCGGCAGGTCGACCAGGCGCGCCATCTCGCTGCCGCATTTCGGGCACATCTTGCCGGTCCCGGTCTGGGCGCTGGCCGTGGCGGCAGGGTGTGCCGGCGCCGCCGCCGGCTGGGGCGCCGGCGCCCTCGCGGGCGGCGGGGGCAAAGGCTGCCTTGCCGGGGCCGTCCGGGCGGCCACCGGCGCCGCGGCGGGACGGGATATGGACTCCAGCCGGTTCATGATGTCATCGAGATTGCCGTCCTGCGCCGGGGCAGGCGCCGCCGGCTGCTGGACCGGGCGGGCCTGCGCCTCGTACGCGGGCTGGACGGGCGCCTCGTATGCCGGCCGGGCCTGCGCCGCGTCGGAGTACTGCTCCGGCGGCGCGGCATGGGCCTGTTCGGTCGGCTGGGCAGGTGCGTAGGCCGGTGCCTCCGGTTGCCGCGGCTCGTAGGCCGGCTGGGCCGGGCCCGCCGGCGGCGTGGACCCTCCGGGCCCTCCCTTCTTGAACCTCTCGCCGCAGGTGTAGCAGTATTCGGCGCCCCTCTCGACCTCGTTGCCGCACTTGGGGCAGTTGAAAAAGCGCGAATCCCCGGCAGGAGCGGCCGGCGCCTCGGCGGCCGTCCCGGCCAGCCCGGTCATGGCGGTCGTCTCGGTCACGGCCCCCGCCTCCGTCCGGCCGGCGGTGAAGTCGTAGGCGGGCATGGTCTCCTTGAGCCTCTCCTTCTCCTGCGCCTCCTTGACGAAGAAGTCGTCCTTCGGCTTCTTCCGCCGCATTGCCACGACCGCCACGATGGCGACCACCGCGATGATCACTATCACCCCGATTATGAGCGCCCAGTTCGTTCCGGGCTCCTCCACCGGCGGGTTGACCACCGGTGGGACGTACGCGGCCTTGACCTCGATGGACTTGGCCGCGGCGTTCCCCTCGTTCATGGCGGGGTCCCGCCCCTTGCAGGTGACGGTCCAGTTGCCGGCGGCGCTGTAGACATGCGTGACTGTCAGGTTCTGCACCCACCCGCTATTGGTGCCGTCCCCGAAGTCCAGGTAGAAATCTGTCACGCCGTTTGAGTCCGTCCCCTTGAGCTCGAACGACACGCTCCCGTTGACCTCGACCGACGTCACGCTGGGGGTGAAGCTGATCGAGGGGGCGATGCTGTCCACGTCGAAGCCCTTGGTGCGCTCGGTCTCCTTGTTCCCGGCCTCGTCGATGGACCAGTAGTGCAGTATCTCCCTGCCCTCGGGCACCTCGAACTCCCGGACGTACTTCTGCACGTTGTCTATCTCCGTGCCCCAGTAATAGTTGATGGTGCAGTTCTCGGTGTTGGCAAGCTTCACGCGCGGCCTCTTGTTGTACCACTGGTCGCCCTTGTCCGCCGGGCTGACGGTGATGGTGGTCGAGGGGGAGATGGTGTCCACCTTGAAGGCGGCGAACTTGGCCGTCTCCTTGTTGCCGGCCTCGTCGACCGCGTAATAGCTCAGGGTGCTGACGCCCTCGGGCGCGAGGAGGGGGCCGGTGGCGCAGGCATAGGGCTCGGTGTTCCACCTGTAGCTGACCGTGGCCGGGTCCCCCGTGTCGAAGGTGAGCGAGGGCTGGGTCCTGTACCAGCCGTTCATCCCGTCGGGGGCGATGGGGTCCGTCGTGATGTTGGTGAACGGCACCTTCGAATCGAGCTTCATGGTCAGGTTCTTGAGCGCCTCGGCGTTGCCGGCCTCGTCGACGCCCTGGTAGTTGAGAATGTGGACGCCCTCGGCGGGCTTGATCGAGCCGCCGGAGCTCAGGTTGTCGGCGGCGTCGCCATCCCACCAGTACCGCAGGTACGGGCCGTTGGCGTCATCGACGAAGAAGCTTATGGACGGCTGCTTGATGTACCAGCCGTTCTGGCCGTCGGGCTTCATCGGGCTCACGGCGGCGAGGCTCGTGGGGGCCAGCGTGTCCACCTTCAGGGTGAGGATTCGGTCCTTCTCCTTGTTCCCGGCGTCGTCCTGCGAGTAGAAGTAGAGGGTGTGCTGGCCCTCCTCGATGATGAGGGGGTCGCCGTAGCTGTAGTAGTCGGGGTCGGCGTCGAGCTTGTACTTTATCGTCGCCGGCGAACCCGTGTCCCCGGGCAGGCTCAGCGCGACCTCCGGCTGGTGGACATACCATCCGTTCAGGCCGTCGGGGGCCGCCGGGGTGACCACGACGGTCGTGTTGGGCACCTGCGAATCGACCTTGAACGTGATGGCCTTTTCGCCCTCCTTGTTGCCCTTCCAGTCCACTGCGTGGAAACTCAGCGTGTGCTCGCCCTCGATGGTGGTGAACTCGGAGCCGTTGTAGACCTGGTCGATGCCGTTGTCCCAGCGGTAGTAGGTCGTAACGCCCTGCTCGGGGAGCAGCCTGAC
>Ga0316628_100002467_pt1 | contig 13730 bp, 10 predicted proteins | sample OWC_Aug_M2_C1_D5_FD_207648 | JGI IMG/M metagenome (GOLD analysis project Ga0316628, IMG submission 207648) | Wetland soil microbial communities from Old Woman Creek delta, Ohio, United States - OWC_Aug_M2_C1_D5_C | ecosystem: Environmental > Terrestrial > Soil > Wetlands | place: USA: Ohio... | reverse complement strand
CGCGCCGTCCGGGCTCCAGGCGAGGGAGCCGCCGAACGCGTTCGGCAGGTAGCTCGCCGGCCTCGCCGGCCCCCCGGTGACGGACACGATATGAGGATTCTGGAATGGACCCTGGCCACCCGTCAGGTACGCCACCCAACGGCCGTCGGGCGACCAGGCGATGGGACGATCCGGGAAGAACGGCGGCCGGTCCAGCTCGCCCGTCGCGAGCAACCGGTCCTGCTTCGTCGCGACGTTTGCCACGCGCAGCTCGTGCGCCCCGCGCATGAACGCGATGGTTTTCCCGTCGGGCGACCAGGTGGGCGCGACGTCGTTCGCCGGCCCGTCGGTCACCCTGGTCTCGGTGCGCGAGCCGAAGTCGTACACGAAGATGTGCGTCGCGCCGTCGCGGCTCGAGACGTAGGCGAGCCGCCGGCTGTCCGGCGCCCACGCGAGCTCGGTCTCGATCTCGGGCGTCGCGGTCACGCGCGTCGCGTCGCCGCCGTCGCGCGCCCCGGCGGCGAACACCTCGCCGCGCGCGGTGAAGGCGATCTTCTTGCCGTCGGGCGACAGGGCCAGCCACTGGAATCCCCGAGTGAGCGACAGGTGCTCCACGCCGGGCGCCGAGCTCGCGCCGCGCAGGGTGATCGGCACCTCCCTCGCCTTGCCGGTCGCGACGTCGAGCATCCACACGCCGAAGCTTCGCTCGAACACGATCGCCGAGCCGTCGTACGCCATCGCCGGCCAGAGGACTCGGCCGTTCGTGAACGACGACACGGCCCGCGGAGGGCCGCCGGCCACCGGTTTGGCCCACACGTTCTCCGGTCCGCCGCGATCCGAGACGAAGTAGAGCGTCCGCCCATCGCCACTCCACATCGGCCACGCGGCCCGCGCGTCCTCCTTGACGATCGCCTCATAGCGCGGCGACTCGCCGCTGACATGCGCGAGCCAGATCTGACTTTCGTCGATGTGGCTGTGGCCGTGCCGCCACCAGGTGGAGCTGGTGAGTCCGCGGCCGGTGAACGCGATGGTGTTCGGATCCGTGGGCGACGGCGACGCCCAGTACTCGTTGGTGAACCGGTCCGCGCTCACCGCCATGGGCGTGCCGCCCTCGGCGCTCACGCGGAAGATGTCGTTCATGCCACCCACGTCCTTGCTGCCGGACGAGAAGTAGAGCCAGCGCCCGTCGTGCGACCAGGCGTCGAGCTGGTCGGGCGCGTCGTCGAACGTGATGCGGGAAAGTTGTCCGCTCGTGAGCGCCAGCACGTAGATGTCGCCGTTCCCCGTGCGGGTGGACATGAAGGCCAGCCGTGTCCCGTCGGGCGAATAGAGCGGGCGAGAGTCGTAGGCCGCGTGCGACACCAGCAGGCGCGCCTCTCCGCCCGCCGCGGGCACCGTCCAGATGTCGCCGCCCGACACGAACGCGATCTCGCGGCGATCGGGTGAGAGCGACGGTTCCGACAGCGCGGCCCGCGCGGGAACGGGCGGACGGCTCGCCGGTTGACGGATCGGCGCGGCGAGGCACAAGGCGGCCGCGCAACGAATGGTGAACGTGCTGGATCGGTTCACGGACGAGTCCCGGCGCCGCGGCGCCTCGATCGATGAAGAACGGACCGAGCCGGCGTCGCTGGCCGGCTCGACAGTGCGTGCACTATGGCCGCTGCCCGCCGTCCGCGGAAGCCCCGAGAGATCGCGCCGAAAAGAAGCGTGGCGGCGCCAGCCGAGCCGGCACCGCCACAATGTCCTCGCGCGCGTGGCGCCAGGTCAGCTCTTGAGCGCTTTGGCCTTGATGTCCTGCGCCCTGGTCAGGTGTTCCTGAACCTTGCCGGTCGCCTGCTCCAGCGCGGAGCGCAGCGACGCGTTGGTGTTGTGCTTCGCCGCGTCCTGAAGCTTGTCGAGCACCTGCTGGTGATCGCCGATCATCTTGTCGATGAAGTCCTCGTCCCAGTCGGCGCCCTTCGCCTTGTCGCCGAGGTCCTTCAGCTCGTCGTTCGTGTGGTTCAACAGGTCGCGCGCGTCCCCACTCATCGTGTCGACCGTCGTGCTCAGCTTCGTGTCGAGCTGCTTGGTGGACGAGAGCATTTGCTGATGGTCGCGCACCAGCAAGCGGGCGAAGTCCTTGACGGCGCGATTGGTCGCCTTGGACTCGGCCAGCTTGCCGACCGCGATCTCGCCGGTGCTCACCGCCGTGGTGTAGCTGAGAACGGCGGCGTCCGACCACTTGCCCATGGTTGCCATGCTGTCGACGCGACCCGCGAGGCTGTCCGCGCCGCCGGCGAGCGAATCGGTGCGACCGCCGGCGCTATCGAGCCGCGCCGCGGCCGCGGAATCGTTCGATCCATACTCGCTCTTGGTCTTGCAGGCGCCCAGCGCGCCGGCGGTCAATACCGCGGCGGCAAAGGCGAAAGACGATCGGTAGTACCGGGTCATCATGTGTTCCTCCGTTGATGGCACCAATCAATGCACATCACGCGCCGAACCAGGCCCCCTCCGCGCGACTGCCGGCCCCGTCGCGCGTCTCACGCGTCGGTCCCGCCCGCTTCGCGATGGCCGCGGAGGCTCGCGGCCCGGGACTGCGCGACCAGACGCTCGATGAGCTCGATCGCGCTGTCGAGCTGCGGATCGCCCGCGACTGCCCGGCCGCGCACGGCGCGGTCCAGCTCGTCGAGGAGCAGGTCGTACTCGCGCGCCACCTGCTGGGCGCTCCATCCGAGCCGGCGGCGCTGCGCTCCGTGCCGCTCGGCGATCTCGGTGCGAATCGCGCTCCCATCCTGGAGCAGCGTCGATGCCTCGACGCCCACCTCCGACACGGCGAGCATGGCGAGGCCGAGGTCCGTCACGTAGGCCGGAATGTGGTCGAGCAGTTGGGCGTCGCCCAACCCGCCGGCCGGCGGAAAGCCGGCGTCGCGACGCATCCGCGCAACGAGCGCGCGTCCGATCCGCACCGCGCTGCTCGCCACGATTCGTCCAAGCTCGGCGAAGAGCGCCGGGTCATAGTTGGTTCGTCGCGAGGCCGGCCACGCCGGCGCCTCCACCACCGTCTCCCGCGGCGCGGCCGGGAGCCAGAGCGTGAACGACGAGCCATGCCCCAGTTCGCTCGACACGGTGATGTCGCCGGCCATCAACCGCGCCAGGCGGCGACTGACGGTGAGCCCGAGCCCGCTTCCTCCCCACGTGCGCGTGTTGCCCGTCTCGCCCTGCACGAACGGCTCGAAGATCTCGTCGAGCCGCTGCGCGCTCACACCCACCCCGGCATCCGTCACGTGGATGCCGATGTACGGGCGGGCGGCGTCGAGTCCGACCGCCGCCGGCGGCGACCCCAGCTCGCTGCGAATGGAGACGCGCGCGCCAGGCGGCGAGAACTTCACGGCGTTGGAGACGAGGTTCACGAGAATCTGTCGCACGCGTCCCACGTCGCCGACGAAGAAGAGCGATCCGTCGCCATCGAGATCGGCGATCGCGATGCCGCGCGACAGCGCCGCGGGGCGGCCGATCGCCAGCACGTCGGCCAGCACGTCGCTGACCGACGCGCGCTCGCGCTCCACGCGCATGCGTCCGGAGTCGGCCGTCACCAGGTCGAACACCTCGTTGACGAGGCGCAGCAGGTGCATGGCGCCGCGGCGCAAGCGGTCGAGCTGCGCCCGCTGCTCGTCGGAGACGGGCCCCGGGATGCCCATGTCCAGCAGCTGCGCGTAGCCGAGAATCGCGTTGATCGGCGTGCGAATCTCGTGGCTCATCGTCGCGAGGAAATCGCCTTTGGCGGCGTTCGCCGCCTCGGCGCTCGCTCGGGCCCGCTGCGCGGCGACGAGCGCCGCGGAGAGGTCGTGTTCGGCCTGTTTGCGACCCGAGATGTCGGTCACCACGCACACCACGGCGCCGTGATGCACGAGATGCTCCGGCAGGGGGTCCACCGCCACGCGCAGCCAGTGATCGGCGGCGCGCACCTCGAGGATCGCGGCGCGACGGTTCGCGATGGCCGCGCCCAGCGACGCGTCGTCGAGCTCCGCGTAGGTCGCGCTCATCGCGTCCATCCAGCGCGTGCCGGCCAGGGTGGTGACCGGGCGGCGCAGCCCCGCGGCGGCGGCGCGGTTCGCGCGCACGATCGCGCCGCCGCCGTCGAGAAGGAACACCATGTCGCTGATCGCGTCGAACGTCGCCTGCCACTCCAGCGCCGCCGCGTTGCGCGCCTCCTCCACGCGATGGGCGCGCATGAGCGAGCGAATGGTCGCGACGAGCGCCGGCGGCTCGATGGGATATCGGAGATAGGCGGTGGCGCCATGGCCGGCGCCGAGCAATCGCTCCTCGCGGCCGGCGTACGACGCCGCGAGATGCACGATCGGAATCGCGGCCGTGGTGGCGCCGGCCCGGATCGCGCGCGCCACCTCGAATCCGCCGGCATCGGGCAGCTCGTCGTCGAGCACCACGACGTCCGGCATGGCGCGGGCGAGCTCGAGCGCGCGCCGGCCCGTGGTCGCCACCGTGGTCTCGAACCCGGCGGCGCGCAGCGCTGCGACCACTTCGGCGCGGCTCGTCGCGTTCGCGTCGGCTACGAGCGCGCGTGGGGGCTCCGTCGCTCGGCTGCGGACCGAGCGTTGTTCGCGTCGCGACATCAGAAAAGCGTCAGGTGCGAGGTTCGTGCCGCCGGCAGACTCGTCCCTGCGCAACTAGGTTCCATCCGCGATGCGCATCGTCCAGGTTGATCCGACTCGGCCAGACCCTCGCGCCATCGCCGACGCGGCGCTGGTCCTTCGGCGTGGCGAGCTCGTGGCGTTTCCGACCGAGACGGTCTACGGGCTCGGCGCCAACGCGCTCGACCCGGCGGCGGTGGATCGGATCTACGCCGCGAAGGGCCGGCCGGCGTACAATCCGATCATCGTGCACGTCGCGGACGCGGCCGGCGCTCGCGCCGTCGCCGCCGAGTGGCCGGAGCGGGCCGAGCGATTGGCGGCGGCGTTCTGGCCGGGCCCGCTCACGATCGTGCTTCCCAAGCGGCCCATCGTCCCCGACGGCGTCACGGCGGGGCTGCCGTCGGTCGGGGTGCGTGTGCCCGCACACCCGGTCGCCCTCGCGCTCATCACCGCGGCGTCGATGCCGATCGCCGCGCCGAGCGCGAACCGGTCGACGGAGCTCTCGCCCACCACCGCGGACCACGTCGCGAGATCGCTGGGCAACGCGGTCGATCTCATTCTCGACGCGGGACCGACGCGCGTCGGCATCGAGTCCACGGTGGTCGACCTCACCCGCGACCCGCCAGTGCTCCTGCGTCCGGGGATGATCTCGATCACCGATCTCGAGCGAGTCGTTGGCCCCGTGGTCGGCGCCGGGCGCGTGGCCGGCGAGGCCGCCCGCCCCCCGCCCGGCAAGCTCGACCGCCACAATTCGCCGCGCGCCACGCTGGTGCTGGCCGGCGCGGCGGACGTCGCGCACGTCATGGACCGCGAGCGCGCGCGCGGACGACGCGTGGGCGCGCTGGTGCTCGCGTCGCCCCTCCGCGGGGAGCACATGATCGAGATGCCCGCCGACGCGCCGGGCTACGCGGCGCGTCTCTACGAGTCGTTGCACGCGCTCGACGATGCGGGCTGCGCCGTGATCGTCGTGGAGCGCGTGGCCGGCGGCCGCGAGTGGGACGGCATTCGCGATCGGCTCGACCGGGCGGCGAGGCCCCCGGGCTGAGGCGCGCCGCCTCCTACCAGACGGCCTGGAACGCGGCGAGTAGAATGGTCCCGGCGCGAATGCTGTCCACGTTGGGGAAGGTCTGCCGCACGAGGTTGAGCACGAGCTTGGCGCCGGTGTCGTCGAGCACGTAGCTGCTTCCGGCCACGATCTGGCGCTCGTAGGCGTCGTTGAGCGAGGTCTCGCCGCTCCGGTCCTTGTCCCACGAATCGTAGCGTGCCGCGAACTGGAGCCGGGGCGTGGGCCGCACGGCGCCCAGCCCGTACCAGCCGAACCGGTGCAGCGCGCCGTCGCGCGCCGACATCGCTTCGGAGCGGAGCGTGAACCGCGGTTGGCGGTACTGGATCTCACCCGCGAGGCGTTCCCGGTGCTGCTCGGGCAGTCCGCCCTCGAAACCGCCGGACCCGCCGACCTGGAAACCAGGCGCGAACCGCGGATGAATGGCCACGCGCCCGATGATCGTTTTCTGATCGTTGACGTCGATGCTGCCCGCGCCGTCGCCGGCCTCGTTGAACATGCCGACGTGATACTCGACCGTGTTCGCCACGAGCCCGTTCGCCGACACGCCGATGTCGCGCACGTCGCCGAGGCCGACGGCACGCGACCGTTCGATGATGAACATGGTGCGCTCGATCGTCTCGATCGCCGACGAGGGAATCGTGCCCTCCATGCTCAGCGGCAGGATCTGCTGGCCGACGTCGATCGCGAGCGACGCGTTGACCGTGTACGTCAGCGCCGCGTCCTGCAGGATGCGCGAGCGCTGGTCCACCGCGACGTCGGTGAGTGCGAGCGAGTCGCCGAGGCCCGACGCCGTCTTGTTCAGGGTCAGGACCTTGGACCCATCGAAGGCGACGCGCCATTTGAGCCGCGGCGAGATGATGCCGCTGAACTTGATGTCGGCTTTCCGGAGGCGGTACCCGTCCTTGACGAGCGGGTCGCCGCTCCGATAGTAGATCTGGAGAAACCCGTGCAGGTTGACGGGAAGAAAACGCGTCGTGTCCTGGGCCGCGAGCGGCGCGGAGACGCTGAGCAGCGTCGCCGCCGCGCTGGCCATGATGGCGCGACGAAATGGCATTGAGAGGTGCGTTGGGTTGGGGGCGCGAAGAGCGGTGTGGGGAGCAACAACGGGGACCGCTCGCCGTCGCTCGGTGCTGCGCGCACGTCGAGGGTTCTCACGAACCGATTGTCATGACGCGCGATCCAAGGTAGACGGATCGCGGAGGCGCCGCGTCACGCCGTGGCGCGCGGACGGACGTCCGGGTCGTGACCCGGCCCGGGTGGGGGTGTCCGCGGGGTCAGTTCTTGTGCCGGAAAATGATACGACCCCGGGTGAGATCGTACGGCGACACCTCGATCGTCACGCGGTCGCCTTGCAGCACGCGGATCCGAAACCGCCGCATGTTGCCGCCCAACGTCGCCAGGACGTTGTGGCCGTTGGTCAACTGCACACGGAAGGTGGCATTCGGCAGCACCTCCGTGACCTGCCCTTCCAGTTGTATCGGTTCTTCCTTGGCCATGAACCCTCGAGTGGGACGGTCTGGGAGCCCTCCAAGTATAGGTGCTCCGTTTCGTCCTGTCACGCGAGGGGGCTGCCGTCGTCTCGACGGGCTACGGCGTCTTCTTCGTCTTGTCGACGTTGTTCCCGATCACGCCGCCGAGAATCCCGCCGACGGCCGCGCCGATCACGCCGCCCTTGACCTTGGACGAACGCGGACAAGTTCGGTGTCATGGGGCTGCTCCTTCGCTCGAGGTGTTCTCGTGCAGTGGCGGCAGACCGCGTGCCATCCACGCGACCTCGGCGTCGCCGCTCCTCGCCCACTATATTCTGTCATTGACCGGGGTGCCTGCCCAAATCGGGTGCAGGCTGAGAGAGTCCCGTAGAACCTGATCCGGTTCGCACCGGCGTAGGGAGTCAACCATGACACAGCAGCATCGGTCGGCGCACGCGCGCCGCCTCAGGGCGCTCGCGCGCCACCTCGGAGCGCTCGCGCTCGCGACGCTCGCCACCACATTCGCCTCCACCGTCCGCGCGCAGGCCGCCGCCCGCGACAGCGCGCGCGCCGATACCACGCGGGCCCAGCGGCTGGAGCGCGTCATGATCTCCGCGGTGCGCGCCAACGGCGCCGCGCCCATCTCGCAGAAGACGCTCACGCGGGCCGACATCGAGCCGCGGTACTTCGGCCAGGACGTCCCGCTCGTGCTGCAGGGCGCCGCGCCCTCGCTCACCTCGTACGCGGAGACGGGGAATTACTGGGGCTACAGCTACATCCGGCTCCGTGGCATCGACCAGTCGCGCATCAACCTCACGATCGACGGCATTCCGCTGAACGATCCGGAGGACCAGGTGCTCTACTTCGCCGACTTCCCCGACCTCGCGAACAGCCTGCGCTCCGTGCAAGTCCAACGCGGCGTGGGCACGAGCAGCAACGGCACCGCGGCGTTCGCCGGCTCCATCAACATGGAGACCGTGCCGCTTGCGGCGACGCCGCGCGGCGGCACCGCGCAACTCGAGGATGGCTCGTTTCACTCCCGCCGCGGGAGCGTCGAATACGCCACCGGCCTGTTGCCGGGCCGCTTCGCCGCCTACGCGCGCGTCTCGGGCCTGCGCACCGACGGCTACCGCTATCACTCGGGCGTGGAGGGCCGCTCCCTGTTCGCCAGCGCCGGCTACTTCGGGGATCGAAACATCCTGAAGCTGACCACGACCACCGGCACGATGCGCGACACCATGGCGTACCTCGCCGTGCCCGAGTCGGCGCTCGCGCGCGACCGCCGCATCAATCCACTCACCCCGCGGGAGCGCGACGGCTTCGGCGAGCGGATCGTCGCCCTGTCGTACACGCACCTGCTCGGTCCGTCGTCGTCGCTGACGACCACCGCGTACCGCACCTCCGCGAGCGGTGATTACGACGTGCTCATCGACTCGCTCGACAACTTCAACCTGAAGTTCGTCTGGTATGGCGCGAGCGGCGCCTGGACCTACCGGCGTGGCGCCGTCCAGCTCGACGTGGGCGCAAACGCCAACACCTACGCCCGCGACCACGCGGCGTACCAGCGGCCCGACCTCGTCACGCCGCTCTACTTCAACACGGGCCACAAGCAGGACGCCAGCGGTTTCGTGAAGCTCGCCTATACCGCCGGCCGCGCGACGCTGTTCGGCGATCTTCAGGCCCGCCACGCCGGCTTCCGCTATACCCCGAGCGCCAACGCCGCGGTGCCGGGATCGTCGATCACCTGGTCGTTCGTCAACCCGAAGGCGGGGCTGACCTACGCCGTCAACGCGCCGCTGTCGCTCTACGCGTCGTACGGAAAGAACACGCGTGAGCCCGCGCGCAGCGACATGTTCGCCGGCTTCGACAACCTCGACACGTCCAACGTCGCGTTCGTCGGTCCGCTGACCCGGGTGCGGCCGGAGACGGTCCACGACCTCGAGATCGGCGCCACGTACCGCGCCGCCGGCATCGAAGCGCAAGCGAACGTCTACTCGATGGACTTTCGGAACGAGATCGCGCCGATCGGAGCGATGAGCTACATCGGCACCCCGCTGCGCAAGAATGTGGGCGCGAGCTACCGCCGCGGCGTCGAGGCCGATGTCACCTATCGCGTGCTGCCGCGGCTCACGCTCTCCGCGAACGCCGCCGCCAGCGCCAATCGCATCCGCGAGTACACGGATTCGAGTGGCGACACACCGGTCACGTACCGCGACGTCGAGCCGCTGCTCACGCCGCGCTTCGTCACCTTCCAGCGGGCGACGTTCGAGGCGACGCACGCCGTGGCGCTCGCCCTGGAGACCCGCTACACGAGCCGGTCGTATCTCCAGAACACCAGCGACGCGCGCTACGTGCTCCCCGCGGCGTTCGATCTCGACGCCAGCGCCGCGTGGCGCCTCGGCAACTACCAACTGGTCGTCCGCGGCAACAACCTCACCGACAGCAAGAAGTACGGGAGCGGGTATGCCAGCGACGGCGTCTCGTACTACTACGTCGTTCCGCCACGCAACGTGTTCGTCTCGGTGAAGGTCGGGTTCTGACCCTCCGCGGCCGCGGCGCTGGCGACACGAGGCCGGCGCCGCGGTACGCAACGTGCCGGCTCGAGGGTGGCCACAACCGGAGCCCTCCCATGGCAAACAACGACCGCGACACCGACGTCCACGACTCCCACGATCACGCGCAGGACGCGCTCCAGGACTGCGTGGAGGAGTGCGTGAATTGCCACGCGGTGTGCACGATCACCATGCAGCACTGCATGGCCACCGGCGACCCCGAGCACACTGACGTCAACCTGGTGGGCGTGCTGCTCGACTGCGCCGAGGTCTGCCAGGTGAGCGCCAACTTCATGCTGCGCGGCTCACCCTATCACGTCGTCACCTGCGCGGCCTGCGCCGAGCTGTGCCGCGCGTGCGAGGAAGCGTGCCGGAGCGTGTCCGGCGATGATCAGCTCGCCCATTGCGCCGACGTATGCGCCGCGTGCGCCGAGGCGTGCGACCGAATGGCGGCAATGGGAGACGATGAGTGATCGCGTGGTGGATCCAACACCGGCGAGTCGCGTCGAAGGCCCTGCTGGCCACGGCGCTGGCGACCTCGGCCCTCGCCGCGCCGTTGACCCGCGGGCGCGCGCAAGCGTCCCCGCGCGGACAACCGACCACGCCGTTCGCGGCCGCCGACCTCGCCAAGCTCCGCTGGCTGGAAGGTACCTGGCGCGGCTCGGCGCCGGGTGAGGCGGACATCTACGAGCGTTATCGTTTTCTGAACGACTCCACGGTCGAGATCACGTACTTCAGCGACTCCACGCTCATGCACCCCACGAACCACGGCCGGGTGTACCTGAGCGTGGGGCACATCTACCACACGATGGGGCCGGGGCGCTGGGGCGCGACGCACGTGGACGCCGACGGCGCGTACTTCGTCCCCCAGGTCAACGCGCAGAACACCTTCGCCTGGACCCACCAGTCGCCCGACGCGTGGACCATCACCCTCCGCAGCGGATTCGCCGGGCGCGACCGCGTGTCCGTCTACCAGATGCGCCGAACCCGGCCGTAGACGAACCTGGCGACTCGGCGTCCGGGGCCGTGGGGGGTGCACGCCTTGCATTGACGCACGGCGATGTCGCCGTCGCCAGCTCCGGACCCCACCGCCACCGATCGCCGCCGTACCGCGGATCGACGCGCCGGAGGCACGGCAACCCGCCGCGCCCCCGCGCCGAGCACCTGGCAGCGCTGGCTCGGGATCGCCGGCCGCGACCTGCTGGTCGTCGCCGGAAGCGTCATCGCGATCGTGTTCGCGGTCAGGGTCACGAGCCCGATCTTCGCCAACGAGCCCACCGTGGTGGAGCGCCTCAGCCGGACGGCGCCCGCCGTCGCGAAGGCGGTGCTGATGCCGCCGCCCGGCGACACCAGCCGCGTTGCGCGACTCGTCGCGTCGCCACAGTTCGAGACGGACCGGCGCGCGTTCGCGGCGGATCTCGTGGCCACCGGCCACATCGATTCCGCGCGGGCCGACTCCGTCGCGTACTACGCGGTGCGCGAATCCTACGTCAACGGCATTCCGCCGGCGGTGGTGTTCGGCGTGATGCTCACCGAGAACTCGCGTTTCGTGAGCAGCGCCACGTCGAACGTCGGCGCCGTTGGGCTCATGCAGGTGTACCCCAAGGTCTGGCTCGAGGCGCTGAGCGCCAGGTTCGGAAAGGACCTCGCCACGGATTCGACGAATCTCAAATACGGCGTCTACATCCTGAAGCAGTACATCAAGTCGGATTCCGGCCGGGTCACGCGAGGAAACGTCGGCTCCGGGCTGCTCAAGTACAACGGGTGCGTCCGCGGCACCAACACCCCGAACTGCCGCAGCTACCCGGCCAAGGTCAGGAACTACGTGGAGGCGCAGGCCAACTCGATCTGCGGCGACAAGTCGTTTTATGCGTGCATCGCCAGACCGTTCATCGCGGGGCTCCTCGGGCGCTCAGCGCCCTCGCACTGATCAGCAGATCACCACGACCTTCCCGAAGGTCGCATTGCTCGCCAACCGCTCGTGCGCCGCGCGAATCTCGTCGAGCCGAAACACCGAGTCGATCACCGGCCGCAACACGCCGCCCTCGAGCAGCGGCACCACCTCCCGCGCGAAGGCCGCCGTCACGGCCCGCTTCTCGTCCAGTGGACGCGCGCGCAGCACCGTCCCCCGCAGCGTCAACCGCTTGGACAGGATCATGCCGATGGGCAGCGTGCCGCTGCGGCCGGCCATCGTGCCGACGAGCATGATGCGCGCCTTGAGCGCCGACGCGCGAATGCTCGCCGCGAGGTACGGGCCGCCCACGAGATCGAGCGTCACGCTCATGCCCTTCCCGGCCGTCCAGCGCTCGGCGGCGCCGACGATCGCTTCCGTGTCGTCGGCCACCGTGACGCCATCCTCGAGGCCAAGCTCGCGCGCGCGCGTGATCTTCTCCGCCGTTCGCGCCGTGCCGTAGGGGACCGCGCTCCACGCCCGCGCGAGCTGCGTGGCCGCGAGTCCCACGCCGCTGCCGACCGCGTGAATGAGCACGCGGTCGCCGGGCAACACCGCCGCCTGCACCACCAGCGCATCGTGCGCGGTGATGAACGCCTCGGGCACCGCCGCCGCCTCGGGCCAGGAAAGATTCGCCGGAACGGGCGCCACGGTCGCGGCGTCCGTCACCAGACACTCGGCGTGGCCACCGCCACCCACGACGCCGAACACGCGGTCGCCGGCGCGCCATTCGCTGACACCGGGACCGAGCGCGACGACCTCGCCGGCGAACTCCAGGCCGGGGATGTCGGGCGGCGACCCCGGCGGAGCCGGATAGGCACCCTCGCGCTGCAGCAGATCGGCCCGGTTGAGGGCCGACGCGCGCACGCCCACGAGAATCTGGCCGTCGCCCGGCGTGGGCGTGGGGCGGTCCTGAACCTCGAGCACTTCCGGACCGCCTGGGCGAGTGATGATGGCCGCGCGCATTCTCGAGAATTGTTGAATGATCGATGGCGCCGGACGCTCCACCGCCTCCGCCGCGATGTCGAGAGCCATGCCGGCTACGGCACGATCGGCGGCGCCGGCAGAACGACCGCCGGCACGTTCAGCTCGCGAAGCAACGTGTTGAACGCCGCGAGATCGCTCCCCTCCAGGCCGCGCAGCCGCGCGAGCTGGGCGTCCACCTTCGGGGCGATGTCCTGATAGATGGCGCTCTCCTGCGCCGTGGGGCCCGCGTCGGCGCTCTGCACCATGCCGGCGAGCGACAGCAGCATGTTGTAATAGCGAATCGGGTAGTGGAGGGTGATCTGGTCCGCGTGCGAGTGCACCTCCACCAGCGAATCCCGAATCGCCTCGAGCTTTTCCCGCACCGGCTTCACCGCGCCCGCCACCCGCGCGCCGTACGACTGGCCCTTGGTGTCGGACGCCCGCGAATCGAGCGCCGCCTCGATGTCGAGAATGCGTGTCACGGCGTCGGACAGCTCGTTCGTCTTTGCCTGCACCTGCAACGCGAGCACGAGCTGTGCGTCGTACTCCCGCTGTGTCGTCGCGAGACGCGGATCGCCGCGCACCACGAACGGTTGCGTGAACGCGCGTCCGCCCGCCGACAGCCGAACCGAATACGTGCCCGGCGCCAGCACCGGACCGCGCGTGGAGCCCTCGTCGTTCACCACGCCCTTCACCTGCCGCGTGTCGGGATAGCGCAGATCCCACACGAACCGGTTCAGTCCCGCCCGCGCGGTCACCAGCGAGTCGCTCGGCACGAATGCCAGCGTGTCGTCATCCATTTCCCTGGCACCGCGCGGCTTCGTCGAGAGCGTGTTGCCGGGCGGCTTCGTGGCGCCCGTCGAGTCGGCATGTTCGCGGGCGAACGCCGCGGAGACCACGGAGTCCGCCGGCGCTCTGGCCGAGAAGGTCCGGATCGGTTTGCCCGCCGCGTCCAGGAATGCGAGCGTCACGCTGTCGCGCGCCGTGAGCGGCGACGCGAGCCAGTAGTCCACGATCACGCCCGCCGGAGGATTCTCCCCCGCGCTCCGCGTGCGTGCCCAACCGCCGGCGAACCGGATCGCCGTGTCGGGCGCAAAGAGGTGAACGCGCGTGCCACGT
>Ga0316628_100002466_pt1 | contig 13736 bp, 9 predicted proteins | sample OWC_Aug_M2_C1_D5_FD_207648 | JGI IMG/M metagenome (GOLD analysis project Ga0316628, IMG submission 207648) | Wetland soil microbial communities from Old Woman Creek delta, Ohio, United States - OWC_Aug_M2_C1_D5_C | ecosystem: Environmental > Terrestrial > Soil > Wetlands | place: USA: Ohio... | reverse complement strand
CTACGCATTCGACCGTGGGGATTTGAAGGTAAAGATGAAGTCATGCAATCAGCTCTTCTGGCTGAAAGCTTCCAGAGAACCGAGGGGATGCACCGTGTAAGGCTCCAAACCATTCTCCTCGACCTGAGACCCGATGAGGGTGAATTGCGAAAACGTCTGAAAAAGAGCTGGAGACGGTGGTTGAGGATTGCCGAAGGCGAGGGGATGCAGATTCTCGAGAGATTCGACACGAGCAGTTTTGGCCAATTCAGCCAGATCTTTTTTGAAATGCTCAAGGAAAAACAGTTCGTTCCCGGTTCGGACGTGGATGAATACATGAGGATTCAGAAGGATTTGCCATCTCATCAGAGGATGAGGGTTTCGATGTGCTCGAAGGATGAGGTTCCGGTTTGCGGGGCGGTCAGCTGTGGGATTGGGGATACCGTCATCGGGTTGTTCAGTGCGACGGCAGCAGCGGGACGTAAGCTGCAGGCGTACTATCTTCTTCAATGGGATGAGATTCTCTGGGCGAAGCGGTCTCAAAAAAAGTATCTCGATCTCGGAGGAGTCAATCCGGTCACGAATCCGGGGGTGTATCGATTCAAATCGGGACTGATGGGGAGTGAACTGACCTATCTCGGCGTCTTTGACTATTGCAGAAGCAGGATATACTACCAGTGTGTCATCACCCTTGAGCTTAGTCTGATGGCTCACCAGCGGTTTCTCAATAAAGTGAGGAGCACTGTTCGCAGGTCCAGACAGCCCAGTTCAAAACCGACGACGGATTAGAGGACATGAGAGATGACGTCTCGTACCTGTTCACGATGTCTTTTAAGCGATGAAGTGCCCGGGGTGAGCGTTTCGGAAGCCGGCCTGTGCTCCGTATGCCTGAATTACGACAAGGAATGGGGCAACTGGGAGCAGAGCAAGAGCCAGAAGGTCAAAGAGCTGGAGCATATCCTCGAGGGGGCGAAGAGGAAAAAGGGGCTCTACGATGTCCTGGTGCCCCTGTCGGGGGGGAAAGACAGCACCTATATCCTGTATCTCTGCAGGCGGGTCTACAATCTCAAGTGCCTCGCCGTGACCTGGGACAACGGGTTTCTCACGGATCACGCAAGGGAAAACATCAGGAGGGCCTGCGAAACGCTTGGGGTCGATCACCTGTACTACGGAATGGACCGGGACCGGCTGATGAAGCTCTATCGCTTTGCATTCCTCAAGACGGGTTTCTTCTGCCCCGTCTGTCTGCAAGGGATGAGCGTTGCCGTCGAGCGCACCCAGCTGGGCTTCGAAATCCCCCTTGCCGTCAAGGGAACGTCCCGCAGGACGGAGGAGCACGTTTCTCCCGAATTTTTCCTGGAGGGCGGGATCAGCTTCATCGAAAACCTCTTTGCGGGTACGGAGTGGGAGCAGGATGTCGTTCCGATGCTGAGGCCGGCCGGCATTTTTTCAGCGCCCCGGTCCGTCAAGCTGCCCGATTACATCGAATGGGATTACAAGACGATCTTCGAGACGATCAAGCGCGAACTCGGCTGGAAGGCCCACAGCGAAGACGCCGAGCACAGTGACTGCAAGGTCGACAACATCGTGAATTACATCCGTTACCGCAAATACCCCTCCCTGATCCCGGAAATGCTTCGGTTCAGCAAGCTCATCACGGTGAAGCAGTTATCCAGAGAAGAGGCGCTGGCGAGAGTCTCGAAAGCCGGCAGTGAGATCAAGGAACCTGAAGATCTCGGCTATTTCCTCGAATCCCTGGCCATCACAAGAGAGGATATGGAAAAGGTCCTGGCCGACCGGGGCAGGCATTTCCCCTATCTCAGGCACAACAGCGGGGTGAAGCGAAGGCTCGCCAATCTGAAGCGGCGCATTCTGAACCGGGATTGAGAATCGGCCGAATCGATTTTCCCCTTTTCCCAATGTTCCGGATCCCCCCGCCGGGCCGGGAAGGAAATTACGATGACAGAACGTTCACTGACCTACGCCCTGGTCACGCCAGCCCGCAATGAAGAGGCGTTCATCGGAGAGACCATCCAATCGGTCATCCGTCAGACGATCCTGCCCGTGCGATGGGTGATCGTGAGCGACGGGTCGACAGACCGGACCGACGAGATTGTCAGGAAGTACCACGAGCAGTACCCGTGGATCGATTATGTCCGCATGCCGGAGCGATCGACACGGAATTTCGCGGCCAAGGTCGCCTGCTTCAATGCGGGCATGCAGCGACTGGATGGCACGTCCTACGACATCATCGCCAATCTCGATGCCGACATCACCTTCGAGGCGGACTACTTCGAGTACCTGCTTGGAAAACTCGCCGAGCAGCCGATGCTCGGGGTCGCGGGGACCCCGTTCGTGGAGGATGGCGACGCGTCCTACGATTACCGGTATGCGAACATCGAGCATGTGTCGGGTGCCTGCCAGCTGTTCCGGAGGAAGTGCTTCGACGAGATCGGCGGGTACATGCCGATCAAGGGAGGCGGGATCGACTGGGTCGCGGTGACAACGGCCCGGATGAAGGGCTGGCAGACCCGGACGTACACCGAGAAGATCTGTGTCCATCACCGCAAGATGGGCACTGCCAGGGGAGGCATCTGCGCGGCACGGTTCCGGCTCGGCCGTGAAGACTACTACCTCGGAAGCCACCCGCTGTGGGCCTTCCTGCATGCCCTATCCCAGATGCGATACAGGCCCTTTGTGCTCGGAGGCCTGTGCATCGGACTGGGATACCTCTCGTCGGCCGTAAGACGGATCGACAGGGCCGTATCGCCGGAGCTTCTTCGTTTCCATCGCAAGGAGCAGATGCTGCGGCTGCGTCGCATCGCGGCCCGGTCATTCAAGAGGTATGAAGAAAGCGCACGGGTTCCGCAGGCAGGCGGAGAGGGTTCCTCCCGCGGGGGCCGGTGACGGGAGACAGGGGGTTTGGTTGGAAGGAATGGAAGAGGCCAGGGCAAAAATTTCAGGCAGTCTCGTCCGGCTGGAAAAGTGGGTCGAGGATCATGAGTACAGGGGGTACGAGCCCTTCGACGGACTGTCTTCCGTCCTGCGACCGCTGACCTTCGGGAACCTCTTCCTTGAGAGGCTGCTTCAGCAGCTCGTCCGCCAGTCCCCGATTAACCTGCGGCCCCTCCTGGGCATCAGGCCGCAGGAATCTACGAAAGGCAGGGGATACATGGCATGGGGCTACCTGACGATGCTCCGGTGTGGCGGCCCCATCGCATACCAGGAAAAGGCAAAACACTGCCTCGAGTGGCTGGAACGCAACAAGGCGCCCGGCCATGCAGGGCACAGTTGGGGGAATCACTTCGATTTTTCCAGCCGTGGCGGGAGACTGCCAAAGCACGAGCCGATTATCGTCTGGACGAGCCTGATCGGTCAGGCCTACCTCGACGCCTACAAGCTGCTCGGGGAGAGGAAATACCTGGATATCGCGACGAGCATCTGCACCTGGATTATGGGTGTGCCGAGGGAGAAAACGGCTACAGGGACCTGCCTGAGCTATGTTGCCTTCGAGCAGGGTTCGATTCATAATTCCAACATGCTGGGAGCGGCCATGTTGGCCCGCACGGGGAACATTACCGGGGACAAGGAGTATGTCAGTGTTGCGCAGGAAGCCATGGAATACAGCTGCTCTCGCCAGCTGCCGAACGGCGCCTGGTACTACGGGGAGTCACCCGACCGCCACTGGATAGATAGTTTTCACACGGGCTACAACCTAGACAGTTTGAAGAGCTACATCGAGACTACCGAAGATGTTGCTCTTGAAGGCAATCTGAAACGCGGGTTTGAGTTTTTTGTCGATCATTTTTTTGAAGACGGCGGTGCTCCGAAATATTACCACGACAGGACCTTTCCCATCGATTCGCAGTGCGCAGCCCAGGCTATCGAAACCCTGGCCCATTTCTCCGACCGGGATGAGAGGGCGCTGCCAATGGCGCTGAAAGTCGCAAATTGGTGGATTGACAACATGCAGGACGTCTCGGGTTATTTCTATTACCGGCGCTACCCCCTTCTCGTCTCGAAAACCCCGATGCTCCACTGGGCTCAGGCTACGACCTACCGCGCCCTGTCCCTGCTGCTGTCGAAGATGAATGCAGGAAGAACCTACCCCGAGAGGCTGCCATGAGCTCTGTCTGGATCGGTGATACCGAAATCATCCTGACGGGAACGCTCGTCAGGTACGCGCTCGTCGCCCCTGAGTGTTACGAGCTTGTCCGGGATCCCGAATCTCTGGCGCGGGGCATCGTGAAGCAGGGCCATCATGTGGATCTGTTGATCTATGGTCAGCGGTTGCCGGACATTGCGCCAAAGCACCGTCACTACATGGAATGGGACGAAATCGCCGCACTGAGGGTGACGACCTACGACCACTGGATCACGAAGCAGATCATCAAGGAGAACAAGAAGAATATCGCCAAGGCCGAGAAGAGGGGCATCAGCGTGGCGGAGGCTTCCTACGATGACGACTTTGTGGCGGGCATTGTCGACATCTATAATGAATCGCCGATCCGGCAGGGGAAGGCATTTACACACTATCGGAAGGACCCCGAAACCGTCCGGAGAGAAAACGGCACATATCCGGACCGGAGCCTCTTTATCGGAGCCTATTGGGAGGGCCGCCTGATCGGGTTCGTGAAGCTATTTCTCACGAGCGGTTGCGCAAGCACCATGCAGGTCATCTCGAAGATCGAGCATCGAGACAAAAAGCCCACGAATGCGCTGCTGGCAAAAGCCGTGGAGATCTGCTCGGCCAGGGGCATCCCGTTTCTCCAGTACGGCGGTTGGAGCGACGGCACGCTGGGAGATTTCAAGCGATATAACGGATTCGAACGGATGCAGATCCCACTCTACTATGTGCCCGCTTCGATGAAGGGGCGGATCGTCCTTCGCCTGAAGCTGCATCACGGCATCAAGCAGATCATGCCGGACGCTGCATGGACGGCGATGAAGAACGTGCGGAAAAGAATCACGGACTTCAGATACGCTTTCCCGGGGGACCGGGGCGGTTCGAGTAGCTGATCGAAGGAACCGCACACCGGGGTCCTGACCTGGAGAGAAGAAGGCTGAAATGGCTGGAATCGTCGTCATCATGAGCCGAGAAAACCCGGACGCCTGCAGAGAGAGGCTGGCTCGTATGCTTGCCGCGGTGCGGCACGGGGAATCCGGCAGTTCGGGGACCTGCTGCGTGGAGGAGATGGGGGTCTACCTCGGGTGGGCATGCCCTAAAGAAGCCTTCAGCGACTGCCTGCCGATCCACGCGGGGGACGGCAGCGTGACCCTCGTGTTTGCGGGGGAAGTATACCCGGAATCCGGTGAAATCATGGCATTGCGCGGCAGGGGACACGACGTGTCGGGTCAGGACGCGCGCTATCTGATCCACCTGTACGAAGAGAGGGGAATCGAATTTGTTGAACGTCTGAACGGCTGGTTTTCCGGCGCGCTGGTAGACCGCCGAAGATCCCGCTGCTTCATCTTCAACGACCGGTACGGCATGAGGCGACTCTTCGTCCACGAGGGAAAGGAATCACGATACATTGCCTCGAGGGCGAGCGCCATTCTCGCCGTTGCGCCGGAAACCCGGGAATTCGATCCGGCGGGTCTTGCAGAGTACATCACCTGCGGATGCACGCTGGGGGACCGATCGTTATATCGGGACATCCGGGTCATGCCCGCGGCTTCGCTGTGGACGGCGGCCAACGGGAGCATTGAACAAAAGCGGGTCTACTTCGACCGACAGGATTGGGAAGGCCAGGATCGGCTGGAAGCAGGGCGCTATGCGGAGGCGGTCATGGACATGTTTCCGACCGTCGTCCGGCAGTACGGAAAAGCGAGGACTCGCGTGGGCATTTCTCTTACCGGCGGGCTGGACACAAGGATGCTGATAGCGTGTCTGGACATGTCGCCTGGCGAGTTTCCGTGCTACACGTTTGCCAGCATGTACCGGGACACGTTTGACGTGAGAATTGCCCGGGATGTCGCCAAACGGTGCGGGCAGACACATACGGCACTGGTCCTGGGCGAAGAGTTTCTTCGGGACTTCCCCCGGTACATGGAGGACGCCGTGTTCCTCTCGGATGGATACCTAGGCCTACCGGGTGCGGCCGAATTGTATGTCAATTCCCTGGCCAGGGAAATCGCCCCCGTAAGGTTGACCGGGAACTACGGGAGCGAGTTGCTTAGAGGAGCACGGGCCTTCAAGTCCGCCATGCCCCGACACGGGCTGTTCAAGAAGGAGTTCAATCCGTATTTGCATGAGGCGAATCGAACCTTCGGGGATCTGGCCCCTATCGATCCCGTATCCTTTGCGCTTTTCCAGCAGGCGCCCCATCTGGGATACGGCCGCTCGGGGATTGAGGACTCGCAGGTCCTGGTGAGAACCCCTTTCATGGACAATGACCTGGTCCGGCTGGTCTACCGCAGGCCGGCCGCCTATGAGGAAGGTGCGGAGTTGTCCGTTTCCATCATCGAGCGACACCGCCCTGATCTGGCGGCCATCCCGACGGATCGCGGGGACCTTGGAAGCGGCAGTCCGCCGGCAAGGCTCATCCGGCGCGCATGCCATGAGGCGCTGTTCAAGGGCGAGTATTGGGCGAGCAACGGCTGGCCGCACGCGATGGTGATGCTCACCGGCCGCATGCCATGGTTACCCATGGAAGAGACGCTGCTGGGCAGGCACAAGTTCCAGCATTTCGCCCGATGGCTCCGCGAGAGACTGACGGAGTACGTCCGGGAGGTCCTGCTGTCCCGGCCTGCGATGCCAGACTGCTTTGAACGACGAACCATCGAGGAGTTGGTCTGTCGTCACCTGGACGGGCAGGGAAATTATCTTTACGAAGTGGACATGGCCCTGACGATTGCGCTGATCGCAAAGCAGCTGTTGAGCCCGGAGCGCTTCACAGGCCCGCGGGCGGGAAGAGAAAAGGCCGCCGCCGGACAGGGAACCGAAAACTCTGCACGAAAAAAAATCCGGCTGGCATGAGGCCCAAGGGGGTGAAAAAAGAAATTGCGTCTTTTCAGTGTGTGTGACAGGCTTATATAAGTGGAAAATTAGCTGGGCTCGCGTCTGGCAAGCCCTCAGGGAGGAGACGGTCATGTGCAGGCAAATGAACATTTTCACGCTGTTTGTGTTGGCCATGACGCTGGCAATCACTCCTGTATCCCATGCTGCCACGGTTCGTGCGGCAAGCTGCTCGCAGACAGATGTCGCGAATGCGGTTTTCTCGGCTGGACCGGGGGACCTGGTTGTTGTGCCGGCCGGAAGCTGTACGTGGACGGAGACGGTCTCGATTAACAGAAAGATTACCCTTCAAGGCGCAGGAACCGACTTGACGACGATTACAGGAAGCCCCGCCGGGCTCATGGCAATTAACGGCATGCAGTCCGGTTCGCGGATTACGGGATTTACGTTCAACCAGGGCTACATCATGATTGATGGCGATGGTTGGAGAGTGGACCACTGCAAGTTTGTCAACGACGGGGTCTTTGTGAATGGACAACGGGAAACACAGCACCCGACGGGCGTCATTGACCATTGTACGTTCCTGAACGGACGGATCGTCGTTTATGGATGGGCGGGTTCGATGGCGCACGCTCTGTGGGCGCAACCCTTGGATCTGGGGGGAGGTGCCGGCGTCGTTTACGTGGAGGATTGCAGTTTCACCTTTACCTCTTTCTCCAACGCGATGGATATGAACCTGGGCGGGCGCTATGTGTTCCGTCATAATACGCTTACAGACACTTACGTGGAGGCGCACTCGGTTCAGGGAGAACACCGGGCGTCCAGGAGATGGGAAATTTACAACAACACATTCAACCAAGTGAGCACCGCGATGTGGGTCCCGATGATGTTGCGCGGCGGCACCGGAGTCGTATTCAACAACACCCTGACGGGAACATGGAATCTGCCGCGCATCGCTCTGGACAACGTGCGAAGCTGCGACAGCCGGGATGGTTCGGGAAAATGCGATGGAACTTCTCCCTGGGACGGAAACCAGGTCGGAGGAAGCGGCTATCCATGCCGAGACCAGATTGGAAGGTCGACGGACGCATACTTGTGGACAAGCAGTAGGCCCTATCCGCCGCAAGCGTCGGAACCGGCATATGCGTGGAACAATAAATACGGGACCAGTAACGTGACATTCTTTCAGCACGGTTGTGCGGAAAGTGTTGCTCATATCCAGCCGGGTCGGGATTATATAGACAACGTGCAAAAGCCGGGATATGTCCCTTACACATACCCCCATCCGTTGGTCCAGGGATGGAACCCCGTCGCTGTTGCACCCCCTGAGAACTTGCACGTTGTTGAGTGATTTCAGGATGCAAGGGAGCATGTATTTCCGTTCAGCATGGCGAGAACCTCGCGTCAGGCAGATCCATTCTCAGCAAAAAACCTGTTGCATGATAATCCGCGCTACCCGTCGTAAACGGAGGCCACACCGATAATGCCTCCGCAGATTGCGACGCTACTCTGCGTATTGTTCGTCCTATACCTGCTCTGGCTAGATTGTGAGGAGGGCAACGACGGCTCCTCCAGTGCTCTATGGGTTCCATGGATTTGGCTATTCCTAGCCTCATCGCGTTACGTATCCCAGTGGTTGGATCTGGCAACTCCACCCGTGACTTTGGATGTCTATCTTGAAGGCAGTCCACTGGATGCTGCCGTATTTCTGATTCTTATTCTTTGTGGTATTTGGATTCTCGTCAAGCGGCAGGTGAACTGGATAGACGTACTGATAAACAACTACTGGTTATGGCTTTTCTTCCTGTTCGGCCTTTTCAGTATAGCATGGTCCGATTACCCGCTGGTTTCCCTCAAGAGGTTGTTTAAGGCGTCGGGCAATGTGGTCATGGCCCTTGTGATTCTGACCGAGCGGCGTCCCTTTGAAGCATTCTCGGCAGTTTTGAGGCGACTCGCCTTTGTGTTGGTGCCCCTGTCTGTCCTGTTCATCAAGTATTACCCGGAACTTGGTAGGTCGTACGCGTGGGGCGGCCGACTGATGTATACGGGTGTTGCATTTCAAAAAAATGCCCTTGGCATGATCTGTTTGCTGTCCGTCATCGGCTTCTTTTGGAGTCTGCTACTTGGCAATGACCGGAAGCAGAGATTTAAGATCACGAAGCATGGGCTGGCTTATCTGGCCCTGTTCACCATGTGTGCATGGTTAATCTATTTGGCCAACAGTGCGACCTCACTGGTTTGCATAGCCGTTGTCGCAGCGATCTTTATTTTCAGCCGTTTGCCCGTGATCGCACGAGATCCCCGGTGGATTACGATCGGTGGGGCAACGACCGTTGTCGTCTTTGGGATACTGGAGTACATGTTGGATGTTAGTGGCGGGGTCATAGAGATGGTAGGACGAGATCCGTCACTTACGACTCGAGTCCCGATGTGGAATAAGCTGATTAGTATGGCAGTGGATCCAGTGCTGGGTGCAGGCTACGAAATCTTCTGGTCGGGTGAGAGGCTCGCAGTGCTCACTAAGGCATATGAGGTGCGACAGGCGCACAACGGCTATCTGGAGTTATATTTGAATCTGGGACTGGTCGGCCTGGGTCTCGTGGTTGGCAGCATTGTGTCCGGATTGTTTAAAATAGGTCGGTATCTCGAAATCAATTATGCATCGGCCATTCTTCGGCTGACACTGGTTGTTGTCTGTTCCCTGTATAATTGGACGGAAGCAACTTTCAGCGGAGTCAGCTGCATGTGGACAATATTCCTGGTGGGTTATATTGATCCTCCAGATCGCACAACCGCATCGGATGATGATTCTTTTGAGGCAGAAGGGGATCGTTAGCACGGGGCCGACTCTGAAGAGGAGCATTGCGGTATCGGATCGCAAGGGAAAAATATGATTTATTCGGAAGGGTAATGCGGCAATCCATGAAAGGAACAAGTGAATCGTTGCAGGGGTTAACGGTATTTCGATTTGCTCATATATGGAGGAGTGCAAGTGCCGGCGGAGTGGAGGCGTATTTGATGAACTTGAACCGCCGGCTTCTGGAGCGGAACCGGATCCGAGTACTCCAGATGTATCTGACGAAACCCGGCGTATCGGCAAGAGTGGAAATCGAAACAGTCGGACATGGTGAAATCGTATGGATCCCCTCGCTCATTACGAATGGCGGTGAGCTTGAGAGAACAAGAACGCAGGTCTATTGGAACAAAGTCAGGAGACGGATTACCCGGAACATTGGCATCTGTCATGACATGCTTTTGTCGGCACTCGATCGTTATCTGCCGAACTTAGCAGTATTCCATTGGCTCAACGTAGATTCAAAAATCGTTGTCAACTACCTCATCGAGAAGCAGGTTCCGTACGTTATCGTAAATCATTTTCATAATGACAGGTTGAAATCAGGCAGCATTCGGCGGCAGATTGCAGGGGCCCTGGCCATCGGCGGGGTTTCGGGCATCGACGTGCCGGAGTTCGTCAGGGATCGGTTCACAAACCTGTCCGATGGGATTGACACTGATTTCTTTCAACTGGAAAGAGCGATTTCCATGGAGAGGGTTGATTCGCGGCACTTGGTCCTCCTGCCCTCACGCGTCACTGAAAACAAAGGACATCTGGATATGATCCGGGCCCTCGGGTGGCTTCGGCACAGGGGCGTTCCCGCAACCCTGGTATGCGCGGGTCGTGTTGAGAGTGCCGGGCTCGTGAAAAAGTTGAAGAAAACCATGCAGAAGGAAGGAGTGGAGGGAAACATCATTTTTACAGGTGAACTCAGTGCTGTCGATCTCCGTAACTGGTATGGCGCAAGCGATGTTGTCGCGTACACCAGTTATTCCGAGGGCCTGGGGAGGGTACTTCTGGAAGCCCAGGCGATGAAAAGACCCGTGGTGGCCTACAATGTCGGCGGCGTGCCCGAGGCGGTTCTGCAGGGTGAAGGGGGATACCTGGTCGAAAAAGGCGGTTATGAGGAGCTGGCGGGACGACTGAAAGAGTTGCTGGAGGACAAGGGCAAGCGTGACGAAATGGGGGAGCGAGGGAAAGCATTCGTCTCTGAGCGGTTTTCCCTGGATGCACTGGTTGTTCGCCACGAGCGATTTTATGCAGCCGCGTTGCAACAGCTTGGCCGGTGACCGGGAACAGGCAGGAACAACCCCGGATGCGAAAGACGGCATGGCTTAGAAAGACGGGTGCAACAGTATGCTGAAACTTGAAGGCTCGGACATCCCGTCGATAAGCTTTATTCCCACCATGCGTCACCGGCCCCGGACATGAGGGTCCGTGTTATTTAATTCGCTGATATTTCTGCTGTTCATCGGCATCGTGCTCGTTGTCTATCCCCGGCTGCGTCTGCGGGAGCAGAATGTATTTCTTCTGGTGGCAAATTATATATTTTACGGCTGGTGGGACTGGCGATTTAATCTTCTCCTCTTAGCTTCGACGGTTGTCGATTTCTTCACCGCGCAGAAAATCCACGCTTCGGCTGACGAAAAACACAAGAAGCGATGGCTGGTCGTCAGCCTGTCATTCAATGTAGGCCTCCTCTGCTCATTCAAGTATTTCAATTTCTTCATTGAGTCCACTGCCGCTGTTCTCGCGTCATTCGGGCTCGAGCCCCATCTGCCGGTACTGAAAGTCATCCTTCCTGTCGGCCTCAGCTTCTATACATTTCAATCGATGGGCTACATCATCGACGTTTATCGGGGTAAATTGACGCCGGAGACCAACTTCATACACTACGCCGTATTTGTCTCGTTTTTCCCCCAATTGGTTGCGGGACCCATTGAGCGGGGCGTTCACCTGTTGCCGCAGATTCGGACAATACGCGAACAGACCCCGGAAAAAATATGGACCGGCCTGAATCTCGTTCTGCTGGGCTTTTTTAAAAAAGTCGCCATCGCGGATACGCTGGCACCTGTGGTGGATGATATTTTTTCAAAACCGGACCTGATGTCAAGCGGGCAGCTATGGACCGGGGTCTACGCGTTCACGTTTCAGATCTACGGCGACTTTTCAGGGTACACGGACATGGCGCGGGGGATTGCGCTGCTTCTCGGCTTCGAGCTCATCGAGAACTTCAATGCACCGTATCTGAGCAGGAACATCTCGGAATTCTGGCGGCGCTGGCATATCTCTCTCTCGGGCTGGCTGAGGGACTATCTGTACATCTCCATGGGAGGCAATCGAAAAGGCAAGGCTCGAACGTATGCAAACCTGATGGCCACCATGTTTCTGGGCGGATTGTGGCACGGGGCCGCCTGGCACTTTGCAATTTGGGGTGTCTTGCACGGGCTCTATCTTGCGGTTCACCGCATGGTCCGGAGGGGAGAAACGCGGTCTGATGCATGGCCGCAATCCGTAACCGGATGGGCGATGAACCTTGCAAAGATCCTCTTTACGTTCCATCTGGTCGCGTTGACATGGGTCCTGTTTAGAACCGATTCCATGAGCAGCGCGCTGGTATACCTCGAGAGGCTGTTTTTGTTCCAGAACATGGCGGACCTGCAGACGTCCGTCCTCTTTGCGGCCTGCCTGCTGATTGGCCTGGATGTGGTGCAAAGATGGAGCGGCAGCCACACGTGGCTCACCGAAAGACGCGTTGCCAGGATCACGAGATATGCCGTTGCACAGCTGATGCTGGTCAGCACGTTTGCCGCCGCCATCGCCCATTTTCACAAGGTCACCCCGTTTATCTATTTTCAGTTCTGATCTCATTCGATGCGAGCATTCATCCCTACATCGACCTGGCCGAAACGATTGCTTCTCATCGCGGTAGCCGTTCCCGTTGCCCTGTTGTGGGGGGAGATGTTTACGAGAATTCTTCTTCCGCAGAATGTGGATTCAAAGATGAACATATTCAGAACGGAACCGATCATCGGCTTTACATACGAGCCGTATGCGAAGACTTACGAAACGGGCAGGGAGTATAATGTTCTCTATCAAATAAACAGCGTGGGCCTGAGAGATCGCGAGTACGGCAAAAAGAAGAAGGACGTGGTGCGGGTACTCCTTCTGGGAGATTCATTTTCCGTGAGCCATGGGCTGGCAATCGAAAGCAGCCTGTCCCGGCAACTGGAGGCGGCACTTCAGGCAATCGTCGGCGCGGACAGGGTCTCAATGCGGTTCGAGGTGGTCAATGCGGCGGTCGGGGGGTATTCCCCCTATAACTACTGGAAGGCATATCATCGCTGGGGCGGGGAATTCAACCCGGATGTCGTCGTCGTGGCCCTGTCACCCGACGACTATGACTGCAGCAACGAACGGATGACCTATCTGATTCAAGAGGGGGAAACCCTGGCAGTCGGCAAAGAGGGGCAGAAGCTGCTTGCGACAGGCGGGCCGTACATCAGGATGGCACGGAAATGGCTGTCCTGGAACAGTGAGCTGTACATCCTGTTTCGAAACTTTTTTTACTACAATGAATTCGTGGGGAGTGTGAGTCTCTGGATGGATGCCCGTGCAGACGTCCAGTCCGACCAACTGGAACCCTACCTGGTGCCCCAGACGGACAAAATGTCAAAGGCGTGGTCGAAGACGTTCTCGTACCTGCGCCACCTTCATGAGGACACCACAGCTGACGGTGTTGTGTTGGCCGTGATCCCCCTTCCACTGAAGCTGGAAATTATCGAGCATGAATATCAACGTGCGCTGAAGTCAAGCGGCAGAAAATCGGAGCAGATCGATATCGATCAGCCCGTAAAAGGAATTGTACGCTTTGGCCGGGAAGAGGGTATCCCGGTTCTCGACCCCCGAGAGGCAATGCGAAAACGGCAGACAGATGTGCCGTGCTATTTCGTGTATGACGGA
>Ga0316628_100002465_pt1 | contig 13737 bp, 12 predicted proteins | sample OWC_Aug_M2_C1_D5_FD_207648 | JGI IMG/M metagenome (GOLD analysis project Ga0316628, IMG submission 207648) | Wetland soil microbial communities from Old Woman Creek delta, Ohio, United States - OWC_Aug_M2_C1_D5_C | ecosystem: Environmental > Terrestrial > Soil > Wetlands | place: USA: Ohio... | reverse complement strand
GTGAAACACACTCCGACAATGCGAACGGTGGTGTAGTGATCGAGCTTGTCTTCTGCGCGAGGGACTCTGCGGACAACTTCTCCGCGCCGCGGACTATCTTAGGCCTTGACCCTGTCCAAATCAACCAGCCGGTTTGAGGCTTGCAGGGTGCCAGTCAGCGCGAGTACACGGGCATCGCTCAACAAGGCGCGCAGCTCGCAATTAGACCCTCGAAACGAACCTAAACGAACCTAAGATTCTGTAACATGCAGATTCGAAATAACCTTTTAGCTTTGTTGAATTTCTTTATAGTTCCTTTGTTTTCAACAAGTTCGGTAGCTTCGTTCTGTCCAGGAAATTGTAACGCACTCATTCTAAATGACCTGCTAGCTTCGTTCCCTTCCCTATATAAGGGTCCATTGTGAGGAAAACAGTCCGTCCGCGGGGTGGATCGAGCGATCCTGAAGGTCCCTTCCGGCTGCCCGCGCACCTCCCGCCTCCTTCCCGCCCTTCCGCCGGGGCCTTCCCCGATGGGCCAGACGCCCGGCCCAGACTTCTAGTATAACATACATAGCCTCGATGTCAAGCGGAAAGACTGTCCGACGGCGGGGGAAGAAGCCTCCGCCGAGGTCTCGAATTGGGGCCCGGCCATCGCCGGCGTGTGATAGATTCGTTGGGTGGAATCCCCGAGCGTCATCATCGCCGCGCGCGGCATCGAGCGAATCGCTTCCGGCCACCCCTGGATCTATCGCGCCGACGTCTCGCACACATCCGACGCCAGGCCGGGCGACGTCGTTCGCGTAGTCGACCGCAGGAAGCGCTTTTGGGGGCAGGCGCTTTACAGCGACAAATCGCAAATCACTCTGCGCATGCTGACGCGCGAGAGCCGGACCTTCGATCGCGGTTTCCTGGCGGAGCGGATTCGCGCCGCCGCCGCGTACCGTGAGCAAGTAGCGGAGGGCGCGAACGCCTATCGCCTGGTCGCCGCGGAAGGCGACCTGCTGCCTTCGCTCATCGTCGACCGCTACGCGCGTTGCTACGTCCTGCAAACCCTCAGCCAGGGAATGGAGAAGCTGAAACCGCTGGTGGTGGAAATCCTGAAAGAGTTTTTCGCGCCGCTCTCCATCATCGAGCGCAACGACGCGGCGGTACGCGCGCTCGAGGGCTTGCCGGAGCAGGTTGGCATCCTCGACGGCGAGGACGTCAATGAAGTCGTGGTGGAAGAGGGCGGCGTCAAGCTCGCCTACGACCTGCGGCGCGGGCAGAAGACCGGGGGCTTCCTCGACCAGCGCGAAAACCGCGCGGCGGCGCGCCAATACGCGCGCGGACGGCTGCTCGATTGTTTCACCTATGCGGGAGCGTTCGCCGTCTCGCTCGCGGCCCAATGTGAATCCGTCCTGGGCGCGGAATCCTCCGCGGAAGCGTTAAAGCTGGCGCGGCGCAATCAGGAGTTGAACAACCTCGCCAACATCGAGTGGCGTGAAGCGAACTGCTTCGACTTCCTGAAAGCCGCCGACCAGGAAGGCCGCCGCTTCGACACCGTCGTGCTCGATCCGCCGGCTTTCGCGCGGCAGAAATCCAATCGCGAGTCGGCGCTGCGCGGCTACAAGGAGCTGAACCTGCGCGCGCTGAAAATTCTCAACCCCGGCGGTTATTTGATCACCTGCTCGTGCTCGTTCCACGTGAGCGAAGCCGATCTGCTCGAGACCATCGCCAGCGCCGCGCTCGACGCGCACCGCACCGTCGCGGTGGTCGAGCGTCGCACTCAGTCGCGCGACCATCCCATCCTGCTCACCGTCCCCGAAACCCACTATTTGAAATGCCTAATCCTGCGGGTGCTGTAGAGATGGCCTCCGCCGCGGGTTTTGGGCCAGCTTGAATTGAATCGCAGCCCAGGGTTCATAAACAGAGCCGGACAAGGCAGGAGCCATGGGCGAAAGGCCGGGTCAACTTCCGAGTGGCCGACTATCCGCGAACTTGCTCAGTTTGCGGACAACACGCGCGTTTTTCGGTACTGGTCCTGGTGTGGTGTGACTCAATCGCTGCTGTGGGGTTTCGACTGCTTGCCTCTAGCTCGAGGCAATAAGGGGGCACGCTTTGTTCTTGGAGGCTTCACGCGAGTCGCAGAGGTTTTGATGAAGCCTCAGGAGAGCCGCCCCAGCATGATGAGTTTGTTACTTTTTTATCACAGAGAATTAACAGGATTTTACCGTCTCTTTCGGAACTAACTTGCGCGTTCCGAATCTAGTTATTATGAGGCCGATGCATTTGTATGCCCCGCCAATCTCAACCAGAAAGGATTAGCATGTCTCTAACAAAGATTGCGTATTCCATCCTGCTATCCGTCCCCCTTTTGCTCCTCATGGGCTGTGGCGGCAGTATGAGCACACCCTCCACCCCCACCGCCGCGGCGAGATTTGCGTTGGTGGCCAACTCGTCTTCCGACAGCATCTCCACCTTTGCGGTCGACCGCCAGACAGGCCAACTGACCCCCCAAGACACGGTGCCGACCGGGGGTATCAACTCCAGGGTCATCGCGGTGGAGCCCTCCGGCCGCAATGCTTACGTCGGCAATCTCGATTCCAATGACATCTCCGTATTTGCCATCGACGCGAATACCGGCAGCCTGACCATGGTGGGTTCGCCTGTTCCCGCTGCCAACGGCCCGCGGTTCATCGTTGTCGGGCCGACGGGAAAACTTCTCTATGTGGTGAACCAGAACACGAACAGCATTTCCGGATTTGCCATCAACCCGAGCACTGGCGCGCTGACTCCCCTCAGTGGCGCCGTCACGACGGACGAGGCGCCAGTCGCGCTCAGCTTCCATCCGTCCGGACATTTCGCGTATGTCGCCAACTTCAATTCCGGCGATGTCACGGTCTATCGAGTGGATAGCTCCGGAGCCTTGGGGCTACTGGGCGCGATTCCAGTTGGCTTGAGTCCGTCTTCGATTGGCATGCACCCATCTGGAGGATTTGCCTACGTCGCTAACCTGGGCTCGAATCACGTTACGACCTACTCGATCGATCAGGCCAGCGGAGCCTTGACGCCAATTCTGCCATCGATTACGAGCGGCGATGGCCCCAGCTCAGTTACCGTGGACTCGCATGGCCGATTCGTGTACGTGACGAATGCGATTGAGGGTAGCATCTCGGTCTTCGCCATCGATGCGGCAACCGGAGCTCTTATACCGGCTTCAACCGCGTCCGCTGGCATCAATCCTGTCGCGCTAACCCTGGACCCTTCAGGTCGGTTTGCGTATGTGGCGAACCTCGGTTCAGACAACGTTACGGCCTTCGCCGTCGATGCAACGACTGGAGCCTTAACGCCGGCGGGCACACCGGTGGATGCCGGAACGGGTCCGGTGTGGGTGACACTCATCAGGTGAGGGATCGGATTCGGGTTGTCACGACGGTTCGCTGGTCGAATCAGTGTAGCAACTGAACACAATTTTTACCCAATTTCGGGACGGTAGACCTTCGATACGCGACCAGAGCAAGCACAACTAACTAAAGTCCCCGCGTGGAAGCTTGGCAGGGTCATTTGCGAACGCGTAGTGGAAAACCAATGCGCTCAACAGTCACCAACTGCCACTCTTCCTGCGTGACGGACAGCTCGGAGATTGTCACGGATAAGCGACGATTCTCCATGACCACGATCACTCGCGATCGACGCCTTGGTCTTTGCCGACCGCCTGGGTAATTATCCAGACTGACCCACTCGTCCGCCGCGACGTCCTTCGGCCATCGCCCTGACCCATGTATAATGGATGGCCTGCGTTTCATATCGGGGTGTGAGGGAGTGAAGCATTTGTTGAGAGTTGTGAAGCGTCCAGCGGGAGGGCGTGCCGGCTGGTTTGGCGCCGCTCTGTTGGCGATTTCGTTGGCCATCGGCCCTCTCGCGGCCAAGGAACGTTCGACTGGATACTCCGCCAAGGAGTTCCAAGAGGCCGTCAAGTTCCTCGCCAGCGACAAGCTCAAAGGCCGCGGCGACGGCAGTAAGGAACTAGACAAAGCAGCGGCGTACATTGCCCAGCGTTTTCGAAAATTCGGTCTCCAGCCCGCCGGAGACAATCGCACTTATCTCCAGCATTTCATGATGACTGTGGGCGCCAGGCTCGGGCCGAAGAACTCGCTTGCTTATTCCAACGGCGCGCGGAAAACGCTCATTCCCCGACAGGATTTTGTTCCCTTCAGTTTTTCCGCCGGCGGCACGTTCGACGCTCCCCTGGTCTTTGCCGGCTATGGCATCACCGCTCCGGACCTGCATTACGACGACTACGCCCACCTCGATGTCAAAGACAAATTCGTGATCGTGTTGCGCCACGAGCCACAGGAGGACGACGAAAAAAGTCCTTTCGCCGGGAAACAGCTCACCACGCACTCCGCCATCGTCAACAAAGCCATCAATGCGAAGAACCACGGCGCCGCGGGAATGATTCTGGTAAACGATGCCGGCGCACATCCATCCGAGCCGGACACCCTGATTCGCTTCGACTCGCTTTCCGGCCCGGAGGAGATGAAGCTCGCGTCGCTGCAAGTGAAAGCCGTGACCGCCGACGAGTGGCTGAAGCCTTCCGGCCACTCGCTCGATGACCTGCGGCAGGCCATCGACAAGGACCTCTCGAACCATTCCTTCGCTCTCGATCCTTCGCTGCGCGTGAGCCTGACTGTGGATGTGGAGCGCATTCGAAAACAGGTCGCGAATGTGGTCGGAATCCTTCCCGGGCGCGACTCGAATATCGGCAAGCAGGCGATTGTGATTGGCGCGCACTACGACCACCTGGGACTCGGCGACGAGCACTCACTCGCCCCCAGCCTGATTGGCCAGATTCATTACGGCGCCGACGACAACGCTTCGGGCACGAGCGGAGTTCTCGAGCTGGCGGATGGGCTCGCCAAGCGGCGCGGCGAACTGAAGCGCTCGATCGTCTTCGTGGCCTTTGCCGGCGAAGAATCGGGCCTGCTCGGCTCGAGCTATTACGCGCAGCACCCGGCCGTCCCGCTCGATCAGACCATCGCCATGCTCAACCTGGACATGGTGGGCCGCGTCTCGAAGAACCGTCTCTACATCGGCGGTACTGGCACCTCGCCGGGATTCAAGAAACTGGTCGAGGACGCGAACCAGTCGATTCCTTCCGGCGCCTTCGAGCTGAGCTACTCCGCCTCCGGCTACGGCGCCAGCGATCACATGTCGTTTACGGTGCGCGACGTTCCGGTGATATTTTTCTTTTCCGGTCTCCACGCCGATTATCACAAGCCCTCTGACCGGTGGGAAAAGATTGACGCCGCCGCCGGCGCGAAGGTCGTCGAGCTGGTCGCTGCCACCGCGCAAGCGCTCGACGCGCTGCCGGAAAAGCCCCAGTACGTGCGCGTGGCCGAGCCCGCCTCGCCCGCCATGGGCGGGGGCGGAGGTTACGGCCCCTACTTCGGCTCGATTCCCGACATGGGCGAGAGCGAGCACGGCGTGAAGTTCGCCGACGTGCGCGATGGTAGCCCGGCCGCCAAGGCCGGCCTCAAAGGCGGCGACGTGCTGGTCGAGTTCGGCGACAAGAAAATCGACAGCCTGTACGACTTCACTTACGCCCTGCGCGCCCACAAACCCGGTGATAAGGTGGCAGTCACCGTCCTGCGCAACGGCGAAAAGCTGACGCGCGACGTGACACTGGAAGTGCGGAAGTAACCTGGCTCGGGATCCCGTGCGGAGAGCCAGCCGTCCCGCAGACGCTCCTTTGGATGGTGAAGTTGCGTGTGGTAAACTGGACCAAACGCGGCGGAGGGAAGCTGTGAAATCCTACGTTTTTCGAGTGGTGGTCGAGCGGGACGAGGACAAGTGGCACGCGCGTGTTCCGGAGATCGAAAGCCGGGGCGCCGCCACTTGGGGAACCACGCGCGAGGAGGCCCTCAGAAACATTCAGGAAGTGGCCCGCATTGTCATCGAAGAGATGCTCGAAGATGGCGAGCCCATCCCCGCCGGGGTCATGATTCATGATGAGCCGCTGGTATCCGTTACGGTATGACGGATGTTGATTATAGTAAACTGCGGTCCCTCACAGCTCGACGTCTGGTTGCTGCCCTCGAACGCGACGGGTTCCGATTGGCCCGCCAGTCCGGTAGCCATCGCCACTACAAGCACTCCGATGGGCGACGAGTCACCCTCACATTCCACCATCCCGCGGACACCTTTCCGCTCAAAACCCTTCGCAGCATGGTAGAAATACAGGCCCGATGGCAATGGGAAGATCTCAATCGACTGGGTGTGGTTTGATTTGGGCAATCCTGCTGGTTAGCACGTGTTTCCTGCCAGCACAACTGCGAGCCCAGAGCGATGCGGATACCCTCAAGCTCCTCATCTCCGTCGAGTCACCGGCGATTGTCGCGCCCTATCCGGCGCGGCTCACACTCCACTTTCACAACGCGGGGCGGGAGACCCTGTGGCTCTATCGCCGCGCCCTGGCCCACGCTGCGAACGGTGCTACGCTCGAAGCGCGACTGGAGCCTGTCGGCGCCACGCTCGCTCCGGACGACGCCACCCCGGCCCGGGGAAGGGTTTTCGAAAACGTCGGCCTGCCCCGCGCCAAGCTCATCAAGCTCGCTCCGGACGATGACACGACGGAGAAGACCGTTCTGGAAATCGTTCCCGCGCAATCAGGTCCGGAAGGGAAAGGCTCGCCCTTCTGGGGACGCTATCGGTTGTCGGTCGTCTACCGCGCGCAGTTCTCGAACGCCGAGGAAATTCGCCGCAACCTTGGCGCGGTGTTGTGGCAAGGCGAGGTGACCAGCAACACGATCGAAATCGTACTCCAGCGTCCGCCGGGCCAAGGAACCATCTCCGGCGCGGTAAAGAGCAAAGACGGACGATTGCTGCGCGGAGTTCTGGTCTCGTTAAGCGGTGAGGATGAGCGCCTGATTGCGCAGACCTCGACCGACGGCGAGGGAGGGTTCTCATTCGCTCAACTTCCCGTCGGGACCTACTGGGTCACCGTGCGGCGACCCGACTTCGACGAAGACACGGTGGTGTTCCGCCACCTCGACGTCACCGCCGCCGTGCCCGCCGCGACCATCGACTTTGTCCTGCTTCCACCCGAAATCTACGAAGCGGACCGCTTGCTGCACAAGCCCGTTCTGTTCCTCGTGACCGACAGCGGCGGCCGCCCACTTGAGAAAGTTTCCATGGAGGCAACCTGGTCGAACGGCACGATCCTCGAGAATGTAAAAGCCGAGACTCCGGCCGAAGGGATCGTGGCGGTTGAAATGATGCCCGGGCGCCACTTCCTCACCCTCAAACGACGTGGCTGCCCGAAGCAGGAGGAGCGCGCGGACGTCGCGACCGGCAGCGGCGTGGATGGAATTAAAATGATCTTTGAATGCGCGAAGAAGTAAGAGCCTCTCGCGAACGTGGCGCGCGCCGTCGCGGCGGATTTTCAATTCGATTACGCAGGATGCAAAGGGTGAGTCAACATTCTGGTAGAAGACGGTTCGCACCAATCCCCGCTGCCGCGCGGATACTCGCCATGGGGGCAATCCTATTGGCGATGGGCACGCTTCGCGCGCAAGCGCCGCAGAAGGAAACACCGACGAGCCTGGCCGGCGCAGGCCCCGCAGTCCAGGGGACTCCCGACGACCCGCTGCGCGACAGGCGCGAGATCCATCTCCGCAACGTCAAGCAATTGACCTTCGGTGGTACAAACGCCGAGGCCTATTTCAGTGCGGACGGCAAGCGCCTGGTGTTCCAGTCCACGCGCGAGCCGTACCAATGCGATCAGATATTTGTGATGAATGTCGATGGCTCGGATGTTCGCCTGGTTTCAACCGGCAAGGGAAAGACGACCTGCGCGTATTTCTTTCGCGACGGCAAGCGCCTGCTCTACTCCTCCACGCATCTCACCACCCCCGACTGCCCGCCCCGGCCGGACTATTCCAAGGGATACGTCTGGGGAGTTTATTCCGCGTTCCAGATTTTCGTGGCCAGCAACGCGGGAAGGATTCTGAAGCAGCTCTCCACTGGCCCCGGCTACAACGCCGAAGCCACGCTCTCCGCCGACGGAAAGAGAATCGTCTTCACGTCGTCGCGCGACGGAGACCTGGATATCTACACGATGAGAGCGGACGGCAGCGGAGTAAAGCGTCTCACCAGGGAATTGGGTTACGACGGCGGGCCGTTCTTTTCGCCCGACGGCCGATGGATCGTATACCGCGGGCATCATCCCACCGCGCCCGGCGAAGTGGCTCGTTATAATGAATTGCTCGCCCAGGAACTCGTCGAGCCGATGGAGATGGACCTTTACGTCATGCGCGCCGATGGCTCAAAAAATCGCCAAATCACGCGCCTGGGGGGCGCCAGCTTTGCGCCGTTTTTCTTCCGCGACGGCAAGCGCATAATCTTCGCGTCAAACTACGAGCATCCGGGTTCAAGCCAGTTCGAGCTTTATGCCATCAACCGCGACGGGAGCCAACTCGAGCGGATCACTTTCAGCGGCGGCTTCAATTCGTTCCCGATGTTTTCGCCTGACGGCAGGAAATTGGTTTTCGCTTCCAGTCGCAACGCGAAACGGGGACATGAAATCAACGTCTTCATTGCTGACTGGGTCCCTTGAGTCAACGCTACTAGCTGCGGCGAGCCGCGGCGGTAACATCCAATTAAATTCTTTTCGGAGGACTCATTATGGCCAAACATCATTCCCCTCGATTCCTGGCGCTGGTTGAGGACGCCAAAACGCGCGTCCGCCAAATGACCGTGGCTGAGTTGAAGGAGCGGCTTGCCACCGGCGGATTTCACCTGGTAGATGTTCGCGAAGGCGAAGAGTGGGCCGCGGGGCACATTCCCGGCGCCCAGCACCTCTGCAAAGGAATCATCGAGCGTGACGTGGAGACGAAGTTCCCCGATCCCAACGCCGAGATCGTTCTCTATTGCGGCGGAGGATTCCGCTCGGCGCTGGCAGCCGACAATCTTCAGAAGATGGGCTACACACGAGTAATTTCGGTCGACGGCGGCTGGCGCGGATGGAATGAGGCGGGGTTTCCGGTGGAGAAGTGAACCCCGTCGCGGCGAGATGACTGCTCGACCCGATTGCGTGCGCCATTCCCTCTCAGTTCACCAGCACCATGCGATAGCGCGCCTTATTCTCCGCGACCTTCGCCAGCGCGGCGTTGGCTTCGGACATGGGCATCAATTCCACTTGCGCTTTGATGCCATGTCGCGCTGCGAATCCGAGCATCTCCTGGATGGCTTTGGTGCCGCCGGTATTGCTTCCGCAAATCGTTCTCTGCCCGACGATCAGCGGAAACATCGAGACCGTCAGCGGCCCGGGCGGAGCGCCTACGAAACAGAGCTTCCCTCTTGGTCGCAGGACATTCATGTAAACGTCCCAATCGAGACTTGCGGGGACGGTCGAAAGCAGAAAATCGAGACTTTGTGCAGCTTTCTTCAGAGCTTCCGCATCGCTCGCGGAGATGAAGTTATGCGCGCCGAACTTGCGCGCCTCCGACTCCTTCGCTGGCGTGCTCGAGAACGCGGTGACTTCGCAACCGAAGGCTCGGGCGAATTGCAGCGCCAGATGGCCCAGACCGCCGACTCCGATCACACCCACCCGCGTCAATGGAGTCACGCCGTATTCCCGCAACGGCGTGAAGACCGTAATTCCTCCGCACAAAAGTGGCGCGACCTCCGCCGAACCGTAGCCACTCGGAATCGAGAATGCGAAACGGCTGTCTACGCGGATTCGATTAGCGTAACCTCCATAGCGGCCCACGCAGGTCGGCACCCAGCGGGCGCAATGATTCTCATACCCGCTCCGGCACTGCTCACATTCCATGCACGCGGCCGCCTGCCAGCCCACGCCCACGCGTTGGCCTCCCTGCAGATTTCGGACCGCGGCCCCGAGGGCGCTCACGGTTCCAACGATTTCGTGACCCGGCACGAGGGGGAACGTGCTGAAGCCCCAATCGTTGTTGATAAGGTGCAAATCGCTATGGCAGATGCCACAGTGTGAGATGTCGAGCTCGACGTCGAGCGGCGCGAGTTCTGCGGGTTCATACTGAAACGCCCGCAGCTTCTCGCGCGCCGCAAAAGCCGCCAGACAATTGATGGGCATACCACACCTCCGGCGATCAACGGTCCCGATTGGCCGAGCCCAACACGGGCAGATGGATTTTAAGCGATTGCGCATTCGCAATCCAGGCGCTCGCAGGTCGAGATGCGTTACACTTGGCGATTTGGCCGGGCATCTTCATGGGGGGGAATCTCTCGGGAAAGGTCTTCATGGATATGCAACTGGAACCCGCGGACATCTTCTTGAGCCGCACACGGGGGATCGGCAGTTGGCTGATCCGGTTCTTCACTCGCACCAGCGGCGAGCCGGAGTCCGAGGTCAGCCACACGGGAATCGTCGTGGAGGGCGGCCCGTTAGAAAAGTCCTGGATTGTCGAATCGCGCGGGCCCACCCGGCGGCGCTTGTTCTATCGACGATACCGGAAGCGGAAATACGATGTCGCCATCTTTCGCCCGCTGCACCTCACGCCGGTAAAACGCGCCATCATCGTGCGGGCGGCGCTCGACTACGTCGGAAAGGAATACAGCTATTTCAAAATCCTGCTCCACCTGCTGGACTGGATGTTGCAGGGCGCCTACGTTTTTCGCCGGCTCGGGGGAATCAACGACTATCCCATCTGCTCCTGGCTGGTGGCGGACGCCTTCGCGAAGGCGGGAGAGAAATTCGGCGTCGAGCCTGACGCCGCGAACCCTGACGACATCTGGGATTTCATCAACGCGCGCCCGGAAAAGTATAGAATGCTGTGGCCGCTGTCGCCGCTCATACCCCCGAAGCGTTGAGCGTCGGCCGACGCAGCAGGGCTGATCGAACATTCCCGGAGATGAAAAATGAGACTGAGGAATCTGCTGTTGGTTGCGATGGTTCTCGCCGCTGGCGCTGTCCCGCTCACCGCGCAAAAGGCTGGATCGAAGAAGCCCGCCGCCGCTCCTCCCGCCGCAACCGCGCAGGACGAAATAGCCAAGGCGGCTGAAACCCTGCGTCCGCAACTCGTCGAGTGGCGGCGCGACTTCCACATGCACCCCGAGCTCTCGAACCGCGAGGAGCGCACCTCGCGCGTGATGGCCGAGCGATTGAAAGCGATCGGCCTCGACGAGGTGAAGACCGGTGTGGGCAAATACGGCATTGTGGCGCTGCTTAAGGGCACGAAGCCGGGTCCGGTCGTCGCCGTGCGCGCCGACATCGATGCGCTGCCCATTCAGGAAACAATCGACGTCCCCTACAAGTCGCAGAACCCGGGCGTGAAGCACGCCTGCGGTCACGACGCGCACATGACCGTCGAGCTCGGCGTGGCGCAAATCCTGAGCAAAATGCGCGACAAGATTCCCGGCACCATCAAGTTCATTTTCCAGCCCGCCGAGGAGGGCGCGCCCGCCGGCGAAGAGGGCGGCGCGAAGCTGATGATCAAAGAAGGCGCGCTCGAGAATCCTAAGCCGCAGGCGATTTTCGGCCTGCACACGATCCCCGCCCTTGAAGTCGGCGAGATCGGTTATATGTCCGGCGGCGCGATGGCCTCCGCCGATCGCTTCTTCCTCACGATTCACGGCAAGAAGACGCACGGCGCCATGCCGCACATGGGAATCGACCCGGTGCTGGTGGCCGCGCACTGCGTGCTCGCGCTGCAATCGATTCCCAGCCGGCGCATCAATTCTCTGGACCCGGTCGTCATCTCGGTCGGCGCCGTGCACGGAGGAAACCGTTACAACATCATCGCCGACGAAGTGAAGATGGAAGGCACATTACGCGCGCTCAACGAGGAGGTTCGAGGCCGCGTCCAGCAGATGATGCGCGAAACGCTCGCGGGGATTACGTCCGCCTACGGCGCGACGTTCGAGCTGAGCTTCGACGAAGGTTCGGCCGTGACGTACAACGATCCGAAATTGGTAGAGGAAACTCTGCCTACGATGCGTCGCGTGGTTGGAGACGCCAACCTCATCGCCCTTCGGCCGCTGATGGTGAGCGAGGACTTTTCCTATTACGGGAAAGTAATTCCGGCGTTCTTCTATTTTCTTGCCGTTGGGAACAAGGCCAAGGGCATCGATGCCAATTGGCACACGCCGGACTTCGACATCGACGAGGAGAGTCTTGTGGTGGGCGTCAAAGTAATGGCAAATGTGCTGGTCGATTACCTTGAGTTTCACCAGTCGCACCCATGACATTTTGTCATTTACCTGTTCTAACAATAGCCGGAGTGTTGACTTCCAACTGTCCCTCCTGTTAGAGTCACCTCAACGTTCTTCCCAATCTCCCGCGCAGGAGGTCGCCATGCTGCGATTCTGGAAAGTGTGGTTCAGCCTTCCGGTTGCATTTCTTGTGCTGTCCCCCGCCGGTTTTGCTCAAACCGAACAAGGGGCCAGCCCGGAAGAGAAAAAGGCGATGCCCGTCGAGCAGATGGTAAAGAGTATTCTGGCCGACCCGGTTCTCGCCCAGAACAGTTTCTACTTCGATCCTGGATTCAAAGCCGTGGGGTCGTTTGCCGTGCACAATCACTTCGGCCAGCGCACCTGCATTGGCTACATCGTCTCCGATGGCAAGCGTCTGGCCTTCCGCTATATCCGGGCCATGCCGGGGCTGGGGTCGAGCAACGACAGCTTTGAGACAGAGCTCACAAACGTTTCTCGCGCCGAGTACAAGTTCTATGGCGCTTCCAAAGGGTTCATGGATTTCTACCCGGAACGCCTCTCCGTGAAGTTCATCTTCAAGACTCCCATCACAGCTTTGGTGGCGAAGTGGGAGAAGAAAGACTTCAAAGTTGATATCTGGGACGTACAGTTCGGAAATCGCCTGATGGCTTTCATGAAAGACGCGGGCGTTGAAGCCGTCGTGCGGGATTAATGGATAAGGTCTCCAGACGATTCGGCGCGGGCCGACGGGTCGGCCTGCGCCGGAAAGGGAGGAGCAAAATGGAAGGTGCGAAGTGTTTCATGACCCTTGCTGCATTAGTATGTCTTGCTGCCCCCTTAACGCTGGCGCAGACCAGGATCGACGCGGCGTATCTCCAAGGCCGGGTACAGGAATTGCCTGAGAAACGGCCGGGGAAGCTCGACGTCAGCGATAAGGAAATTCTGCAATTCAAGTGGGACAAGGGATCGTGGAAAGTTCTCTACTCAGAAATCAAGACGGTCTATGTTTCCCTGTCGCGGCGGTCCGTCATGATGGAAGCCTTCGGGATCTACGCGGCGCCGGTTGCCGCTGGAAAGAAGAGGAAGCTCCTCCTCAGCCTGGTAGTGAACGACAAACCGGGCGCCAATCGCAATTGCGTCTTCTATCTCCCTGGCGGCGCCAACCGCGAGTTCATCCGCGCGCTTGAAACCGGGACGGGCCGGAATGTGATTTTCGAATCGGAAGAGGCCCGAGTGGGGGCCGAGGGGAAATAGGTAAACGCTAGCTGGCGTTTTTACCGCAACTCTTCCATCACTTCATCCAGGACCTGCTTGGGCGGGCGGACGCGCGATTCGGGGAGTGTCGCCAGCGGCTCATCCACGAGGTTCAGGCCTTCCAGGAAATTTTCCCTCCCGGTATTGACGTAGAAGAGGCCGGTGATAATTTCATTCTTCTCGTGCGCCTCGGTGAGCAGGTGGAGGGCTTTCACCTTGTTGGTGGGATCGTAATCGGTCCCGAGTTTCTTCAGGATCATGCGCGAGCCGTCGTGCATGGTGATTTCGGTCGCCGTGCCGGCGGGATAATCCACGGCGATGTCCTGGAAGAAC
>Ga0316628_100002464_pt1 | contig 13738 bp, 7 predicted proteins | sample OWC_Aug_M2_C1_D5_FD_207648 | JGI IMG/M metagenome (GOLD analysis project Ga0316628, IMG submission 207648) | Wetland soil microbial communities from Old Woman Creek delta, Ohio, United States - OWC_Aug_M2_C1_D5_C | ecosystem: Environmental > Terrestrial > Soil > Wetlands | place: USA: Ohio... | reverse complement strand
GTCGCCTGCCCTCAGGCTACTGGCTCATCGGCCTCGACAACGGTCAGGTGTGGCAGCAGACGGAACTCGACGCGAATGTCTGGTTGGAGCCCGGAGATCAAGTAACGATTCGACGAGCCTCGCTCGGGTCCTTCCTGCTCGACACTCCAGCCAAGTACAGCACGCGGGTACGGCGTATTCAGTAATTCCTGACCTCAGCTGCAGGGCTCGATCAGCACCGCTCCGGTCGACATGGGCTGCACGTCGCGCCGGTAGATACCGAGGTAGCCCTCGGCGGGAATCGCATAGCCCTCCGGCAACGCCGCGCGGCGTGCCGCCAGCTCCTCGGCGCTCACCAGCAGGTCGAGCGAGCGCTTCGGCACGCTGATGCGAATGGAATCGCCCGTCTTCACCAGGCCGATGGGCCCGCCGACCGCGGCCTCGGGCGCGACCTCGGCGACGACGAGGCCCTTGAGGCACAGGCCCGAGAGCTGGCCGTCGGTGACGATGGCGACGTCTTGCGCCAGCCCGGCTGCGTCGATGGCGAACAGAATGATCGACGCGCCGCCGCCCATCGCCGGCCCGCCCTTCAGACCCTGGCCGCGCAGGATCATGACGTCGCCGGCTTTCACCGTACCGTCGCGGATCTCGCGCATCGCGGTCTCGGTGTCGTCGTAGACCCGGGCCTTGCCCTCGAAGGACTGCGGACGCTTGCCGTCCGGTATGCCGATCTTCACCACGGCGCTCTCGGGCGCCAGCGATCCCTTGAGGATCGCAATGGAGGGTCCGGGCGCGATCGGCCGGTCGATCGGCCGGATGATCTCCGGGTCGGGCACGCGATAGCCCGCGAGCTCCTCAGCCAGCGTCCGACCCGTGCAGGTCATTACCGAGGTGTCGATGAGGCCATCGAGCTGCTTGAGCACGGCACGCGCGCCGCCGGCATCCTCGAAGCCCTCGATGCGCACCGGGCCGTTCGGGCGCACCGCGGTGAGGATCGGCACCTTGCGGCCGAGCTCGTCCCACAGGGCGAAGACGTCGACGTTCGCGTGCGCCTCGACGGCGGTGGCCTGCAGGTGCTTGATCGCGTTGATCGAGCCCGACACGGCGAGCACTGTCGCGATGGCATTGCGGAACGCGCCCTCAGTGAGGATCTGCCGGGGCTTGAGGTCCTCATTCACCATCGCGACGATGCGCGCGCCGGCGCGCCGTGCAGCGTCAAACATCTTGTCGCTGTTGGCGCGCACGGGCGCGGAGCCCGGGAGGCACATGCCGAGTGCCTCGACGACGCTGTGCATCGTGTTGGCGGTGGCCATTCCGGCGCAGACGCCGGGGCCGCGCACCGCCTGCCGCTCCATCTGCTCGAGATTGTGCTTCAGCGGCTTGCCGAACTCCTGGCCGATCACGCCGGACCACAGGTCCTCCAGGTCCACCGGGTCGCCGTCGATCCGCCCGGAAGCCTGGTAGCCGCCAATCACCAGGATCGTCGGGATATTGAGCCGCCCGGCCGCCATCAGGTGCCCCGGCGGCGTCTTGTCGCAGGAGGTCAGGCAGATCATGCCGTCCAGCACCGCGGCCTCGACCTGCGCCTCGATGTCGTTGGTCACCAGGTCGCGCGCCGACAGAATGTAGGAGCCGCGTTTCGCGGTCCCTGTGATGAAATCCGATGGAGCCGTCGTGCGCACCTCGAACGGCACGCCGCCCGCGGCGCGGATGGCTTCCTTGACGACCTTCGCGACACCGTCAAGGTGCGCGAAGCAAACCGCCAGCTCCGACGAGGAGTTGATGACCGCGATCTTCGGTTTCTGCATGTCGGCCTCGGTGAGGCCCAGGGCGTACCAGTGCGCGCGGCGCCACGGCGAATTGGCGGAGAGGCTCCGAAGCTTGGCCATTGTCGACTCCCACTCACCCGGAGTGATACATACGAGATACATTTGGAGTATTGCACAGGACCGCCCGGAGGGGACGAGCCCGTATGTCCGAGAACGAGAATCCCACCGTCCAGAAGGTGGAGCAGACCGAAGACCGCTTCCTGGCGTCCGAGGTGTTCGAGGGGCGCCGGCGCGCGCAGCCGCCGCGTAACGGCAGCGGCTTCGTGCGCGAGCCGGCGCGCGACATCCCCGTGTATCACAGCTGCGACGTACTTGTCGTCGGCGGCGGGCCTTCCGGAAGCGCCGCCGCCTATGCGGCCGCGAGGATGGGCGCCGACGTGGTCCTGCTCGAGCGCTACAACCACCTCGGGGGTCTCTCGACCGGCGGGCTCGTCATCTGGATCGACCGCATGACGGACTGGGCGGGCGAGCAGGTGATCCGCGGTTTCGCCGTCGACGTCCTCGACCGTCTTCCGGCCGACGCGAAAGCGGGGCCGGCGCGCCCCGACTGGGGCTCGCGCGATCCCGCGCTCGCCCTGTACTGGGGTTCGCGGACCTCGGCCTTCCACGGCATCGTCTCCTGGGCGCCGACCATCGACCCGGAGCGCCTCAAGGTCCTGACCCAGGAAATGCTGCTGCAGGCGGGCGTACGCATCGTGCTGCACGGCTGGGCCGCGCTGCCAATGGTCGAGGAAGGGCGCGTGACCGGCGTGCTGTTCGAGACCAAGTCCGGCCGGCAGGCGCTGCGCGCCAAGGTCGTCGTCGACGGCACCGGCGATGGCGACGTGTTCGCGCGCGCCGGGGCCGAGTTCGAGAACGACATCGACCAGGGCGACGTGCACCACAGCATGAACACCGGCTTCCTGATCGGCGGCGTCGACATGGATCGCTGGATCGATTTCCGCAACCTCGAGCGCGAGCAGTTCTCCGAGTTCATGGCGCGGGGGCGCGAGCGCCTCGGCTTCTTCCAGTCGCCCTATGTCTCCTGGAGAAAGGACATCGCGCTCTTCCTGGGCCCGCGCCAGTCGGGGCTGTCCGGCCTAGACATCGACGACATGACGGAGGTCGAGATCCGCTCGCACCGCTTCATGGCCACGCACTGTGATTTCTTCCGCCAGCACGCACCCGGTTTCGAAAACGCCTACATGCTGCAGAGTGCGAACCAGCTCGGCGTGCGGCACACGCGCCGGCTCAAGGGGGTCGGAAAGCTCCTGCGCTCGCAGTGGGGCGATGGCGTCGTGCTGCCGACCGAGATCGGCGTGAGCCCCTCAGTGTCGCCGAAATTCCCGGCGATCTCGGTGCCGTACGAGACGCTCGTGCCGCTGCGCCTCGATGGGCTGCTGGCCTGCGGCCGGCACATTTCCAGCGATGCCAGCTCGCACGGCTTCATGCGCGAGATCCCGCAGTGCTGGCTCACCGGCCAGGCCGCGGGCGTCGCCGCCGCGGTCGCGGTCAACGCAGGCGTGCAGCCGCGCGCCGTGGACGTGCGCGCGGTGCAGGCGGAACTGCGCAAGCAGGGAGTCTACATCCGGGACGCCGTCGGCTGAGCGGGTGCGCAAGCACCGGATCAGTCGTGCTTGCCGCTTTCAGCCTCCAGCAGCGCCTTGGCCTGCTGATTGAGATAGGCGCGGATGCCCTCGGCTTCCTCGGGCTTGAGATAGGCGGCGAAGCCCGCCATGCCAGTCGGTGAGAGCACGCCGTCGATCACGACCTTCTGCCACGCGTCCTTGTCCTTGAGCAGCCGCGAGCGCCGCAGGTCGGGGTTGACCGGCCCGCCATGGCAGATCGTGCAGTACATGAAGTAGAACTTGTTGCCGGTCGCGATCTGCGCCGGCGTGAAGCTCTCGCTGCTCGGGCTCGGCGTGTCGAGCGGGACCGGCGTATACGGCGGTAGCTGCGCCTTGCCGCCCAGCTTGAAGGCGACGATGAGACCACTGGGCATCTTGCGCTTCTCGAAGTCCGAGGCGCTCGCCATGCCCATCGAGCCGCCATAGCCCCCCATCACCGCGACATATTGCTCGCCATTGACGCGATACGTGATCGGCCCGGCGAGCACGCCGCGATGCGTCTGGAACGACCAGAGCCGCTCGCCCTTGTCGGCGCTATAGGCCTCGAACTCGCCGTGCGCCGTGCCCTCGAAGACGAGATTGCCCGCCGTCGCCAGCGTGCCGCCGTTCCACGGCCAGTCGCGCTTGACCTCCCACCGCGCCTTCTGCGCGATCGGATCCCAGGCCACCAACTTGCCACCCACCATGTCGTGCAAGGCCGCGCGTCGCGCGTCCATGTCCGCGGGCAATCCCGGGAGCGGCGGCGGGTCCAGGAAAGACACGCCCGTGTTCCACCGGCCCGGATGGATCTCGAAGGGCTTCGCATCCCCGTAGATGAGTGGATGCTCCATCGCCGGGATGTAGACGAGGCCGGTCCTCGGCGAATAGCTCATCGGCATCCAGGCGTGCGCGCCGATGCCCGAGGGAATGACGAGCGCCGGCCCCGCGGTGTAGCGCACGTTCGGCTTCTCGACCGGGCGGCCGGTGGCGAGATCGATCCGCTCCGCCCAGTTCTGCGGCGCGTAGGGCTGCGCCGAAATGAGCTTACCGTTGGTGCGGTCGATCACGTAGAAGAAGGCGTTCTTGGGCGCCTGCATCAGCACCTTGCGCGGCTGACCGTCGATGGTGAGGTCGGCCAGCATGATCTGCTGGGTAGCAGTGTAGTCCCAGGTCTCGCCGGGATTGACCTGGTAGTGCCACTTGTACTTGCCGGTGTCCGGATCGACCGAGACGATCGAGGCGAGGAAGAGATTGTCGCCCTTCCCTTCCGAGCGGTACTTCTGATTCCAGGGCGAGCCGTTGCCGACACCGATGAGGAGCTGATTGAGCTCCTGGTCGTAGACCACCGAATCCCAGACCGTGCCGCCGCCGCCCAGCTTCCAGTATTCGTCGCCAAACCAGGTCGGCCGGGCGATCTTCTCGATCGCGTCGTCCGACGCCGCGCCATCCGGTCCATCGGCCGGATTGCCCGGCACCGTGTAGAAGCGCCAGACGAGCTTGCCCGTATTGGTGTCGTAGGCGGAGAGGTAGCCGCGTACGCCGAGTTCCGCGCCACTGTTGCCGATAAACACCTTGTCGCGCACCACGCGCGGCGCCATGGTGACCGTATACGGCTTCTTCTGGTCGACCGTGACGACTTCCCAGACCTTGTTGCCCGTCCGCGCATCGAGCGCGATCAGCCGCCCGTCGATGGTCCCGACGTAGACGCGGCCCTTCCACACCGCGACGCCGCGGTTTACGACGTCGCAGCAGGCGTGCGCGCCCTTGGAGCCGTCGTTGTGCGGATCGAACCGCCAGAGCACCTTGCCCGTGGCCGCGTCGAGCGCCAGCACCTTGGACCACGCGGTGCTGGTGTACATGACGCCGTCGACGACGATCGGCGTCGCTTCCTGTCCGCGCGTCGTGTCGAGCTCGACGGCCCACGCGAGCCCAAGCTGGCCGATGTTGCCGTCATTGACCTGCGCGAGCTCGGAGAATCGTTGCTCGGCGTAGGTGCGGCCGTAGGTGAGCCAGTTGTCCGCGTCGCTGGCTGCGGCCTCGAGACGGGCCTGATCGATGCGCGCCGGGCCCGCGTCGTGCGTCCCGCTCTTGCAGCCGGCCAGCGCCAGCAGGGCGGCCGTCGCCAGCATGCTTCCGAGTCGCTTTATCATGCGCAGCGGCCCTTGAACCGCCCCAAATGCGCAGCGGGACCCCTTCCTGAGGAAGGGGTCCCGCTCGCACAGAGACAGAAGTCTGATCAGAACTTCATCGTCGCCCCGAGGTAGAAGCGGCGACCGATGAAGTCATAGAGCGCGGGATTGGTCGCATCCGTACCGCCGAACGTACCGCCGGCCAGCAGGAACGGAGGCGGCGCGCTGTTCCTCTCCAGCAGCGGCGGCGCCTTGTCGAACAGGTTCTCGACACCGAAGCGGATGACCCCGTCCTTCGTGAAGGCGAACGTGCCATTGAGCGCGAACAGGTCGTAGGACGGCGCGCCCATGATCGTCGTCGCGGGGTTCGACGCGGCGGTAATCGACTTGATCGCAGGCAGATGCTGCCATTGCAGCGAAGCGGTCCACCGATCGATCGAGTATCCGAACGTGTTGAGCATCTTCCACCGGAAGGAGCCCGCGTTCAGCTCGTTCTGGGTCGGGCCGAGCGTGCCGGCGAACTCTGTAAGCCGATCGGTTGACAGCTCCGCCGACTTGAGACTGTCCAGATAGGTGAAGACAGAGTTGAGCGTGAAGTGGCCCGGACCAAGCTTGAACGCCCAGTCGATCTGGGTATCGATGCCCGACGTCTCGAAGCGGCCGTTGTTGTAGTAGGTGAGGAGGATGTTCCCGAGTGCGCCGTCATTGGCGACGCGATTGATGCCGGCACAATACGGCGAATTGACATCGAAGGTCGGGTTGAACGCCGGATCGAAGCACTGGCGCTGGGCGACGTCGACCGACTGCGGGCCGATCGCCTGGTCCACCTTGATGTTGTAGTAGTCGATCGACAGACGGAGAGTCCGCAGCATCTCACCCTCGAACGGCGAATCGAATACCGCGCCGATCGTCCAGGTCTTCGCGGTTTCCGGCTGGAGGTCCGGATTGCCGTGGACCGACGGGAACGCGAATGTCGGCCCGACGGCGAGGTAGTACTGCGGGTTGGCATAGAAGGTGGCCGCGGTTCCCGGGGCGGACTTTTCCATGAGCGCCGTGCACAGGGCGAGTGCGTTCGCCCCGTTCGCATTCGCCGGGTTGGCGGAATACGGCGACGGATTCGCGAGCGAGCACAGATCGCCCGCGGCGCCCACCTGGAACGTCTGTGACGGCGCCAGATGCAGCTCGCCAATGTTGGGCGAGCGCTGGGCGCGGTTGAATCCGCCGCGGATGCGCAGCCAGCCGGCCGGCCGCCAGTTGGCGAGCGCCTTCCAGGTGGTGCTGCGGCCGGTCGAGTCGTAGTCCGAGCTGCGCGCGCCAAGCTCCAGCTCGAGCCGCTCCGCGAACGGCAGGTCCTTCAGCAGCGGCACCAGCAGCTCGCCGTAGATTTCCTTGACAGTGTCCTTGCCGCCCGCATCGCCACTCGGATAGATACCGATGGCCTGGTCGTTGAACTCGACGCCCTGCGAAGTCAGCGTGTCATTGAGGAACTCGTAGATCGTCTGGCGATACGTGGCACCGACGGCCGCACGCAGCTCGCCGCCAGGCATGTCGACCACCTTGCCCTGGGCGTTGGCTTCCCAGATGTTCTGCTGCATGGTCGCGCGCGTCTTGAGGCTGGCCGAAATCGCATCGAGGCAATCCTGGCTGATCGGCACCGCCTTGTTGAACGGATCGATGCCGCTCGTGCAGGTCGCGAAATTCGCGCCAAAGCCACCGAACGCCGGGTTGCTGTTGCCGACGAAGCCCGCGCCCCAATTCGGAGCCGAGATCACCGCGCGGAATCGTTCGAGCGAGGCGACGCCGGTCGTCAGCGCCGTCGTCTCCGATTCACCCTTCGAGCCGTAGAACTCCCAGGTCCAGTCAATCGCCGGGATCTTGCCCTCGAAACCGGCCTGCAGGTTGTAGGTAAACACGTCGGCCCGCAGATCGCGATTCGCATAGTCCAGGTAATAGGTGAGACGCCAGGGATCGGTCGGATTGGGTCGGCTGGCAAGGATGGAAGCGAGGTCAGCCGGAATCGCGCGGCCGTCGACCGGAATGAAGGCCGCCCAGCCGTTCACCGACGGAGACGGCTGCTGGACGGTGCGGGTCTCGACCTTGCTGAACAGGCCCTGCGCAAAGAAGCCGACCCAGTCATTGATGTCGTAATTGGCGCGCGTATAGAGGTTGTCGCGCTGGAGCGGCAGGATCAGGCCCGCATCCTGGAAATTCTGGTCCAGAAGGCCCGTGGCATCCTTCTTCCACTTGGTGCCGGTGAGGTCACCGTTGAAGCGATAGACACCGGCAGGAGCGAAGCTCTGAAAGAATCCGGTGAAAGCCGTGCCATCGGGGTTGAAGTAGAGCCGCGTACCCGCCGGAACGGCGCCCGGCGCCGCCGCACTGAATATCGCATCGTACGCAGCCTGCGAAGGTGCATTCCCGAACAGCGGATCGAAGCCCGAAAAGGTCGGGAAGAATTCGTCGCCCCCGATCGTGGGATCCCTCATCTGTGCGGTGAACCAGGGGCGGTCGATGCGCTTTGCTGACTGGCGCCGGTTGGTCGCGAAGGCGAGCATGACATTGCCCTTATCGTCGGCCAGATTGGCGCCCATGATTCCGCCGACCTGGTATTCGATGCCGTCGCCGCGCTCCGATTGGCCCGTCTGGGCATCCAGCTGGAAGCCCTGGAATTTCTTCCTCATGATGAAATTGACGACACCACCCACGGCGTCCGCGCCGTAGGTCGCCGAAGCGCCGCCGGTGATGGTCTCGACGCGCTCGATGGCCATGGACGGAATCGTGTTGATGTCGACCACCTGCGACGCGTTGCCCGGTGTCGCACGGCGACCGTCGATCAGGACCAGGTTGCGGTTGGCGCCGAGGCCACGCAGCGAAATCGTCGCCGCGCCCGGCGTGTTGGTCGCCGTCGGCTGGATGTCACCAGCCATCGTGGGCGTCTGCACCGGATGGAACTGCGGGAGCTTCGTGAGGTTGGTCTCGATCGCCGCGGTGCTCGAGTTCTTGAGGAGCGAGTCGTCGACGGTCAGGATCGGGCTGCTGGCCTCATAGTCGCGGCGCTTGATGCGCGAGCCGGTGATCACGACCTCTTCCAGCTGACCGGCCGATTCCTTCGCTGGCGCTTCCTGGGCCTGCACGACGGACGCCGGTGCCAACAGACAGAGACCGCTCGAACAGACAAGCGCAGCGCGGATGAATCCGGCTCGAATTGGCGACATTGCTTGATCCCCCCTCGTTTCTTGTAATCACGCGAGTACTGTAATCGCCCGGAGCGAATGGCATCAGTCCACGACGTCCCCCCTCCAGAATCAGAGATCGTCCTTGCCAGACCGGGAATCAAGCTGGTCGCCGCTTGCGTGCCGCTTGACGGGATTCGACGAGCGACGTTCTTTTCCTTATCCCTCGGACCGTTATATTGGCGCTGTCCATCGCTGTCAACTGCGCAACATGCTCCGCGCATCGACATTTAATGCAGGACGAGCTTCGATGCCGGGCTGCGTCAGTCGGCATGGACCCGCAGCGGCTTCATACTCGACTGCCAGCGAAATCAAATTCAACTAATCGGGTGCGCTCAGCGCCACTCGTCGATGCGGCCGGCCGCATGCGGGGTGAGGGAAGCACCCGGGCCGCGCCAGGTATACATCCCGCCGAATATCTTGAACGCCGCCTGCGTTTCGCCGCCCGTGACGACGATCTTGACCTCGTTCGGCGTGAAGATGCGGATGAGCTCGTCGGGTGCGGCCTTGAGCCGGCTCGCATATGGCTCGATGCCGGCGACGGCCCGCGGGCGGATCACCGACTGGATCGATTGATCGTCCCAGTACTCGCGCGCCGGGAGCTTCGCGTTCTCCGCGCACCATTCGATGAGCGCGCGCTTGTTCATGCCGAGGGCAGCGAAGCCGCGCGCCACGAGCGGGTCCATCACGATCAGCGGCGGACTGAAATGATCGGTCGCCGTGAGGCAGCGGAAGAACTTCTCTTTCCAGGTCTCGCGCGGTCCATAGCCGGATTGCGTGTACCAGCCGCCGAAGAAGATGCTGACCGTGCTCTCATCCGGCCGGAAGCCTTCGTCGACGTGGAACGGCGCCCAGGGGCTGCGTTCCTCGGCCTCGGCGAAGCAGGCCGAGTAGCTCAGGAAATTGCCGAGCGATCCCAGGTACGACTCGCCGGGCACCGAGCCGCCCTGCAGGTTCTGGCTCAAGAGGCCGTAGGCGCGTCCGAGGGTCGCATTGGCCTGGTTGTACGGCCCCAGCGCGCCGATGCCGGAATTCATGCCGATCTCGTTGCGGATCGGACCGTTGACGACCGAGATCGCCGCGAAGGACGTGGTGCTGCTCGAGCGCGCGGTCGTGCCGCTCGCGGCCATCGCGAGGATGACCGGCAGGTACTCGGGGCGCGCTCCGGCCATGACCGCGTTCACCGCGACCTTCTCGACGTCGAACTCCCAGTACTCGCGGAAAGCGGTCGGCCTCAGGCGCCCGACGATCTTGCCCGCGGCATGCTTCGTGCCCTTCAGCATGCGCTCGACGCGCTCCTCCGTCGGCAGGATGATCGGCAGGTAGTCCGTCCAGCGGTTCTGGATGAAGAGCTCGCGGAGGTTTTCCTCGGTGTCAGGCTCGAGGAAACGCGGTGTCGTTCGCTCGAAGCTCGCGCCCTTGTAGTCGTCGTCGTTGAGCGGGCGCGTCAGCCCCTCGATCACGCCCTGCATGAAAGGCTGCTTCAGGACAGGATCGGTGCCCGCGATGTAGGCGCGCAGCTCGCTTTCCGAGCGGCCGACGACCGGCTGCGGAACGAACACACTGCGCGCCGTCGGCATGCCCTCGGCGAGCGCCGTTGCCTTCGCGAGCCGTGCGAACACGTGCGTGCTGACCGGAACGGTGGGTATCCCCTGCCGTTCGAGGGCCAGAGCCAACCCCACGACCGTGGGGCAACAGGTGCTTCAGAGTCCTACACCGGTGATCGCTGCGTGTCCGTCGGCGGCGATCTTGGCGCGCATGTCCGGATCGTCGACCCAGCTCTCGCGCGGTCTGATGATCCGGATGATCACGGCCGGCAAGTGCTCCGCGAACCAGAGGCGCAGCTGCTCCATGAAGCGGTCGGAGTTGTCGAACAGGCAGTCGACGAGGTAGATGACCTTGCCGTCGAGGCTCTCGAGCCGGTTCGCGAGCCGCTTGCCGACAACCTTCGGCGGGAAACCGCGCGGATCGTGAACCTTGATCTTGCCGTTCATGTCTCGACCCTCCGGACAGCTCGCTGGCGAACCCAGCAGCAGGTGCATAACGATAATTCAGTTTCAGCGCAGTACCGGGCCCTGTCAACGGGGCCGGTGTCTCTCAAGTGCCCCGCGCCTGGGTTCGGTCAGCGCGGACCAGCTCCGCGGCCCGCTCGGCGATCATCAGGGTCGGGGAATTCGTGTTGCCGGACGTGATCGTCGGCATGACGGACGCGTCGGCCACCCGCAGCCCGTCGATGCCGATGACCCGAAGTTCGCTGTCGACGACCGCCGAGCGGTCGTCGCGGGTACCCATTTTCGCGGTGCCGACCGGATGGAAGATCGTCGTCCCGATCAGGCCGGCCGCCGAGGCCAACTCTTCGTCGGTCTGATATTGCGGACCCGGGGCGACCTCCTGCGGCCGATACGGAGCGAGTGCAGGCGCCGCCACGATACGGCGCGTCAAGCGCAGGCCCATGGCGGCGACGTGGCGATCGTGTTCCGTCGACAGATAGTTCGGAGCGATGACCGGCGGCACCGCAGCGTCGGGTGACTCGATGTGCACGCTGCCGCGCGACGTGGGGCGCAGGTTGCACGGCGACGCGGTGAACGCGTCGTAGCGATGCAGTGGCTCGCCGAAACGCTCGAGCGACAAGGGTTGCACGTGGTATTCGATGTCCGGGCGCGTGATCGTAGGGTCCGCTGGATCGCTCTTCGTGAAGGCTCCGAGCTGGGACGGGGCCATCGACATCGGCCCCCGGCGCGTCAGCGCGTACTGCAGGCCGATCGCCAGCTTTCCCCACCAGCTCGCCACCCGCCTGTTCAACGTCGCCACGCCGCTCACGCGAAACCACATGCGCAGCTGCAGGTGATCCTGCAGATTGGCGCCGACGCCCGGAGCATCGAGGAGCGTCGGAATGCCGAGCCGCTGCAGGCGACTGCCGTCGCCGATTCCCGAGAGTTCGAGCAGTTGCGGGGAATTGATCGATCCGGCGGCCAACAGCACCTCGCGGCGAGCGCGCACGCGGTTGACACTCCCGGCGCGGGCGAACTCGACACCGTTGCAGCGTCGCTGTTCGATCAGAAGACGCTGCACGTGCGCGCCGGTCATCACCGTGAGGTTCCGCCGATGCCGCACGGGCCGCAGAAACGCCTTGGACGCACTCCAGCGCCAGCCCTTCTTCTGGTTCACGTCGAAGTAGCCGACCCCCGTATTGTCTCCGCGGTTGAAGTCGTCCGTCCGCGGAATTCCCGTCTGCTGCGCCGCCTCGCGGAACGACTCCAGCACTGTCCATCTGAGGCGCTGCTGGTCAACGCGCCATTCACCGCCGCTGCCGTGGTACTCGCCCGGACCGCCATGGTAGTCCTCGGTCCGTTTGAACATTGGCAGCACCGCCTCCCAGGACCAGCGCGAATCGCGCGTCAGGCGCGCCCATTCGTCGTAGTCCTCGCGCTGGCCGCGCATGTAGATCATGCCGTTGATCGAGGAGCTGCCGCCGAGGACCCGTCCCCGGGGATACAGAAGCGAGCGCCCATGGAGACCGGGCTCCGCGACGGTCTTATAGAGCCAGTCGGTGCGGGGGTTGCCGATGCAGTAGAGGTAGCCGACCGGAACGTGAATCCAGTGGTAGTTGTCGCTGCCGCCCGCCTCGAGCAGCAGCACGGTTACTCCGGGGTCGGCCGACAGGCGATTCGCGAGCAGGCAGCCGGCGGTTCCGGCTCCCACGACGATGTAGTCGTATTCCTTCGCGTGCGCCACACCTGCATGATAGCCTCGATTCAGGGCCGTGGCGCACGGCGACCATGCCGAAGGGGGCCGATCCATGTCGCGCGAGCCGCGGATCATCGATGTCGCTGCACTGATCGACCGCTCCTCGCTCGGCCGCTTCAACTACCGGGTGATCGTGCTGTCCTGGCTGGTGACGGCCTTCGACGGCATCGACAACCTGATGAGCGGTTTCACGGCGCCCTACCTGCGCGACGAGATGCACCTGAGCCTGCCGCAGCTCGGCTGGCTGGCGTTTTCCGCCAGCTCCGGCATGGTCATCGGCGGCTTCGTTTTCAGCTACATCGCCGACCGCATCGGACGCCGGCCCGCGATCATCGTGAGCGCAGTCGCGTTCGGCGTTCTGACCGCGGCCACGGCGGCGGCCAAAAGTTTCGAGGCGCTGTTCATCATGCGATTCCTCGACGGGCTGCCGCTCGGCGGCCTGATCCCGCTCGCCTGGGCGATCAACATCGAGTTCGCGCCGCGCCGGATGCGCTCCTCGATGGTCACGGTGATCATGCTCGGCTACAGCTTCGGCGGCCTGGCAGTCGGGCCGCTGACAAACCTCCTCGCCCCGAGTCACGGCTGGCAGTCCGTGTATCTCGTGGCCGGCATCGCGACCCTCGGCTGCGCGACCGCGCTGTGGGCCGGCCTGCCGGAGTCGATCCGGTACCTCGTGGCCAAGGGCCGGCAGGCGGAGCGGGTCGCGCAGACGCTGCGCAGAATCGACCCGGCGTGCGACGCGTTGCCGACGGATCACTTCGTACTGGGTGACGAGGCTGCGGCGCCACGCGAGTTCCATCTGCGCGAGCTCTTCCGGGGCGGCCTGCGCTGGGTGACCCCCTTGCTGTGGCTCAGCTACTTCATGAGCACGATCGCCATCTTCGTGCTCACGTCATGGGCGCCGATCATCATCGAGTCGCTCGACTTCCCGCGCAGCACGGCCGCGGTGGTCGCCTCGCTGACTTCGGCGTTCGGCGCCATCGCCGCGCTCGTCCTGATGCGCTTCACCGACCGGCACGGACCGGCGGCTATCACGTCGTGCTCGGGAGCGGCGGTGCCGGTGCTCCTGCTGATTGGCTTCGGTTTCGTGCCGCACCACCTCTTCCTTGTCATCAGCGTGGTCGGTGCCGTGCTGATCAGCGGCATGCACTACGGCATGCATTCCATCGGCGGTATCTATTATCCGAGCGCGATTCGCGCGAGCGGCGGCGGCTGGGCGAGCTCGGTCGCCAAGC
>Ga0316628_100002463_pt1 | contig 13738 bp, 20 predicted proteins | sample OWC_Aug_M2_C1_D5_FD_207648 | JGI IMG/M metagenome (GOLD analysis project Ga0316628, IMG submission 207648) | Wetland soil microbial communities from Old Woman Creek delta, Ohio, United States - OWC_Aug_M2_C1_D5_C | ecosystem: Environmental > Terrestrial > Soil > Wetlands | place: USA: Ohio... | reverse complement strand
CCGTGTTGTGGTGGCCTACCTTCGCCACGTAGCCGAAGCCCGCGAGCAGCCGGAAGCTCACGATGATCGCGGCCGCCGAGGCGAGCTTCGCCGCGGCGGTGTTGAGCGAATAGATCAGGCTCAGCCGGTCCTTGCCGTGGTCGAGCCGCACCTCGTCGGCCGCGTCGGCGAGCATGGAGCGGATGGTGAGCTCGAACCCTGCGCCCGAGAAGCCGCACCAGAGGTTCACCGGAACCGAGCCCAGCAGGATCCCCTTCGGCGCGAGCAGCACCGTGAGCAGGCCGATCGAGTAGGAGACGGCGATCGCCATCACCGTGCGGTGCTTGCCGATCTTCGTGGACAGCCAGGCCGCGAACGGCGCGCCCGCCAGGCCCGCGAGCACGTAGACGAGCAGCAGGATGGACGCCTGCGCCTGGCTGAAGCCCATGTAGTCGCGGGTGAAGAAGATATAGATCGAGGTCATCCAGCCCGGGCCCATCGTCATGGCCATCTGCGCCGCGTAGAGCCTGAGAAGGTCTCTCTTCTTCAGGACGAGCAGGATGTCGCCGAAACTGAAGCCGGTGTCGGCGCGGTGCCGCGGTGGAACACGCTCGGGGGTGAACGCGATCGAAATGCCGATGGCCAGCGGCGAGAGCAGGATCACGAACCAGCCCATGGCGTGCACGGCGCCCGCGTCGCTCAGGCCCCGCCGGCCCGCGATGACCGGGATGGTCAGCACCGCCAGGAGGGCCGCGATGGCCACCGCAGACATGATGCCGAAGATCCGCGAGCGGTCGTTGTACCCCTTGGAGAGGTTCGCCGCCCACGCGGGATGAGCCAGGGCCAGGATCGAGAGCGCCACGTAGAGCACGAAGAGCCAGCCCACGAGGTAGGGCATGCCGACGCCGACGGGTGCGAAGAACAGCATGCCCACCGCCAGCATGAGCAGCGGCGTGCCCGCGATCATCCAGGGGCGGTAGCGGCCGATCCGGCTGCGCGTGCGGTCCATCAGGACGCCGAGCACGGGGTCGACGCCGATGTCGATCAGCCGCACGGCCGCCCACGTTCCAGCCACGACGGCCAGCGGCACGCCGAGCTGGGTCGCGAGGTGCGGCGGCAGATAGATCAGGAGCGCGGTCGCGAGCGCACTGACCGGAAGACTGGCGAGCGCGAAGACGATGATCCGCCCAATCGACAGTCGTTGGGCCCTAATCGCAGCGTCCTGCGCCATGGCGGCCTCCGCTCGTACGCGACGATCAGGCGCCGAACGGGTTTTGCGCGCAAGCGTCCCGTGACGTCAGGCCGCTCCTACCGCTCCCCCAGCATGCGGGCCGTCCCGAGGCGGATCGCCTCGTAGCACTCGCAGGCGCAACGCTCGAGCGCGGGCCGGTCGAGGATGCGGATCCGTCCCCGAGAGTAGGTGATCACGCCGCGTTCCTGCAGGCTGGAGGCGGTCGCGGTCACGGTCGTGCGCTGCACGCCCAGCATGATCGCCAGATGCTCCTGCGTGAGCGGCAGGATCTCCGAGCTCAGGCGGTCGTCGGTCAGCAAAAGCCAGCGGCAAAGCCTCTGCTCGGCCCGGTGCAGGGTGTTGCAGGCGGTCGACTGGGACGCTTGCAGCAGCGTCGCCTGAGCATGGCGCACGATGGCGTCGCGGATCCCGGCGCTCTCGGTCGCGGTCTGGCGCAGCACCTCGATCGGCAGCCTCCAGCTCCGTCCGCCGACCTGCGCGAGCGTGCGCTCGTAGCTCATCCGGGAGCCGAGCGCCTGGAGCAGCCCGTACCCGCTCTCGCACCCGATCGTGCGGCTCTCCACTTCGCTGCCGTCGCGCATGACGATCAGCACCGAGAGGACGCAGTTGATCGGCAGATAGGCGAAGGCGATGCGCCGGCCCTCTTCGTCGAGCTGCTGGTCGCGGGTGAGTTCGACCTCCGTCAGGTCCGCCCGCAGCCGGTCGATGTCCGCATCCGAGAGGCTGTCGAGGAAGTGGTTTTCCCAAGCCATCCCAAGCACAACGCGAAACGCCCGCCTTCGCTTCGAGATTCTCATTTCATCGGCCCTCACCCGGGTTGCTGTGTCGGGAAGCGGGCAGACCGTCGCCTGCGGCCCGCGTACCCACATTGTCCGGTTGGGGGATGGCGTGTGGATCTCTTGCTCTACGGACTGAACGAAGCGGGCGAGCCCGTGCTGGCCGAGCAGTTCCCGGCCGAGCTGCGGGCCGACATTCATCGCCTGGCCGCCGAGCGGCTGGCGACCCACCACGCGATCGAGGTCTGGGAGGGCCCCACCTGCATACTGCGCCTGCGCGGCGGCCCGACCGGCGGTGGAGGCGCCTGAATCCGTTGACTGTCACGCGGGATTCGGGATCGAACCTTGGCCTGGGGCGTTGTTAAGGCTCACCCTCATGCAAGGATTACGGATGGCGCGCATCCGCAAGCAACTTCCCGCTTACCCGGGCACGGGCGAACTCAAGTGCCGCGGCTTCCGCGGCCCGGTCGACTACGAGATTCTCGGCGAGCCCACCACGTTGAAGCCGGGCCCTGCGCGCCTGCGCGGTTCGTTCAGCGCCTCGCCGGAGGTCGCCCTGCAGGCCTTCCGCGACGGCGACGGCGAGCTGACCCTCGAAAGCGGCGCAACCTATCGGATCACCATGCTCGGCCATTCGTCGGGCAGCGGGGTCGCCTATTTCGAGATGCGCGCGTGAGGTTCGCCCGTGCGCGCCTCGTAGCGCACGCATAACGACACCGCGCCGCCGATGGGCCCGGCCTCGCTGAGGAGGGCGGCGACGTAATCGAGCGCCTGTTCCTGCAGTTCGAAGCGCGCCGCCTCGACGTCGTCGGTCTGCACGATCCACTCCAAACCACGCTCGATGACTTCGAACTTCATGCCCGGCCCACGCGACTGCAACTTGCGCGAGTAACCTGCGCCGCCGCCCGCAACAAGAGCGCGAGCGTCCTTGGCCGTGCTACGGGATGTCGCAGCTCAAGGCGTCTCGGGCCCTACGCCCGGTCGCGCTCGGCAGCGCGATCTCTTCCGAATCGGAAACAATCCCGTTCTCTTAGGCAGCTTTCCTTCGCGCCGCACACGCCTATCTATGGCCGCGGAGACCTCACCATGATCGACAAACGCCCCTTTTCGCGCCTCGGCGGCGCCGACCACGGCTGGCTCAAGGCCCGCCACCACTTCTCCTTTGCCGACTACTACGACCCCTCCCGCATGGGATGGGGTTCCCTGCGGGTCTGGAACGACGACGAGATCGCGTCCAATTCGGGATTTCCACCGCACCCGCATGCGAACATGGAGATCGTGACCTACGTGCGCGCCGGCGCGATCACCCACCAGGACAGCCTCGGCAATCAGGGTCGCACCGAGGCCGGCGACGTTCAGGTGATGAGCGCCGGAAGCGGCATCCGTCACGCCGAGTACAACCTCGAGCCGGAGACCACGCGCATCTTTCAGATCTGGATTGAGCCGACCGCGCGCGGCGGCCGGCCGACCTGGGGCGCCAGGCCCTTTCCCAAGGCCGACCGCGCCGGCCGTTTCGTGACGCTCGCCTCGGGCCTGCCGGGCGACGACGACGCTCTGCCCATCCGAACCGACGCCCGCGTGCTCGGCGCCACCCTGAAGGCTGGCGAGAGCGTGGACTATCCGCTCGACCCGGCACGGCATGCCTACGTCGTGCCGGCCGTCGGGGCGGTCGAGGTCAACGGCGTGCGGCTCGACGCCCGCGACGGCGCGGCGATCTCCGGCGAGACCGCGCTCAAGGTCCGCGCCCTGGAGGACTCCGAAGTCGTCCTCGTCGACGCGGCCTGACGCCTCGCGCCTCCCCCGTCGCGCCGTCGACGGGGGAGCAGCCTCCCGCTCACGCCGGCTGCGGCGCGAATTCCAGGATCTGCCGGATCTCGGCCGTGCCGTCGCCGGCGACCGTCAGGAACTTCCGGCAGAGTTCGATCGCCTCGTCCTTCGAGCCGGCGTTCAGGAAGGCGAACCCGCCGGCGCGCAGCGGCTCCTCGGAGACCGTGAAGCGCCCGTCCCTGAGGGTCAGCCGCGCGCAGTGCTCGCGGGGCGTCAGCGGCTCGGTGGTGATCAGATTGCCCTTGGCGGTCCACTCCTCGATCAGCCGACCCATCGCCGCCATGTGCTCGGGGCTGGGCGTTCCGCCCTCTTCGCTCGCTTCCGGATGGTAGATGGTCAGATAGCGCATGCTCCGCCTCCTGGGGTTTCGCCCCAAGGACGCAGCCGCCCGGCGCGTGCCGACAGGCTCGGGCGCAGGAAATGTCAGGCCGGCGGCTTGTGGATCGGGTCCACCCAGGCCACGCCCTCGGGCTTTTCGACGGGGTCGATGTCGAGGTTCACGACCACGGCCTCGGAGTCCGAGCGCACCAGCACGCACGAGAGCGTCTCCTCGCCGGAGGCGTTGATCTCCTGGTGCGGCACGAAGGGCGGCACGTAGATGAAGTCGCCCGGACCGGCCTCCGCGGTGAACTCCAGGCGCTCGCCCCAGCGCATCCGGGCGCGTCCGCTGACCACGTAGATCACGCTCTCCAGCGGCCCGTGGTGATGCGCGCCCGTCTTGGCGCCGGCGTGGATGTGGACGGTTCCCGCCCAAATCTTCTGGGCGCCCGCCCGCGCCCGGTCGATCGCAGCGGCGCGGTGCATGCCCGGCGTCTGGGGCGTGTTGTCGTCGAGCTGGTCGCCCCGGATCACCTTGACGCCGGTGTGCTTCCAGCCGTCGGGCGGCGGGGGCGCTCTGTCGGTCATCGGCGCACTCTAGCGCTCCGGCGCCCGGGGCGGAAAGCGCAAGAGCGGATTGAGCGAAATAGGCCTAGTGAAGCGGCGGCGGCTCGACGAAGGCCTCGTCCCAGTCGCCTGCCGGATCCTGGATCAGCACGTGGCGCGGCTCCTGGTCGACGCGAGCGAAGTCGCCGGCGGCGTGCAGCGCCTCGGCTTTCGACCCGAACGCGCCCAGCTCCGCATCGTCCTCATCCACCAGCATCCAGCGCGCGCCGCGCGCCATGACGGTCAGCTCGCTCATTCCCCGATGTCCCCAGCGGGGGACGGCTTCTCCGTCCCTCCGACGCGGCCATCTTCTGTCACTGTGTCGGGTGGGCGCCCCTATGTCCGCGCGTCGCACCGGATGCGGCGCAAGCGCGCATCTCAGGCCTGCTCCTTGAAGTAGGGCTCCACCGCTCCGCTGAGCTTCAGCGTCAGCGGATGGCCCCGGCGGTCCTTGCCGGCGCCCGCGACGACGCGGACCCACCCTTCCGAGACGCAGTACTCGTCGACGTTGGTCTTCTCCTGGCCCTTGAACCGCACGCCGACGCCGCGCGCCAGGACGTCGGCGTCGTAGTAGGGGCTGGACGGATCCACCGAGAGGCGGTCGGGCGGGGCGTCGCTCATGCGGCAGCGCCCTACCCCGGGAGCTTCCGGGACTCAAGCGCCGCCTGGTCGCGCGCCGCCTCAGCGGCACCCCTCGATGATCTTCTCGAGCACGGCGAGCCGACGCTCGCGCAGGATGCGGCCCGCCGCGAGCAGCTGGTAGCGGTCGGCCGCGCCGCCCGCGTCCCGCAGCGCTTGGGGCGTGTCGGGATAGCGGGGCGCCGGCGGCAAGGACTTCGGCACGCAGGCGATCTTCACCGGCACCTTCACCACGACCTCGCGCGTGATCACCTTCGGCTCCGGCGCGGGGGCGGGGGCCTGGACGATGATTGGCGGCGGCGGCGGCGGCCTGTGGGCGCAGCCGGCCAGCGACAGCCCGATCGCCGCCGCCCAGCCCACCTTCGCCGCGCGCCACGGCATCACTTGGCGTCGAGGGAGGCGAGCACCGCCCGGTCGGCCGCCTCCATCCGCGCGCACACGTCGAAGCCCGCCGGACCCTGGCTGGCCAGCCGCTCGGCCACGGCCTCCTCGCCGCCCGCCACGCGCGTGACCGCGGTGGTCATGGGCGGCTTGGCCTGCGCCAACTCGGACCGGCAGCTGTCCAGCTGCGTGCGCCAGGCGACGCTGTTGGCGCGCGCCGCGGCGGCCAGAGCGGCCACCTGGGCCTTGAGCTCGCCCTCCGTCTGGCCGGCGCGGGCCAGGCTCGCGGCCAGCACCGCGGTTAGGACAAGCGCTGCGCTCGTGGCGATCGGTCCCGCGGCTGGACGGGTGAGGGCCTTAGTCACCAATGCAAGCATGGCGGGCCTCATGACGATATCGGATGCACGGCCGAACCGCGGAGAAGCTCAACCGTAGAACAAACGTTGCAGCGAGGCGAATGATCCGCGGTTTCGCGGCTTGGGCGAGAAGTTTTCGGCCTCAGCCGGCGCTGCGGTTTGCAGGCCAGGGCTCGCCCTCGCCGCCCGTGAGCCGCGAGGCGATCCACTCCTGCGCGGCGTCCAGGTTCACGAACGCCGGCGGCTCGGGCAGGTCGAGCGCGCCGAACCCCTTTTCCAGGAACCAGCAGCCGGCCCGGTCCTCGTGCATGTCGGAGAGCCTGACGAGCACGGCCACGAGCCAGTCGTCGTGGAACACGAGACAGCCTTCGCCTTCCTCCCCTGTGGCGACGAGGATAGGTTGCAGGGTGAGCGACATCGTATCTCCACGCAGCGTCGTCGAACCTAACGTCCGGCGACCCACGTAGCGTTCCGCGGCGATCCGAGCCTCCGCCTCGGCCGACCCGCTCAGGGGCGCGTCCCAGGTCAAGTTCGGCGGCCCCGTTTGGTGAACGCCGGCTCAGGGTTAAGCCGCGTTCACCCTGCTCGTTCGCCGATGGTGAAGACATATTCGCTAACTCTGGAGGGCTGAGGGACGGCTCCGGACCATGGAGGCCGGTGATGTCAAGTTTTCCGAACGTGTTGGGCGGGGCGTGGGACTTCACCCTTGCGCACCCGTTCATCGCGGCCTGGATTGCCGTGACCAGCGCCTGGATGCTGTTCACCATCGCGCGCCGCGAGTCTTGATCTAGACGGGCGGCGAGGCCGTCCGAACCCGCTTGGCGGGGGGTTGAACCGAGCGTTGGCCTGGCGGGTTGTCATTCGGTGACGCGCCGCGAGTCCGACCGCTTCGCCGAAATCAAGCGCTGCCTCGCCCGGGCCGACGAGGCCTTCGCGAGGGCCGGCGTCTGCGAGGACGAGCGCGAGCGGATCCATCTCATCGACGAGGCCGAGTCCTGGCTGCTGCGCGCGGAGCAGGTCTTCGCGCGCCTGACCGACCGCATGACGCCCGCTTCCCCGCCATCCGCGCCGCTCGAGGAGCAGCGCTCGTTCAGAGGCGCGGCCGACGAGCGCGATCCAGGCGCCGTCTGGGACCGCCCCGGCGCCAAACCGGCAAGCTGAGCCCTCGCCAGACGAGCGCCCTCGCGCTAGTGACGGCCCATGCTCGTGCTGCTGTTCGCGGTGGCGGTCTGGGCCGGCTGCCAGAATGCGCTTGCGGGCGGCGGCTCGTTCGTGACCCTCCCGGCCCTGATCCTTTCGGGCCTCGACGCGCGCGCCGCCAACATCGCCTCCACGCTCGCCCTGTTCCCCGGCCAGGTGACCACCGGCTGGGTGGGGCGCCGGCTGGTCAGCGGCGCGGGGGGCCTGAGCTTCCGGGCGCTGGTCGCCATCAGCCTGGCCGGCGGCGCCGTCGGCGCGGTGCTGCTGCTCTTGACGCCCTCCAGCTTCTTCGCGCGCCTCGTCCCGTGGCTCGTGCTCTTCGCCACCGCCCTGTTCGCCTGGGGCAGCTTCGTGCGCCGGCCGGATGATGCGGCCCCGCGGCTCGGCCGGGTTCCCACCGGCGCAGCGCAATTCGGCATCTCGGTCTATGGCGGCTACTTCGGCGGAGGCATCGGCTTCCTTATGCTGGCGGCGCTCACGGCGGCGGGCCTCGCCGTGAGGCCGGCGGGATCCACGAAGAACGTGCTGGCCTCGGTCATGAACGCCGCGGCGGTGGCGATCTTCATCTTCACTCCGCACATTCCCTGGCTCAGGGTGGCCGTGGTGTGCGCCGGCGCCGTGGTGGGAGGCTACGTGGGGGCGATCCTCTTGAAGCGGGTGGACGAGCGGATCATCCGCGCTTTCGTCGTGCTCCTGGGCCTTGCGCTCACGGTGGGCCTGTTCCTGAGGCAGGGCCGATGAGCGTCGTCGCCGCCTACGTCTATCGCGACGGCCGGCGCGTGCGCGACGCCTCGCTGACCGAGGCCGGACTCAAGCTCGCCCGCGGCGAGTTCGTCTGGATCGGCCTGGTCGATCCGGACGAGGCCGAGCTTCGCCTGCTCGCCCGCCGCTTCCGGCTGCACCCGCTGGCGGTCGAGGACGCGCTCTCCGCCCACCAGATCCCCAAGGTCGAGGTCTACGGCCGCGAGCTGTTCGTCGTCGCCCGCACGGCCCAGCTTGAGGGCGATACGATCGCCTACGGCGAGACGCACATCTTCATGGGCGAAAGCTACGTGGTCACCGTCCGCCACGGATCGTCGCGTCCGCACTCGGACCTGCGCGCCCACCTCGAGGCCGCGCCGGCCCTGCTGCGCCACGGCCCGGACTATGTGCTGCACGGCATCCTCGACTTCATCGTCGACGGCTACCGGCCGATTGTCGAGGAGATCGAAGAGGAGGTCCTCGGCATGGAGGGCCGCGCGCTCGAGGCTTTCCTCTCGCGCGCCGACATCCGACGCCTGTTCATGCTTCGCCGCGAGCTGATCCGCTTCCATCGGATCATCGGGCCGATGGAGGAGGTGGCCAACCGGCTGGAGCACCTCGACATCCCCGGCCTCGACGCCGAGGTCAGGCCCTATTTCCGCGACGTGGCCGACCATGTGCGGCGCGTGCTGAGCCGGGTCGCCGGCCTGCGCGAGGTGCTCTCCTCCGTGTTCGAGGTCTCCAACCTCCTCGAGCAGCAGCGGCAGGGCGTGATCACCCGCAAGCTCGCCTCCTGGGCCGCCATCCTCGCGGTGCCCACCGCCGTGGCCGGCATCTACGGCATGAACTTCCAGCACATGCCCGAGCTGCGCTGGACCTTCGGCTACCCCCTGGTGCTTTGCGGGATCGCCCTCGCCTGCCTGATCCTCTACTGGCGCTTCAAGCGCTCGGGCTGGCTGTAGCGGAACGAGCCCTTCCTCCTCGATGGAGGAAGGGTTCCGAAACGCGGGAATCTACCGTCGAGCCGCCACCGCCCAGGCGCTGCCCGGTCTACCTCCACTTCGGCTCCCGCTTCTCGAGGAAGGCGCCGATGCCTTCCTTCGCGTCCTCGGCCAGGAAGTTCTCAACCATCACCTGGCTCGCCGCCGCATAGGCCTCGTGGAGCGTCCGGCCGAGCTGGTCGTAGAAGGCCCGCTTGCCGAACCCGATCGCCTCTGCCGACCGCCCTGCGATGTTCCGCGCCAGGGCCACGGCGGCGCTCAGCGCCTCTCCCTTGGCGACGATGCGGTTGACCAGGCCGAAACGCGCGGCGGTCTCCGCGTCGAACATCTCGCCGGTCAGCAGCATCTCCAGGGCGTGCTTGGGCGCCATCGTGCGGGCGACCGCGACGCCGGGCGTGGAGCAGAACAGGCCCAGGTTCACGCCCGGGGTGCAGAATCGCGCCTCCGCGCCCGCAACCACCAGGTCGCAGCTCGCGGCGAGCTGGCAACCCGCCGCGGTGGCGAGCCCCTCCACCGCCCCGATCACCGGAACGCGCAGGCGCGTGATCGAGGTCATCACCTCCGCACATCGCGCCATGAGGTCCGCGACATAGCCGCGCCCCCCGTCCGGATCATTCCGGTGCGCCTGCATCTCCCTCAGGTGATGGCCCGACGAGAACACCGGTCCCTCGCCGGCCAGCACCACGCAACGCACGCCCCGGTCGGTCTCGATCGCGACCAGCGCCGCTTTCAGCTCCGCCAGCATCGCCTCCGAGAGGCTGTTGCGCGAGGCAGGGTCCGCCAGCGTCAGCGTCGTCACGCCGGCGTCGTCCTCCCGCCGAAGCGGCCGCGCGTCGGGGCCCATCGCCAAGCCTCCTGTCCTTGGATGCGAGTTTAGCTTCCGCGTCGGCGGGACGGAAACGCCGCTGGCCATCGTGACCGTGGACGACGCTCGGAGCTAGGAGAGGGACCGGTCGACCCGCCGCACCAGCTCCGCCAGTCGGAGGGGTGCGAGCGAGCCTTCCGGCCTTGGCCGATGGTCCCCAAACGCAACGGGCCCGCGGCGGCGGCCGCGGGCCCTTCGCACGTCCGCATGGGGAGAGGCTTCAGCGGGCGGCGATCGCAGAAGCTCCGATGGAGGTCGGGGAGACCATCGCGAGCTTCTCCTGGACTTCCTCGCGCACACCGGCCCGGCAGCCGGCCTTGACGCTCAGCATCTTCTCCGAGCGGCAGAAGTTCTGGGCGGCGACGTCGACGCGCTGGGCGAGCACGGCCTGGCCGCCCCGCGAGGCGAGATCGAGGTCGCCCACCTTGACCTTCACGCTTTCGGCGTGGGCGGCGGTGGACAGCATGATGGCGATCGGAAAGGCGATCAGAGCCGGAGTGATGGCGTCCGCGGTCCTGGCGATGAAATTCGACATCTTCGTTCCCTCTTCGTAAATGGCTGTGGCGGCCGGGCCGCCGATGGGAACGATGTACTTCTCGACTACTCGAAAGTCCTGTTAAGTCTCAGTAATGACCTCGAATTCACAAAATTAACTGGACTTAATACATGACGGAGCTGTAATTCACGAGCGCCTTCCCCCGGAACGGGGGAAATGTCGGCGACGGCCGCACGCCGGCCGACTATGGGGGAAGCGACATTGGGACCTGTTCCCCCATCGACCCTCTTCGCTTCGCGAATTCGGGCCACTTCCCCCTCGAGGGGGGAAGGGAAGCCCTCACGCCCCTTCGAGGATCCGGGCCTTCTGCTGGTCGGTGAAGGCGCGAAGCTTCTCCATGTACTGGAAGCGGCCGTAGTCACGGCCCTGCGCGCTCATCTTGTCGAACCAGTCGTCCTCGCCGAGCATCTCGCCGAGCCGGGGGGCGTTGCGGTGCAGGAGCTGCACGTCCGTCCGCTTGGGCTCGAGGCTCCGCAGGATGCCGCGGTTGAAGTGGGCGTGCAGCGTCACCCGGTCGCCCTCCTCCGTGCGGTCCCCCTGCCAGTGCCAGACGCCGTGGGTGAAGAAGACAACCGAGCCCTTGGGCATCTCGATCGGCACGCCGCCGTTGTGGCCCTCGCCCGGCCGGGGCGGCCGGCGCAGCTTGTGCGAGCCCGGCACGATCCAGGTCGGCCCCGACGCCACCGTCCAGTCCTCCAACGCCCACACGCCCACGCCCGTCAGCGAGAACTCCGGATAGGGCTCCGGCACCGAGGCGTAGTCCGTGTGGATCGGAATGACGCCCGGCCCGGGGCCTTTCTTGATGCTTGAGAACGAGGCGATCACCGCGCCGCGGCCGAGCGAAGCGTCGATCAGCGTCATCAGGAGCGGATTCTGGATCAGCCGCTCGAATTCGAGGCCGTGATAGAGCATCCAGTTCATCGAGAAGGTCTGGTGCGGGAGCAGCGCCCGGAGCGTCGCCTCGCGCACCTCGTCGGCGAACTCCGGCGAGATCGCGCGCTCCAGCACGGTGTAGCCCTGCGCCTCCATCTCGCGGATCTTTCCGCTCAGCCCGAGGCGCTCGGCCCGATGGGCAAGATCCGGGTTCTCCACCGTGCGGCGGGCCATGTGGTCGTGCAGAAGGCTCAGCATCTCCTGCGCCGCGGGCTCGAGCGCGCCCGTCACCCGGACGGCGTCCTTGCCGAAAAGGGCCCTCAGCTCGCGCATCATGTGCGCCGCGCCGCCGGGCGCCAGCACGCCGACGAACTGCGCCGCCGTCAGCGCGGCCTGATAGTCGCCCTCCACGACCAGGTCGGCGTCGGCCTTGAAGCCGCGGCCCACCTGGAGCTGCTCGCCGTCGAACGTCGCATGCCATGCCGCAATCGCGTCAGGCAGCCCGAGGTGCGGCGGGGCGTCGGTGAACCGCTCGCTGACCGAGAACGGGGCGAGCCGCGCCTTGCGCCGTTCGGCCTCGGCCTGCAGGAACCGCCGCGCCTCGTCGAGCCAGGCGTCGGACAGGAACTCGCAATGGTGCGGGAGCGTGATCATGGACGTCCTCCCGGCTTCGCCGCGCCTCTTGCGCGGGCGCGGGCGACGGCCGCCGCCGATGTGACGGAAGCTTCCGCGGCGGCAAGCAAGGCGGAGGAAAGAGGTGCTGCGGGCCGGGCGCTAATCCGGCTCACGATCGTTAGGCCGTCCTTATCCCCTCCGGCGAGCGCGGGGCCCCTACAATCCCGCGGCTTCGAAGGCGCGGCTGCGCCGGATCGGGCTTCGGTGCGTGTCTCGCTTTCCACGCCGCCGCAGCCCCCGGAATGTAGGCCCGGCCCCGCCCGCTTGCCAGCGGCCGCCGGGCCGCCCCACAGTGCGCCGCCGCTGGCGAGGAGGACGCGATGCTGAAGTGGACGATCGGCGATGTGACGGTGACCCGCATCCTCGAGCTCGAGGCGACGGGCGGCAGCCGATTCATCCTGCCGCAGGCCACGCCCGAGGTGATCCGGGAAATCGCCTGGCTCCAGCCCCACTTCGCCGACGAGACGGGGCGCCTGAAGATGAGCATTCACGCGCTCGTCGTCGAAACGCCCTCGAAGCGGATCATCGTCGACACCTGCATCGGCAACGACAAGCAACGCGACATCCCGAACTGGAGCAACCTGCAGACCAGCTTCCTGAAGGACCTTGAGGCCGCGGGCTTCGCGCCCGGAAGCATCGAGGTCGTGCTCTGCACGCACCTGCACGTCGACCATGTCGGCTGGAACACGAAGCTGGTCGACGGCCGCTGGGTCCCGACCTTCCCGAACGCCCGCTACCTGATCGGCCGCGCCGAGTTCGACTATTGGCGCCGGGAGGAGGAGGGCCTCGAGGACCACTCCCGCTCGCCATTCCACGACAGCGTGGCGCCGGTGTTCGAGGCCGGCCTCGTCGACCTCGTCGAGACCGACCACCGAGTCTGCGACGAGGTGACCCTGGAGCCCACGCTGGGCCACACGCCGGGGCACGTCTCGATCCGCATCCGCTCGAAGGGCCAGGAGGCGCTGATCACCGGCGACTTCACGCATCACCCCTGCCAGCTCGCCCATCCCGAATGGGCCTCCACCGCCGACTTCGACCCGAACGCTTCGACCGCTACGCGCAAGCGCATGTACGGCGCGCTCGCGGGCTCGAGCACCCTCGTCATCGGCACCCACTTCGCCGCCCCCACCGCCGGCCACGTCGTCGCCGACGGCGAGGTCTGGCGGTTCGTGGCGTAGTCGGTTCTCTGGTCGGAGCGGATGCCGCCCGGGGGAAGGGGCGCTACGGCCGCGGGGGCGTCCGGGGACCGGCGCAGGCCGGCAGGAATGGGCGGAGCCCGGTTTCGGCGAAGGTGACGCTCGCCGTGGCGGTCGCGGGGGTCGAAGCCGTCGAGGCGCGGTTCAGCCTGCCGTCGGGCAGGAAGGCCCGCGAGAGGCTCCCGTTGTCCGTCATCACGAGGTTCGGCCCGACCCAGTGGCCGGCGAAGGTCAGCGACGGACGCCATTGGCTGTGGCTCGCGGTCGTCCACACCGGCGGCCGGTTGTAGGCGGCCAGGCTGAACGCGTGTCCGTCCATAGACCGCCAGATCGGACCGGGCGCGCTGCCCCACACCACCACGCGATAGCCCTCCCCCCGAGCGGTGCAGAGCCGACCCCAGCCGTTGACCGTGACTGAGGGCAGCACGCGCGAGCGCGACGGCACGGGAAAAAACCAGAGGTAGAGCTTGTAGCCTCCCGCGGGCCCCTGCGCTTCG
>Ga0316628_100002462_pt1 | contig 13743 bp, 7 predicted proteins | sample OWC_Aug_M2_C1_D5_FD_207648 | JGI IMG/M metagenome (GOLD analysis project Ga0316628, IMG submission 207648) | Wetland soil microbial communities from Old Woman Creek delta, Ohio, United States - OWC_Aug_M2_C1_D5_C | ecosystem: Environmental > Terrestrial > Soil > Wetlands | place: USA: Ohio... | reverse complement strand
CGCGGGCCGTAACTTCGGCTGCGGCTCGAGCCGCGAGCAGGCGGCCATCTGCCTCAAGCACGCGGGGGTGGTCGCCATCGTGGCCGACAGCTTCGCGCGCATCTACTTCCGCAACAGCATAAACCTCGGCATGCCCGCGGTCGAGGCCACCGGCGCGAACAAGGCGTTCGCGACGGGCGACGAGGTCCAGCTCGACATGGCGGCGGGCGTGCTGCGCAACCTGACCAAGGGCACACAGGTGACGTTCAGGCCAGTGCCGCCGTTCCTGATGAAGATACTCGAGGACGGGGGGCTCGTGCCCCACCTCAAGGCCCGCCTGGGCGGGGGGCAGCAGCAACAGGCGCAGCAGCAACAGCCGCAGCCGCAGCAGGCGCCGCAGCAGCAGCAGGCGCCGCAGCAGCAGCAGGCGCCGGCGCCCGCGCCCCAGCCCCAGCAGCCCCCACAGGCGCAGCAGGCCCCGCAAGACCGGCAGACCCGGCTACCGACACACTAGCATCAACCTTATGACAATGACCGGAAACCGACCGCAAGGAGGAGGCGAACGCATTGGCGAAGTACAAGATAGCATGGCTGCCTGGCGACGGCATCGGCAGGGACGTCCTGGAGGCGACGCGCATCGTGCTCGACGCGATGTCGCTCGACGCGGAGTACATCGACGGCGAGGTCGGATGGACGTGCTGGGAGCGGTACGGCGACGCCCTCCCCCAGGCGACCATCGACATCCTCAAGTCGACCAAGTGCGCCATGTTCGGGGCCATCACATCGAAGCCCAACGTGAAGGGCTACAAGAGCCCCATCGTGCGGATGAGACAGCTCTTCGACATGTACGCCAACATCCGCCCCTGCAAGGCCTACCCCGGCAACCCGCTCAACTACCGCGACGACGTCGACATAGTGGTGTTCAGGGAGAACACCGAGGACCTGTACTCGGGGCTCGACTTCCCTCCGCCGCTCGGCAAGGAGATCATGGCCGTCCCCGGCATGCAGAACAAGTCGCCCGATGAGACCGCGGTGAGCCTCCGCGTGTTCACCAAGAAGGGCTGCTCGCGCATCGTGCGCAAGGCGTTCGAGTACGCGAGGGAGCACAGGCGCAAGAGGGTGACCCTGCTGCACAAGGCCAACGTCGTGCGCGCGACGGACGGCATGTTCCTCACGGAGGCCCACAAGGTCGCAGAGGAGTACGAGGACATCAAGTGCGACGACGCCAACATCGACGCGATGACGATGTGGCTCATCAAGAACCCCCAGGACTACGACATCCTGGCCACGTCGAACATGTTCGGCGACATCATCTCCGACGAGGCGGCCCAGCTAGTGGGCGGCCTTGGCTACGCCTGCTCCGGCAACATCGGAGACGGCTACGCCCTCTTCGAGCCCACACATGGCTCGGCGCCCAAGTACGCTGGCATGCACAAGGTCAACCCCACCGCCGCGATACTGAGCGCCAAGATGATGTTCGACTGGCTCGGCGAGAAGGACCAGGCCGACAAGCTCGAGAGGGCGGTGGCGGCGGTCATCAAGGAGAACAGGGTGACGACATACGACGTGGGCGGCTCATCGACCACCCTCGATGTGGCCCGCGAGGTCGTGAGGAAGCTCGACGAGGTCTGAGGGACCCGACCTCCCGATCGCGAGGTCGGTCCCGCAGGGATGGACCGTCATGGCGAACCGTGCCAAGGACGCCCTGAGGGCCGCGGGGCGCGGCCTCGCGACCGATGCCAGGCGGCTCTGGGCCGCGGAGCGCGGGCTCAAGCTGTTCCTCCTCTCCATCGTCCTGTTCCTGGTAGGCCTGGCGTGCGCGCTCGCGGGCGCGACGGGCGCCGCCGCCGCCTGTGGCGCCCTCGCCGTCCTCTCGATGGTGGCCTGCGTGCTCACGCCCTCGCCGATGCAGCGGGCGGAGCGGGCGCGGACGGAGCTGGCACGGACAGCGGTCGCGGCCCCGAAGCAGCCGGCCCCGGTCAGCCAGACCTCGACCCGTCCCACGGCAGCTTCCGCGCGGCCCTCCCCGCCCTCCGACGGCGGAGCCCAGCCGCCCGCGCGATGACGCGGCGCGGGGCCCTCCCCAGGCGCTGGAGCCGTGTCAGGGGGGGCTCGGCCGGGCCCTCCTCGCCGAAGATGCCCACGGGCGGGCCCATCGGCTCCGCGGGGGGGCCGACGGGCTCGCCATCGACCGTGAACACGTCCGGGAGGCCGGACCGGTGGATGTGGAAGGTCAGCAGCCCCACGAGCGCGAGCATGACCGGGATGGCAAGGCCCGACATCGTCTTGGCCTCCAGGCTGTACGGCAGCGCACCGCCCGTGGCCCATGCCGCGAGCCCGACGGAGAGGACCGCCGCGAGCGATACGGCGGACGCGACCGCCAGCGTCCGCCCCAGCACGAGGTGGAACCGCCGCTGGATGACGACGTAGTTGGACCGCACGACGTCCTCGGGCGCGCCCCCTCCGGCCAGGCCCTTCTGCAGGTCCACCTCGGACCGCATAGCCCTGGTCAGCCGCGAGTGGGCGTCGAGGCACTCCATGAACACGAGGAGGGACGCCCCGAGCACGGCGGGGCCGACCCATCCGCTCGGGAAGGCCCTATCCACGAACACGGCGGCCGCCACGAGGACGAACAGTATGTAGGCGAGCCGCGCGCTCCCCAGCGCGACGGCGTAGACGCCGATGATGCCGGGGAGGCAGTAGAGCATCAGCAGGCACAGCTCCCAGACGACCCCGGGGAACAGGATGCCCACCAGCAGCAGCCCGAGGCCGATGGCCAGCGTCGCGATGGAATAGAACCTCCTCCTCGAGATGGTCTCGAGCGGCGCCGCCACGTCCGACGCGTAGGCCCCGATGAGGAACAGGAGCGTGCCGAGCAGCACCGATACGACCCCCGAGGCCGCCACGGGGATGAGGGGCAGCACCACCGAGCGGTCCGCGAGGAGGCCGACGTAGGTGGGCATGTCGACGTAGAGGGCCGGGACCATGAGCAGGAGCGCGACGAGCGCGATCGCGCGCGTGCCGTCCTCGAGCGCGGGGCCCTCCTCGGCGCGCGGCTGGGACCAGCCCAGGAGCGCGCTCGCCATCGAGCCGCCGCCACCGTCGCGGGCACCCTCCGGCGATGGCTCCACGGGGAGCGGGCCCGCACCGCCCGAGCGGGACTGGGCCTCAGGGCGCGGCAACGCGCATCACCTCCAGCAGCTCGGCGGGACGGCTCCCGAGGCCCCATCGCAACGTCGGCACGCCCGCGTCGTGGAACGCCTCGGTGTAGGCGCGGGAGAGGACGCCCGTGATGTCCTGGTCCTCGGGGACCCTGTACGTCCTGATGCCCGCCTCGAAATCGAACGGCTCCACGTGCACCACGAGCACGTTGCGCCCCCTCGAGGAGAGGCCGCACACGGCCGGCGCGAGGGTCTCGTCGGGCATCAGGGAGCTGAGGAGCATCACCCGCGTGCGGGGGCTCATGTAGTGGCTGGCGATGTCGAGGGCCTCCTTGAACGTCGCCTCCCCGCCGGCGGCGGCCCCGGTGAGGGCGTAGAGGACGTCCTGCAGCTGCCGCTGGCCGGTACCGGGCGGGAGCACGAGGGGGCGGCGGCCGTACACGACGAGGCCGACGTCGCGCCGCTGCTGCACGAACTGCTCGGTCAGGCAGGCCGCCAGCTCCACCGCGCGCTCGGCCGCGTTGAGCGTGGGCGTGCCCGTGAGGCTGCCCTCGCGCATGTCGACGAACAGCATGATGTCCGAGGCGGCCTCCTGCTCGAACTCGTTGACCATGTGCTTGCGGAGCCTCGCGGTGGCCTTCCAGTTGATGAACCTGTAGGGGTCCCCGCGCTGGTACTCGCGGATGGAGAAGAACTCGGTGCCCATGCCCACGCGGCCGCGGGACCGCTGGCCCACCTCGGGCAGCGTGGACGGCATGTGCCTGGGGCGCCAGGTGGCGATATCGAGCGCGGGGTACACCGTCACCGTGTCGCGCGCCTCGACGGTCCGGTCGCTCCACGCGAGCGCGAAGAAGTCGTGCGACCGCACCCGCAGCGGGCCCACGCGCATGTAGCCCCGCAGCGGGCAGTAGAGCCTGTAGCCGACCTCGAGGCTGTCCCCATCGCCCAGGTAGACCGTCGTGTTGACGACCCCGCCATCGAGCCAGAGCCTCGACGACAGCTCGTCCTGGACCTCTATGACGCGGTCCGAGTCGGAGAGCGCCTCCACCTTGAGGTCGACGTCGACGTCGGTCCCCGCGTGCGTGACGGTGCGGCCGAGCCGCCTCGTCACGTCCAGCCGCAGCGGGCTGCGGGCCGAGCCGATGATGGCGAAGGAGAGGACGATGAGCCCCACGAGGACCGCGCCCCGGTCCCCGATGAACAGCCCCCCCAGGAGCAGCGCGGAGCCGAGGGAGAGCAGCCCGATCGCCTTCCGGGTCAGCATCTCACGCGCCACCCCCGCCGCCCCGTCGCCGCCCCCTGCCGCGGCCGTTCGCCCTCCAGTGGACGGAGCCGTCCGACCTCCAGTTGCCCATGCCGCGGTCCTCGCCCACGCCCCCACGGCCGTTCCCTTCATCATAGCCGATGGGGAGCGGGCCGGCCGGACCGGAGGGCGCCGCGCCCCCCTCGCCCTTGGCCTCGACGTCGACGACCTGCACCTCGATGGTCTTCGGCCAGATGCCGTACTCCGACCTCACCGCGCGCTCCATGACCTCGAGGCCGGTCGTGTCCAGAGGGCGCTCCTCGATGTAGCTCCGGAGCCCCCACTCGGAGAGGTCCTCCGGCAGCGACGATATATATGCCGTGTAGAAGTCCCATGGCGCGAGGTGGTAGCGGATGCGCGTGCGCTCCAGGATGATGGCGCGGAGGCGATAGTAGAGGGAGAACCGCTCGTAGGTGGGGTCGAGCCGGACCGCGGAGGGGTCCTCGAGCACGTCGCGGTGGCGCATCCGCTGCGGCGGGCGGGCCACGACGGCGCCCGCCACGATCACGACGGCGAGCGCGATGGCCGCCCATAGCACTCCCAGATCGCTCGTCAGCACCCCCTCCGTGGCCGAGTAGAGGGCGCGCTGGATCACCTCGCCGGCCGCGCCGGACGCGTGCCGGCTCTCGTCGAACATGACCATGCGGCCCGGCATCTGCCTGATCGGTTCCAGGAGCGCGAGGGCGAACGGCAGGTTCTGCCTCTCGTGCACCATGCCGTTGATGAAGACCGACGGGTCCGAGATGAAGATGGCCGACCCGAACCCGAGCCTCACCCGGGCCACGAGGGGCACGCTCGCGATGGGCTCCTCAGGGTCCTTCTCCACGTCCCCGTCGAGGTCGACCCAGCTCGTGGCCGGCGACCAAGCCAGGATGTCGATGCCCGACCATCTGTCCGCCTCCAGGAAGGTCGCGTCGTTGAGCAGGACGGAGTAGACGCCGCTGGTGTAGGCGTGCGAGGTGCGGGCGTCCGAGGGGATGAGCCTCCCTCCCACGTCGTGCCCGTAGGCCCTCACGGCCATCCCCGAGAACCTCAAGCCGAAGAACTTGGCGATGGAGTTGCCGAACCCGAAGTCGTCCGCGACCACGACCGTCCCGCCGCCATCCTGGACGAAGTCCACGATGGCCGCGGCCTCCCTGTCGGTGTAGGCCCGCTCCACGCCCATGCAGAGGAGGACCGTCTCCATGCCCGAGTCCAGCCTCTCGAGGACCAGGGGGGTGGACGCGATGCACGAGGTGCGGAGCCCGTCCTCCTCGATTGCCCGCTTGAGGTCGCTGAGGTCGTCCCAGTCGTGGCCGTAGGCGCTCAGCTGGGGGTGGCCCCTGTACCTGGAGGCCGCGTCGACGGCCCAGATGCCGGCGACCACCAGGATGAGGGAGAGGGCGGTCGCCGCGCCACGCACCCACACCCCCGTCTTGGCCGCCAAGTCCAACACCACCAGGGCGCGCCGGGCCACGCCCGCCGACTATCGAGCGCCGCCCGCCTGCGCGGCCGCCTTGGCCCCGGCATGGACCGGTTCCAGCTCCCCGAGCTCCCGGCCCGGCAGTATGGCGGCCCTGATGGAGCCCAGGCAGAGCGCGGCGCGGTATCCCAGGTCCTGCGGCAGGTCGTGCGCGCTGTACCTCGCCTCCTCGAACAGCCACGTGAGCTCCTGGACCTCGCGATCGGGCACGAAGGGCAGCGCCGCGCGCGCGGCCGCCTCGAACTCGCGCACCGTCCAGGCCTCGTCCCGCAGGAACTGGTACCTCCTGAGCACCTCGCAGAAGCCCAAGTAGGCGCGGACGATGACCTTGCGGACCGCGTCGAGGTCGTCCAGGTCGAGCCTGTAGAGCTCCTCCTCCGCGAGCTCGAGCACCTCCTCGAGCTCCCTGACATGGATGCGACGCCACAGCAGGTACAGGCCCATCATCGCCACCGCGGCCAGGAGCGCCACGAGCGCGCGCGTGCCCTCGCCCAGGCCCCCGCCCCCGGTGGGCCAGGCCGAACCTGAGTGCTCCGTCTCGGGCGGCTGCCAGGGGTTGATCGGGTCGTTCGTGTTGTTCCCGCCGGGGTTCTCCGGTCTGGTGCTGTTGGTGGGATCGTAGGGGTCGGGGTCGGGATTGGTGTTGTTTATCGGCGGGTTGACGTTCGGGGGGCCCGTGCTCGCGTTGGACAGGGGGTCGAGCGGGTTGGTGCCCATCTCGGCCTCCATGCCGTCGCTGAGGCCATCGCCGTCCGTGTCCATCCGGGTGGCGTTCGTGCCCAGGGTCAGCTCCTGCGAGTCCGAGAGGCCGTCGCCGTCCGAGTCGGCCCTGTCCGGGTCGGTCCCGTAGGCGAGCTCGAAGCCGTCCGTGAGGCCGTCGCCGTCCGAGTCCTTGGCCTCCGAGTCGTCCCCCGGGTCGAGCGGGTCGGTGTTCGCCACGACCTCGGCGCCGTCGTTCGCCCCGCCGCCGTCCGTGTCCGGGCGGGTGGCGTTGGTCCCCATCACGGCCCACTCGAGGCCGTCCGAGAGCCCGTCCTGGTCCGTGTCCCTGTTCATCGGGTCGGAGCCGATGGACCAGACCTCGGTCCAGTCGTCCAGGCCGTCCCAGTCGGAGTCCTTGTTGTAGTCGCTCGTCCCGAGCATCTCCTCCTGGGGCCGCTCCAGGCCGTCGCCGTCCGCGTCCCTGTCGGCCTCGTTGGGGATGCCGTCGCCGTCGAGGTCGCCCTTGGGGTCGATGCCCGTGCCGTTCACCTGGTGGCCGGTGAGGTTGTTCTTCGGACCGGTCCATGGGCCATCGTCGGGGGTGCGGTTCGCCCAGTCCGGCGGGATCTCCCCGGGGGGTCCAGGCCGGACAGTGCCGGGCGGGACCGCGCCCGGCTTGGGCGCGTTCCCGCCGAAGCTGTCGTCGGGCAGGGGGTTGGGCAGGGTCGGGTCCACGCGGATCCAGCCCATGCCGGGCACGAGCACCTCGGCCCACGTCCACTCGTGGCGCTTCAGGACGGTGATGGCCTCCTCGCCGATGATGCCCCCGCGGTAGCCCGCGACGAGCCTGGCCGGCACGCCCATCGACCTCGCCAGGAGCACGTAGGCGGAGGCGATGTCGTAGTGGGTGCCGTTGCCCAGGGGGCTGTCGAACAGCACCCAGGTGGGCGGGTCGACGCCTTCCGGCGGGATGGCGTTCTGGGCCCAGACCACGCGGCACGACCGGTAGACCGCACCCGCGGCGATGAGCGCGCGCTGCATCGTGCTGTTCCCCGTCGCGTCGAGCAGCTCCCCGGCGAGCCCCGCGAGCCGCGGGTCCATGCCTTGGGGGACCTCGAGGTACCTGACGGCCTCCGCCGAGGTGCGGTCGTCCCACTTGCCCTCGGTCGCGTCGGTGAGGTTGTACACGAGCGAGTCGTACGAGATGGCGACGATGGGGACCATCGCCTCGAGCTCGCCGGACCTGTAGGGCACGACCGAGGCGGCGGGGGGCGTGACCACCCCCACCCTCACGACGTGCTCGACCGAGGGCACGTAGCCGGTCCACGCGCCGGCGAACGTGAGCTGGGTGGTGACGGGCGTGTAGGGCAGCCCCGCGGGCAGCGGCTCGGGGCCCATGGTGCGGCCGCCGAGGGCCGAGACCCATCCCGTGGGCCTGTAGTCGTCGAAGGTCGTGATCTTCCAGTAGGGGGCGCCGACGCCCGTCCTCGCGAAGAAGACGGGCTCGCTCCAGTAGACCTCGTCTATGTGGGTGGGGTCGGGCCGCACCGCGACGTCGCCCTCGCCACGCCTGACGTAGACGGGCGAGGTCCCGCGGTCGTCCCGGGGGTTGGTGCCGGCGAGGTACTCCTGGTAGTTCGACCTCCCGTCGCCGTCGCTGTCGACGTCCGGGCCGTCCTCCTGCACGTCGTAGAACTCCTCCCAGTCGTCGGGGATGCGGTCCTTGTCCTGGTCGGCGGCGGAGTTGGTGGGGTCGTAGAAGTCCAGCAGGCCGTCGCCGTCCGTGTCCGGGTTGGCGGGGTCAAGCCCCAGCTCGCGCTCCTTCCCGTCCGCGAGCCCGTCATCGTCGGAATCGCGGTCGAGGATGTTGGCCGCCGTGTCCGCGTCCATGTCGGAGAGGGGCCTGAGCAGCTCCCGCACATCGCGTTCTCCGATGTCGCCATGGAGCGACCGGTGCCACGGCGTCACGTCCACGTCATCGCCGACGGACCTGCTGCACCAGTAGAGGTACTCCTCGCCGTCGTCGATGTAGTCCCCGTCCGTGTCGGGGTCGAACGGGTCGAGCCCCATGGAGAGCTCCTGGTCGTCCATGAGGCCGTCGCCGTCGGAATCCTTGAGGTCGAGCACGCTCTCGGAGAGGTCCGTGTACCGGGTGTGCGCGGCGGAGCGAAAGGGCTCGGAGATGGAGAGGAAGGCCGAGGTGAGCAGAAGCATCACGATGGCGACGACGAACAGTCGGCCCCTCACGTGCTCAACCCCGTCTGGACGTGAATGGGGCCTTCGTCCCATATAAACATATTGGAGTCGTTCAGCACATGACGCACGACGCCTCGGGCCGGCCGCCAGGGGTGGTTGGGTCGAGCAGAAGTCGCACCGAACCGAGGCCTCACGCGGAGCCTGAGGCGAAGAAGTAGAGCATCCAGATGCCCACGGCGACCAGGAGGAACCCCGAGACCAGCTTGACGGTCCGACCGGAGACGCGGATGCGCTCCGCGAGGCTGCCGCCGTAGACGCCGATGCCTAAGGTGATGACCACCATCAGGGCGGCCATCGTGAGCGCGTAGATGGCGAAGATGAGCACCGCGGACAGGAACGTGCCCTGGGACGCCGCGAGGAAGATGAGGGCGATGACGACAGGCGCCATGCACCCCGCCGAGGCGGCACCGTAACCGAGGCCGTAGTAGAACAGGCCGACGTAGCCCCCCTCCTCCTTCGCCTGGGAGAGCGCGTCCGTGGCCGGCTCGCCGGTCCCTGCGGCCCCCCCGCCGCCGGACATCGTCCGTGCGGCCCGCCTCGAGAACGCGAGCCCCTTCCTCACGGGGTACGTGAGGAACCCGAAGTTGAGCTGGATGTCGAGGAGGATGACGGCCGCCATGGCGATGAGCAGGAGCCCCACTATGGGCGTCAGCAGGTAGATGTAGGCCGAGATCGTGCTGCCGAACAGCCCGACCAGGATCGCGATGACCATGTAGAGGAGGACCAGCCCCGCCGCGGCCGCGAGCCCGCTCCGGAGCGCCCGCCGCGTGCCCTTCGGGCCCTCCTGCTGCATGTAGAACGTTACGTAGCCCGGCAGCATCGGGAACGCGCACGGCGAGACGAAGGTGAGCGCGCCCACGCCGACGGCCCAGAGCGCGAGGCCAAGGGAGGACGTGCTCCCCGACCCGATGGAGATGAACGAGCCGCCGCCCGTCTGGGCCTCGTCGATGCGCTCCGAGAGCTCGTCCGCGGGCACGGCCCCGTCGTGGGAGTAGACGGCCCGCCCGCGCACGTCGATGACCATGATGCGGGGGATGAACTTGACCGAGAACTTCTCCATGAACTCCTGGTCGTCGTTGTCCATGGTGAACCGCCATCCCGCCTTGTACTCCTGCTTGAAGGCGGCCAGCTGCTGCTCGTTCTCCTTGGGGTCGATGTCGACCGAGAGCATCACGATGCGGTCCCCGTACTTCTTGTCGACCACCTTGAGGTCCTTCATCGCGGCGCGACAGTCCGGGCACCACGTCGCCATCATGTCCAGGACGACGACCTTGCCCCGAAAGTCGGAGAGGGAGGCGGAGTCGCCCTCGATGTCCTGGAAGGCGATGTCGGGGACCTTGTCGCTGCTGGAGCTGCCGCCGATGGCGCCGCTGCCCAGCATGGCCCCGCCGAGCACGAGGACGATGACGGTCATCCCCGCGATGGCCTTGCGCGCGGTCGGGTCCTTGGAGCGGCTCGCCGTGAACACCAGGAACACGAGCACGAGCGCGAGCGCGACGACCGCTGCCCACATGGCCGCGCTCGTGACCGACGTGGGCCCGGGCGCGATGGCCCCGACGTCGTGCGTGACGACGTCCGAGCGGCCGAGGGCGCCCCTGCCGTCGGTGTAGAGGACGACGAGCCAGATCGTCGGCGCGCCGCCTGGGTCGATGGGCGCCGAGGCGGTCGCGTCCGCGTAGGCGTAGCACGCGCCCGTGTCGTCGCATATGTCGGTCCCCGTCAGGCTCATCGTCACCGCGGTCCAGTTGGCGGAGGCCGGCCCCTCGTCCGTGAAGAACACGGCCGCGGTGGAGGCGCCGTCGGGGTCGCCCAGGTGGACCTCGATCCTCAGCCCGCCCTGCTCCGAGGAGAAGGTCATCTCGCCCACGGGGTCGGCCGCGTTCCCCCTGTCGTAGGCGGTGGAGTTCGGGGTCGCGGACTGCACGCACCTCGGGACCGCGTTGGGGTTCCCGTTCACGCCGTCGGAGGAGCTCGTGTCGGTGGTGTCGAAGATGGCCGCGACGGCGACGACGTCCTGGGGCTTGACGGGCACGGGCGTGCCCTCGGGGTAGTCCGCGCCCTCCTCGACGGTTATATTGGGGACCTTCCAGGAGCCCGCGTAGAGCTGGTTCTCGCCCGTCCCCAGCGCGACCGCCTGGTCCTGGAGCGCATAGCCCCGGAAGACGTTGTGGTTGAGCGTGTCCGCGCCCTCGACCTCGCTCCACGCGACGACGTTGTCCTCGACCATGAACACGCTGAGCGTCGCCTGCAGATCGCGGTTGAGGAGGACGCGGCCCATCCCGAGGTACGTCACGTTAACCACGACGGCCCACTCGCCGTCCTGGTAGTACTGCTCGACCTCCAGGTTGACGTACTTGAAGTCGGGGAGGAGGCCGCCGCGTATGGGCTGGCGGGGGTTGAGGTGGGGCTCGTACCGGACGGTCGCCGCATCGATGGCGGTCTGCGCGTTGGCCTGGTCGGGCGTGGGCTTCCTGTACATCCCGCCGAGCTCGGACCATCCGCCGTCGACCTCCGCGTCGGGCGTGCCGGATATACCGGGCTGGTAGTACCTCATCCTGGCCTGGCTCTCGTCCGTGGCGAGGCCATCGACCCCGCCGCCGTTGAGCTCGTGGAAGGCCACATAGGTCCAGGGGACCGACTCGTCGCTCATCGTGGAGGCGTAGAGGGCCTCGACGTCGGGGTGGGGTCCGGCCATGCAGCTCGGGCACGACAGGCCCGTGAAGAACTCGAAGAGCGGGCGGTGGCCGTTGTATCCGTTGGGGACCACCAGGGGCCCGTCCAGCCCGAGGGTGGGGGTGGGGATGACGTCCCCGCCCGGCAGCGCGTCCACGCCCGCGACGGCCGCGAGCAGGGGCAGGAGCATGAGCGCGGTGGCGACGGCGGCGAGCGCCGCGGCATGGCGGCGTCCGGAGGGCGCGCTGCGCGCCCCCGTGCCCCGCCCCGTGTCAGCCGTCCTCGCCCTCATCCTGAGCCATCCCTTCTCCTGGTTCCACATGGCCCCGCTCAGCCGTGGTTCGGCTCGTAGGGGTTGAACATGGGGTCGCCGTGCAGTATGTAGTGGCCGTAGATGGCGTACACGATGGCCGTGCCAAGGCCGCCCGTATAGCCGCCCGGCTCGTCCATCGGGAGGTAGTCGTTCTTGGCGTTACGGAGCGCCATCCCGCAGGTCTGGTCGTCGACGATGCTGTACTCGGAGAAGAACTCGCCGAGCAGGACCGCGCCCTCCGGGTCGAGCCTTATGTCGCTGTCCTCCCCTTGCGTGATGGACCCGTAGGTCGACCTCGTCGCGCCGATGAACGCGTTGATACCGCCGTGGATGTAGGCCTGCGAGAGCGCGTTCTCGGGGTTCAGCCCGTCGATGCGGCCCACCACGCACGAGATGAGGTACATCGTGGAGGGGCCGAAGTTCATGTCGCGGACGTGCGCCACGTCGTAGGCCGACCCGCCCGACTTGGCCATGCGGGCCGCGGGCACGTACCAGTAGTAGAACCCGTGGACGCCGCCGATGATGAAGTTGGAGCCCTCCTGGAACTGCTGTGAGAGTTCGCGATGCGACTGGGTCTCGGACGTCGCCTTGGCGTTGTAGCCACCGCCAGTGAACTCGGTGCTCATCTGGGTGACGAGGGACGGGTACATCGTCTCGACGGGCAGCTTCGAGCCCAGGAACACGTAGCCGTTGTCCTTCCAAGTGGTGTGGACACCGTTGATGTTGCCCTGCGTGTAGCCCTCGAAGTTGTCGATGATCTCGCGGTAGAAGAACGTGCGCGCCAGCAGCGCCGAGCACTCCTGCGAGTTGTAGCCGTCGACGCGTCCTACGGGCAGCTCGAGGTCCGGGTACTCGGGGTTGACCTTGCCCTCGCCGAGGTCCTTCGGGGGGTTCATGGGGTCCATGTTGATGTCCGCGAGATGGATGTCGCCTGGCTCGCCGAGGCCCTCGGAGATCTCGCCGCCGGGGAAGTAGTAGTGCGGCACCATGTTGGTGTCCGCGATGATGCCGACGTAGATGGGGTTGCGGTAGTAGTGGTCGGCCAGCGCGTTGAGCGCGGTCGAGTCCGTCATGAGCTCGGGCGTGTCCTGCCCGACGAGCCTCGCGAGCGTGTGCACCGTCTGGTTGTGGATGTCCATCGCCTTGATGTTGGCGGTGGCCATGCTCGCCTCGTTGAACGTGGGCTCGCCGCAGTCGACGCAGCCCAGGTAGGCGGGCTTCATGAGCGAGAACTCGGTGCTGGCCATCACGACGCCCGTCCGGTACGCCGTCAGGTAGGGGGCCATCGAGGAGAGGCCCTCCATGAGCGGGTAGACGGGGGAGGCGAGCCTCTGGACGACGGCGTCGAGGTAGAACCACTCGGGCTCGGCCTGAATGACGCCGAGCGGCCCCGGGGCCCTGCCCTGCCAGACCTCGCGGGCGGAGATGGAGATGAGGTGCTTGCCCGTGTCGTTGTTGAGCGCCAGGTCGAAGTCGACGATGCGGTACTCGCCCTCGATGCGGCCAGCGGGAGTGCCGAAGAAGGCCTCCTGGGCGTTGGCGCCGGATGAGTCCTTCTCGTTGCCGTCCCAGATCCATGCGTAGATGCGCGAGCCGTAGATGTCCGCCCTCTGGTTGGCGCGGAACTTGAGCGTGAACCGGACAAGGGCGTACTCGTAGTCCGCGGGCACCTCGAACTCGTAGTCGGCGGTGGCGTCGACGGGAGTGGTCGCGGCGAGGATGCCGACGTCGTAGGTGGAGTGGTCGTAGATGAGGTCCTCGAAGTGGAAGGGCGTCGAGGCCCCGATCTGCGCGGGGACGATGTCGTCGGGGTTGGCGATGGTGAGGTACTTCACGTCGCTCGCCAGTCCCATGGGGGCGCGGATGAACGCCGCCTCCATGTCCTGGATGCTCG
>Ga0316628_100002461_pt1 | contig 13747 bp, 9 predicted proteins | sample OWC_Aug_M2_C1_D5_FD_207648 | JGI IMG/M metagenome (GOLD analysis project Ga0316628, IMG submission 207648) | Wetland soil microbial communities from Old Woman Creek delta, Ohio, United States - OWC_Aug_M2_C1_D5_C | ecosystem: Environmental > Terrestrial > Soil > Wetlands | place: USA: Ohio... | reverse complement strand
GCCGGGCACTCGATGTCCTGGCGATAAATGAATTTCCAGCCCGCGAGCTGCGAGCGATAGGAAAGGTCGGTGTCTTCCGTGAGCGTGTCATGTTGCCAGCCGCCGGCGTCCAAAATGGCCTGGCGCCGCCACATGCCTGCCGTACCGTTGAAGTTGAAAAAGACATTGCTGCGGGCGCGCCCGGAGTGCTCCAGGATGAAGTGGCCGTCCAGCAAAATAGCTTCGACTTCCGTGAGGAACGAGTAATTACGGTTCAGATGAGTCCAGCGGGTCTGCACCATGCCGATCGCGGGATCGGCGAAGTGATGTACCACGCGCAGCAGCCAGTCCTCGGGCGGAACAAAGTCGGCATCGAAAATTGCGATCAACTCGCCCTTGGCGGTCTTCATGCCGTTCTGGAGCGCACCGGCCTTGAAGCCTTCCCGGTTGGTGCGATGAATGTAAGTGATGGGGTGCCCAAGCGCGGCGTAGCGCTCCACCACCGCGGCCGCCACTTCGCGGGTTTCGTCCGTGGAATCGTCCAGCACCTGAATGTCCAGCTTGTCCTTGGGATACTCGAGCTTGCAGATGGCCTCCACCAGGCGGTCCACCACAAACTGTTCATTGAAGATGGGCAGTTGCACGGTGATGCGGGGAAGCTCGGCGAATTGCGACGACGGCCCAAGGGTGCGGTTCTTCCGGTTGCGGTAGTACATGTAAACCAGCGCGTACCGGTGCAGGCCGTAGGCGGCCAGGATGATCATCACCACGAAATACGGGATGAGCAGCATCAGGTCAAAAGTGTTTGGGGTGTAGAGTCCCTTGAAAGTCTTGTCCAGGAACTGGCTCTTGAAATAGTGGACCAGCCCGCGCTGTGAGTCGGCGAAGAGCAACAACGACAAATTAGTGGCCAATGCCGTCAAGACGGGCACTCCAGGGAAGATGTTCAGAAAAGAAGATTGTAAATGATGGGAGGCTTGTTTTTCCTGAAATCCCGAGCGGAGCGAGAGATCCTATCAACGAAAACCGCATCGGGTGCGGCCAAGCTGCCTTTGAAAATTGTTCTGAGGTAGGGCTCCCTCGCTTCGCTCGGGATTGCACAATTTAATTCAAGAACAACTGCCTGTACAAAGTGTCCCGCTGCTTGGGCACGAACCCGGCCTCGCGGATCATGCGGCGCAGCTCTTCTTCCGTGGTGCAGTTGGTCACGCCGGCCGAACGCACCACGTTTTCTTCCAGCATCACTGAGCCAACGTCATTGCCGCCAAAGCGCAGGCCCAGCTGGCAGACCTTCAGGCCTTGCGTGACCCAACTGGATTGGACGTTTTTAAAGTTGGACAAAAACAGGCGCGCGATGGCCAGCGTCTTCAGGTATTCGACCGCAGTGGCCTCGTCCCAGTGGCGGCCGCCCAGCGCGGTGTTCTTGGGCTGGAAGCTCCAGGGGATGAACGCGGTAAAACCGCCGGTCTCTTCCTGCAGATCGTAAACGCGCTGGAAGTGGTTGATGCGGTGTTCCATGGTTTCACCCACGCCGAACATCATGGTGGCGGTGGTGCGCATGCCCAGCTTGTGCGCCGTGCGATGGACGTTGAGCCAGTCTTCGGTCAAACACTTGAGCCGGGCGATCTTGTGGCGCACTTCATCGTCCAGGATTTCCGCGCCGCCGCCGGGGATGGAGTCCAGTCCGGCGTCGCGCAGCCGCTTGATGGTGTCTTCAATGCTCAGGCCGCTGACTTCCGCGAAATGGATGATTTCCGAAGCCGAAAAGCAGTGCAGGTGAATTCTGGGGAAGCGCTGCTTGATGCCGCGCAGCATCTCTTCATACCACTCGATCTTGAGATCGGGATGGAGGCCGCCCTGCATGAGCACGCCGGTGCCGCCAACTTCCGTGGTCTCGCGGATTTTCTCGTAAATGGTGTCGAAGTCCAGGACGTAGCCTTTGGCGCGTCCCGGGCCCTTGACCGGCGCGTAGAAGGCGCAGAAGGTGCAGTACTCAGTGCAGAAATTCGTGTAATTAATGTTGCGGTCGATGATGTAGGTGACCACGCCCTCCGGGTGCAGCTTGCGGCGCAGCGCGTCGGCTTCCATGCCCAGGCCGATCAGGTCGTCCGAGCGGAAATAGTCCAAGGCTTGTTGTTTGGTCAGAGACATGAACCAGACAATTCTACAAAAAGTCGGGTTGCCAAGGGTATCAGAGTTTGCAAGGCAGAGCAGCGGGCTGCGGGGCTGGCTCAACGGATGTCGATGTCATGGTGGAGGGGTGTAAACTATTTGCCTCGCCCAAGTCGGGGCACGCTCGCTCCCCCGGCAAAAACTCATGGGGGCCACTTGGACACGTCCTTTTTCACCAGATTAAAATCGCGGCTTTCTTCGTGGCCTGCCATCGCGTCCGCGATCCTGCTGACCCAGGCAATCGTTTCCCTGACACTCAAGGAAAGCACCGGCTGGGTCAGCACGATGAACTTCATGCTGCTTTTCCTGCTTTTTCTTGCAACGGGCGTGGCTGCCGTGAATGCACTCCGGAGCACGCAAACCGTGCGGCTGTTCTGGGCTTCCGTGGCCGGGGCGTGCGGGTTGTGGCTGTTCATCCCGTTGCTGTGGATCTACGGCGTGCTCATCTTGGGCGCGAGCGAAACAGATGTCTGGCTCTCGACGTTCTTACTGTTCCTTCATATCATCCTGCTGATTGCCGCCGTGGCCTCAAGCCCGCATTTGAAATCGCCAAGTCAGAAGCCCTATCGAGCAACGTTGAATTTCCTTCTTTTGCTGCTTTTTTGGGTCTTCGTATACGCCTACTTCATGTATCCGACTCGACACGGGACGGGGACGTCCACGGTCATACTGCGCTTTGAAGCTTTTTATTTTCCTGAGAACCTGCTCCTGCTCGCGGCCCTGGGCATGCTCATTCATCGGACTGAAGCGCCGTGGCGAACGATCTACTGGCATTTGTTCGGGGCCTCCTGCCTGTACGCACTCGGGTCCCTGGCCGGGAATATCCGCTTTGCCGTAAAGGGATCTACCGGCGCACCGGTCCACATTCCATACCTTGCTTCCGCGTGCTGGTTTGTATGGGTGGCGCTGCAGGGACGCAAGCTCTTGCCGCAACTTGCGCAGACGGTCCGTCTGGATGATCGGGAAACGAAATATTCTTCGGTCTTTGCCATGCTGGCAGTGGTGACGGTCCCTCTGGTGGGCATATGGGACCTGCTGCGGGGCGGCGAACCTGCGGAAATCCGCGTGGCCCGCCTGCTGATCGTGCTGGGATTTTCCGTGCTCCTGGCCGTGGTGCTTTTTGTCCGTGAGAACCTGGCCAACCGCGAGCTCTCCAGCGATGCCGTCATGGCCAATGACCGGCTTCGTCTCGCCATGGAATCAGGCAAAACCGTGGCTTGGGACTGGGACGTCAAGAGCGGACGGGATGCATGGTTCGGCGATCTGCAGACCATGTTCGGCATTCCCGAGGACACTTATTTGGGCAAGGTGGATGACTTCCGGCGCCGTGTCCACCCTGAGGACCGGGAGTTGGTGTGGAGAGCGGTGCAGGAAGCACGACTGGGCCAGAAGCCATACCGCGCGGAGTTCCGCGTGGTGTGGCCTGACGGGACTGTGCGCTGGGCAACGGCAACGGGAAAATTCTATTATGCAGCCAACGGCGATCCCGTCCGCATGCTGGGCATCGCCCAGGACATCACCGATCGCAAGCAGATCGAGGAGAAGCTGCGTGAGAGCCAGGAACGGCTGACCGGCATCGTGGTTTCAGCCATGGACGCCATCATTGCCGTTGACGGCGAACAGCGCATCGTGGTCTTCAACGCCGCCGCGGAAAGGATGTTCGCCTGCGCCGCAGAGGATGCGATTGGGGCCGCCCTCGAGCGTTTTATCCCGCAGCGATTCCGCACAGCACACCGCGACCATCTCCGCCAATTCGGCAATACCGGAGGCAGCGGCCGCGCCATGGGCCCGCTGGGGCCCTTGTGGGCCCTGCGCGCCAACGGGGAAGAGTTTCCCATTGAGGCCTCCATTTCCCACCTTGAAACCGGAGGGAAGAAACTGTTTACCGTCATTCTGCGCGACATCACGGAACGAAAGCGCGCGGAAGAGGCGCTGCGAGAAAGCGAAGAGCGCTTCCGCCTGGTGGCCAACACTGCGCCGGTCATGATCTGGATGACCGCTCCGGACAAGCTGTGCAATTACTTCAACCGCCCGTGGCTCGAATTCACCGGCAGGTCGCTTGAGGCGGAACTGGGAAACGGCTGGGAGGAAAGGGTACACCCTGAGGACCTGAAGTCCTGCCTGGAGACGTACACACAGGCGTTCGCCAGGCGCGAGCTCTTCAGAATGGAGTACAGGCTGAAGCGGCATGACGGGGAATATCGCTGGGTGCTCAATACCGGTGTGCCCAGATTCATAGAGGGCTCTTTTGCCGGCTACATCGGCTCCTGCATCGATGTAACGGACCACAAACTCGCCGAGGAGGCCCTTTCCGGCTTGAGCCGAAAATTGATGGAAGCGCACGAAGAGGAACGTACGCGGATTGCCAGAGAGCTGCATGACGACGTCGGCCAGCGCATGGCCATGCTGACGATCAAGCTGGAACGACTGGGTCAACTCCCTCCCAGTGCTTCCGCGGAAATGCGCAGCCGCGTCCAGGAATTGTGCCAACGAATGATGGACCTGGGAAAGGACATCCAGGCCATATCCCACCGGTTGCATTCGTCCAAGCTGGAGTATCTGGGAATCGCCGCAGCTGCCGCCGGCTTCTGCACGGAGCTGTCCGAACAGCAGCACGTGGAGATCGACTTCAGCCATGAAGGTATTCCGGAAGATCTGCCGTTGGAAGTTGCTCTTTGTCTGTTCCGCGTTTTGCAGGAAGCCCTGCGCAATGCGGTGAAGCATTCCGGTGTGCGGCATTTCACGGTGGCTTTGCGCGGAGACGGGGACGAGGTTCAACTGGAGGTAAGCGACGCGGGAACCGGCTTTCGTCCCGAAACAGCGATGAAGAGCCACGGGCTGGGACTGATCAGCATGCAGGAGAGGCTGAGCCTGGTCAAAGGGGCGATTTCCATCGAGTCGCAGCCCGGCTCCGGGACCAGGATCAGCGCTCGCGTGCCTTTGCGTTCGGAAAATGGCCTGAGCGAGGCGGTTGGATGAGAGCGCTGATCCCCCGCCCGCTTTCATGCTGCTTTGGCTGGAGGTTTCCCCGTCCCATGGGCCGGTGAGCCCTTGCGGCTGCGTCTCCAGGCAAGAATGCCCCCGGCCACTCCGCCGAACACAGCCAGACCAATGATCGTCCACAGCACCGGCTTGTAATACCGGTGGAAAAACCCAAAAATCTGCTCGCTGTAAATCGACCCCAGATAAGCCAAAGTAAAGTAGCGGATGCCGCGCGCTACGCCGACGGCAGTCAGGAATTTCCTGCGTGGATACTTCATGGCGCCGGCCACCAGGGGAAACGGCGAAAACGGAAACGGCGGCGGCAGCAGGGCCGGAATAAAGATGCTCCAGAAGCCGTACTTACGGAACCTTTTGCGCACTTTCTCCGCCTTCTGGCGGGGCAATCTTTTTTCCAGGGCTTCCTGTTCGCCCTTTCGTCCCAGGGCATATGCCATGTAAGCGCCCAGGATTGCGCCGGCGGTGGCCATGGCGGCGTAATAAGGCCACCATTCTTTACGGTGGGCTGAGAGCACCACGGTGAGCGCGTCCATGCTGCCCGGCACCGGAAAGGGAGAATTATCCAACAGCCCGAGCAGGACCAGTCCCAGACCGCCCAGGCGTTCCAGCCATGTCCACGCGCTTAGATACAACGTAAACGGCAGCATCCGTCTCTGTTGGATGCCGGAACTCAGGCAATCGCGGAATCATGCGACTCGCCGCGTCAGACCTTTGTGGCTAACCGGGGCTGCTCCAGGAAATGAAGTTCGGGCGCGGGCGGCAACACGTTCATTTCCGCCGCGTAGCGGTAATAGAGGCGAAGACCTTCCAGGTTTTCCGCGTCGAGCGTGTAATCGATGTTTTCCGTGAGGTAGGAGCGCACCACCTCCGGCGGCAACGCCAGCTTCGGCGCCCAACTGGAGACGAGCTCTGGAATGTGCTTGAGGCCGTTGTCGCGCGACTGCTGAAAGACGCTCGCTATGCTGAGATCGGGCGCGAGCCCGGCGAGCGATGCCTTGCTGACTGCCCAGAAGGCGAAGACGAAGGGCCGTCCCGTCCAGTGCCGCCACTGCTCGGCCAGGTCGTAAACGTAGAGACCTTTCGTGCGCGCCAGCAGCGCCGGGTCGCCGATCAACAGGCCGGCATCGTGCCACTGCAGCATTTCTTCCAGCACCGGCTTTTGCCGGCGGAACCCGGGATTGATGCCGATGAACTTCCTGAGATAGATTTCCACCAGCGCGGCGGAGGTGCGCGAGGAATCGTCCGTGGCCACGCTGCGGATCTTCTCCACCGGGACTTTGCTGATCAGCAGAATGGAACGAACGGCGTTCTTGGAGGCGATGGCTACGTCCGGAATGATGGCCAGTCCGGGAATCGAGGTGTAAGCCGCAGCGGGAATAATGCCGATGTCCGCCAGCCCCAGTTTCAATTCCTCCGCGCAGCGCGAAGGCACAGTGTAGCCGATCTCAAAGTGCGGGCGAAGCCGCTCAGCGGTCTCACCGTGCTCGAAGTCCCACATGAGGGGAGCTGTGTTCAGGAAACTGATGGCGGAGATGCGCAGGGGCATGGAGACATTCTAGCAAGCGAGAGCGGCAGAAACCGGTTAGGCCGCGAATGCACGCGAAAGATCGCGAATCACGTTTTGAATTGAGGCCTCTCGCATCATTTGCGGTAGTTCGCGCCCAGTGGCCAGAACGGCTCAACGAGATCCTTCGGTTTCGCGCCTTCGGCGATACGCTCAGGATTTCGCCTGGCGGCTCAGGCACCCCAGCCGACGCCGCCAGAGCGGCTCAACTTGACAGGCTTTTCTCAATGCGTGTACAGTCCGCGAAAGTTTGGTGACGACCCAATGGCTACCGCCTCAACAGGGATCTCGAACAGCATTTACTGGCTCGCGCTGTCGCTCACGCCCGGGCTGGGGCCAACGCGCGGGCGCAAGCTGGTGGAGTACTTCGGCAACGTCGAAGAGATTTTCCATGCTTCCCTGACGGAACTGGAAGGGGTGAACCTGCAGGCGCAGTCAGCGCAGCACATCGCGCTGGGGAAATCTCTGGAGATGGCGCATGAGGAATTCGCCAAAGCTGCGGCTGCTGCAGTAGAAATTCTTTCCAGCGAAGATCCGCGCTGGCCGGAGCGGCTGAGCGAAATCTACGATCCTCCGCTGGTCCTTTATGTGCGCGGCAGCGCCGAGGCGCTGGCGCAGCCTGGAATTGCCGTGGTGGGCACGCGGCATCCAACCCCGTACGGAATCGGGATGGCGGAGCGGCTCTCCTGCGATCTGGCAGCGCGCGGCCTGGTGATTTTCAGCGGCATGGCCCGCGGCGTGGATGCTGCCGGCCATCGCGGCGCCCTGAAGGCCAGGGGCAGGACGGTGGCGGTGTTCGGCACCGGCGTGGACGTGATTTATCCGAAGGAGAATAAGAAGATCGCGGAAGGCATCCTGGAGTGCGGCGGGGCGCTGATCAGCGAGTTTCCGCTGGGCGCTTTCGCCGCGCCGCAGAATTTTCCCATCCGCAACCGCATCATCAGCGGCCTCTCGCTGGGCGTACTGGTGGTGGAAGCCGGGGAATACAGCGGCACGCGCATCACGGCGCGCTGCGCCCTGGAGCAGAGCCGCGAGTTGTTTGCCGTGCCGGGAAACGTGACCACGCGGAACTCCTGGGGGCCGAACACGTTGATCAAGCAGGGCGCCAAGCTAACTGCAACATGGGAGGACGTTTGGGAGGAGCTGCCGGCGGACATCAAGAACCAGCTTGAATCCCAAAGGCCGGCGGAAGCATCAGAGGAGGCATCACGGACATCAAGCCTGTTTAATAATGATGAGCAGCTTACGCCGAAGGAACGCAAGCTACTCAAGGTTCTGCGCAAGGACGAGCCGACCCATATCGACGACCTGATCGCGAAAGTTGAACTCGAGCTTTCCTCTTCGGAGGTTTTTGCCGTTCTCTTTGAACTGGAATTGAATGGCAAGATCAAGCAGTTGCCGGGGAAGAATTTCGTGAAAAGTTTTTGACGGGAGTTCCGGAGCCATTGGCACTTAGCCTTTGGCCCTTAGCGGGACACGCATTGAGAAATTATCGAGACTTGCAGGTATGGTCAAAATCGTATGTGCTGACCCTACAGCTGTACCGTTTGTCTCGAACATTCCCGAAAGAGGAGCTTTACGGACTCACTTCCCAAATGCGAAGAGCGGCGCTCTCCATAGGCGCGAATCTTGCGGAGGGATGTGGCAGGCGTACAAATGCTGAAATGGCTCGATTTGTGCGAATCACAATGGGCTCAGCCAGTGAACTGGATCATCATTTGTTACTTTGCAAGGACTTGGGGTTTCTAGAGAATGACCGATATCGCGGCCTTGCGAGGGATCTGACGGAAATCCGAAAAATGCTCTCTTCGCTGTTAAACAGCATTGAGAGTGAGTTGCAGATCACTGCAAAAGCGGCTGCTAAAGGCTAAGTGCTAAGGGCTCACGGCTGAAGACCAATTTGTGATTGGTAACGGCTTCGTGTTAGCTTTCGAAGAACTCAAACAGGAAAATGAATTGCCCAAATCATTAGTCATCGTCGAATCGCCGGCCAAGGCGAAAACCATCAATAAGTACCTGGGAAAGGACTACGAGGTCGAGGCCTCGCTCGGTCACATCAAGGACCTGCCCAAGAGCAAGCTGGGCGTGGACATTGAAGGGGACTTCTCGACCGAGTATGACGTGATCCCGGGGAAAGAGAAGGTCGTGGCCAAGCTGAAGAAGCTGGCCAAGGACGCGGCCGCCATTTACCTGGCGCCTGACCCGGACCGCGAAGGCGAAGCTATCGCCGCGCACCTGGCGGAAGAACTGACCGATGGTTTCAGCAAGAAGAAGAAGGACGGCATCCCGGTCCATCGCGTCACCTTCAACGAAATCACCAAGAAGGCCGTGCAGGAAGCCTTTCAGCACCCGCGCGACATCGATCGCAACCTGGTGGACGCGCAGCAGACACGGCGCGTGCTGGACCGTATTGTTGGCTACCAGGTCTCCCCGCTCTTGTGGGACAAAGTCCGCCGCGGGCTTTCCGCCGGGCGCGTGCAGACCGTGGCGCTGCGGCTGATCGTGGACCGCGAGCGCGAAGTCAAGGCTTTCGAGAAGAAAGAATACTGGACCATTGACGCGCACCTGGCGGGAGCCAAGCCGCCGGCCTTTGACGCGCGCTTCGTCGGGCGAGGCGACGAGAAGACCGAGGTCCCGAACGAGGAAGAATCCAAAAAGATCACGGACGCGCTGGAAAAGGCGCAGTGGACCGTACGCACTGTAGAAAAGAAGGAGCGCCGCCGCAGTCCCGCGCCGCCCTTCACCACCAGCAAGCTGCAGCAGGATGCTTCGCGCAAACTGCGCTTTTCGGTCAAGCGCGCCATGATGATTGCCCAGCGCCTGTATGAAGGCATTGAGCTGGGAGATGAAGGCTCGGTCGGCCTGATTACCTACATGCGTACCGACTCGGTGCGCGTGTCTGACGACGCTGTGGCGGAAGTGCGGCAGTTGATCGATTCGGCCTACGGCAAGGACTTTCTGCCCGAGTCGCCAAATACGTACAAGGCAAAAAAAGCGGCGCAGGAGGCGCACGAAGCCATTCGCCCGACCTCGGTGACGCGCCACCCCGACGAAATCAAGAAATATCTAGGAGAAGACGAATACAAGGTTTACAAGCTGATCTGGCAGCGCTTTGTGGCGTCGCAGATGACACCGGCGGTTTTTGACCAGACCGGCGTGGACATTGAGGCGAAATCCGAAGCTGAGACTTTCACGTTCCGCGTGACCGGGTCGGTGCTGAAGTTTGAAGGCTTCCTGAAGGTTTACGAGGAATCGAAGGAAGGCAAGGACGAAGAGGACGAAGCGCTCAAGCACAAGCTGCCGCCGCTGGAAGTGGGACAGAAGCTCACGCTCAAGGAACTGAAGCCGGAGCAGCACTTCACCGAGCCGCCGCCGCGTTACAACGAGGCCTCGCTGGTGAAGGAACTGGAAGAGCGCGGAATCGGGCGGCCCTCCACTTACGCCACCATCATTTCCACCATCCAGGAACGCCAGTACGTGCAGAAGCTGGGCGGCAAGTTCGTCCCCACGGAAACTGGACTGGTGGTGACGGACCTGCTGGTCAAGAATTTTGAGGACATCTTCGATTTCCAGTACACGGCGCGGCTGGAAGAAGAGCTGGACGAGATCGAAGAAGGCAAGGAGAAGTGGAAAGACGCGCTGGGCGAGTTCTACAAAAAATTCGAGAAAGACCTCCGCTATGCCGAAAAGCACATGGAAAACATCAAGCGGATGGAGAAGCCCACAGAGGAGAAGTGCGAACGGTGCGGCTCGCCGCTGGTGCTCAAGTGGGGCAAGCACGGGTCTTTCTACGCCTGCAGCTCTTACAAAAAAGACGATCCCGCAAGCTGCACCTTCACCAAGGAAAATCCCATCAACCTGCCGGAACTGGATACGGCGGAGATGCCGGAGACCGCGCAGGAAGAATACTGCGAGAACTGCGGCCGGGTCATGGTGCTGAAGCGCGGACGCTTCGGCCAGTTCATGGCCTGCACCGGCTATCCGGATTGCAAGACCACGCGTCGGCTGGACCAGGCCAAGAGGGTCCCGGATGTTCCCCTGGAAGAAACTTGTCCGCAATGCAACCGCAACCTGGTGCTGCGGCACGGGCGCTACGGCGAGTTCATCTCCTGCAGCGGCTACCCGGAGTGCAAGTACATCAAGCAGAACTTCATCGGCGTGAAGTGCCCCAAGTGCAAAGAGGGCGAGTTGGCGGAAAAGAAAGCGCGCCGCCGGGGCAACATCTTCTACGGCTGCTCGAATTACCCCAAGTGCGATTTCACTTCAGCCTGGAAGCCCGTCGCGGAGGCCTGCCCTGAGTGCGGCAGTCCTTATCTGCTGGAGAAGCACCTGAAGTCCGGTTCCATGCTGATCTGCCCGAATAACCGCAAGAAGTCGGCCGAGGAAGAAGAAGAGCCGAAGCCGAAGCGAGGAAAGAAGGGCAAGGCCGCGGAAGAAGAAGCGGCTCCGGCAGCGGTGAAGTGCGATTACTCGCGGGCGATCCCGGCGCCGGCAGTGGTGGCGTAGTCTCTTCTCACCGCAACTGACGCAACGGGCGCAAAGAAAAAAGTTTTCAGCACAGAGAGCGAAAGAGAGAGCATGGCGAAAAGAAAGAAAGCGACAGTCCAAGACGCACAAATCATCCTGCAGCTATACGATTTGCGGCGCGAGCCGGTGATGCGGACGGCGCGCAAGTTCATGGTTTCAGAATTCTGGCCGCTTACGTATGACGAGTTCAAGGCCGTGCTCACCGGTTACGGCACTGACCACAACGCCTACATGCGCCAGGTGCTGACGTACTGGGACATGGCAGCGTCCATGGTATTGAGCGGGGCCGTCAATGAAGATCTTTTCTTCAACGCCAACAGCGAGCCCTACTTCCTCTGGGCCAAGTTCGGCGAGTACATGCCACAGGCTCGGAATGATTTCGCCAATCCTGAGTTCGGCCTCCGCCTGGAGAAGCTGGTAAATAAGCCGCAGGGGCAGCGGCGGGTTAAAGGCTTGCAGGCGCGGATCGCGGCCAGAAGGACGCAGGCGGCAGCGGCCAAGGCTGCGAGGTAACGTCTGCTCCGACGCCTGGTGACGGCCAAGCCGCCACCAGGTCCCCATACGAAGCTCTTCCGCGTCCTAGCGGAAGAAATCCGCCATGTCGGCGGCCGCGGCTGAAGCGCCGGGATGAACGTTGACTCCCAGCGAATCGAGAACCGTGCGCAGCGCATTCTCGTGCTTGTAGAAAAGAGCTGACTTGAAACCGCGCTTCACGTTCGGACCGATGACGGCGGTGTAGACCTGCTCATTGCAAGCGCCGACGGCGGCATCGCATTCGTCGAAGGTGATGATCAGCAAACCGTCGCCTCCGGTCTGGAAGGACGCATTACTCAACAGCGGAGCCACGTTGGTCTTGAGCCAGGTGTCAGCCTGGGCCAGCGTTCCGTTGTGCGCATCGTTGTTCGCGTTGGGAACGATGATGGAGTAGTTGGGCAGCTTGTTAGCGGCCAGGTCCGCCGCAAATTGCGTAAAGGGAACCATGTTCTGCTGCAACTGCGGGCTGTTGATGACGTCAGAGTAATACTTTGCGGGATTGTGGCGCACCAGATATGCGCCGGAGTCTCCACCCATCCAGCCTGTGGTCGGCAGCGATTCCGCATACACCTTCCAGGTCAGCCCGGCGCGGGTGAGTTCGCGGAAGATGTTGTCACTGGTAATCGGCTTGGTGCAGCCGGCGCCAGAACAGCCGAAGGCCTTTTCGCCGCTTCCTGAGGACAGCCAGAAATAGTCGAGCGCGGAGCCCGGTTCATCGGCATGGTAATCGGTGGCGTACCCATAGGCGTTGCCCTGCGCAACCAGCCAAGGCATGGAACTCAGCACCTGCGCGTAAGTATGGTTCTCCTCGATCACCAGGACCACATGGCTGGAGCGGGGAACCGTGGAACTCTGCGGAGTTGGGGAGGGCGCCGGAGGCGGGTTAGGCGAAGGCGCGGGAGCGGGGTTCGTACCGGTTGAAGGCGCGGGAGACGGGGTGGGAACAACCGCCGGGGCTGTGTTTGCAGCAACAAAATTCCCTCCAGAGCAGCCGCCCAGGAAGAGCAGCGCGGATACGACCGCACACAGAACCATCCATCGAATCGTGAAACTAAAACGCATGTAACCTCCAAAGCAATCTTGGAAGTTACGGGCCAAGCTACTCTGCTTGCATCAGGTACTTACCTATTTGCACCGGGAAACCAGCCTTATGAGCCCGGGTCACACGGAGGCTGCGACGGGAGAAAAGCTTAGAGAGACTTTTGAGGTGATTCTCTGCTTTACCGAACGGCGTTGAACAAGACCTAAGTGTTATAACAGAGCAGGAGCCCGTGCGTCATACGCTGAGCGGGGCGGCGCAGAGCAGCGGTTTCAGCCGTCCTTGCCGGGACTAGAAATCTCCCCCATCACCTACCCGGCACTAGAACGGCTTCGGCGCAAAGACTCGCCTCGCCGTTCTGCGTACCGGGCTACTTTCAGTCGCCGCGGGCGCGGCTGTTGAAAGTCTTCCAGGATGCGGCTACGAATTCCCGGCCGTGTAAAAGTCAGTCAATCAATCCGGCCGGGCGTCTTTGCTGACACTGCGGTCCTCGGCGGCCTGCCCGTTGCCCGCCCAATGCCAGCGCAAAGAAGGTGCCAAACGCAGACGGAGGACGCGCTCTCTGCGGTGCTCTTCATCCAGATTGAATTCCCGGGCCTTGATCAGGTCCTCCAATGAGATCAAGCCCAGAAGCTCCGGATCATCCCCCTGGGCGACCACGGGAAAGCGGGTGAGGCCGGTAAGGGCCATGCGGTTAACCACGAATCGCAGCGTCTCATCAGGATAGGCCACCACGGGCTGCCGGGAAAGCACGTCCGCCAGCCGCACACTTGCCGTCTCTGCGAGCGTCAGGTTGCCGAGGATATCACGCAAGTCGCTCCGGGTAACCACGCCGACCATGTGCCGGTTTGCGTCCACCACCGGGTACACGCGCTGGCCGGGCGAAGAATCGCGACGATTAACGGCGTGCTCCAGTTCAGCCAGCGTGCTGT
>Ga0316628_100002460_pt1 | contig 13753 bp, 7 predicted proteins | sample OWC_Aug_M2_C1_D5_FD_207648 | JGI IMG/M metagenome (GOLD analysis project Ga0316628, IMG submission 207648) | Wetland soil microbial communities from Old Woman Creek delta, Ohio, United States - OWC_Aug_M2_C1_D5_C | ecosystem: Environmental > Terrestrial > Soil > Wetlands | place: USA: Ohio... | reverse complement strand
ATGAGAAATCTTTAAGTCCGTCTATCCCATGGGCCTTCCGATGTCCCTCATCGACAGGGCGAAAAGAGGCATTCCGGCCGAAGTGCGCCACGCCGCCCGCCGCGAAAGAATCGATTCCGGGCGCCTGCGCCGCCTGCTGCTATCCGGAAGGGCGGTGATACCCTGCAATCCCGTCCATCATCCCGAACCGGTGGCCATCGGAGAGGGGCTCGGCGTGAAGATAAACGTCAACATAGGGACCAGCAGGGACCATTGCAACCTGAAAGAGGAGCTGGTAAAGGCGCGCACGGCCATATCTTTGGGCGCCGACGCAATAATGGACCTTTCCACCGGCGGCGACACCCGCGCCATCCGCAGGGCCATCCTCAAGGCGGTAAAAATCCCCTTGGGCACCGTCCCGATATACGAGACCGCCCTGGAAACGCTCCACACCAAAAACGCCCGCGTCATCGACATGACCGAGGATTCCGTATTCGACACAATCGAGCGCCAGGCTAGAGAGGGCGTCGACTTCATGACGGTCCACTGCGGCGTCACCAGGGAGAGCGTCATGCGCCTGAAGAGGTCCGGCCGCATAACGGACATCGTCAGCCGCGGGGGCGCGTTCCTGTCGGCATGGATACTGCACAACAACAAGGACAATCCGCTTTATACCAACTATGACTATCTTCTGGAGCTCGCGCGCAAATACGATTTCACGCTGAGCCTCGGCGACGGCCTGCGGCCCGGCTGCATCGCCGACGCCACCGACAGGCCCCAGCTCCAGGAGCTCATCATCCTGGGCGAGCTGGTCGACCGCGCCCGGAAGGCCCGCGTGCAGGCAATGGTCGAGGGCCCGGGCCATGTCCCGCTGAACCAGATAGAGGCCAATATCCGCGTCCAGAAGACCGTCTGCAAGGGCGCCCCCTTCTATGTGCTCGGCCCGCTGGTCACCGACATCGCACCGGGATACGACCACATAACCAGCGCCATAGGCGGCTCGCTTGCAGGATTCTTCGGGGCCGACTTCATATGCTATGTGACGCCCTCTGAACACCTGTCCCTTCCGACGGTCGAGGACGTCCGCCAGGGCACCGTGGCGGCGAAGATTGCGGCCCACGCCGCCGACATCGCCCGGGGCATCGGATGGGAAAGGGACATCGCGATGGCCCGGGCCCGAAAGGCGCTCGACTGGGATGCGCAGTTCAGGCACGCCCTGGACCCCGACAGGGCCAGGAGCATCCGGGACCGCCACCGGCCCAAAAGATCCAAAAGGACATGCACCATGTGCGGGGACCTTTGCGCGATGGCCATAGACGATGAGTTCGTATGATCGGCGCCCTGTGCACGCTCGGCGGCGCCGGTTCAATTATTGGAGCCGGCCTTAAAAGGATTTCATCGCACGTCGACGGTCAATGAGTCGCCGGCGGGCAGGTTATATGTCGCAGCCGTGCTCGAGCTGGCCCCGCTGGGCGCCATCATGACAATGGTGACCGAAAGCGCGTCGATCCTTGTTTCCCTCCCCTGTAGGTCCACCGTCCATTCATAGAAGCTGGACGTTGCATAAGGGGCATAGGACCAGAAATAGAAATCGTCCATCACGGATTCCTTTGCGCCAATGCTGTCGTTCCACACCAGCTGGACGGACACTATCCTCCGGTTCAATATCAGGCAGAGGGCCTCGTAGTCCTGCGCGCTCAGCTGGAACCTGACGGACTTCCTCGAGTAGCCCTCGAGGTAGCCCAATTCGCTGAAGCTGTTGGCCCGCAAACGCTCCCCCGGGCCGGTGGCGGGCCCGTCGAACTCGACGGCGGCCCACAGATTCGTGAAGCGGTTCCCCTCGAGCGCCACGGAATCGTCTTGCACCTTGAGGCCGGTCAGGTTCCAGTTGTAGCTGTAAGGGTGCCCGACGAACTCGTTTCCCCTCAGGATGCTGTCTTGGCCCATTCCACCGACGGTGACATAGCCGTGGATGTCCGAGAATGTGTTGTTTTGGACGAGCGCCCCGCCATTGATGGAAACCTGCCATGTGAAACAAAACGAGTTGCCCGAAAGCGACATGTTGCCCCAGCAGGTCAGCGTCGGCCCGCACTTGATGGTCCGGCTGCCGGTCATGACCATGTCCGCATACGCCTCCATATTGCATGAGGACGCATAAACGCTAATGTTGTGCATCGTCAGGTTCTCCACTGCCATCTCCAGATGCAATGTCGGATAGCCCCAGTCCCGAAAGAATGCGTAATAATCATCGTAGTATCGCTCCATCACGCCGGCCGGGTCGGCATCGTATTCCCTCTCCAGCCGCTCGAATTGTCCATTGGGGCATCCGAAGGTGACATTGTCGAGTTCCCAGCTGCCCAGTTCCGCCGAGAAGTATTCGCTGGATTCGATGTCCGCGATGTCCCCGAATATGTCGGTGTCCGCAATCCTGCCGGAACAGTTGTGGAACCGCATCTTCGACATGTTGATGGCCGACCCCGAGATGTCGATGAAATTGTCCCCCTCGCCCATGAAGAACGCCTGGGTGGCGTTCATTGTCGAGTTGCATCCGCGGAAGGTGATGTTGACCCCCTTTCCCAGGCACCATATGCCCGGCGGGATGGATGAGTTTGCCACGGTCATGGATGCGTTGACCACATTTATCGGAACCGTCAGCCTGTTGTTGGATAGGTCCATCTCGATTCTTCCGGGCGCCGTGACGGTGATGGATAATTCCGCGGATCGCAGGGTGGCCATGTTCAGCGCATACAGCGGGGTGGGCCTGGACCAGGGCGGGCTCTCCCAGGAATCCACCAGCTCTCCGTCGAGCGCAAATGTGGCGTTGACGGTGGCGGGCTCCAGCCCCGCAACATCGAGGCCGGCCGAGACAAGGGGGGCGGCCATGTCCCAGTCATACTGCACATCGAGGCCGTATACGCCCATGTCGAACGCCGGCGGGACGACGGGGATGGACACCTGCAATATGTCCAGGGGCAGCCGCAGCTGGGCCAGGTCCAGCTCCAGGGTCCCGGTCCCGGATTCCCTCACCTGCCTGAACTGGAGCCTGCCGGGGTCATGCGCGGTCCAGCAGTATCCCGTCGGGGTCGTCCCGACCTTCTCCATCGGGAGCAAATCCGAAAAACGGCTCCACCATCCGAACAGCCGGTGACCCAGGCTGTATATGTCGGAGGGGCGGCTGATGTCTGTGTATCCCCCGTCGAACCTGTACTCCCTCACCTTCTGCCCGGACGCGTCCAGCTCCACCGCGGTGCCCTTGTCATAGTACTGGGTGCTGTAGATATAATCCCCCTCGTTGTCTCCATCATAGACATTCAGAAGCAGGCACCTTGCGACGGGCGTGGAGGCGTTCCAGCGGTTCTGGCGCACCAGCCCGTCCATCCCGCCGATGGGAACACCCGAGAATATGGTGACGCCCGCACAGGAGGGGTAATGTGTGGCGCAGACCCCGAAGAAATTCCCTGAAACCGTCATGAAATCGGACAGCGAGGCGTTCCCGCCGGCGGCGACGGCGGGAGGCGCTATGGAGAAGGGCGCGTTCGAGACGATTTGGGAGTTCTCCAGGTTCACCGACAGGTTCCTTATGAGAATTCCGTTGGACGAGGATGAATCCGTGCTCTGGATATCGACATCGCGTATCGTGACGGGGTCGTTGTTCCCCGGCTCCTCGTCGTCAGCGGTGACGCTGTCGTAGCACTCCGTGAACCTGCACCGTTCCACCGTGAGATTGCAATCCGTCGCCCGGATGGCGCCGCTTTGGTTGTTGAACGACGAATCAGACACCGTGACGGCGGATTTGCGGGCGCTGATCCCGTTGAGACCGTTGAATGCTGACGCGCGCACGTCCAACCGCGAGTTGGCGCATTTTATGGCCGACGTCCCGGAGGAATATGGAGACCCGCTTCCGGCGAAGCGGACGCCGGCGACTCGGATGTCTGTGTTGTTGGCCTCCAGTTGAGTGGAGTATCCTCCCCCGCTGAGGACCGTCGAGTTGGCCATGTCGATTGTGCCCCCGTCGCAAAGAATCCTCATGGGCCGCCACACCCTGCCGGGGGCAGTGAAGATCTCGTAGCGGGAGTCCTCGTCCTTGACCATCATGTCCACGGTGGGCGTGGTGAACCTGTCGGTGGTTATCACGGGATCGAGGATGGCGAATCCATGGGGCGGGCCCCCCGGGTCGAATCCCACCCTGACCACCGCGCCGCAGAATGCGGAGAGGTCCAGGCTTACATTTTCGGAGCCCTTGCTGCCGGCCCCCCAGAGCTCGGCGGAGCCCAGCCCTTCCGCCGAGACCGTGGCGTAGAGCACATGCGCCAGCTGCTGGTCGTACTCGACCGTAGTGTTGAGCCAGGCCCGATTGCAGCCCGTCAGGTTGGAATAGACCGTTATGGCATTGTAGCCGGAAAAGCCCAGGGGCGGCGGCATATCCGACAGGGAGCTGCCCCTGACGGCCAGGCTGCCGTTGACGCGCAATGTCCCGTTCATGGCGATGTTGCAGTTTTCGATGGTGAGGCTTGCCCCGTCCCGGACGATTATGTCGCCCTTTATGGTCAGGTTCTTTCCCGAGAGGGTCTTGTCCCCCCGAACGTCCATATAGATCGGAACGGTCCGCTCCTTCTCGGGCGGGGCCTTCTCCTCGTGGCCCATCAGGGGCCCGAACCTGAGGTAGGAGAGGCCCACGATTGCCATCACCATCAAAATTGCCACGGCCTTGACCTTGAAACCGACCTCATCGGGCCGCCTGGCCGGCCGGGAACCCAGGCCCGTCGGGTCCAGCGGCAGGTCCAGGTCGTCGGAGAGTCCCGGCATTGCATTGATATTGATTCTTTGGCCTATTAAAGTCTGCGAAGGCAAACATTATATCTGGTTTGGGCGTTCGACGCCCCAGAAGCGCAAGGGGGATGTAAGGACGCAAGAAAAGGAGCCGGCAGGGGCCTGCGAGTTCAATTTCGAAAAGATGCTTCCGGGGCTCAAGCAGAAGCGGGAGCTTCTCGCGGGCGCGGGGGTCTTGCACATCGACGAGCTGTTCGACGACATTCCCGCCGCGGTGAGGATAGAATCGCTGGACATCCCGGAGGGCATGGTGGAATGCGAGCTCTCATCGATGATAAGAGACCTCCTCGGGGCCAACAGGACATCGCGGGACATGCTGTCGTTCCTGGGCGCCGGAATCTATGCCAACTACATCCCGGCCGTAGTGAAGGCGGTCGCCTCGCGCGGCGAATTCGTCACATCCTACACGCCCTACCAGGCGGAGGTCTCCCAGGGAATGCTCCAGGCCCTCTGGGAGTTCCAAAGCCTCATGTGCGAGCTTACGGGCATGGAGGCCACCAACACATCGATGTACGACGGGCCCACGGCGATGGGCGAGGCGGCGCTGATGGCCGCGCGCATAACGAGGCGAAAGGAGATTCTGGTCCCCAAGGCGATGCACTGGGAGAAAAGGGAGGTCCTGAGGACATACACCCTCGGTCCGGGCCTCGTCATAAAGGAGGTGCCCTATGTCCCGTCCACCGGCCAGCTGGACATTGCGGCCCTCAAGAACATGGTCGGCGATGATACAGCGGCCGTGGTCGTCTCCAATCCCAACTTCTTCGGCGTCTGGGAGCAGGCCGCGCCCGAGCTGAAGGCGATGCTGGGCGACTCCCTTCTGATAGTGGACGCCAACCCGATATCGCTGGGAATCGCAAAAGCCCCCGGCGACTACGGTGCCGACATAGTTGTCGGCGAGGGCCAGCCCCTCGGCAACGGACCGTCGCTGGGCGGCCCCGGCTTCGGCATACTGACGACCAGGAAGAAGTTTTTGCGCGACATGCCCGGAAGGCTCATCGGGATGACCAGGGACGCCGAGGGGGCGCGCGCGTTCTGCATGACCCTCCAGACGAGGGAGCAGCACATCCGGCGGGGCAAGGCCACATCCAACATATGCTCCAATGAGGCCCTCTGCTCCATCGCGGCCGCCAGCTACCTTTCGATGCTGGGCCGCAAGGGCCTGCGCTCGCTGGGCATCCAGCTGGGGCTCAAGAGCCAGGCGCTGGCGCAGCGCTTGGCCAAAATTGCGGGAGTCGAGGCTCCGGTGTTTGGGTCGCGGCACTTCAACGAGTTCGTCCTGCGCTCGAAAAAATCGGTGAAGGCCGTCGGCGCCCACGCCCTCAAGCACGGCATCCTTCCGGGCGTCAGGCTCAAGCAGCACTTCCCCGAGCTGGGCGATTGTCTGCTCGTGACCGTCCAGGAGGGCCACGACGGCTCCGACTTCGAGCGCCTGGCCGACTGCTTCTCGGAGGTGGTCGAATGACGAGCCGCTATCGCCAGGCGCGCTACGACGAGCCCATACTGACCGAGATAGAGAACGGGTCCGAGCTAGCCGAGCCCGTTCCCGAAAGCATCCTGCCGCCAAACCTGGTGCGCAAGGAGCTCCGGGTGCCGCAGCTGACCGAGGTCGAGGTAGTCCGCCACTACACCCATCTTTCCCAGATGAACTACGGCGTCGATTCCGGCTTCTACCCGCTGGGCTCCTGCACCATGAAGTATAACCCCAAGATCTGCGACGAGATATCCTCCTGGCCGGAGGTCACCGACATCCACCCCTACCAGGATGAATCCACCATTCAGGGCGCCCTGAAGCTGATGTACGAGCTCCAGGAATATCTGTGCGCCATATCCGGGATGGAGGCCGTCTCCCTCCAGCCTGCCGCCGGCGCCCACGGCGAGTTCACCGGGATGCTGATAACGCGGGCGTACCACGAGGCCAACGGGGAGCTCGCAAAGAGGACCCAGGTCATATTGCCCGACACGGCCCATGGCACCAACCCCGCATCGGCGGTCATGGCCGGGTTCGAGGTGGTGGAGATACCGTCGGACAAGGACGGCTGCGTCGACCTCGCCGCGCTCAAGGCCGCGGTCTCTGATGAGACCGCAGCATTTATGGTGACGAACCCCAACACCCTGGGAATATTCGAATCCAACATCCTGGAGGTCGCAAAGATCGTCCATGATGCGGGCGCCCTCCTCTACTACGACGGCGCCAACCTCAACGCCATCATGGGAAAGGCGCGGCCGGGCGACATGAACTTCGACATCGTCCACTTCAACCTGCACAAAACCTTCGCCACCCCCCACGGCGGCGGCGGCCCGGGCTCCGGGCCCGTGGGCGTCAAGGCCTCCCTCGCCCAGTTCCTGCCAGTCCCCACCGTGGAGCGCGACGGGGACGAATACTACTTCGACTACGACCGACCCAAGACAATCGGCAAGGTCAAGGGGTTCTACGGCAACTTCGCCATCCTTGTGCGCGCCTACGCATACATCCGCCTCCTGGGCGCCACCGGACTGAGGAACGCCAGCGAGATGGCCGTGCTCAACTCCAATTACCTGAGGGCGAAGCTGGAGGGCCGATACAACCTGCCCCACAAGAGGCTGCGCAAGCACGAGTTCGTGCTCAGCGGGGATGTTCTCAAGAAGAAGGGGCTCAAGACCCTCGACCTGGCCAAGCGCCTGCTGGACTACGGCTTCCACGCGCCGACCATCTACTTCCCGCACCTGGTGGACGAGGCTATAATGATAGAGCCCACAGAGAGCGAGAACAAGGCCACCCTGGACGCCTTCGCCGACGCGATGCTCAAGATACTGGACGACGACCCCGAGCAGATAAGGGGGGCGCCCCACAACGCGGCCATCAGGCGCGTCGACGACGTGCAGGCAGCGCGCGTCCCGGTGCTGACCTGGAAGGACATGCCGGGGGGAAAGGGTTAAGGGTATAGGGTTTAGGGTATAGGGTTTAGGGCGTAGGGTTCAGGGTAGGGTTTGGGGGATAAGATTCAGGGGATGGGGGTCCGATGTCCCCGAACGTGGTCCCCATTGCCCTAAACCCTATACACTATACCCTCGTTTCGAACCGCATACCACAAAGCATTATTAGGTCTTCGCACCAATCAATATCGCGATGATTGGGGGCATGCGGCCATTCGGGAGGATACGCTTTCCGTGTTGCCTGATGTTGGCAGCCGCCCTTCTCATTCCCGCATTTCCAATGGATGTGGGCGGTCCGCCGTCCGCGCGGGCGGAATCGGTCTGGCGCACCGATAGCTTCCCGGATTTCAACGCCTCGGGCAGCTCGATGACGGGCCTGGTCCTCAACGGGACCGGCACCGAGACCCGAATCGAGCTGGCCAGGACGAGCGACTGGTACCAGATACCTGTCGTCGGCCCATCCGCCAGGGAGGACGCGGCCATGGCCGCGATAGGTGCCGACGGGAAGATTGTCCTCTTCGGGGGCTTCCGGGACGGTTTCGGCGTCATCGACGACACTTGGGTCTTCGACACCGTCACAAAGAAATGGACGAAGAAGGACCCGCCCGTTTCCCCTTCCGCCCGCGCCGGCCATTCCATCGCATCGGTGTTCAACGACGACAAGGTGGTGTTGTTCGGCGGGTCTGACTACATCAACTGGAGCTGCAAGAACGACACGTGGGTATATGACCTGAGCGACGACCGGTGGACCCCCCAGAGCACCAACACCAGCCCGTCCGGGCGGGTGTGGGCCGCGGAGGCCGCCGCATCCAACGACGACAGAATCGTGTTGTTCGGGGGATACCTCGACGGCGCCGAGCTCGGCGACACATGGACATACGACGTGGCGGAGTCGTGCTGGACGCGCATCTCAACCTACGCGCCGGGGGCCCGCCAGCAAACGGCGATGGCGTCCGTCTCCACCGATGACAAGGCGGTCCTGTTCGGGGGATACTCGACCAGGTACGGCTACCAGACCGACTCGTGGTCATTCGATTTCTCCGACCGGCAGTGGTTCCAGCTGAACCCCCAGACCGCGCCCTCCACGAGCGACGGCCACGGCATGGCCACGATATTCAATGATGACCGTGTCATCCTATTCGGGGGATGGAACTATCCCTCGGACACCTGGCTCTACGACATTTCCGAGGACAGCTGGCAGTTCCAAAACACCGTTCACCGCCCGGGCGCGCGTGGCGGCCTGGCCATTGCCACGCCACTCGGTGCCGACAGGACCGTCATATTCGGCGGCTCGGGCGGTTCCCAGCTTGCGGACACATGGATGTTCTACATGTCGGGATATTCCCTCTCCGGGGAATACGTCTCGGCGCCCTTCGACACCGGGGCCGAATCCAGCTTCCTTTGGCTCAACTGGACCGCCTCGGTCCCCCAGGGAACGAGGGTCCTCCTCCAGCTGAGGACCGCGGACACCAAGTACAATCTCTCGACGGCCCAATTCCTCGGCCCCGACGGCTCGGTGGGAGACTATTACATATCCAATTCCTCGACGTATTACGGAAGCTTGGGGCACAGGTGGGTGCAGTACAAGGCATACCTCAACACAAGCGACATCGACGTGACGCCCTCGATAGAGCAGGTGAGCCTGACATACAACATGTTCCCGCAGGCCCCCGTGCCATCGTCTCCACCGGATGGATGCTGGATAAACACCACATATCCGAACTTCACCTGGGCGCTCAACGACACCGATTCATTTATCCAGGGAGGCTTCCAGTGGGAGGCCGGCCCCGGCCCCTTGCCATCATCGATGAACCTTTCCAGCGAGGATGTGAGTTCGGACCTCGCATGTTATGTCCACGACGACCCGCTGGGCGAGGGAACATGGTACTGGAGGGTCCGGACCAGGGACGCCGAGGGCGATTGGGGGCCGTTTTGCGCCTTCCAGCAGGTGGGAATCGACGTCATTCCTCCGCGCCCGCTGGCGCCCTATGCGATTCCCGACAGCTGGACTGCCTCACGCGCCAATGTGTGGTTCTCCACCTCGGACAACCGCAGCGGCATCGAGGACTACACCGTCTGGATAGACGGGAAGCCCTATGGAACCCGGGACAGCCCCTTCCAGGTACCTGAAAGCGTGGCGGACGGCATCCACGCGGTCCAGGTCAGGGCCCATGACAGGGCGGGCAATCACGCCGACGGCAAGGTGAGGGTCTACATCGACAGAACCCCGCCCGAGCCCTTCACGCCGCATGCCCCCGTCTGCTGGACCAGGGCAGACCCCGTCATCGAGTTCGAGACCACCGACCGCACGAGCGGAATCGACCGTTACGAGATAAAGGTGGACACGGGCATTTTTTGGCCGTCCAAGAGCCCCGCCACGCTCGGCGGGCTTGGGGACGGGGTCCATGATGTGCTCGTCAGGGCCTACGACAAGGCAGGCAACTTCAGGGACGCCAACCTGACGGTGCTTCGGGACAGGCGAGGCCCGGTCGACCTCCAGCTGGCGATAAGCCCGTCCGGCTGGACCGCCACCGACCCGATCGTGTCGTTTTCGGCCAACGAGGAGGCGAGCGATATCGACCGCTACGAGGTGGGGCTCGACGGCGGGCCCTTCAGGAACCAGACAAGCCCCTTCACCGTCGCCAACCTCAGCGACGGCATCCACACCCTGGCCGTCAGGGCCTACGACCTGGCGGGCAATTTCGCCGAGCAGACCGGTCAGCTGTACATCGACAGGACCCCGCCCGCCCGGTTCTCGCCGTCCGCGGAACCGTCCGGCTGGACGAGGGCCGACCCCGTGGTCAGTTTCGAGACGACCGACGAATCCAGCGAAATAAGGGGATACTATCTGAAAGTGGACGAGGACCTGTTCTCCAAGACGAAATCCCCCTGCCCGTTGCCCCAGCTTTCGGATGGACGGCACATCGTCACCGTCCGGGCGGTCGACAACGCGGGCAACCATATGGACGGCACCGTGGAGGTCTCGGTCGACCGCGAGGCCCCCGTCGGCGTGAGTGTCATCATCAACGGCGGCAGGGAAACCGCCGGCGGGCGCCGGGTCAGGCTGACGGTCGCCGCCCAGGACTACCATTCCGGCCCCGCCCAGATGTGCTTCAGCCCCGACGGGGCGTTCTACTCGGACTGGGAACCCTTCTCGTCGGCCAGGAACTGGACGCTCCCCCCCGGAGGGGGCGAAAAGACGGTCTATGTCAGAGTCAGGGACGCGGCGGGCAACGAGGCCAGGGCGGCCTCCGCGACGATTGTCTACAAGCCCCCCGAGGCCGGCCCCACGGCGCCCATCTCCCTTTTCATCGCCCTGGGGATGTGCCTTGCGACGGCCGCCGGGTTTTTCATTTGGAGGCGCATGAAGGGCGCTGCCCCGCCCCGCCCGCCGGCCAAACCGGCCGCCGGCTCCCCCTCAAGCCCCTCCGCGGCACCCAAAGGGTTAAAATAAGCAAACGTATTCCAAAGGCACCTCTAGAGGTCTACGATGGTCAGCCAGGAATGGAAAAGGCGCTGGGGCGCAATCGAGTTGTTCGCAAGGGACTACACGCTGCATCTGAGCGGCGCCGCGCTCGCGGCGGGGCTGGTCATGTTCATCGTGGGTCTTGTGGACTACTTCTTCCCGACGGCGGTGCCGGCGGACTGGGACACGGCCCTGCGGACCGGCGGGCGCTACGACATATGCGCCGGGGCGCTCGGCCTGATAGTGGTGATATTCGCAGGATATTATTTCGTGGACAATATCTACAAGCGGCGCAAGTTCACCAGGCTTTTCAGCACAGTCAGCCGCGAGAAGTTCGTGCGCAACCGCGACAAGATCGAGCAGCTGGCGTTCGAGCTGTCGACAAAGCACGAGAGGATGGTCAAAAAGAAGATCAAGGAGATGAAGATACGGTAGGCGCGCTCCTCCGGAAAGGGAAGGTAAAGGAGGTCTACGAGGACACCGCAGACACCCTGTTTTTCGTCTTCACGGACCAGATATCCGTGTTCGACAAGGTCATCCCCACAATGATACCCCACAAGGGCGAGACGCTCAACCGCACCAGCGCATACTGGTTCAGCGTGGCGGAGCAGATGGGGATTCTGACCCATTTCATAGAATCGCCCTCGCCCGGCCAGATGCGCGTCAAGAGGGTGGAGGTCATCCACGACTATTCAAAGATGGACATCTGCACGAAGGGCTATCTGCTCCCCCTGGAGTTCATAGTCAGGCACTGCATCGCCGGCTCGCTCCTCGACAGGTTAAGGGCGGGCAAGGTGTCGGCCGAGGAGCTGGGCTTCCCGAAGAGCCACACGCCCGCGCACGGCGAGGCCCTTCCCCAGCCCTTCTTCGAGGTCACCACCAAGCTGGAGCCCGTGGACCGCAAGCTCTCCACCGAGGAGGCGATGAAGATATCGGGGATGACGCCGGACGAGTTCAACGGGGTCAGGGAGACCATCCTCAAGATTGACGAGAGGATGGCACGGGAGCTGCGGCCGCGGGGGCTCATCCACGCGGACGGCAAGAAGGAGTTCGCGTTCGACAACAACCGCGACCTCATGATAGTGGACACGTTCGGGACGGCCGACGAGGACCGCTTCTGGGACGCCAGGGCATACGACGAGGGACGCCTGGTGGAGCTGAGCAAGGAGTTCGTCCGCCAGCACTACCGGAAGATAGGCTACCTGGAGACGCTGGAGAAGGCCCGGGCCGCCCGCAAGCCCGAGCCCGACATCCCGCCCCTCGCCGACGCCATGCGCGACCAGGTCAGCGGGATATACATCGACATATTCGAGAGGCTGACGGGGCAGAAGTTCAGATAACGCGGTGCTATTTGGTATCGGCAGTCGGGAGTCGGCAGTCGGGACGGCAGTCGTGGAATCGGGGTTGGCGATGACGCAACTCATTCGGCCACCGGCATTGGACACATATGGCGGGCGCCGGGGCGCATGCCCTTCGACCGATGTACTATAAAATATATATGCCACTAGAAACAATTGTCAACGCGCATGCGCCCCCAGACGGTTCGTTCGAAAGGGGCATCCGTCGCCGCGGTCATTGGCCTTCTGACGGCATCCCTGCTCGTCCCCCAGACCTTCGGGGCGCCGTCGGCCGGGGCGGCCGCCGGCGAGGCCGATGAGGCCGGCGACGGCCCTGCGCCCTGGCCGATGTTTAGGGCCGGCCAGTCCCGCGCGGGCCAGAGCCTGTACGACACCAGCGACAACCACGGGGACATACTCTGGAAATGCCGGTTGGGCAGCATCATCTATTCCTCCCCGGCGATAGGCGCCGACGGGACCGTCTTCGTCGGCTGCTCGGACCACTACGTGTACGCCGTGAGGCCCGACGGCACCGTCGCCTGGAGGGTCCTCACGGGGGCGGACGTCATATCCTCACCGGCAATAGCAACCGACGGGACGGTTTACATCGGCTCCGACAAGCTCTACGCCATATCGCCCCGGGGCCGGGTGCTTTGGTCATTCCCGACGGACTATCCCATGTCATCCTCCCCCGCCGTGGGGCCCGACGGAAGAATCTTTTTCGGCACCATGCAGGGGACCCTCTACGGCCTGACCCCCGACGGACGGGCGGCGGGATGGTTCAACGCCAGCCGCCAGATACCGTCATCCCCGGCCATCGATGGCGAAGGCAACATATTCTTCGGCTCCTACGACGGCTGCATATATTCGGTCGCCCCGGACATGTCAATCCGCTGGAGCTTCAAGACGGGCGATTACGTCGGCGCAACCCCGGCGATCGGGCCCGACGGGACGGTCTACTCCGGCTCTAGGGACGGATTCCTCTACGCCATAGACAACGGCGGCGCCCTCAGATGGTCCCGCGACCTGCGCAACCCGCTTTTCTCTTCCGCCGCCATCGGCCCCGGGGGAATGGTCTACATCGGCAGCTACGACAAGAGGCTGTACGCCTTCGACGAGAACGGCACCCTGAAATGGGACTTCGAAACCGGCGGCTGGGTGGATTCGTCGCCGTCCGTCGGCGCCGACGGCCCCGGCTACGTGGGCTCGGGCGCCGGCCGGATGTACG
>Ga0316628_100002459_pt1 | contig 13755 bp, 8 predicted proteins | sample OWC_Aug_M2_C1_D5_FD_207648 | JGI IMG/M metagenome (GOLD analysis project Ga0316628, IMG submission 207648) | Wetland soil microbial communities from Old Woman Creek delta, Ohio, United States - OWC_Aug_M2_C1_D5_C | ecosystem: Environmental > Terrestrial > Soil > Wetlands | place: USA: Ohio... | reverse complement strand
CCATCCTTGAAGAAATCGACCGGCATGTCGGCCGGCTTGGGAACCCACTTGAATTTCCAGATTCCGTTGAGGTATTGGATCCAGGACGACCGCCGCGGATCGTTGCGGAGGGCGGCCTGACGGTCGTCGAACGGGTAAAGAGTCGCGTGCATCGGCTCGGACCCGATCGAAGCGATCCGGACGTCCTGCCACTCGGGCCGCGTCCGGGAAAACGGCGGCTTTTCGCCGGCGGAAGACGGGAGAGTCCGGGCTTGGATGGTTGTCGCGGCGAAAAGAATGATCGCCGCGGCGCGGAGCGCCGAACGTTTCGACCGCATGCCGGACCTCCTTAGCGGAACAATCCCCGGATCGTTTCGATAGCGGCCTCCGTCCGCGGCGGCGCGGCCGCGGTCGAGGCGTATGTCTTCAAGGAACGAAGCAGCTGGCGGGCTTCCAAACGGTTTTCGGCGCCGGTGAGAAGGTCGATGCCGGTCACGATCAGCCGGCCCTTCCCCACCCGGACCTCGAAGATCAGGCCGAGGGAGCGGTTGGTCATCCAGTCGTCGATGATCCGGACGATCGGCTCGAAGTCCTTTCCGAAGTCGTCGATCCGGATCGCCTGGGCGTGGGTCATCGCGTCCCACCATTGAACATCCGAACAGAAATTCGTGGGGAACTGGGCCAGGGCAGGATGCTTGGGATCGCACCAAATGCCCAGCGTGACCGGCGGATCGTTCCGCGTCCAGGACGTGTTCCAAAAGATGCTCGGAAAGCCGACGGCGACGTTTCCGCCCTTCTCCGGTTTGACGGAACCTGGCGCGGCCGAAAGAATCACCCGTCCTCCGTTTTGAAGGAAAGCGGCCGTGTCGGGATCCAGCTCGCGGACGACCCGGACGCCGGTTTCGGCGGTCCCCCCCGTTTGGGGCGGGTAGACCCAGAAATTCCAGGAATTGACCGCCGTGCCCAGGCGCACGGCCAGGGTATAGACCGCGGGGGCCTTGAAACCGGATAACGGAAGCTTGATTTCGCCCAAGGAAATGTTGTTCCCGTACGGGACGACCAGGCGGGGCAGCTTGCCCTCGGCCACCGTCTTGCCCCGGAAATCGCCGACCGCCCATTCCGGCTCGATGCCGGGAATGGGGATCCGGTCGAAGTTGGCCGCCTCGACCGCGGCGACGAATGTTTCGTCGGACGTATAGACGAATTTCGGAACCCGGATGAGCGGCACGGTCGGCCCGCAGAAATGGCGGAATTCCTCGCCCTTGATGTAGGGCTTGGGCTGCCAGAAAGCGTCGGTCACGCCGACAAGGGCGGTTCCCTGCCCTGGAAAATCATTGAGGGACAGAAGCTCGAATCCGGCATAGCCGGGAGTTCGGAGCGCCGCCTCGATATCGGCTTTATAGCAGAGAACCTGAAGCCGCCCGGAAGCGAGGACGAAGGAATCAGCCAGGCGCGAAAGTCCGGCAGCCGCGAGCGAATCGCGGAAGATCTCGAAATTCCCGGCCCGCAGGGCGCCGTAGTACCGTGGGATTTCCTGGAAATTCGGATAGGCGCACCATTGCCCGACTTCGTGCCCGACGACGGGAACCTTGTATCCGGCCAGGATATCCCGGAAATCGAACATCGTATCCGGGGGCATCCGATTGAGGCGGGTTTTAAGCCCCTCGCCCCAGAGCCGGAGGCGCGGCTCGGGCAGAACGTGGAAATCATTCTCGGCAAGGGCCGGCCAGCCCGCGGCCGAAGTGTAGAGCCGGCGGGGATCCTTGGCCTTCCAATGGGTCACGAACGCGGCCAGAAAGGCGCCCGACTTGTCCCCGTCCGGCTCATTGCCATACGACATCATCACGAAAGACGGATGATTGCCGTAGGCCCGGACGATCCGTTCGCTCTCTTCGTAAAGCCACGCGTCGATCGGGGCGCCGTCGCCGATCCGGGCCCAGGCCGCGCATTCGACATTGAGGAAAATCCCGCTTTCATCGGCCGCCTCGAAGGCCGCGTCGGGCGGGCACCAGGAATGAAAACGCATATGGTTAAGGCCGTATTCCTTGAGGGTCCGGAAAATCCGCACCCACTCGCTCTTCCGCATCGCCGGGAATCCGGTCATCGGGAAAACGGCGCATTCGACCGTTCCCCGGAGAAAGACGGGACGGCCGTTGTTGGCAAACCGCGTCCCGTCGGCCCGGAAATCACGGAATCCGAAGCGGACGATCCGGTTTCCGAAACGAATCCCGGCTTCGTCTTTCAGCTCCGCCGAGAGCTCGAAAACGCTCGGATCGAATTCGTCCCAAAGCGGCGCCTCGGCCCCGAGCGGGTAGTCGACTTCGAGCCGCTGTTCGCCGCCATTGCTCACGCTATACGGAAAGGAAGCGGGGCCGACCCGGTGAAGCAGGCCGACCACGGTCCTCGCGGAAAGCTCCAACGTCCCTCGGGCCGGAACGCCGCCGGCGTTGCGGATGACCGCGGTGAAGCGGGCGATGCGCGTCTTTACGTCAGGGACGATCCGGATTTCGTCTAAAAAGACGGGATTCTCCGAATCGAGGGCGATCCGGCCGACGATTCCGTTCCAATTCGTCTGGGTGTGGTCGGAAACGCTGTGGGCGTTTTCCCCGACGTTGATCTCCCTGATCCGATTGTCGATCCGGAGGGAGATGACATGGGAGCCCGGAGGGAGGAGCCCCGTCAGCTCATAGACATGGGGCGTGGAAAGGCTGTTTCGGCTCCCGATTTCCCGGCCGTCGATCCAAAGCCGGGATTCCCAGTGGCATCGTTCCAGAGTCAAGACGATCCGCCGGTCTTTCCAAATCTCTGGGATCTGGACGTCGCGCTGGTACCAGGCCGGGCCGACATAAATTTTGACCGGGTTCAGCCAGAACGGGAGCCTGACTTTTCCGAGGACGAGATATGGCGCCGACGAGGGCTCGTTAAACCAGCCCCGGTTGACGATCGATCCCGTCCAAGGGGAATTCGGGGCGATGTCGTCGCCCAGATTATTGCTCGCCATCGAGCCGGGCAGGTGGATGGACCCTTCGAGCTTTTTTTCAAACCAGCGCCCGGCGGGCCCGGCGTCGTTTTTATCGGGAGCAAAGCGCCAGATGCCCGACAGGTCGATTGAGGTTTGGGCGGGAAGGGAGGCGGCCAGGGAAAGGCCAAGGCCGATCGCAATTCCGAGAGCTTTCAGCCGCGAAACCGTCATGCCCGGCCTCCTCAATCCAACGTGCCCTCACTTTATCGCACCCCGGCGGGAGACACAAGGCTCCCTTTAAATAAAAAGCGAGGAGGGCCGCCGGGGAAAGAATATTTCAGGATTTCGCGGCCTGCACCGGGGAAATGACCACTTTTCCCCGGGCGTGTTTATCCTCAACGTAGCGGAAGGCTTCGGGAACGTCGCTTAACGTATAGCGGGCGTCGATGACCGGGGCAATTTTTCCCGCTTCGAGGAGCTCTCCGAGATAAGCCAAATCGTCGGCCTTGACCTTCGCAATACCCATGCTCCTCATCCGCTTCCCGTTTTTCCGGGATAAAAGCGGGCCCCGGAGCATGGCTTGGAAGATTTGAGACATCGTACCCCCAGCGCAAACATATCGGCCCCGGGGATTGAGCGCCCGGCGGTAGGCGGAAAGCGGGTGAAATCCGTTGACGGCGAAAATCAGGTCGTACGTCTTGCCGTTCGCCGCAAAATCATCCTTCGTATAATCCAGGACCCGATCGGCCCCGAGCGAACGGACCAGGTCCAGGTTTCTCGGGCTGCACACGGCGGTCACGTCCGCCCCGAAAACTTTAGCCAGCTGGACGGCAAATGTTCCTACGCCGCCCGAAGCGCCCTGGATGAGAACGCTCTGTCCGGGCTTGAGGCCCCCGACATCGCGAAGCCCCTGCAGAGCGGTCAGGGCCGCCACCGGCAGGGCAGCGGCTTCCTCGAAGGACGCCCGGGCTGGTTTCGAGGCCAAGTTTTCTTCCCTGGCCAAAGCATATTCGGCGAACGCCCCCTTCGCGGTCCCAAAGACCTCGTCGCCCGGCTTGAACCTCCGGACATCCTCGCCCACCGCCTCGACCCGCCCCGCGACGTCGAGGCCGACGCGCTTATCCTTCGGTTTCGTGAAACCTCCAAACATCAACCGCAGGAAGAAAGGCTTAGCCCTCATGATGCGGTAGTCGGCCGCGTTGACCGAAGCGGCCCGGACTTCGATCAGGACCTGGTTTTCCTTCGGAACCGGTTTGGGGACCTCTTGGAGCCGCAAACCCTCCGGCGGACCGAATTTCATGAGAAGAACGGCTTTCATGGACTTTCTCCCGTGAGAAACGGATTCATAAACTGATTATACGCAATTCCGGGAATTTTGATTCCCCCCGAGAGAGATCTGCCTTGAGGGAAAAAAACGCGCGTCGATAAAATCCTTTCCAATGAATCCATCGCCGAATATAATGTAAACAGGCCCAAAGGCATTGGGGAAATGATGATTTATCAGTTTGAGATTATCAAAAGGCTTGTTTGCCTGGTTCTCGCCCTGGGAATCGGTTTTCCCCATCAAACCGCCGGGGACGAGGCCGTTCTCGAAAAGCTGAATCAATATCTCAGGAAGGCCTTCATCGGCCAATGGCAATACGGATGCGTCGAGTATATCGTGAATGAAGAAAACAAATACGAGTTTGTCGGGGGAAAAAGCCCCGCCGGGGAAAACGTTCGCCGCTGGGACCTCCGAAAAAGCCGGATCAGCCGGGCCGCCTACGAATACCATTTGAAGCTAAAAGGGAGAAAGGTTAGCGAAAAAAGGCAGGCCCGATCAGACGACGGCAAGATGGTCTTTATCGGCAACGATGACGCGGAAATTCTGCCGTACAAAGCGAAAGGCCTCATCCTCGAACCGATGCAATATTTGAGCCGCTTGATAGGCACCGAGGTCGAATATCAAGTCGGAGGGCGGGAAAAGATTGGCGATTTTAATGTCGTGATCGTGAGTTTCAAGACCGCGATACCGCCGGGAGAACGGCCAGGAACGCTGTCGGGACGTCTCTGGGTCCATCCGGATGACGGGTCCGTTTGGAAGCTGTCGCTTGATCCGGAATGCTGGTCCTTCTTCGAGTCGGTCGAGATTCCGAAGGAATTCGGAGAAGACGAAAGCGAAGGAGTTCCGCGGTTGCGCAGGTCGCTTGCCTTAACGGCTGATTTTGACGTCGCAAATCAAGGGATCCGATATCCCGGTCGCATCCTCATCCAGGAGGAGTATCACGACGGCCGGAATGTCCGTTTAGAAACGAACGCCTGGACGATACGGTACGACGATTTTCGTTTCGAACCGAGTCCGACGTCCGAGGCGATCGAAGCCGCGCACCCGATTTTAAAAAGAGCCGCTGATTATTGCGACCGGCTGAAGACCGTCGCCCTGCATTACGTCTGCGATGAAAGAATTATCCAGACAAACTACGTCTACAACGTTGTCACGATCATAAGAAATTCCGGCGGTGATCTCATCCCCATGCGGAAGAGATGGAATCTCAAAAAGAAATCGAACCGCGAGGTTTTATATGACTATCAATTGCTCAGAAAAGAGGACCGGTTGGAAGAAAAACGATCGGCCCTGAAATTCGACGGCAAGAGATGGACGAAAAAAGAGGATCCACCGGTTCTTTTGCCATACCAAGCCAGGGATATCGTTTATGGACCGATCGGATTTCTCAGCTCTTCCTGGCAATCCGGATTCGATTATTTTATCGAAGGGCGGGAAAAAACGCCAAACGGAAGCGATCTTTCAATCCTCGCATCCCGGCCTAATGAAATCCGGATGGAAAACGCCGTTTTCGGCCGGATTTGGGTGGAACCCGAAACGGGAGCCGTCAGACGCATATCCTGGGATCCGGAATCCATCGAATTTTTCCACCCCGAAGACGCGCCGGCGATGTTTCAGGGTTTGGAGAAACAACTGGTCTGGACGGCCTATTACGACATCGAGAAAAATGGAGTCTATTTCCCGAGCCGACAGGAAATCCGGGAGGAATACGTCGGTCCTTCGGGAGAGATCATCTTGGGACAGGTCTGGACCGTCACGTACGAAAATTACCGGTTCTTCACCGTCGGCGTGGATGTCGAGATTAAAAAAGCGTCTTAACCCGAGCCCGGCAATATTCGATCTGCTCCCGAGCCTTGGCCTCGAAGGCAGGATCGATTTTGAACGCGGCCTGGAAATCCTCGATGGCCCGGGCGAATTCGCGGTGATGGGCCCGGGCGATCCCCCGGTTGAAAAAGACCGCGGCGACGCGGGGATCCAGCTCGATGGCCTTCGTAAAATCGCCGATGGCTCCCAAATAGTCTCCCGATTTCACCCGGGCCAATCCGCGATTGTTGTAGGCGATCGCGGAATCGGGGGCCAAGGCGATCGCCTTGGTGAAGTCCTCGAGCGCTCCTTGATAATCCCCGATCCGGTACCTGGCCGCCCCCCGGTTGATATAGGCCGGGGCATATCCGGGATTGGATGTTATTTCGTCCGTCAAGGCGTCGATCTCCGGGCTCGGCCCGGCATTCGTTTTCGCCCGCTTTTTTAAGACATCGATTTCGAAAGGCGGCACGGAAGACCGGGAAATCAAAAAGGTCTTTTCGCCGTCGGCATCCCGGACGAGGAAATCATGGGCGGTGTAGATCTCCCGAGGATCCATCCAGTAGGTCCCCTGGGTTGCGCCCGCGCCATCCAATTCTGTGATTTCGAGCCGCGGAATAGAGCCGAGAAGATAGATCCGATCGCCCGAAGCCCGGATATCATCCGTGATCGGTTTCAAGCCGGCCTGCCGGTCGAGTTCGTCGGCGTTTCCGGCGATGATTTTCAGGTTGTTTTTTTCTTTGATCTCCAGGACCGGGCTTTCGATCCGGAATTCGCCCAGGAGCTCTCCCTCGGGAGAATATTTCCTGACCAGCGGGAAATAGGTGAAAGCCACGAAGACCTCCCCTCGGCCGTTCGCGGCGATCGACCTCTCATTCAACAGGGCCGTGCCCTGGCGGATCATCAACGGTTTTCCGAAGGAACGCTCTTTTCCGGCCGCACTATAGACTTCGACCAGCGGGGTGTCCGTGGTTTCGGCGACTGGAGCAAGATAAAGCCGGCCGTCCGCCCCGACGGTGAAGCCGTTGATTCGGGGAATACCCAGGCTCCGGAGGTGTTCGCCCCGGGCATCGTAAAATTCGAGGGTCTTTCGGACCGGATCATTGAGGATGAATTGCTCCGGTCCAAGAACGGCGAAGCAGCCGGTTTCGAAATAAAATCTCTTTTTTCGCTTGATCTTCGAAGTAAGCCCGATCCGCCCCGAGGCATCGAATTTGAAGACCATGTCGCTCCGGCTCGAGAAGGCATAAAAGCCTCCTTCGGAATCCGCCGACAGCTTAAGGACCGACCGAAAATGCTCCGAGCCGACGGATGCGGCCTTTTCCAACTCGACGGCTTTATCGGGTAGAGGAAGAAGTCCGCTGTCCGTTACGTAAACATCATTGGTGATCGTGACTTTCGTCGAAACGGCCTGCGGCGGCGCTCCGTCCATTCCTATGACCATCATGCCCGAAACAAGGGAACAGAGGATGTTTCGCAAGGCTCCCCCTTTTGCGCACTTCTCCAAAATCGATTCCTTTTTTAACATGGAACGACCGGCAAGGGAAATCCCTTTGATAAGGGTACGCTCGATCCCGGAAAAATATTTATCGCGCCTATCGGACCTGGGCCGTGGTCCCGGGAACGGGTTTATAAGGCTCCTCCCGGCCGCCGAGGTGCTTGGCGAAAAAGGCCTCGGTCCGGCCGAGCTCTTCCATCGCGTCGGCCCCGCCCCAGCTGCCGTGGCCGCCCTCGGGGAAGGCGATGAGCTGGACGTCCCGCTTGAGGTCCCGAAGAACCTTGAGGATCTGCTCGGCCTCGGCGAATTTCACCCGGGGATCGTTGATCCCGTGAAAGATCAGCAGGGGGGCCTTGATCCGGTCGGCATGATAAAAAGGCGAGATCCGGCGCACGGACGCTTCATTGTTCAAATCGACGCCGATCCGGCGGATCCAGCGGGTCCGGATGGGGCCCCACCAGGAGGGAAGCGTTTCGAAGAACGTCTTGACGTTCGAGATGCCGGAGCCGACGACACCGCAGGCGTAAAGGTCCGGGGTGAAGGTCACCCCGGCTAAAGTCGCGTACCCTCCATAGGAGTAGCCGTAGATCGCGACCCGCTTTGGATCGGCGATTCCCTGGGACACGGCCCAAGCCACGGCGTCCGAAATGTCGTTCTGCATGCTCCCGATGCCCCATTGGCCGATTCCGGCATTGAGATATTTTTTCCCGAATCCTGTCGAGCCGCGGTAATTGACCTGGAACACGGCATAGCCCCGGTTGGCCAGCCATTGAATGACCGGGCTGTAGCCCCAATCATCCCGCGACCAGGGCCCGCCGTGGATGGACATAATCGTCGGCAGGTTCTTCGGCGTCACGCCGGAAGGAAGCGTGAGGTACCCATGAATTTCGAGGCCGTCCCGGGCTTTGAACACGACGGGTTTCGTGGCCGCCGCCTTGAACTTGGTCAGGATGGTATTGGTCGTCTCGAGGAGGGCCGGCTTTTTCGTCTGCCGGTCATAAAGATAGACGGCGCCCGGTTGATCGTCGTCCTCGTAGACGACGATCCAGAAACGGTCGGCTTTGTCCCGGTTGGAGATAGAAACAAAGCCTTCATGCAGGGATCGAAGGACCTTGAAATCGGATTCGAGATTCCGGTCCAAAACCTTCCATTCCGGAATATCGACATAAAAACCGGCCGCCTGGACCTCTCCCGTCTCAGGGTGGAAAAGGACTTGAGACTCATCGTATAAGGTGGGTCCCATAACCTTCCAGACATCCGCTTTCGGGTCCGAGGCGATGATCCTTTGAACCTTGCCCGTCCCGATATCCACGAGGGCCAGAGAGGTGTGGTCGCCCTCAAAGGCGGCGTTTAGAATCAGGCTCCGGCTATCCTTGGAAAATCCGACGACGATTTCGCTTCCGTAACCCTCGAGGTGGCCCGATTCGCCGAAAGGCCAGTTGATCAGCGTCCGCCAGGGAATGCCGGCGCCGTCCCGGACCAGCAGCGACATGCTCGCGTCCTCCGCGTTGCAGGTCACGGCGGCCCGGACGATCTGGTTGCGATCGGCCGCCCACCAGCGGACATTCCCGGGGTTGACGGTGTCGAGCTTGACCTCGAGATTCGCCAGGTTGATCCGGTGCATATCAAAGACGCGGTTGTCCCGGCGGTTCAGCCCGACGAGGATTTCGCCCGGCCGGTCCGGTGAAACGAGGAGGTTCTGGGCCTTGACTCCGGCAAACGGCGTCAGGTCTTTCCCCGTTTTGGTCTCGAGGTCGTACATCCAGAGATGGAAATTCTCATCCCCGCTATCGTTCCGTAAAAAATAGTAGCGCTTATCGTCGGGAGACCAGGTCATGCCGGCCCCCAAAACCGGCTGATCGCTGATGAGCGCCGCGTCCTCGGAGCCGACGGCCCGGCGGTAGAGGCCGAGCTTCCCATCGGGCGTCGGGGCGAAATACATTACGGAGCGGCCGTCGGCCGTGATATGGAATCCGAATTTTTCCGGGCCGCGGCTAAAAAGGACATTCCGCGGCACCAGGTCGTAGGTTTCCGCGGCAAAAACCGCCGGCCCGACAAGGGCCAGGATCACCGCGGCAAGCATCGTCCAATGAATCGATGATTTTATTTTCATGTCCCAATTCCTTTTTTTCAAAATTATGATACCCGGTTATTTTTCCATATTCGCTCGTAAAATGGAAATATCGACTTAAAATCCGCTCTTTAATATTGATTTCTTATTAATAATCGGATACATTTTTCATAAATTGATCTCAGGGAAACAATGATCAAGCTCATAAGACGGGGATTGTTATTGACGCTCATTCCGATATCGGCCGTTCTGGGAAGTACGTCCTCTCTCATCAAAGAAATCGAGATTAAAGACAGCCTGGGGATTACAGGAAACGCCTTCATATACCCGTCGGAGGTCGAGGCGGATTCCCAAGGAAATATCTATATTCTGGAATCCGGTGAAACGAGAATCCAGGTCTTTGACCGCAACGGCCGTTTTCTGAAAAGCCTTGGGAAAAAGGGACAAGGCCCCGGAGAATTCCAATCCCCTGTCTTCATTCGCGTATCGAATAACGACGAGCTTTATGTCGTCGATATAACGAGAAGATGCATCTCGGTATTTACGCGTCGCATGGAATTCAAGAAAAATATCACGTTCCCGTCCCATATCCTGGTTTTCAATCAGTTCGAAATCGACCGGAACGACGATATCCTTTGCGGGTATGCCCCCCTGGAAGACAATATTGATCAATACATTATCTCCAAATATGACAATAATTTCGTCTTTCGAAATACCGTCATCAGATTTAAAAATATCGCCAGTATCATCCGCCTGAAAGGGTTGACGATACGTCCGCTTTCAAATTCGCCGGCCATCACCTGGACACTAAGCGAAAACGGGTATGTTTATTCCTGCCGGAGCGACGAAGGGCTTATGTTTATATGCGATCTCGACGGAGCCATCGTTCAAAAAACCGATTTAAAATACGAAAAGAAAAATCTATCGAATGCAGAGAAAGATCTCCTCTTGAAGAGCTGGAATCCTCGTATGAGGAGCTTGATACCGGAAAAGGTTATCCCGAAAATTCGCCCTCTTTTAAGAAACATCAAGGCTGTCGGCAAAGACATATTCATCTTAAAAGAAAAGCTCGATGAGAACCGATTTGCATATGACGTATGGAAGGGAGTCCTGTCCTTGAAGGAAAGCTTCATTCTTCCCATAAGAATCGCGTCCTATAAAAACGGCAAAGCCTATACAATTGAATTCAAGCTCGTCGACGAAACAAAGGATCTTGAAGATATGAAAATATCGAGATACAGCTTGGACATTGACGGAAAATAAGGAACAAAATCGCTCCGCTGATTCATCATTGATTTGACAGCCCCTCGCTCTTGTGCTATAAAATCGCGGATTTTCGCGGAAAAGGACCCTGAGGCCAATGTCGAACGCATCGCGGTTTCGGACTTTGCGCCCCACCCGTCCGTCTTTTTCCCCGGATTTTCCCGTCGGTATGATAATGTGAAGCCCGGAAGCGCGGCCCGCCCGGGCCGGCTTTCGGGACGCTCCCACCCCTGACACCCATTCCGGTGTTTACCCGCATGTCAACGGAGGTGCATTATCATGCCGAAAACCATCGAACAAATAAATGAAAAAATCGCCCGCAAGACCGTCAAGGTCGTCCGGGCCGACCAGATGACCGAGATCGTCCGGGACCTCGGGCCGGACAAAGCGGCCGAGGAGGTCGACGTCGTAACGACAGGGACGTTCGGAGCCATGTGCTCTTCGGGCGCCTGGTTGAACTTCGGCCATTCCGACCTGCCGATCAAAATGTCCCGGGTCTGGCTGAACGACGTCGAGCTTTACGCCGGGGCGGCCGCCGTCGACGCCTATCTTGGGGCGACCCAGCTGTCGGAAACCGAGGGCCTTCGCTACGGCGGAGCCCACGTCATCGAGGACCTTCTCCGGGGCAAGCCCGTCGTCCTCCGGGCGGTTTCCTACGGAACCGATTGCTATCCCCGGAAGCGCATCCTGACATCCTTGACCCTGGACAACCTCAATACCGCCCTTCTCTCCAATCCTAGGAACGGCTATCAGCGGTATGCCGCGGCGGCCAACTCTTCCGGCAAGACGATTCGAACGTACATGGGGACGCTGCTGCCCAAGCTCGGAAATGTTACGTTTTCGGGCGCGGGCTCGCTCTCCCCTCTCTCCAACGATCCGGAATACCGGACGATCGGCCTGGGAACTAAAATCTTCCTGGGCGGGGCGGACGGCTTCATTACCGGGCCGGGCACCCAGCACAATCCGGAAAACCAAATGGGGACACTTTCGGTCCAAGGGGATTTAAAAGAGATGTCGCCCGATTTCCTCCGGGCGGCCTCGTTCCCGGGGTACGGTTGCACGCTTTACGTAGGGCTCGGCATTCCGATCCCCGTCCTGGATGCCGACTTAGCCCGGCGCACGGCCGTCGCGGACGCGGAGATTCCGGCGACGATCTACGACTATAGCGTTCCCCACCGGACCCGGCCCGTGCTTCGGAACACGAATTACGCCGAGCTCAAATCCGGCCGGGTTCTGATCGATGGAAAGTCCGTTCCCACCTCGCCGCTATCGAGCTTCGCCCTGGCCCGGCGCGTCGCCGAGGAGCTCAAAGGGCGGATCGAAGAGGGGACGTTTACCCTCACCGCTCCGGTTCAAAGGCTTCCCGGCAGAGCGCGCGTCGGAACGCTCGACCTGCGGCCCGTCGAGAGGCCGATTTCTCCCCGAACCCAAAGCCCGACGACCGGCCCGGGGAAAAAGCGCATCCGGCGGGAAGAAGACCGCTGCGTCCACTGCGGTCATTGCCTCTCGCTCTGCGCCCAAAACGTTTTCTCTAAAAACGGTGATTGGACGATCGGGCTGGAAGCGGAGCGATGCTCCGCCTGCGGCGTCTGCGCCGGAGCCTGCCCCGTCGGGGCCCTGACCCTCGCCGCGGAGTGACCTCCATGAAACGCCATATTGTTCGCCACAAGGACACGATTGCGACAATTGTCGCTGAAGAAAAATTCTTTCCCGTCGCCGAAAACGAAATAAAAAAACAACGCCGGATCCTGGAAGAGTACATCGCCGTCGATCCAGAGTTCCGGACGACGCTCGAGCCGCATCCCGTCCCGCCCGCGGCGCCCCGCATCGTCCGCCGGATGGCCGAAGCGGCAGCCAAGGCCGGGGTCGGGCCGATGGCCGCGGTGGCGGGGGCGGTGGCCGAATCGGCCCTCCGGGCGATGGCCAAGGCGGGGGCAACCCACGCCCTCGTCGACAACGGCGGGGACGTGGCCTTGTTGATCGACCGCCCGGTCACCGTCGGCATCTTCACGGGTCCGTCCGGCATCCGGGACATCGGCCTCCGGGTCGAGCCGCGGCCGGGGATCTTCGGGATCTGCACCTCGTCGGGCACGGTCGGCCATTCGCTGAGCTTCGGCATCGCCGACGCCGCGACCGTCGTTTCGGTCGATGTCTGCCTGGCCGACGCCGTCGCCACGGCCCTGGGCAACGCGGTGAAAGAAGAAAATGAAGCCCGGCTTCAGGAAGCGCTGGCCGCCTGTGGAGAAATCAAGGGCGTGGAAGCGCTTCTGGCCGTCGTCGGGAATACGCTCGCGGTGTGGGGGGATCTTCCGCCCCTGGTCCGGACGAAAGTATCGCCGGGCCTGGCAAGCCAATGAACGAGAGAAAGGAACCAGCGCCATGACCAGAATAAAAGTCGCCGTGTTAGGATCGACCGGCCTCGTCGGACAGCATTTCGTCCGGATGCTCGAACATCATCCCGATTTTAAAATCGTCCACCTGGCCGGTTCCGACCGTACCGTCGGCCGGGCGTATGGCGAAGCCGTAGATTGGGCGGCCGGAGGGGACATTCCCGACGATTCGAGCGGGATGATCATCCAACCGGCCACTCTCGAGGCGATCGCCGGCTCGGGCGCCGGGATCGTTTTCAGCGCCCTGCCGCCTTCGGCCGCCGGTCCGCTGGAGACGGCTCTTCGGGAAGAAGGCCTGGCGGTTTTCACCAACGCCTCGGCCCATCGGGCCGATCCCGATGTCCCGATTCTCATTCCCGAGGTCAACCCGGAACACCTGGAGCTCGCCGCCCGGCAGCGGAAAATCCACGGCGGCTTCATTTCCGCCGACAGCAACTGCGTGACCGCGGGCCTGGCCATGATCCT
>Ga0316628_100002458_pt1 | contig 13758 bp, 15 predicted proteins | sample OWC_Aug_M2_C1_D5_FD_207648 | JGI IMG/M metagenome (GOLD analysis project Ga0316628, IMG submission 207648) | Wetland soil microbial communities from Old Woman Creek delta, Ohio, United States - OWC_Aug_M2_C1_D5_C | ecosystem: Environmental > Terrestrial > Soil > Wetlands | place: USA: Ohio... | reverse complement strand
CGAGGTGCTGATGGTCGGCAAGGCGCTGTTGACCGTCGAGGGCATCGGCAAGCAGCTCGATCCCGACCTCGACGTGCTCGGCGAGCTGAGGCCGATGCTGACGAAGGTGATCGCGCAGCGCTACAACCCGGCGCGCCTCGCCCGCGACGCGATGCGCATGGCGCGCGCGTTCGGCGACGCCGCCGGCGCCCTGCCCGGGCAGCTCACCGACATCCTCGAGGACATGCGCTCCGGCCGGCTCGCGGTGGTCGCGCGCGATCCGGAGACCGCGGCGTCGACGGACCGGCTCGGCCGGCGCGTGTTCTCGGCGATCCTCGCCGGCTCGCTGCTCGCCTGCGCGACGGCGCTCGTCGCGGTCGACCGCGCGCGCGAGCTCGCGATCGCGCTCTACATCCTCGCGGTGATGATCGTGATGCTGCACCTGTGGCGCGATCGGCCTTAGGGCATGAACAGGTCGAGCATCGCCCTGCCCGACGTGTTGCAGCTCTCGCCGAGGCACTCGAGGTTCCACAGCCGCTCGATCGCCGCGAGCATCGAGTAGTGGTTCGCCGGCGTGAACGTCACCTTGTGTGCCGGCGCCTTCGACGTGATCACGAGCGCGGGCGCGCGCGCGCCGCCGAGCACCGCGCCGCCGGTCGTCGTCGGACTGTTGCAGCAGCCGTCGTAGCCAGCGTAGTCGTCCTCGTCCCACACGATCACGATCGCGGAGTCCTGCTGCCATGCGCGCGAGCTCGTGATTGCGGAGACTGCGTTCGCGAGGAACGCGTCGCCGAGGCCGATCAGGTCATCGTCCGAGCCGCCGCAGAGCGGGATCCCGAGCGCCGCGGCGTTCGCCGCCGACACGCCGTGCATGTCGTGGCACTGGTCGGGGCTGATCCACACGAAGCTCGGCACGGTGTCCGCGGCGAGATCCGCCTGCAGCTGCTCGTACGGGACGATCTGCTGCATGCGGCGCGCATCCGAGCGCACGTCGGAGAAGTACTCGAACGGGTTGTGCTTCTGCGCATACAGCTTGCGCGCGGATCCGGTGACCGGGTCGTACGGCCAGTACTCGACGGTCGAGCCGACCTCGGGGATCGACTGCATGTACGCCTTCCACGACAGGCCGCGGTCCTCGAGGCGATCGACGAGGTTCGGCCCGTCGAACATGTGCGGCGTCGCGCTCGCGCTGGCGATCTGCCCCGGGGTCAGCAGCAGCGTGTCGGTCGCGTCGCCGGAGCCCGGCACGAACTCCTCCGGCGCACACGTGACGTCGGCGCCGGCGCGGCAGTCATCCCAGATCCCCTGGAACGAGCCCGAGAACGCCGACAGGTAGTTCGGCAAGCTCGGGTGGGTCACGCCGAAGTAGTTCATCGCGACGCCATAGCGGCTGGCGAGCGAGTTGATGAACGGCGCGGCTGACGGGTTCCCGATGATCTCGTCGGTGCCGTGGTTCTCCATCATGATGTAGAAGATGTGCTGGAAGTGACGCGCCGCAGGCGCGGACACCTCCTGCGTCGCCGTCTCGTCTGTCGCCGGCGCCTCGGCCGCACACGCCGCCAGCAGCGAGCCACACACCACCATCCCGATCGTTGTCTTGTCCATGTCCTGACTCCTCGTTGGTTGTTCGAGTCAGGCTCTTGGTAACAACCCGGTCGCGACGGCGAGCCCCACGTCACGTGGACTTCACGTGACGTTATTCCGCAGCTCACGCGCAGCTAGAAGCGGTGGCGTTGGTCGCGATCATCGCGCGGCGGCGGGAACTTCTTCTTCGGCGGCGGCGGCGGGTTGCGGTGCGTCGGCGGGATCGCCGGGACCGTGCTCGGCGGCGTGCGGTGGTCGCGAACGATCGGTCCGCGCGAACGCTGATCGCGCGGCACCCAGCCCGCGGGCCGGTAGTGCGCGTACGCGTACGGGCGCCCGAGGCGAACGACCCCATACGGCGGCGTTCCGTACACCCAGCCGCCCGTGTAGTACGTCGAGCGGTACCAGCGGTAGCCGTCCCAGCGCCAGTAGAGGCCGTCCGTGTAGAAGATCGGCTCGTTCCAGTCGGCGATGACCTGGACGCCCGGCGCGACGTAGACGAGGTCGGGCCCGTAGGCGTACGCCGGCGAGGTCACGGTGGCGGTGTAGCCGACTTCGCCGGCACAGCCGGCTGCACCGAGGACGAGAGCGAGGAGGATCGCACGCATGGCGCGATCAGTTCGAGCATCGCGCGTGCCAGCGATATGCCGTGGAGATCTCTCGGGGCGCGTGCAACGTGCGGCGAGCGATGCCGAAGTCGTTGCAGTCGTTGCGCGGTTTGGGCAACGTGACCGCGATGCCCGAGTCGCTCACGCTCGCCCCGACGCGCGACCCTCACGTGTTCGTCGCCAGCGACGGCCGCCGCCTGACGCCGCCCGCGGGCTGGGCATGCCTGCCACCGGGCGACGCCGGGCTCACGCGCCGCGTGAAGGCGGCCGGTCCATCGTGGGTCGTGATCGAGCAGCGCGGGCGCAAGAAGTTCTCGAAGGGCCTGTGGGCGCCGGCCGAGAACATCGATCGCGCGCGCGCCGCGCTCGACGCCGAGCGCTCGACCGGTACCTACGCGCGCCGCCGCGAGGCGGACGTCGCTCGCCGCGAACGCACCCAGGCCGAGTACGTCGTGACCTTCGCGCGCGAAGTGCACGCATTCCTCGCGTTCGCGCCGCGGTGGGAGGAGCTCGCGCGCGATGTCGCCGTGCGGGTCGCCGCGCACGCGACACCGGTCGGCAGCGGCACGGTCGCGCGCACGCAGCGGATCTCGATCGAGGAGCGCGCCGAGGCCGCGGTGATCGCGTGGATGCGCCACCAGACGACCGGCTACGACGACATGAAGATCGAGCGCGTCGCCGGTCGCCGCCGCGAGGTGCGCCGCGAGCTGGCGCAGCTGTCGCGCGCGGTGCTCGACCTGCACCGCCGCGATGTGCCGCACGCGCCGCACGCGTGCAGCCTGTGCCGCTCCACCGCGGAGAAGAGTTAACGCGAAGCGCACGAAGACGCGAAGCTCGGAACCGGAAAGGCTCATTCGCACACTCCAGACGGCGCCTCGGTCCGCTGGCGCAGCGCCACCGGACCTCGGCCACTGGGCTAGAAATTCAGGTGGCCGAGTCGCGGTTGCGAAGCAAGCGCGGCGAGGCGGGGGCCTGGAGCTCGCGTCTACCTTCGCGTCTTCGTGTCTTCGCGTGAATCTTCGGCTTCTTCGGCTTCTTCGGCTTCTGCCGTCGGCGCCGGGCGGAGGCGCTCGACGATGTGGCGGAACAGCTGGCGCGCCGCACCGCGCGGCAGGCCGGTGGCGCGCTCGCGGCGGGCGGCCTCGACCAGCGCGGGGAGCTCGGCGTCGCTGCCGCCGGGGAGCTCGGCGAGGGCGGCGGTGCCTTCCTCGATCAGGCGGGCTCGCCAGCGCTCGGCTTCATGGAACTGGCGGGTCTCGGCGCTGGAGCCCGCCTCGAGCTTGATGAGCTCGGCGTCGAGCTCGTCGAGGTCGTGACGGCGCAGCTCGCCGGCGAGCGTGCGCTCGGCGCGGCGGCGGGCGATGTGGGAGGGGACCGCGCGGGCGCGCTCGACGGCTTCGCGCAGCTCTTCGTCGAGCTGGAGCTTCGCGAGCTTGGGGCCCGGCAGCTTCATCAGCGTGTTCGCGAGCCGCGCGCTGCGGTCGCCGGCTCGTTTCTGCTTGCCGCGGGCGATCTGTCGGGCGGTCCGGGAGTCGTCGGCCACGGCCCAGAGTATCCTCGGGTTCATGTCCGCGCGCGAGATCGAGCTCTTCTTCGACATCGGATCGGCGTACAGCTATCTGGCCTCGACGCAGATGGACGCGGTGGCGAAGCGAACCGGGGCGCCGGTGCGCTGGCGGCCGTTCCTGCTCGGCGCGGTGTTCAAGGCGACCGGCAACGACACGCCGGCGCGGATCCCGGCGAAGGCGCGCTGGATGATCAACGACCTGATGCTATGGGCGAAGCACTACGGCATCCCCGCGCGCCTGCCGAGCCGGTTCCCGCTCAACACGCTGCGCACCCAGCGCGCGCTGGCGGCGGCCGAGCGGACGGCCGTGGCGGCGGTCCCGGCGTTCGCCGCGGCGCTGTTCCGCGCGTACTGGGCCGAGGATCAGGATGTCACCAGCGACGGCGTGATCGCAGCGGCCTCGCGCGCGGCCGGGCTCGACGGCGATGCGATCCTCCGTGCGATCGATGCGCCCGAGACGAAGGATCACCTGCGCGCGACGACCGACGAGGCGGTGAAGCGCGGCGCGTTCGGGGCGCCGGCAATGTTCGTCGGAGACGCGCTGTTCTGGGGGAACGACCGGATCGCGCTGCTCGAGGAGCACCTGGCTCAGAACCGCGGCTCGTGATCGGGCGGACCACGTAGCGCGAGCGAGCCGACCGCTCCGAGCGCGCCGAACGTCCAGAACAGCCCGATCATCGGCGGCAGGTGTGCGAGCGGGAGCACGAGCAGTGCGATCGCGCTCACCGCGAACACGCCGACCCAGCCCCAGCCGCGCCGCGCGATCAGTGCGCCGAGCGCGCTGAACGTCGCGACCCCGAGCGCGAGAAACCACGGCAGCGCGTCGGCGATGTCATCGGCGACACGGACCGGACGGGCCTCGGCGCGCGGGCGCAGGTGGAGGAGCAGCCGGCGCTCGCGGACGAAGCGCGTGGGGGCGGTCACCACGCGGTCGAACGCGCGCGTCGTCGCGATCGTGATCGCGCGCGTCGTGTGGCGCCACCTCGTGTGGTGCGGCGTCGTGTGGTGCGACGACCGAGCGGCCGCGACCTCCGACGAGCGGGCCGGCCAGGGCTCGCCGGCGGCGAGGTGCGCGACGACGAGCATCGCCGAGATCCCGACGAGCGCACCGAACCGGGCGAGGCGCGCGTGGTGCGCCCCCGCGGCGACGATCCATGCGAGCGATGCCGATAGCACCGCGACGCCGAACCAGACGACGATCGGATCGAACATGTCGCGCGGTGCTGCAGTCGACATGCCACTGCAACGGCTGCGCGGTTCGGTTCTTGCTCGCGATCCATCGCATGACCAGAACCCTCGGGATCGCAGCTCTCGTCGTGGCAATGCTTGCAGGCCCGTCGCTCGCCGGGCGCAAGGCCGGCGTGACCATGCCGGATACGATCGTCGTCGCGAACCAGCAGCTCGTGCTCAACGGCATGGGGCTGCGCGAGGCGACGTGGCTCGACATCGACGTCTACGTCGCCGGCCTCTACGTGCAACACCCGACGTCGAATCCCGATGCGCTGATCCGCAAGGACGAGGTCAAGCGCCTGGTCCTCCAGTTCGTGCGCGACGTCGGCCACGGCGACATCGTCAAGGCCTGGCACGAGGGCTTCAAGGGCAATGCGACCGTGCCGCTCGCGAAGCTCGACCCGTACATCAAGCAGCTCGATGCGTGGATGCCGAGCTTCAACGACGGCGACACCCTGACGTTCACGTACATCCCCGGCCAGGGCGTTGCCGTCGACATCAACGGGGCGCGCAAGGGCGTGATCCAGAATGCGGACTTCGCGCGGTCGCTGTTCGCGATCTGGCTCGGCCCCAAGCCGCCGACCCACGACCTCAAGCGCGGATTGCTCGGCTCTCATCCGAACGCGTGACCGGCAGCATCGCGGAGACCGCGCCGATCGCCCAGCTCGCAACGAAGATCAGCGAGACCGGCAGCCAGAACCCCAGGAAGCTGTGGAACAGCTCGAAATCGCTGCGGACGACACCGGCGATGATCGTCGCATCGAGCACGAACACCATCGCGGTCCACACCGCGGCCGCGACGAGCGCCGACCGCGCTCCATCGACGGACTGGTAGCGCCGCGCGAGCAGCCCGAACACCACCGGCGCGGCGATCAGGTGGACGCCGATCGCGAACGACGGCCGCGTCAGCGCGAGCAGCGCGCCCATCGTGATCGCGCAGATCGCCCAGCCGTAGGCGCCGTACTCGACGAGCCGCATCAGCGTGTGCCCGTGCAACTCCTCGGCGGGTTGCGGCCTCGCCGCCGGCAGCGCGCGTGCGATCTCGGCCGTCCAGGCGCGGATACGCTCGGGCTTGCGCCAGTCGCCGGCATGAAGGCCGAGGGCATCCTTGGCGAGCCGGCCGCCGAACGTGCGGTGATCGATCGCGCCGATCCGCTTCATCAGCGCCGCGACGTCGCGCGGAGGCGGCAGCCCGCCGTCCTCGGCGCTGGTGTCGAGCGGCCCGCTGGAGAACAGCCACGTCGGGATCGAGCGCAGCTCGCGAACGTGGCGCTCGACCCAGTGACGCGCCGAGGCCCGCCACCGGTTCGCGTAGAGCGCGCCACCGACGACGACCGCGTCGAAGCCTGCCGGCGAGGGGGCGTGTCGCGCGGCGACCGCGACCACCTCGTGACCGGCCTCCTCGAGCGTGTGGGCGACGATGTCGGCGATGCCGGCGGTGCCGCCGTGCTTGGAACCCCAGGTGACGAGGACCCGCATGCGCTCCGAGGGTGCAAGCCGGAGGCCCGCAGAACGCTGATCATCCGCGCACGTCTTGCGGCGCAGCACCCTCCGCCGTCGGCGCGACGAGGATGTGCGGCTCCGTACGCAAGCGCTGGTAGATCGCCTCGAGCGCGCCCCCGAACTTGCGCGCGACCTCGCGGCGCTTGAGCTTGAGCGTCGGCGTCAGCATCCCGTTCTCGACGGAGAACGGCGACTGCGTCAGCACGACCTCGACCGGCCGCTCGTACGCGCGGAAGCCGGCGCTGTAGCGCTCGAGCTCGCGCAGGATCAGCCGGCGCACTCGCAGGTCGCTCGTCAGATCCGCCGCCAGCTCGAGCCCCTCCTCGCCCGCCCACGCGCGGACCTGTGCGGTGTCGATCGCGACGAGCGCGACGTTGTACGGCTTGCCCGCGCCGTGGAGCATCACGTTGGCGACGTACGGCGACAGCGCGAGCTGCTCCTCGAGCGGGCCCGGCATGACGTACTTGCCGTTCTCGAGCTTGTACTGCTCCTTGATCCGGCCGGTGATGAACAGGAAGCCGTCCTCGTCGATCCGGCCGAGATCGCCCGTGCGCAGCCCGCCGTCACTGGTGAACGCGTGCGCATTCTCCTCGGCGCGTGCGTGATAGCCCTTCATGACGTTCGGGCCGTGGACGATGATCTCGCCCTCGCCGGGCGCCTCGCCGCGCGACTGGTCGAGCTCGATGCGCACGTCGGCGATCGGCAGGCCGACGCTGCCGAACTTGCGATGCCCCGGCCGGTTGAACGAGACGATCGGAGAGGTCTCGGTCAGCCCGTAGCCCTCGTAGACCTCGATGCCCATCGCGTCGATCGCCTCGGCGACGTCACGCGACAGCGTCGCACTGCCGCTGACGGCGTAGCGCAGGTTACCGCCGAGCTTGCGCCGCACCGCCCCGAACAGCAGGCCGGCGAACCACAGCACGACTCGCTCGCTCAGCCGGAGCGGCTCGCCGCGCTTGCGCTTCTTCGACGACTCGAGCCCGTGCTGGAACACGTTCCGGATCACCCGCGGCTTCGTCGCGAGCTGCGCGCGGACCGATGCGTAGAGCCGGTTGAAGACGCGCGGCACCGCGACGAGGATCGTCGGCTGCACCGACTTGAGGTCCTCGAGCAACCGGTCGACACTGATGTTGAACGCCGTCGAGCCGCCGGCCGCGACCAGGATGTGGAGCTCGACGACCTGGCCGTAGACATGCGCCCACGGCAGGAACGACAGCGTGCGGTCGTGAGCGCCGATCGGGAACGCCGACAGCGTCGCGAGCACGTTCGACGTCAGGTTGCCGTGCGTCAGCATGACGCCCTTGGGCTGTCCCGTCGTGCCGGAGGTGTAGATCAGGCCGGCGACGTCGTCGCTGTGCGGATGCACCGCGGCGACCGGGACCGCGCGCGCCTCGAGCACGGGCAGACCGATCGGATCCTCGATCGTGATCACGGCGCGCAGCAGCGGCAGCCGCGGCTGCATCGCCTCGAGGGTGTGTGCGATCTCCTGCGTGCGGGCGAACACGACGGTGGCCGCGCAGTCGCGCAGGATGAACTCCCAGTCGTCGGGCCGCTGCTGCTCGTACATCGGCACGAACGCAGCACCGAGACCGTACGCCGCGTACGCGGCGGCCGCCCATGCCGGGCTGTTGCGCGAGATGATCGCCACCCGGTCTCCCGCCTTCACGCCGAGCTGAGCGAGCACCGCGCGGACCGAATCGACGCGGTCCTGCCAGCGCCGGAACGTCTGCCAGGTCCATTCGCCGTTGTGATGCTCGCCGAACAGCGGGCGGTCGGCGAATCGCGCGACGCTGGCTTCCGCCAGCTCGACGAGGTTGGTGAAGGGCATCATCACCCTTCGATCTGCATCGCGCGTGCCCGGACGCCGCGCAGCGTTTTCGCTCAGGCGACGGCGCGGAGCGCCCAGACGTCGTCGAGAAATCCGGCGAGCTCGGCGGTGAGACGTGCTGGCCGTACGCGCCACTCCGCGATCGAGCTCGCGGTGACGAGCCGCGCGTTCGGCAACTCGCGCGCGATGCGGTCGGCATCACTGAACGGGTGGATCGGGTCCGACGGATGGCCGATCACGAGCGTCGGGGGCGCCAGTGCGCGCCGATCCTCGATCGGCGGCGCGACACGTCCGAAGATCAGCCCGTCGAGCACCGCGAGCGATGCCGACGGATCGCGGCGCACGAAGTCGATCATGATATCGACGACGAAGTGCGTACGCGGGATGCGTCGCGTCACGGCGGCGACCCAGCCCATCATGCGCCGGCTGATGCGCAACGCCAGCGCGAGCGGCACGAACGCAGCCGCGGCCGCCGGCAGCGCGTTCTCCAGCACCGGCATCTCGATGACGAGCCCGCGCACTCGCGCCGGCGCGGCCACCGCGACCTCGAGCGCGACGTTCGCGCCGAGCGACGTACCGCCGATCACGGCCTGCGGTACTCCGAGATGGTCGAGCAGCGCGACGACGTCGCGGCCGAACTGCGGCATCGAGTACTCGGTCATCTCGTGCGGCTGCGCGGATGAACCGTGGCCGAGCATGTCGACCGTGATGACGCGGTTGCCGCGCTCGGCGAGCGCCGGCGCGAGGTTGGTGTACATGCGGTTGTCCATGAGGAGGCCGTGCGTCAGCACGACGACGCGCGGGCCAGCGCCGTACTCGCGATACGCGATGCGACGCCCTCGGAACGTGAACGACTTCGGATCGGGCAACATCAGCGCCCATCGTAGCAGCGCGGCGGGCTTGCACGACGTGATGTCGTTTCATGCAAACGATGCGCGAACCAGCCGCGATTTCCAAGGCGTGGTTCTTGCTGCGTTCCGTGGTCATGATCGAGGTACGCGCCAGCACCGAGATTCACGCCACGCCAGCCGCGGTCTGGCGCGTGCTCACCGACCTTCCCCGGTTCGCCGCGTGGAATCCCTTCATCCGATCGGCGCGCGGGTCGACCGGCATTGGCGACACGGTGCGCGTTCGCGTGCGCCCGCCGCTCGGGATCCCGCTGGTATTCCGAGCGACGATCCTCGACCGAGAAGACGAGCGCGCATTGCGCTGGGAAGGCCACGTGCTCGCACGCTGGCTGGCGTGCGGCGACCACAGCTTCGAGATCGAGCCATTGCCCGGCGGCGGGGTGCGGTTCGAGCAGCACGAGACGTTCAGCGGGCTTCTGCCCTGGTTGGGCCGCAAGCTGCTCGGACCGCAGGCTCGCCGCGGCTTCGAGGCGATGAACACCGCGCTCGCGAAGGAGGCGGAGGCATGACCTGCTGGATGCTAGCGGAGGCCAGCGGCGAGACGCCGTTCGAGGCGCGCTTCGAGAGCATCGGCGCGTTCCTGCCGGAGCATCGCGTCACGACGCGCGAGCTGATGGCGACGACGAAGCACCACACGCGGATCGACCTCGAGCGGCTCACCGGTATCCGCGAGCACCGGGAGGCGAACCCGACCGAGAGCTCGCTGTCGCTCGCGATCGCCGCCGCCCGCGACTGCCTGTCGCGCTCGCGCTACACCGGCGCCGACCTCGACGTCGTGATCGACGCGAGCATCACGCGCTACGTCGAAGGCACGACGTACCAGTTCGAGCCGCCGCTCAGCATGGCGATCAAGCGCGCGATCGGGGCCGCGCAGGCGACGAGCTTCGACATCTCCAACGCGTGCGCCGGCATGCTCACCGGGGTGTTCCTGCTCAACGACATGATCCGGCGCGGGACGATCCGCCGCGGCATGGTCGTCAGCGGCGAGCGGATCACCGGCCTCGGCACCAACGCGGCGCGCTCGATCCGCAGCATCCTCAGCCCGCAGCTCGCGTCGCTGACGCTCGGCGACGGCGCCGCCGCCGTGATCGTCGACCGCGCGTCGGCGCCCGGCATCCGGCTCGCCGGCTTCACGACGCTCGCCGAGCACAGCCGGCTGTGCCTCGGGTTGCCCGGCTTCCATCACTCCGGCGCGAACATGTACACGCGCGCCCGCAAGATCCACGAGGTCGCGATGGCCGAGGGCCCGCCGCTGCTCGAGGAGATCCTCGAGCGCGGAGGGATCCACCTCGGCGACATCGACTGGCTGATCCCGCACCAGACCAGCGTCCGCGCGATCCGCTCGGGCGAGAAGATCCTCGCCGAGAAGATGTGCGAGCACCCGCGCCACGTCGTCGTCACCGTCGACGAGTACGGCAACACCGCGTCGACCACGCTGTTCCTCGCGCTCCACCACCACCTCGCCGAGCACCAGTTCAAGCGCGGCGACAAGATCCTGCTGCTCTCGGTCGCCTCGGGCCTCGAGATCGGCGTCGTGCTGCTCGAAATGGACGAGCTGGAGGCCACTCATGGGAGCGTGCATTGAAGCGGCGGCGACCTCGACGCGGCGCGGGATGCTGATTCACCGCGGCGCGGTCCACCTGGCCGACGACGCCGCCGAGACCTGCCTGTCGCGCGCGCACCACGACGCCGACGACCTCGATCTCCTGATCAACACCGGCATCTACAAGGACCGCAACACCGCCGAGCCCGCGCTCGCCTCGATCATCCAGGAGGACGTCGGCGCGAACGTCGGCGGCCCGGCGCAGATCGGCCACCACGGCACGTTCTCGTTCGATCTGCTCAACGGCGGCGCCGGCTTCGTCACCGCCGCCCACGTCGCCGACGGCTTCGTCGCCTCCGGCACCGCGCGGCTCGCGATGATCGTCGCCAGCGACGCCGACCCGTCGCCGCGCACGTCGCGCAACTACCCGTTCAAGCCGGCCGGCGGCGCGGTGATGATCGCGCCCGGCAAGCTCGGCTTCCAGCGCTTCGTGATCCGGACGTTCCCCGAGGACGCCGCCCTGTTCGAGAGCCGCCTGGTGTGGGACGCCCACGCCGGGTTCCGCGGCCACAACGTGGTCGAGATCCGCGAGGCGCCGGCATTCGCCGACCACGCCGTCGAGCACGCGGCGTCGACCGCGCGCGAGGTGCTCGCCGATGCTGCCATCCGCGCCGACCAGGTCGACGTGCTCGTCACGAGCCAGTACCCGCACGGCTTCGGCCTGCGGGTCGCCCGCGCGCTCGGCATCCCCGACGACCGCCTGCCGTACGTCCCCGCCCCGTTGCGGGGCGTGCACACCGCGGGTCCCATCGGCGCGCTCGAGTCGGCGCTGACGACGCGTCGGTTCGCCCACGCTCGCCACGTCCTGTTCGTGACCGCGGGCGCGGGGATCACGATCGGCGTCGCATGGTACCGCGGGTGGGAATAGACTCCCCGGATGCAGCGCATCCAGCTCGAACGTACCGGCCCCGTCGCGACCCTGTGGATCGATCGGCCCGACAAGCGCAACGCGATGGACGCCGCGGTGATGAAGGAGCTCGGCGCAGCCCTCGACACCATCGGCGGTGATCGCGACATCCGCGTCGTCGTGCTGCGCGGCAAGGGGCCGATCTTCTCGAGCGGCATCGACCACACGCTGCTCGCCGAGGTGTTCGGCGCGACCCAGCACGCGCCGTTTCTCCACCTCCACCATCAGCTCCAGGAGGTGTTCCACAAGCTCGGCCGCCTCCACCAGCCGGTGATCGCCGCGCTGCACGGCGCGTGCATCGGCATGGCATTCGAGCTCGCGCTCGCCGCGGACATCCGCATCGCGAGCGAGGACTGCGTGCTCGGTCTCCCCGAGATCGTGTTCGGCCTCGTGCCCGACGTCGGCGGCACGACGCGCCTGGTGCGCGCGGTCGGCGAGCCGCGGGCGCGCGAGCTCGTGCTGACCGGGCGGCTCGTCAAGGCGCGGACCGCCGAGCGCTACAGCATGATCCACGAGGTCGCGGCGGACCTCGATGCGCGCGTCAAGGCGCGGGTCGACCAGCTGGTCGCGCACCCGCCGGCGGCGCTCGGACTGGCGAAGACGCTGTGCCAGGCGTCCGCCGAGGCCGATGCGGCGACGAGCTTCCGGCTCGAGGGCGTGGTGCAGCAGGCGCTGCTCGCGCAGCCGGATCTGATGACGCGGTTCCCGGCGGCGCTCGCGTTCATCAAGGCGCAGATCGCGTCCGCGGAGTGACGCCGCGATAGGCGGCGGGCGTCATCCCGGTCCACTTGCGAAACGCGCGCGTGAAGTTCGGCAGCTCGGTGTAGCCGAGGCGCGTCGCGATGTCGGAGATCGAGAGCGAGCGGTTGTCGAGCAGCAGCAGCGCGCGCTGGCGGCGCTGATCGTCGCGCAGCTCCGAGAACGTCGTGCCGAGCTCGGCGAGCCGGCGCTTGAGCGTGCGCGGCGACACGTGCAGCGCCTTCGCGACCTCCTCGATCGTCGGCGGGCCGCCCTCGCGTGCGAGCTGCGCGCGGATCTCGCCGACCAGCGCACCCTCGGAGAGCGCCGCGAGCTCGCGCTCGAGCTGCTCGGACGCGAGGCGCTTGGCGGCGGCGTCGGCGGTCGTCAGCGCCAGATCGAGCTCCTTCGACGGGAACACCAGCCGGTGCGCGGGGCGCTCGAAGCGCAGCCGGTCGGTGGGCAGCGGATAGCCGGGCCGCGGGAACGAGCACTCGCCGATGCCGTCGAGCGGGCGCCCGGTCAGCTTCTCGCCGAGCTGCCAGATGCCGATGATCAGCGCGAGCACGAACAGCTCGCGGAGCGCGGGCGGCAGCGGCGTGCGCTCCTCGATCGCGACCGACGCGAGCTCGCCTTCGACGTGCAGCGCGAGCCCGAGCGCGCTCGTGCGGACCTGGGCGTAGCGCACGGCGAGATCGAGCGCCTCGCGCACGGTGTTCGCGGTCATCGCGGCGAACCCGAGGAAGCCGTGCGACGACACCCGCATCTGCATCCCGAGGTGCACGCCGAGCGCAGGCTCGCGCGTCAGCTCGATCCCGCGCGTCACGACCGCCTCGCACACGCGCAGCGGCACGCGCGTCGCCGGATCGGCCAGCTCCTCGAGCGTCACCGGCAACCCGGCGAGCAGCGCCTCGGGCGTGACCTTCCAGCGAGCGGTCAGCTCGACGAAGTCGAGGATGTAGGCACCGGGGAGGTCGTACACGTGGCCCCAAATGATAACCGCGCGGCACGCCCGGACCTACGGCGTTTCGGCGCTCCGCATCAGACTGTGACCATGACCATTCAACGCCGAGATGTCGACTTCGGCTTCGAAGCGAGCGCGATTCCGCGCGACTGGTGTCACGACAACGCGTTCCAGACGAGCTTTCTGAACGCGCTTTCGCTGCTGTTCCCCGAAGGCGAGAAGTTCTTCGTCGAGTCGGTGAAGAAGCATCGCGATCGCGCGCCCGCGATCGAGCACGAGATCGCCGGCTTCATCGGCCAGGAGGCGATGCACGGCAAGGAGCACCGCGCGTTCAACGAC
>Ga0316628_100002457_pt1 | contig 13758 bp, 9 predicted proteins | sample OWC_Aug_M2_C1_D5_FD_207648 | JGI IMG/M metagenome (GOLD analysis project Ga0316628, IMG submission 207648) | Wetland soil microbial communities from Old Woman Creek delta, Ohio, United States - OWC_Aug_M2_C1_D5_C | ecosystem: Environmental > Terrestrial > Soil > Wetlands | place: USA: Ohio... | reverse complement strand
TCCTGCTCGCGCCGGCCGCGGTTCTGCGACAGCTTCCAGCGCGTCTCCAGCCGCGTCACGGCGATCTCGAAGGCGACGATGGCGCCGAGCATGTCGCGCAGGTAGTCGGCGGGCAGCTGCTCGAACTCGGGCTGCCAGGCGGGGTCGTGCGCCGCGACGAGCTTCGCCAGCGCGGCGCGCTTGGCGCCGTCCTCGACCACGCGCACGCTGCCGTAGGCGTGCACCGCCGCGTAGTTCCAGGTGGGCACCGCGGGCTTGCGCTCGTACCAGCGCGGCGAGACGTAGGCGTGCGGCCCGGCAAACACCACCAGCACCTCGTCGTCGAAGAAGCCCTGCCATTGCGGGTTGGCGCGCGCCATGTGCATCACCAGCACGAGCTGCGCGCCGCGCTCCTCGACGATGCACGGCAGGTGCGAGCCGGCGAGCTCGCCGCCGGCGCCGGTCACGAGCAGGCAGAAATTGTGCGCGCGCATGAACTGGAGCAGCTCGGCGCGGTCCTCGAGCTGGTTGTAGGGCGGTGCGTACATGTCAGCCGGTCTCCGGGATGGGGATGTCCTCGACGAGCGCCACCGCCGTCGCGGCGATGCCTTCCTCGCGGCCCGCGAAGCCGAGGTGCTCGGTGGTGGTCGCCTTGACGTTGACCTGCCCGGGGCGCAGCCCGAGGTCGGCGGCGATGTTGGCGACCATCTGCGGCACGTGCGGCGCGAGGCGCGGCGCCTGCGCCACCACCGTCGCATCGACGTTCACCACCTGCAGCCTTAGGCCGGCGAGCTTGGCGGCGACTTCGCGCAGCAGCACGCGGCTGTCGATGCCGCGGTACTTCGGATCGCTGTCCGGGAAGTGGCGCCCGAGGTCGCCGAGCGCGGCGGCGCCGAGCAGCGCGTCGCAGATCGCGTGCAGCAGCACGTCGGCATCGGAATGTCCCGCCAGCCCGCGGTCGTGGGCGATCGTCACGCCGCCGAGCACCAGGCGCCGGCCGGCGGCGAGCGCGTGCGCGTCGAACCCCTGGCCGATCCTCATGCACGCGCCTTCAGGATCGCCTCGGCGATCGCGAGGTCCTCCGCGTACGTCACCTTCAGGTTCTCGCGGCTGCCCGTGACCAGGCGCGGGCGCAGCCCGAGGCTCTCGATCGCGCTCGCCTCGTCGGTCACCGGTCCCTTGGCGTCCTTGAGCGCCTGCGCCAGCAGGCCGACGCGAAACATCTGCGGCGTCTGCGCGAGCCACAGCTGCGTGCGGTCCTCGGTGCCGGCGACGCGCTGCGTCCCGGCCTCGTCCTTCGCGACGCGCTTGACCGTATCGGCGATCGGCAGCGCGAGGATGCCGCCGATCGCGTCGCCCCCGCATTCGGCGATCAGCCGCTCGAGGTCGGCGCGCGGCAAGCAGGGGCGCGCGGCATCGTGCACCAGCACCCAGTCGTCGGCGTCGACCGCGTCCATCGCGGCGACCAAGCCGTTGTACACCGAGTCGCGGCGCGCCTCGCCGCCGCAGTACAGCGGCTCGAGGCGCCCTGCGAACGCGCTCCAGTCGTGCTGCGCGAAGCGCTTATCGCCGGGGGGCAGCACCACGAACACGGTGTCCACCGGCGGCGCGCACAGCGCGCGCACCGCGTGCCACAGCATCGGCTTGCCCGCGAGCGTCAGGTACTGCTTCGGCGTCTCGCCCGCCATTCTCGTTCCCGTGCCGGCGGCCGGGATCAGCGCAAACAGGCTCAAAGTAAAACCTCAGGAAATTCAGGCCGGTATAATTGCATGAGGCGTCCGGTCGAACAAGCCGCAGCGGCTTGCTCGGCCGGGCGCGATTTGCATTCATGCATCGAGACGAGCTCCCGCATCCACGATCGCGCCGGCGCTTCACCCAGCTCGCCGGCTCGGCGGATGCGCTCGCCCTGGCGCGGCTCGCGCGCTCGACGCGGCCGCTCGCGGTGGTGTCGGCCACCGCGCTCGACGCGCAGCGCCTGCTCGAGGAGATCGCCTGGTTCGCCCCCGAGCTGCGCGCCTGCCTGCTGCCCGATTGGGAAACGCTGCCCTACGACCAGTTCTCGCCGCACCAGGACCTGGTCTCCGAGCGGCTCGCCACGCTGTACCGCATCCATCGCGGCGAGTTCGACGTCGCGATCGTGCCGGCGTCCACGGCGCTGGTGCGCCTGTGCCCGCCCTCCTACCTCGCCGCGTACACCTTCTTCCTGAGCGCCGGCACGCGACTCGATGCCGATGCGCTGCGCCGCCAGCTCGCGACCGCGGGCTACCAGCACGTCACGCAGGTGGTGGCGCCCGGCGAGTTCTGCTTCCGCGGCGGCATCGTCGACCTGTTCCCGATGGGCAGCGCGCTGCCGCTGCGCCTGGACCTCGACGACGAGCTGATCGACTCGATCAGGACCTTCGACGCCGACACGCAGCGCACGCTCTACGCGGTGAACGAAGTGCGCCTGCTGCCGGCGCGCGAGTTTCCGCTCGACGAGCCGGCGCGCGCGCGCTTCCGCGGGCGCTTCCGCGAGATCTTCGAGGGCGATCCGTCCAGGAAAGGCCTGTACCGCGACGTCTCGAACGGCGTGCCCGCGGCGGGCGTCGAGTACTACCTGCCGCTGTTCTTCGACTCGGTCGCCACGCTGTTCGACTACCTGCCCGAGGACGCGACGCTCGCGCTGCATCACGACGTCTCGGCGGCGATCGACGCGTTCTGGCGCGACGCGCAGTCGCGCTTCCGGCTGCTCGGCGGCGACCCCGAGCGCCCGCTGCTGCCGCCGGCGCAGATGTTCGTGCCGGCCGAAGAGTTCTATCTGCGCGCGCGCGGCTTCGCCCGGGTCGACCTGCTGCGCGAAGCCGAGCCCGAGGCGAGCCCCGAGCCGCCGCTCGCCGCGCCGCTGCCGCCGGTGGCGGTCGACCGCAAGGCGCGCGACCCGCTCGCCGCGCTCAAGGGCTTCCTCGAAACCTCGGGGCTGCGCGTGCTGCTGGCGGCGGAGTCGCCCGGCCGGCGCGAGACCGTGTCCGCGTATCTCGCCGAGTACGGACTTCATCCGGCGCCGTGCGGCGCATTCGAAGAATTTCTCTCCTCGAAATCCGGCCTGACCCTGACGGTCGCCCCGCTCGCCAACGGCTTTGCGCTGCCGGCGGAGGGCTGGGCGGTGGTCACCGAGGCCGAGCTGTATGCCGGCACGGTGCGGCGCAAGACGCGCGGCCGAGAGAAAGCGACCTCGGTCGAGGGCATGCTGCGCGACCTCTCGGAGCTCAAGATCGGCGACCCGGTGGTGCATGCGCAGCACGGCATCGGCCGCTACCAGGGCCTCGTCGAGCTCGACTTGGGCGACGGCCGCAATGAGTTCCTGCTGCTCGAGTACGAAGGCGGCGACCGGCTCTACGTCCCGGTTTCGCAGCTCGCGGTGATCAGTCGCTACTCGGGCGCGCAGCCCGAGGCGGCGCCGCTGCACAAGCTGGGCAGCGGGCAATGGGACAAGGCGAAAGCCAGGGCTGCGAAGCAAGTGCGGGACACCGCCGCGGCGCTGCTCGCGCTGTACGCGCAGCGCGCCGCGCGCCAGGGCCACCGCTTCGGCCTCAACCAGCACGATCTCGAGGCCTTCGCCGACGGCTTCGGCTTCGAGGAGACGCCCGACCAGGCGCAGGCGATCGACGCGGTGATCCAAGACATGGCCGCCGGCAAGCCGATGGACCGCCTGATCTGCGGCGACGTCGGCTTCGGCAAGACCGAGGTGGCGCTGCGCGCGGCGTTCGTCGCCGTGGCCGACGGCAGGCAGGTGGCGATCCTGTGCCCCACCACGCTGCTCGCCGAGCAGCACTTCCAGACCTTCTCCGACCGCTTCGCGCTTACCGAATCCGAATGGCCGGTGCGCATCGCCGAGCTGTCGCGCTTCAGGAGCGCGAAGGAATCGTCCGAGATTCTGAACAAGGCGGCCGCGGGCGAGATCGACATCGTCATCGGCACGCACAAGCTGCTCTCCCGTGGAACGAAGTTCGCGCGCCTGGGCCTGGTGATCATCGACGAGGAGCACCGCTTCGGGGTGCGCCAGAAGGAGGCCCTCAAGCAGCTGCGCGCCGAGGTCGACGTGCTGACGCTCACGGCGACGCCGATCCCGAGGACGCTCGCGATGTCGCTCGAAGGCATCCGCGACTTCTCCGTGATCGCCACCGCGCCGCAGAAGCGCCTCGCCATCAAGACCTTCGTCGCGCCGTTTTCCGAAGGGCAGATCCGCGAGGCTGTGCTGCGCGAGCTCAAGCGCGGCGGCCAGGTCTACTTCCTGCACAACGAGGTCGACTCGATCGAGCGCATGCGCGAGCGCCTCGCGCGCCTGCTGCCCGAGGCGAGGATCGCCGTCGCCCACGGCCAGATGCGCGAGCGCGATCTCGAGCGCGTGATGCGCGAGTTCACCGCGCAGCGCCACAACCTGCTGCTGTGCACGACGATCATCGAGACCGGCATCGACATCCCGACGGCCAACACCATCGTCATCAACCGCGCCGACAAGTTCGGCCTGGCGCAGCTGCACCAGCTGCGCGGGCGCGTCGGGCGCTCGCACCACCAGGCCTATGCCTACCTGCTGACGCCCGACGAGGAAGCGCTCGGCGCACAGGCCAAGAAGCGGCTCGAGGCGATCCAGATGATGGAAGAGCTCGGCTCGGGCTTCTACCTCGCGATGCACGACCTCGAGATCCGCGGCGCGGGCGAGGTGCTGGGCGAGTCGCAGTCGGGCGAAATCCAGGAGATCGGCTTCTCGCTCTACGCCAGCATGCTGGAAAGAGCCGTGCGAAGCCTGAAGGCGGGCAAAGGCGCGGAAGCGGAAGCCGCTTACGACGTCTCCACGGAGGTCAACCTGCACGTGCCGGCGCTGCTGCCGGCGACCTACTGCAGCGACGTGCACGAGCGCCTGACGCTCTACAAGAGGCTGGCGAACTGCGAGTCCGCGGAGGCGCTCGACGCCATGCGCGAGGAGCTGGTCGACCGCTTCGGCGACCTGCCCGACGCGGCGCGCGCGCTCGTCGAGTGCCACGCGCTGCGGCTCGCGGCCAGGCCCGTGGGCGTGTCGCGCGTCGACGCGACGCACGAGGCGCTGCAGCTGCAGTTCGTCAAGCACCCGCCGATCGACGCGCAGAAGATCATCGACTTCGTGCAACGCCGCCGCGGCGCGCGCCTCGCCGGCCAGGACCGCCTGCGCCTGGAGGCCAAGATGCCCGACTGGCGCGAGCGCGCGCAAGCCGTCCGCGACGTGCTGCGCCAGCTCGTTGCCTGATGGACCTGGTGCTGCAGGGACCGGGCGCGAGCGCCGCGCAGGCCGGGGAGCTGGCGCGCCTGTGCGGGGCGGGCGGCGTTGCGGCCGTCGCGCCCGACGCGTTCCGCCTCGCCGCGGCGCGGCGCAGCGCCGAGGCGGCGCGCTGGTGCGCCGAGCGCCGGCTCGATTGCGCGTGGGTCTCGCCGAGCATGCGCTTCGCCGACATGCGGCTGCTGGCGATGGACATGGACTCGACGCTCATCACCATCGAGTGCATCGACGAGCTCGGCGCAATCGCCGGTCGCGGAGCGGAGATCGCCGCCATCACCGCGCGCGCCATGCGCGGCGAGCTCGAGTTCACCGAGAGCCTGAAGCGGCGCGTGGCGCTGCTCGAGGGCGTGCGCGAGGAGGCGCTCGTGCGCGTGTACCGCGACAAGCTGCGGCTGTCGCCCGGCGCCGAGCGCCTGATCGGCGCCTGCAAGGCGGCCGGCCTCAAGCTGATGCTGGTGTCGGGCGGCTTTTCCTACTTCACCGAGCGCTTGCGCGCGCGCCTGGGCTTCGACGCCGTGCGCTCCAACGAGCTCGAGCTGCGCGACGGCCGGCTGACCGGCAGGCTGGTCGGCGAGATCGTCAACGCGCGCGTCAAGGCCGAAGCCGTGCGCGCCGCGGCGCGCGCGCTCGGCGCGCGCCGCGAGCAGATGATCGCGATCGGCGACGGCGCCAACGACCTGCCGATGATGGACGAGGCCGCGATCTCCGTCGCCTTTCGCGCCAAGCCGATCGTGCGCGAGTTCGCCGCGTTCGCGCTCGATCACTCCGGGCTCGACGGCGTGCTGAATTTTTTTCTTTGAGCTAGGATGGCCACACCCGAGGAGGAATCGCCATGACCGACACCGTCAAATACCTGCTGGAAGAGTCGCGCATCCCGAAGCACTGGTACAACATCATGGCGGACCTGCCCACGCCGCCGCCCGCGGTGCTGCACCCGGGCACCAAGCAGCCGGTCGGACCCGACGACCTGGCGCCGCTGTTCCCGATGGAGCTGATCATGCAGGAGGTGAGCACCGAGCGCGAGATCGAGATCCCGGGCCCGGTGCGCGACATCTACAAGCAGTGGCGTCCGTCGCCGCTGTACCGCGCACGCCGGCTGGAGCAGGCGCTCGGCACGCCGGCCAGGATCTACTACAAGTACGAGGGCGTGTCGCCGGCCGGCAGCCACAAGCCGAACACCGCGGTGGCGCAGGCGTTCTACAACAAGCAGGCGGGCATCAAGAAGATCAGCACCGAAACGGGCGCCGGCCAGTGGGGCTCGTCGCTCGCCTTCGCGGGCGCGCTGTTCGGCATCGAGGTCAAGGTGTTCATGGTGCGCGTGTCGTACAACCAGAAGCCGTACCGGCGCGCGCTGATGGAGACCTATGGCGCGACCTGCATTCCCTCGCCGTCGGCCGAGACGCACGCCGGGCGCGCGATCCTGGAGAAGGCCAAGGACCACCCGGGCAGCCTCGGCATCGCCATATCCGAGGCGGTCGAAGTCGCGGCCACCCACGACGACACCAAGTACGCGCTCGGCTCGGTGCTCAACCACGTGCTGATGCACCAGACGGTGGTCGGCCAGGAAGCCATGGCGCAGCTCGAGATGGCGGGCGACGACCCGGACGTGCTGGTCGGCTGCACCGGCGGGGGCTCGAACTTCGCCGGACTGGTGTTCCCGTTCCTCGGCGCGCAGCTGCGCGGCGGCAAAAAGCGCCGCATCGTGGCGATCGAGCCCGCGGCCTGCCCGAGCCTGACGCGCGGAAAATACGCCTACGACTTCGGCGACACGGGGCACCTCACGCCACTGGTCAAGATGCACACGCTCGGCTCGACCTTCACGCCGCCCGGGTTCCACGCCGGCGGCCTGCGCTACCACGGCATGGCGCCGCTGGTGTCGCATTGCAAGGAGCTCGGGCTGCTCGAGGCGCGCGCCTACCACCAGAAGGAGGTGTTCGCCGCCGGCGTGCAGTTCGCGCGCACCGAGGGCATCCTGCCCGCGCCGGAGGCGAACCACGCGGTCAAGGGCGCGATCGACGAGGCGCTGCGCTGCAAGCAGGAGGGAAGATCGCGGGTGATCCTGTTCAATCTCTGCGGCCACGGCCACTTCGACATGCAGGCCTACATGGATTACTTCTCGGGCAAGCTGGTCGACCAGAACTACGACGAGGGCGAGCTGGCGATGGCGCTCGCCGGCCTGCCGTCGGTCGCGCAGGCGGCCTGACGGGGAGTCAGCGCGGCGCGTCGATGCGCCGCAGGACGCGCCGCTGCGGCTCGGGCTGCAGCGTGACGTGGTCGATGCGGAAGCGCTCCTCGGCCACGCGCTGCAGCGCGCGCAGCGTGTCCTCCCAGCGCGCGAGATCGGCGACCACGACGTGCGCCGAGAGCGACAGCCGCTCGCCCGAGAGCATCCACACGTGCAGGTCGTGCACCGAGACGACGCCGGGCACCGCGGCGAGCGCCGCGCCCACGTCCGGCAGCGAGACCTCCGGGGGCACGCCCTCCATCAGGCCGTGCACCGCGTCGCGCAGCAGCTTGACGCTCGAGGCGACCAGCAGCACGCAGATGAACAGCGTCGACAGCGGATCGATCGACGTCCAGCCGGTGGTCGCGATCACCAGTCCGGAGACGAGCGCCGCGACCGAGCCGAGCAGGTCGCCCATCACGTGCAGCAGCGCGGCGCGCGTGTTCAGGTTGTGCGCGTCGTGCGAAAGCAGGCGCGCCACGTACAGGTTGAGGACCAGCCCGACGCCCGCCACGGCGCTTACCGCGACGCCGTGCACCGCCTGCGGCCGGCCGAGCCGCGCGAAGGCCTCGAGTCCCAGCAGCACCACGATCGCCAGCATCACCGCGCTGTTGGCGAGCGCGGCGAACATCTCCGCGCGCCCCAGGCCGAAGGAATGGCGCTCCGACACCGGCCGGCGCGCGGCCCATGCGGCGAGCGCCGCGAGCGCGAGCGCGGCGCCGTCGGTCGCCATGTGGCCCGCATCGGCGAGGAGCGCGAGCGATCCGCTCCACCAGCCTGCTGCGGCCTCCACGAGCGCGAAGCAGAGCGTCAGCGCGACGGCGAGGCCGAGGCGGCCGGCGGCGCCGCCGCGCGCGCGGTGGTGGGGGTGGTCGTGATGATGGTCGTGCGCCATGCCGGTCAGCGCAGGTTGCGCAGCTCGCGCACCGCCGGAAAGCGCCCGCGCACCAGCGCCTCGACCACGTTCTTCAGGTCGAGCGCCGAGCGCGGGCAGCCGGCGCACGCGCCCTTCAGGCGCACCGTGAGCACGCCGGCCTCGAGCGACACGAACTCGAGGTCGCCGCCGTCGCGCATCAGGATCTGTCGCGCTTCGAGGAGGGACTCGCGGATTTCCTCCTCGCTCGGCAGCCGTGCCCCGGCTGGAACGGCCTGCGCCATCTGCTTCCTGAGCAATGCCTGCTCGCGCGCGATGCGCAGCGCCGCGCGCGGGTTCTCGCGCTCGAGCGCGTCGAGCTCCTCCTCGGTGTAGAACGGGGCGTCGAGCTTGCCGGGGGCGCTCACGCGCGCTCCGCCTGCAGCTCGCCGACCAGCTCCGGCAGGCGCGCGAGGTCCGGCAGCTCGCGCGTCGGCGGGCGGCGCGGGTCGGCCGCCTCGCCGCGGCGATTGATCCAGACGCGCGCGAGGCTCATTTCGAAGGCCGGCACCATGTCGGTCGCATAGCCCGCGCCGACGTGCAGCACGTCGTCCGCGGAACAACCGATCTGGTCGAACGCGTAGCGGAACACCCGGTGATCGGGCTTGTAGGCGCGCGCCTGCTCGGCCGTGAACACGGTGAACGGCGCGCCGAGCCCGCGCACGGTTGCGGCGATCAGCACGTCCTCGGTGTTCGAGATGATCGCCAGCCGGCAGCGGCCCGCGAGCCGGGCGAGGGCCTGCGGCACCTCGGGGTAAGGCGGAATATCGCTAATGTCGCGCAGCAGGCGCTCGCCCGCGCCGCCCGGCTCGGGGTAACCGCCGGACCTGAGCGCGGCGGACAGCGCCTCGCGCAGGATCTCGCCGTAGGGACAAAAGACGCCGGCGCGCCGCGCCGCGTGCTCGGCGGCGAACGCGCGATGAAACGCGTCGACGTCGGCGCCCGGCGGCAGCAGCGCGCGAAAGCACGCCTTGAGCGCCTCCGGCCACTGCACCAGCGTGCCGTAGCAGTCGAAGGTGACGACGCGCGGCCAGGCGGCGCTCATCCGACCCAGCGCCTGGCGTTGCGGAACAGCCGCATCCACGGCGAGTCCTCGCCCGCGCCGTCGGGGGCCCAGGACATCTGCACGCTGCGGAACACGCGCTCCGGGTGCGGCATCACGACGTTGAAGCGGCCGTCGGGCGTGGTGAGGCCGGTGATGCCGCCGGGCGAGCCGTTCGGGTTGTACGGGTAGGTCTCGGTGGGCCGGCCGCGGTGGTCGACGAAGCGCAGGCTGACGAGCGCCTGGTGCGCGTCGCCCGGGCCGGCGAACGCGGCGCGCCCCTCGCCGTGCGCCACCGCGATCGGCATGCGGCTGCCCGCCATGCCCTGGAACAGGATCGACGGGGTCTCGAGGACCTCGACCATGACGAAGCGCGCCTCGAACTGCTCCGAGCGGTTGCGCAGGAACGCGGGCCAGCGGTCGGCGCCGGGAATCAGCTCCTTCAGCGCGGCCATCATCTGGCAGCCGTTGCACACGCCGAGCGCGAAGCTGTCGCCGCGCGCGAAGAAGGCCTCGAACTCGCGCCGCGCCGCGGCGTGGAACAGGATCGACTTGGCCCAGCCCTGCCCGCCGCCGAGCACGTCGCCGTATGAGAAGCCGCCGCAGGCGACGAAGCCCTTGTACCCGGCGAGGCGCGCGCGCCCGGCGAGCACGTCCGACATGTGCACGTCGACCGCCTCGAACCCGGCGCGCGTGAACGCGGCGGCCATCTCGGTCTGGCTGTTGACGCCCTGCTCGCGCAGCACCGCGATGCGCGGGCGCGCGCCGCGGGCGACGAACACCTCCTTCGGGTCGAAGGCGAGCGACACCGAGAGTCCCGGGTCGCCGGCGTCGAGGATGCGGTCGTGCTCCTCCCGGGCGCATTCCGGGTTGTCGCGCAGCGCCTGCATGCGGTGGCTCACCTCACTCCAGGCGCGCTGCAGCGCGGCGCGCCCCTCGGCGAACACCGGCTTCGCGTCGCGGGTGATGCGCAGCTCGTCGCGCGCATTCGGCTGCCCGACGACATGGGAGCACTCGCCCAGGCCTGCCTGGCGCAGCGCGTCCATCACCCGCGTGCGGTCGCCCGCGCGGATCTGCACCAGCGCGCCGAGCTCCTCGGCGAACAGCGCCGCGAGCGCCAGGTCGCCCATGCGTCCGGCGAGCTGCGCCTCGCCGTTGCGCTTGAAGGCGTCGACGTCGTCGGCCGCGGCGTCGAAGGCGATCGCGTCCAGGCTCAGCGTCACGCCGCAGTGCCCGGCGAAGGCCATCTCGCAGGCCGCGGCGAACAGCCCGCCGTCGGAGCGGTCGTGATAGGCGAGCAGCAGCCCCTCGGCCGACAGCGCCTGGATGGCCCCGAAAAAGCGCTTCACCAGCGACGCGTCGTCCGCGTCCGGGCAGCGCTCACCGAAGCGCCGGTACACCTGCGCCAGGATCGAGCCGCCGAGGCGGTTCTGGCCGCGCCCGAGGTCGATGAGCACGAGCTCGGTATCGCCACAGTCGGTGCGCAGGCGCGGCGTGAGCGTGGCGCGCGCGTCCTCGACCGGCGCGAACGCCGAGACGACGAGCGACAGCGGCGCCACCACCTCCTTGCCGTCCCAGGCGGTGCGCATCGACAACGAGTCCTTGCCGACGGGAATCGCGACCCCGAGCGCCGGGCAGAACTCGAGCGCCACCGCCTTGACGGTGTCGTACAGCGCCGCGTCCTCGCCCGGATAGCCCGCGGCCGCCATCCAGTTGGCCGACAGCTTGACGCGCTCCAGCTCCCCGATGTGCGCCGCGGCAAGGTTGGTGAGCGCCTCGGCCACCGCCATGCGGCCCGAGGCCGGCGCGTCGATGAGCGCGAGCGGCGCGCGCTCGCCGATGGCGAACGCCTCTCCGGCGTAGCCATCGTAGTCGAGCAGCGTCACCGCGCAATCGGCCACCGGCACCTGCCAGGGGCCGACCAGAGGGTCGCGCGCGCACAGTCCGCCGACGGTGCGGTCGCCGATCGTGATGAGGAAGGCCTTGTTCGCCACCGCGGGATGGCGCAGCACGCGGGTGGCGGCTTCCGTGAGTTCGATGTCGGCGGTCGTCAGCGGCTCGAGCGGGCGCGCGACGCGCCGCACGTCGCGCAGCATCTTCGGCGGCTTGCCGAGCACCGTCTCGAGCGCGATGTCCACCGGCCGGTCGCCGAATCGCCGGTCCTCCACGATCAGCCGGCCGTCCGCGGTAGCGGTGCCGAGCACCGCGAACGGGCAGCGTTCGCGCTCGCAGAGGGCGCGAAAGCGCTCGAGATCCTGCGGTGCGATGCCGAGCACGTAGCGCTCCTGCGCCTCGTTGCACCAGATCTCGCGCGGCGACATGCCCGAGTCCTCGGAAGGCGCGGCGCGCAGCTCGAGCCGGGCGCCGCGCCCGGCCGCGTACGCAAGCTCGGGCAGCGCGTTCGACAGCCCGCCGGCGCCGACGTCGTGGATCGACAGGATGGGGTTCGCCGCGCCGAGCTGCCAGCAACGATCGATCACCTCCTGCGCGCGGCGCTGGATCTCGGCGTTGCCGCGCTGCACCGAATCGAAGTCGAGGTCCTCGACGTTGGCGCCCGCGCCCATCGACGAAGCGGCGCCGCCGCCCATGCCGATCAACATGCCCGGCCCGCCCAGCTGAATCAACAGCGTGCCTTCGGGCAGCGGCGCCTTCGCGGTGTGCGCCGCGCCGATGTTGCCGATGCCGCCCGCGAGCATGATCGGCTTGTGGTAGCCGCGCTGCACGCCGCCCACTCGCGCCTCGAAGCTGCGGAAGTAACCCGCGAGGTTCGGGCGGCCGAACTCGTTGTTGAACGACGCGGCGCCGATCGGGCCTTCGAGCATGATGTCGAGGGCGGACACGATGCGGTTCGGCTTGCCGGGGTCGTCGCGCTCCCAGGGCTCGAGCGCCCCGGGAATGCGCAGGTTGGAGACCGAGTAGCCGACCAGGCCGGCCTTGGGCTTGGCGCCGCGGCCGGTGGCGCCCTCGTCGCGGATCTCGCCTCCCGCGCCGGTGGCCGCGCCGGGGAACGGCGCGATCGCGGTCGGGTGGTTGTGCGTCTCGCACTTCATCACCGTGTGCGTGAGCTCGGCGTGCGCGCGGTACACGCCGTCGGCGTCGGCATAGAAGCGCTGCGCCTCGCGCCCCTGCATCACCGCGGCGTTGTCCGAATACGCGACGACCGTGCCCGCGGGATGCGCCGCGTGCGTGTGGCGGATCATGTCGAACAGCGAATGCTCCTGCGGCGTGCCGTCCACGATCCATGCGGCGTTGAAGATCTTGTGGCGGCAGTGCTCGGAGTTGGCCTGCGCGAACATGGTGAGCTCGGCGTCCGTGGGGTCGCGGCCGAGCCGCTCGTAGGCGGCGCGCAGGTAGTCGATCTCGTCCCCGGACAGCGCCAGTCCGAGCTCGACGTTGGCCCGCTCGAGCCCCGCGAGCGGCACGCGCGCGAGCACCCCGGGCGGCACGTGGCGGAACAGCTGCGCCGCGTCCTCGAGCGAGCCGAGCACCGTCTCGGTCATGCGGTCGTGCAGCTGCGCCGCCAGCGCGGCGCGCGCGGGCGCCCCTGCGCCCACGAGGTGGTAGGCGAGGCCGCGCTCGATGCGCAGCACCCCGTCCAGCCCGCAGCTGCGCGCGATGTCGGTCGCCTTCGACGACCAGGGAGAGATGGTGCCGATGCGCGGCACGACGAGAAACAGCTCGGCGCCGTCGCGGCCGCCTTCGAGCGGCGCGCCGTACTCGAGCAGCCGCTCGAGCAGGCGGCGCTGCTCGGCGCCCGGCTGCCGGTCGAGCTCGACGAAATGCCAGTACTCGGCGGCCACGCGGCGCACGCCCGGGACGACCTGCTGCAGCGAACGGAGAAGCTTGGCGAGTCTGAACTCCGACAGCGCGCGCGCGCCGCGAAGCTTGAGGATGGTGGGCATCGGAGCGAAGCCGGTAAGACGGAATTTTACCAGACCGCCTCGCGGCGACGCGGCGCTACTTCCTGCCGAGGCTCTCCTTCACCACCGGCTCCTTCACGGTGCCGGTCACGGTGAGCGTCTGGCGCAGCGTCTGGCCGGCCGTCTTCATGTCCGCGACGATGCGCGCGTTGAGCGCGCCCCCGGGCGCGATCTCGACGGTCGCCGCGGCATTCAGCGCGCCGGCCGCGATGTTGACGTTGCGCAGCGCGACCGTACCCTTGTCGTACACGCCCTCTGCGGTGAGCTCGGCAAATATCGTCCGGCCGGCGCTCTGGCCGCCGCTCGTCTGGATCGCGCGCGACAGGTCGAAGCTGCCGAGCACGCCTTTGCTCATGCCGAAGCTGCCCTCGATGTGCGCGCCATCCAGCA
>Ga0316628_100002456_pt1 | contig 13761 bp, 9 predicted proteins | sample OWC_Aug_M2_C1_D5_FD_207648 | JGI IMG/M metagenome (GOLD analysis project Ga0316628, IMG submission 207648) | Wetland soil microbial communities from Old Woman Creek delta, Ohio, United States - OWC_Aug_M2_C1_D5_C | ecosystem: Environmental > Terrestrial > Soil > Wetlands | place: USA: Ohio... | reverse complement strand
CGAGCCCGGGCCGTCGAAAGGACTGGAAGTGCGCGGCGGCTACTCGGCGTGGGACGAGTCGTCGAGGTGCGGGCGCGGCCAGCCGACGAGCGGGAAGGCCTGCTCCAGCTGGCGCATGGCATCCTGGCTGAAGACCGCGTCCTTGAACGAAGCCCCGGACGGCGGGCCCTGGTCGGCGCAGCCGCCCGTGCACAGCACCTGATCCATGTTGACCTGCGGGATGTCGGCGCCGAGCTCGGCGTTGAGGAAGTCGATCAGCTCGAGCGCCACCAGGCCGGAGCCGATGTTCTGGGGGTGGACGCCGTCGTAGGAGAAGATGCCGCCGGTCAGGAAGTCCGAGCTCAGCTCGATGCCGCCGAACGGGCCCGCGCCCTCGGCCGCGATGGAGCGGAAGATGGCGTTGATGTCGAACACCGCGGCGCCGAAGGTGGCCGCCGTGTCCCTGATGATGGTGTTGAGCTCGGCGATGCGGTCGCTGATGACCGCCACCTCCTCGGCACGCAGGACCACGCCCGGGTAGACCTCGGTGCCGACGACCTGCATGTCCTCGGGGAGCGGCTGGCCAGTGCCGCCGAGCTCGACCGGGATGCCGATGCCCTGCGCCATCAGGGAGGAGGCGTAGAGGGTCACGTAGGCGTCCGCGGGCAGCGGTCCGGGCGTGCCCCCGGGGGGGCCCGAGCCGATCAGCGGCACCTGCCCCACTCCCGGCACGTCGAGGTAGGGCGCGATCGTGGTCACGAAGGGGATCGCGGTCACGTCGGGAATGGTGAACACGACGATGTCGGCCGTGGTGCTGGTGACCAGCGCCCCGAGGGCGTTCTGGTAGTAGCCCTCGAACATCGCGACCGGGGTCATGGTGACGCCGTCCACCGGCGTGGCGTAGATGGCCGCGCCGAGGATGTCGTTGTTGCCGATCCACATGGTGACGAAGGTCGGGTCGAGGGCGATGGCCTGGGCGATGGCCGGGGCCGGGGTTTCGGTGCCCGGGAACACCGGGAAGCGCAGGATGAGGTCGTGCATGACGTTGTCGGTGTTGCCGGCGAGCAGGTTCTGGATGTCGCCGGTCGTGGTTAGGAGGTCGAATGTGGTCGCGCCGGGGACGCCGAGGTTGTTGTACGGCCGCGGGAGGGTGGCGTTGAGCGGGTTGCCGGGCACGCTGGTGATGGGTCCGATGACGGGGCGCGGGGCCAGCGCCTGCAGCACCATCAGGGGCGGAATCCCGGGCTCGGACACGAGCGGCATCTGGAAGTCCGGCGCGCTCGCCTGCTGGGCGAGCATGGCCGGGTAGGACCGCTCCTGGTAGAACTGCATGAGGCCGCCCGAGGCAAAGCCGGCGGTCAGGCTGTCGCCGAGCGCCACGTACATCGTCATGTCCACCTGGGCGGCGGCCGGCAGGGTTGCCAGGAGCGCCACCATGAACGTCGCGAGCAGTGTCTTCTTCATGGCTGGTCTCCTCTCTAGAAGGTCAGGGTCAGCGACGCGCCGAAGAGCATGGCCGAGGTCTCGTAGGTGCCGTCGTAGCCCTCGAGCTGTTGACCCCCGGTCGAGCGCTCGTCGAACCACAGGTACAGATAGCCGAGGTCGGCGCGCATCTTGCCGTGCACCCAGCTGAGGCCGAGGCTGGCGCCGGTGCGGTCGCCGTCGCCGAGCAGCGGGGACATCGACTCCGGCGGCTGCGGCGTGTTGTCGTAGAGCGCGCCGGCCTGGAAGGCCCAGGCCTCGCTCGCCTCGTACTCGAAGCCGAGCCGGTACTGGTCGACGTTGACGTAGTTCTCCTCGGTCTCGCCGTTGAGGTAGGGGTAGTCGGTGAACTCGATCGCCAGGCTCTGGAACGACGACCAGCCGATGTGGCCGTACTGCCCGGAGACCGTCACCTTGTCACGCGAGTAGGCGACGCCCATGGTCCACATGTCCGGGAACTCGATCTCGGTACCGAGCTCGGCGTTCTCGTCGAACGGGAGCATCCCGGCCACGGCGGCGTCGAAGTCGTCGTAGCCGGTCAGGTACTGGGTGAACGAGGCCTCGCCCTCGTAGGTGATCTTGAAGCCGGAGCGGTAGAGGGCGCCGAACGAGAAGCCGTTCTCGGACTTGGCCAGCACGCTGACGTTCCAGCCCCAGGCGTCGTTGCCCATGCCGTCGGTGTACATGTGGACCTGGCCCACGTCGGCCACCTGCTGGGTGTAGGGGTTGAGGACGCCGATCTGGCGGGTGAGGTCGATCTGGCCGATCAGGTAGTCGATACCCACGCCGACGGCGATGCCGTCGTTGAGCTGGAGTGACAGACTCGGGGAGAAGTCCATGACCTTGAGGTCGGCGCGCTTGGAGAGGAAGCGACCGGCGTGGTCCTCCTCCCACCAGGTGCCGAGACCGAAGGGCGTCATGACGCCGAAGTTGAAGGTCATGTCGTCGTTGATCGGGTAGATCATGTGCAGGTGGGGCGGGTAGAAGACCTGCGACTTCTGTTCGGCTTCATACCCCTCTCCCGGGTACGGCGAGTCGCCGGTGAAGGTCTGGTCCCCGACGAAGATCAGGGTTGCCCCGGCCATCACCTTGAAGCCCTCCTCGGCCTGGAACGCGGCGCCCGCCGGGTTCCAGTAGAGGGCAGCGGGGTCGTCGGCGACCGCGGTAAAGGCGCCGCCCATGGCCATGGCACGGTTGCCATGCTCGTAGAGGGCGAAGCCGGCCCCCCACGACAGGGCCGGGGCCAGCACGAGCACACCTGCCGCCACCATCAGCCTGCGATTCCTGGCTCTCACGTCGAACCTCCTTCCTCAAGAATGCACTGCACCGAGTTGTTGACTCGGACCATGCTATCCGCGAGGGAGATGGACGTCAACCGGCACGTCGCGCAGGTCGCTGCCCCGACTCACCGCATCCGCGTGGCCGCTGCTCCTGCGGCGCCACCGCCCGGGGGCAGCCCTCTACCCTCGGCGCCGGTGCGGGCGTCAGCGGAGCGGTCGCGGGGAACCGCGCCGTGGCTGTGCGCGGAAGGCTACTCCCCGCCGCTGCTCTCGGGCGCTGCCGGAGCTGGGGTGGTGGGGCTGATCGGCTCGGCCGGCACTGCGGCCTCGGGGGCGCGGTTCTCGATGGTGGCGCTGGCGCGCAACCTCTCGATCGTGTCTCGGATGGCGCCCTGGATCTTGGACATGCGCAGCGCTCGCTTGAGGGGCTCTTTCGCTTCCTCGAACGGCGTGACTCCGGCCGGTCGCCTCTCCTCGACCTTGATCACGTGGAAGCCGAAGGTGGTGCGGACGAGCTCCGAGACCGCGCCCGGCTCGAGGGCAAAGGCGGCCTTGGAAAAGGGCTCGACCATGCGGTCCGCGGTGAACACCCCGAGGTCGCCGCCGTTGCCGGCGCTGGGATCTTCGGAGACCTCGATCGCCACCTTGGCGAACTCTTCACCCGCCAGGACGCGGCTGCGGGCCGCCTCGGCCCGGGTGCGCGCCTCGGCCACGGCGACCTCGTCCGCGTCTTCCGCGACCTTGATCAGGATGTGGCGGGCGCGCACCTGGTCGGGCATCTGGAACGTGGTGGGGTTGGCGTCGTAGTACTGCTTCAGCTCCTCGTCGCTGACCGTGACGCCGGCGACGATCTTGGTGTCCACGTAGACCTGGGCCAGGTCGCCTTCGCGCAGGTTGTCCGCCAGGCGCTGGTAGCTGGTGCCGGCCTTGGCCAGCTGCGCCTCGAGGGTCTCGCGACCGCCGGCCTGGTTGGCGATCCCGTCCAGGGCCGTGGTCAGGCGCTCCTCGTCGGGCTTGAGCCCGAGGCGGCGAGCTTCCTGGGCAAACAGCTTCTGCTCGACGATGCGCTGGGTTGCCAGGCGCATGAGCTGGTCGTTGGGCGGCTCCTGGCCGAGCTGCCGGAAGTGCGCTTGAACCGACTTCATGACCAAGCTGACGTCGGCGGCGTAGACCTCCTCACCGTTGACCGTGAAGAGCAGGGGGTTCGATTCGACGGCCGTCTGGGCCGAGAGCGGGACCACCGCCAGGAGCGCGGCGGCGACGAGCGTGGCGCGGGCGATACGCAGCATGGGTGCCTCCAGACCGCCCCGGTCCTGCCGCTGCAAGCCCGGGCGGACGGCTAGGATAGCAGGGTTTGGGGCTGTGCGGTCCGGCTCCGCGGTCGGTGGACGCGCGGCCCGGTCATCCTTCGCGCCGTGGCGTGGTCGCGCTTCATGCTGACCTTGCCCAGGCCGATCCCGACCTCAGGGGAAGCTCAAGGTTCGGGCGAGAGGGGCGCCGTGGCCAGCTCCGCCGGCTTCATGAGACGGAGGATCGGGAGCAGGCCGATGTCTTGGTCCCAGTAGGGCGTCCGCTGGTACCACCAGCGGTGGCGCCGCTGCGGGTCGGCCGCGAGCTCCTGGTCCTCGAGCGCCTTCGTCCATTCGGCCTGGAGCTTCGGGTCCTTGAGCATCTCGACGGCGAGCCCCTCGAGCACGCGTGGGTCGATGTACTCCTTGGGCTCGAACACGCTCGACAGCAGCCCCCACTGGAGCAGGGAGTCAGGCGCCTCGGGCTCGAGGAGCTGGACCGCGACCTCGAAGTCGGGCTGGGCGGCCGGCACCCACAGCGTCCCGGCGGGCAGGCTGCGGGTCTCCGCCTGCCGCGCGATCTGGGCGCTGACCCGGACCTGGCCCTGGAAGCTGTGCTGGTCGAACTCGGGGTCGGTGGCGCGCATGGTCTCGACCTCCAGCCGCGCCGGCTTGGTCAGGCGGAGAACCTCCAGGCCGTGGGCCTCGAGGCGAGCCTCGATCTGGGGCCACCCCGGGAGCACGAGGTACCCGCGCGGGCGGGCGACCTCGAGGTCGGGCACGACCCGGTGCTGCCAGGGCGCCGTCACCGGGTGCAGGTGACCACGCCGGTAGCGCAGCAGGGGCCGGCCGGTGACCACTGACGGCTCGACGAACCAGTCGTAGACCGGGAAGCGCAGGCTCTCGCTCGGGTCGGCATCCCGCCAGCGCAGGACCACCGTGGATGGCGCGGCGTCGGGTCGGCCGAGGGCGGTCGTGGCCTGCTCGGCCTCGTTCACCACCCCGACCAGCGACTGCGGTCGCTCGCCGACCTTGGCGATGAGGGCAGCCAGGAAGTCGAGGTTGGCGAGGACCCGCTGCTTGAAGGGCTTGTAGGAGTGGGTCTCGATCAAGATCGACGGACGGTTGCGGAGCGGGAAGTACCCCGTCGAGTAGCGCGCGCCGCCGACGACGGAGCTCACACCCTTGCTCGGGTCCAGGGGGTCGAGCAGGTCGACGTAGGGCCCCACCGCGTGGCCGGCGCTCCGGGTCTCGGCAATGACCCCGGGCATGTTCTTCTCCATCCAGCCGTCAAGGCTGGCGGCCAGCTGCGGGGCCTCGGCGCGGCCCCAGGTGAGCACCCAGTTGTGGTCGGAGCCGTCAGTGACGTGGTTGTCCACGTGCAGGTGGGGCCGCCACGCGCAGAACAGCTTGACCAGCGCCCGCATCTCCGGCGAGCCGAGCTTCATGTGGTCGCGGTTGAGGTCGAGACCGCTCGCCGTGGTGCGGAAGCCCATGCCTGCCTTGGGTCCGTCCTGGTTGGGGCGGTTGTGCAGCGACACCCGCTCGTGACCGTCCGCGTTGAAGATCGGGATGAAGAGCAGGACTCCGGCGTCGAGGAGGTGGCCGCGCCGGCCCAGGGCGAGGTCGCGCAGGAGCATCAGCGACGCGTCCTTCCCGTCCACCTCGCCGGCGTGAATGCAGCTGACGATGAGGATGATCGGCTGCCTGAACTTGCGGGCGGCCTCGGGGGTGAACTGCCGGCCCTTGTCCACCACCAGCAGCGGCAGCGGGCGCCCCTCCGCCGAGCGGCCGATGAAGCGCAGCTCCATGAAGGGGCAGACGTGGGTCAAGGTGCGCAGGAATAACACCGTCTCCTGGTAGGAGGAGGTGGCCGTGAAGTCGCTCGCCTCGGCCACCGTGCGCCACTCCTCGGGGACCTCCTGGGCGAGGGCAACGCCGGGGAGGGCGAGCAGCGCCGTGGCCAGGAACGAGCTCAGGGCGGCGCGAGCCAGGGTGTGGTTTCGCTCACTCATGCAACATGCTCTCGGCCTCGGGTCGCGGTCGCTGGGCCGCGGAATCCCAGTAGGGCGAGACCCGCCGCAGGTTGGCGACGATCTCGGGGAAGACGTCGATCAGCCGGTCGATCTCTTCGGCCGTCGTGTAGCGACTGAGGCTGAAGCGGACCGAGCCGTGGATCGCGGTGAACGGGATCTTCATGGCGCGCAGCACGTGGGAGGGCTCGAGCGAGCCCGAGGTGCAGGCCGACCCCGAGGAGGCGCAGATGCCGTGGCTCGAGAGCTGGTAGAGGATGCCCTCGCCTTCGATGAAGTGGCAGGCGAGGTTGAGAGTGTTGGACAGCCGGGGGGCGTTCGCACCGTTGACCTCGAGCCAGGGGATTCTCGCCACCAGCTCGCGTTCCAGGCGGTCACGGAGGGCACGCACCCGGGGTTCGTCCTGGTCGTGGCTGGCTGCGGCGAGCTCCAGGGCCTTGGCCAGCCCGACAACGAAGGCCACGTTCTCGGTGCCGGCCCGCCGCCCGTCCTCCTGGTGCCCGCCGATCAGGAGCGGCCGGCAGGGGGTGCCGCGGCGGATGAAGAGAGCGCCGACGCCCTTCGGGGCGTGCAGCTTGTGCCCCGAGAACGACAGCAGGTCGACATCCCGGAGCTCGCCCTTGAGGTCGATGGGCAGCTTGCCCATGGTCTGGGTGGCGTCGGTGTGGAAGACGATGGCCGGGTCCGTCTCCTTGGTCAGGCGGGCGAGCTCGGCGATGGGGAAGATGACGCCGGTCTCGTTGTTGGCGTGCATCACCGAGACGAGCAAGGTGTCGGAGCGGAGGGCGCGGACGAACTCGCCGAGGTCGAGCCGCCCCGAGTGGTCGACAGGTAGGTAGGTGACCTCCAGGCCCCGCCTCTCCAGCTCCTTGCCCACGGCGTGAACCGCCGGGTGCTCGACCGAGCTGACGATGACGTGGCTGCGCCGTGGGTTGGCGGCGACCGTGCCGAAGATCGCGGTGTTGTTGCTCTCGGTGGCGCAGCCGGTGAAGAGGATCTCGCCCGGCTGCACCGGTCCGAGCAGCCTGGCGACGGTCTTGCGGGCGGCGGCGAGGGCTCCGGCCGGGCCGCGGGCGGCGTCATACATGGAGCTGGGGTTGAAGTAGTCGGTGGTCAGGTAGGGGGTGATGGCCTCGAGGACCTCGGGGGCCACCCTGGTGGTCGCGTTGTTGTCCAGGTAGATGATGGGTTGCGCAGAGTTCATGGGCCTGCCGTGGGGTCGGGGGTTAAAGTTCGGGGGTCGGAGCTCGTCTCCCACCCGCCATGTCTCTCGGACCCGATGCTATCACCGTGAGGGCCGGGACGGAGGGTCACGACCCAGGTCCCAACCGTGGACGGGTCGTGCTCGGCCGGCCGGTGCCGCTCAAACCGCGATGACCCGCACGCGCTCGCTCACCCGCTCCTTGAGCGCCTGCTCGACCAGCATCTTGAGGGTCCGGTTGGAGCCCACGCAGGTGGAGCATGCGCCGGCGAAGCGGACATAGACGAGGGCGTCCTTGATGTCGACGATCTCGAGGTCGCCACCGTCGAGTCGGAGCCGCGGCCGCACGTGGGAGTCGATCACCTCCTCGACCTTCTTGGCGAACTTGTACGGCGAAAGCTCGTCCGGGAGGGGCGCCACGGCCACCCGGGCCTGGGGCAGGACCGGCAGCTCGACCAGCTTGGAGGGCTCGCGCCCCCAGACGTCGTCGAGGAGGTCCTGGAGGCCTCCGGGCGCGTGGTGGCAAGACATGCACGCTCCGCCGGCCTTGACGGCGTTGGTGATGTCGGCAATGGTGTGCAACCCGAGCTCGGAGATCTTGCGCTTGAGGTAAGGCTCGGTGAGGCCGAAGCACTTGCACACGATGCGCCCCTCGGCCTGCTCCTCGAGACGGATGTCGACCCCGAGCTCGGCCAGGTTGACGCCGCGCTTCTGGGCCCAGTTAAAGACCGCCGCCTCGAGCGCCTCGGCGCCCATCACCGAGCAGTGGATCTTGGCCTGGGGCAGGCCGCCGAGGAACTTGACGATGTCGTCGTTGGTGACCTTGAGAGCCTCGATAGGAGTGAAGTTGCCCTCCTCGATGATCGTGCACAGGGCCTCGGAGGCGGCGATCGCCGAGGTGCACCCGAAGGTGAGGTAGCGGGCTTCGACGATGCGGTCCTGGATTGGATCCGTGGGGTGACGCTCGACCCTGAAGGAGAAGCGGAGGGCGTCCCCACAGGCGATGGAGCCATGCTCTCCGAAACCGTCCGCGTCCTCGATCTCGCCGAGGTGGGTGCCGGGCTTGCCCTGCACCGCGTTCATGAACAGCTCGGTGGTCTTCTTCGAGTAGTCCCAGGTCATCGCGGTCCTCCGAGACGCGGTGGCGCCTCAGGCGAGGAACAGCATGATACTCCGTTCGCGCAGTCTCAGGGGCGGGGAGTGGGGGTTGGTGGCGACGCGACCAGCGCCAGAGAGCGGCTACTCCTGAAGCGGAGAAGGGTCGATGGCGAAGTGCTTGCCCAGCCGCTCGAGCAGGTCCTCATGGTCGATCGGCTTGCGCAGGAACTCCGAGGCCTTGTAGGTCTTGATGCACTCGTGCTCCCAGCGGGCGCCCTTGTAGACCGCGGTCGCGAGGAACAGGACAGGCCGTGAGGGCAGGCCGAAGCGGAGGATCTCGTCCGCCACCTGAAACCCGTCCCGCTTGGGCATCAGGAGGTCCATGACGATGAGCTGCGGGCCGAAGTCCTGGGCGAGCTGGAGCGCCGCTTCGCCGTCAGGAGCTTCCATGACCTCGGCGCCGAGCCCCTCGAAGAGCTCGCGGAGCACGACCCGCACGATCCGGTTGTCGTCCACCACCAAGACCCGCTCCAGCTTCTTCTTCATGTGACCCTCTCCTGGCGCCGCCGAGGACCCAGTATGGCCTCCTCTCCGGCGCTTCAGCTTTCGGGTCCGGTCTCGCGTGCCCACCGGGTGCGTGAGCGGTTCGCGAGCGCGCGCCTCCCCGAGGGTCTAGAATACGCCAGATGGAGCACAACGAACCACTCGACCGCGATACTCTCGCCAAGCTGCGCTCGATCGGGCGCATGACCGGCAAGGACCTCGTCGGTGAGCTCGTCGAGATCTTCCTGGACAAGGAGCCCGCGGTTCTCGACGCGGTCGTGGCGGCAGCGGAGCGCGGCGACGCCAAGGTCCTGCGCGACACCGTCCACCACATGCGGAGCAGTGCCGGTTCCGTGGGCGCGCTGCGCCTGTTCGCGCTCTGTGAGGAGGTCGAGGATCTGGCCGAGAGCGGTGTCCTGGACAACGTCCCGGGGGCGCTCGACCGGCTCCGGGAGGAGTTCGACCTGGTCTGCCAGGCCCTGCACGACGAGAAGGAGCGCCCGGTGGAAGGTTGAGGGCTCGACCGACTGGACCTCGACCCGAGGCGTCGCACAGGTACACTCCAATCATGAGCTCAAGAGCATCTCTTCCCGGCCGCGTGACCGGAGCCTGCGTCCTCGGCGGGCTGCTCACCTTCCAGCTCGCCGTCCAGCCCGGCTGGTGCGACCACCCGCCGGCGTCCCATGGCAGGGGAGGGGCCGTGGCCTCCTCGGCGCCGGCCGCGACCGCTGCCGGGCTGGAGATCCTGAAGCAGGGCGGCAACGCGGCCGATGCCGCTGTCGCGGTCGCCCTGGCCCTGGCCGTGGTCTTCCCCGAGGCCGGCAACCTGGGCGGCGGCGGCTTCGCGGTGGTGCGCTTCGGACCTCGGGTGGAGGCGCTCGACTTCCGCGAGGTGGCGCCAGCCGCGGCCCGAGCCGACATGTTCCTCGACCAGCGCGGCGAGCCGGTGCCCCAGGCCTCGCTGGTGGGACCGCTGGCGGCGGGGGTGCCGGGCTCGCCGGCCGGGCTGTGGGAGCTGCACCGCCGTCATGGCGCCCTGCCCTGGGCCCGGGTGGCGGCGCCGGCCGTTCGTCTGGCCGAGGACGGCTTCGTCCTCGAGGAGCTGACGGCCGAGCGCCTGGCGGCCGCCGCCGGGCTCCTCGCCCGCTTCCCCGAGACCGCGGCCGTCTGGCTGCCCGGAGGGGTTCCCTACGCGCCCGGGGCCAGGGTCCGGCTGCCGGCCCTGGCCGCCACCCTCAGGGCCTACGCGGAAGCCGGGCCCGCGGCCATCACCGAGGGTCGGTTGGCGGAGGCCGTGGAGGCGGCGAGCCGGCGCCACGGCGGCCTCCTCACCGCCCGCGACCTGGCCGACTACCGTCCCCAGTGGCGCTCGCCGGTGCGCTTCGAGGCCTTCGGCTGGAGCCTGGCCTCCATGCCGCTGCCGTCGTCTGGGGGCATCATCCTCGCCCAGACCTGCGGCCTGCTCGACCGGCTGGGCTGGGCGGCCAAGCCGCGTTCGGGAGCGGACCGGGCCCACCTGCTGGTGGAGAGCTTCAGGCGAGCCTTCGCCGACCGTTTCCTGCTCGGCGATCCGGCCGCCACCCGGGCCGACGCGCCGCAGCTCCTGGCGGCCGAGTGGCTCGATCGGCGGGCGGCCGCGATCAGCCTGGCGCGGGCCACGCCCTCGGCCGAGGTCCGGCCGTGGCCCGGCGACGCCCCCGAGGAGCCCGGCGAAACTACCCACCTGGCGGTGATCGACGGCAACGGCAACGCCGTCAGCTTGACGACGACCCTCAACGGCAGCTTGGGCTGCGGCCTGCTGGTGCCCGAGACCGGCTTCCTGCTCAACAACGAGATGGACGATTTCGCGGTTGCACCCGGCCGCGCCAACGAGCTCTTCGAGCTCGTCCAGGGCGAGGCCAACCTGGTGCGCCCCGGGCACCGCATGCTGTCGTCGATGACGCCGACGCTGGCCTGGCGCGGCGACGAGGTGGTCGCACTCGGCGGCCGCGGCGGTGCGCTCATCCCGACCTCGACCCTGCAGGTCCTGCTCAACCTGGTGGTCGACGGCGACCCGCTGCAAGCCGCGGTCGATCGGCCGCGGGTCCATCACCAGTGGCTACCGGACGAGCTCCGGGCCGAGCCCGACGCCCTTGCGCCAGAGACCCGCGCCGAGCTCGCCCGTCGCGGTCACAGGGTCGTCGTCCGGGAGAAGCTGGGCGGCGTGGCGGCGGCCCGGCGGCGGGCTGACGGCATGCTCGAGGCCGCGGTCGACTCGCGCCTGCCGGGCGCTGCCGCCGTGCTCGAGCCGGCGCCGGGCAGCCTGGCGCCGGCCCTGCAGCCGGCGGCGGCCGGGCCGCACGGGGGTTGAACCGCGCCGGGCGGGCGCGACAAGACCGGCGCCAGTCACCCGCCAGCCCTGGTCGGGCCAGCCCGACCCGCAGTGTGCGCTACCCTCTGGTGATGACCCGTTCAGCGCCGCGGAGCCCGCTCGGGGGGTTACGTTTCCGCCATTCCTGGCGTGAGTACCAGACCCGGGTCCTCGCCGCGCTCGACCGCCACCTCGAGGACAACCGCCTCCACCTGGTGGCGCCGCCCGGCTCGGGCAAGACCGTGGTCGGCCTCGAGGTGATCCGTCGTCGAGCCGTCAACGCCGTGGTCCTCACGCCCACTATCACGGTGCGCGAGCAGTGGTTGCAGCGGCTCGCGGAGGACTTCGCGTCCGCCGTCCCGGTGGCGGTATCGCGAGACCCGGGCCGACCGGCCGAGCTGACTGTGTGCACCTATCAGGCCTTGCACCAGCGCTGGAAGGCGGCGCCGGACCTCGATGTCGTGCTGGCTCGGGCCGGGGTCAGGACCCTGGTCGCGGACGAGGCCCACCACCTGCGACGGGCCTGGTGGCGCTCGCTCGAGGCGCTTCAGTCCGGCCTCCAGGCGAAGGGGGAGCTGACCGTCGTCGCCCTGACTGCAACGCCGCCCTACGACGCGCCGGCTGTGGAGTGGAACCGTTACCGCCGTTTCTGCGGGCCGGTCGACGAGGAGATCGCCGTCCCCGAGCTGGTGGCGGCCGCCGACCTCTGCCCCCACCAGGACCTGGTCTACCTGGTCGAGCCCGATGCTGCAGAGGCCGCGCGGCTGCGCCGCTTCCAGGAGGGAGCGGATGCCCTGGTGCGCGACCTCGCCTTCGACCTCGAGCTCGCCCGGGCGCTCGCGGACGATCCCCGGGTGCGGGCGCCCGCACAGTCGATCGAGGGCCTGCTCGAATCGAGCGACGCGTTCCTGGCCGCGACCGTGTTTCTGGCCTCCCTGCGCTGGGAGGCGGCCCGCCCGCTGATTCTCGAGCTGGGGCTGGATGGGGTGCCCCTCCCGCGGCTTGACCGGACCTGGGCCGAGGCCCTGCTCCAGGCCGTCATCGTTGGCGCGCTCAAGGTCGAGCCCGCGATCTCCGACCGCTGGCGGCGCAGGCTGAGCGAGCTCGGCGCCCTCGAGCACGGTCAGGTGCGACTGGGAACCTCTCCCCGAGAGCTGCGGCGGCTGCGTTCCAGCCCGGCAAAGGTGAACGGGGTGTGCCGCATCGTCGAGCTGGAAAGCCGCCTCGACCCGCTCGAGCTACGCCTGGTCGTCCTCACCGACCACGTCCGCTCGGCGGCGCTGGGCGCTGCCGGGGGGGCGCGATTGGGCGCGGTGCCGGTGTTCGAGGCGATCCGCCGCCGCCGTCTCGCGGGAGTCCGGCCCGGAGTCCTCACCGGAAGGCTGGTGGTCCTGCCCGGCGAGGCAGCGGAGGCCTTTGACCGGGTTGCCGCCCGCTGCGGCGCAGGGGGCGGGTCGACCTGGGTGCCCCTGGCCCATGATCCTTGCTTCGTCCGTCTCGACCGGGGCGCGGATCACACCACCACCCGGGTGGTCACCGAGCTCTTCGCCGCCGGCCAGGTCAACGTCCTCGTCGGTACCGCGGCGCTGCTGGGCGAGGGCTGGGACGCGCCGGCCTTGTCGACGCTGGTGCTGGCCACTGCCATCGGCACCCACGTGATGTCGAACCAGATGCGCGGCCGGGCGATCCGGGTTCAGCCGGGCAGACCGGGCAAGGCGGCCAACATCTGGCACCTGGCGTGCTGCGAACCGGCGTCGGCTCCTCGACCGGCGGGCGACGAGAGCCGCAACGACCTCGCCCTCCTCGGGCAGCGGTTCCGGGCCTTTGTCGGTCCGGCGGCTGATCGCGACGCGCTGGAGAGCGGGATCGGCCGGCTCGGCGTGGCCGCGGACCGGTCCCTGTCCCGAGCCGAGCTCGAGCGCGTCAACCGTGACATGTGCGCGGCGGCCGAGGGTCGCGAGGCCCTGGCCGGGCGCTGGGCGCGTTGCCTCGACCGGGGCCCGGGCCGGTCTGGGGAGCTGCGACCGGAGGTGCTCCTCCCCCCCGGCGCCTGGGCGCCGGCCCTGGCCGTGCGCGCAACCGGCGATGGCCGGGGGATCGTGGGTCGGTTGTGCGAGTGGCTGGCGCGGCGTCGTCTGCTGCGGATCGGCCGGGCCGTGGTCGAGGTGCTCGAGGAGCAGGGAGCGCTGACCAGCGGGGGACGGCCAGTGGTCGAGCTCGATCGCGCCAGGGGGAGCCTCAGCCTGGGTCTGCAAGGCGCGTCCTACGCCGACCGCAGCCGTTTCGTCGCCCTGGTCGGCGAGGTCTTCGACTGTCTCGCCTCTCCCCGCTATCTGCTGCGGCGCCGCGACCGCTACTGGGCAGTTCCGATTGTGCTCGGCCTCAACCGCCGCCTGGCCGAGCGCTTCGCGCGGGCCTGGCGGCGCCACGTCGGACGGGCGCGCCTCGTCTACACGCGCTCGAGCGACGGCCGCCGCCACCTGCTCCGCGCCAAGCAGGCCTCGCT
>Ga0316628_100002455_pt1 | contig 13763 bp, 9 predicted proteins | sample OWC_Aug_M2_C1_D5_FD_207648 | JGI IMG/M metagenome (GOLD analysis project Ga0316628, IMG submission 207648) | Wetland soil microbial communities from Old Woman Creek delta, Ohio, United States - OWC_Aug_M2_C1_D5_C | ecosystem: Environmental > Terrestrial > Soil > Wetlands | place: USA: Ohio... | reverse complement strand
CGACGGTGAAGTCGCCGTCGTCGGGATAGGTGTGGGAGACCTTGGTGCCCCTCGCCTCGGTCGAGAACGCGGAGCCGTCGTAGGAGAAGTCCCACTTGAAGTCGTACCTCTCGCTGGCGCGCGGGTCCACGACGGAGGCCGAGAAGTCGAGCTTGGTGCCCTCCTTCTGCGCGCCGCTCAGGTCGATCTTGCCGTGCGGCAGGATGTCGAACCAGCCGATGGCCTTCTCGACGCAGGTCTTGCGGTCGGTCGCCCCCGCGATCTGGCCGAACTCGAAGGCGAAGAAGAGCGTCCTGTTGCTCCCCGAGGCGCGGGCGATGGCGGACGTCACGTTGGTCCACGTGCCGCCCCACATGTCCGTCGTGGGACCGGAGAGCGCCTGGTAGGCCTTGTCGGTGGGGGTGACGTTCTGGCCGTAGTCGGAGCCGCCGCCGAACGTCGTCGAGACGTCCCAGGACTGCGAGGCGAACAGGGTCCCCGCGGTCCCCTTGATGGGGTCGGGCGTGCCCGCGTGGCGCTTGAGGCCGCCCACGCCGAGCGCCGCGCGGAAGAAGTCCCCCGACGGCAGCGAGGTCTTGTTGGCGGCCCCGAAGGAGTCGTAGAGGATGAGCGGGCCCATGAGCCACAGCTTGCCGCCCGCGTCCAGGAAGGACCTGATGGCCGTGAGGTCGTTGGCGGTCAGCGTCTGGCCGGCCGGCGCGTAGTCGAAACCGCAGTCCCAGATGACGAGGCGGTAGTTGGCCATCTCGGCCTTGGACGGGCCGTCGTACCAGGTGAGCGGCGCGATGACGTCGAAGGACCAGCCGAGCGAGCCGAGGGCGTCGCCCACGCGCTTGGAGCAGTCGAGCGAGTACATGAAGGACGCGTCGTCGGGGTTCCAGTTATTGTAGGGCGGGTCCGTGACGGGGCCGGTGTTGTCGTCGTCGACGAGGAGGATGGGCGCCCTGAGGTAGAACGCGATGGGCACGCGGACCGTGGCCGTGCCCACAGTGAGCTTGATCTCGCCGAGGTGGTGCCCGACGTGGGAGTCGGGGCCGTAGGTCAGCGTGAACTTCACCGAGGACGTGCCGGAGGGCGTGATGTTGACGGACGTCACGTTGGCCTTGAGCATCGACGCGGCCAGGTCGGTCGCGTTGCCCGAGGAGGCGTAGAGCGGCGTGAGCGCCCAGACGAGCTTCGAGGAGAGCGTGCCGTTGGTCCATTTGGGGAGGGCGTTGGTGAACGTGATGGTGAAGTCGGTGGTGTTCGAGGTCGCGCTGAGGCGGCCCAGGCTCACGGACGGTGGATAGGCGAGGGCGACCGTTCCGTTGGCCGCCAGGCAGTCGATGCGCCCCGCTCCCTGCTTGTAGATGTTGTAGCCCACGTCCTTGGCTGTGCCCATCAGGGCCTGCTTCACCTGCTGCGAGGTCCAGCCGCGGTGGGACTGGACGAGCAGCGCGGCCGCGCCAGCGACGTGGGGCGTGGCCATCGAGGTGCCGGACATCCAGGTGTAGCCGTTGTTCTTGTAGGTCGAGTAGATGTACACGCCCGGCGCGGTCACGTCGGGCTTGATCTGGTAGATGGACGAGGGGCCGACGGACGAGAACGAGGCGAGCGAATCGTCCTTCCAGGTCGCTCCGACCGAGATGACCTTTCGAGCGCAACCAGGGCTCTGCACGGACTCGTAGCCGGGGCCGGAGTTGGCGGCCGCGACGACGACGACCACGCCCGCGTCCATGGCGTTGTCCACGGCCTGGGACATGGAGTCGTCGGGGGTTCCGAAGCCGCCGAGGCTCATCGAGATGACGTCGGAGTGGTCCTTGATGTCGCCGTCGTCGTTAGGGTCGGTGGCGCGCTCGATGCCGCTGATGATCCAGCTGTCGTAGCCCCAGCCGACGTCCGCGAGGACCTTATAGATGAGGAGCTTGCACTCGGGCGCGACGCCCTTGACGACCCCGTTCGCGCCCACGATGCCGGCGCAGTGCGTGCCGTGGCCGTGGCCGTCCCAGAAGTCCGAGGTCGATGTGGCGAAGTTGTAGCCCCCGAGGATCCTCTTGTGGGTCCCGCCGGTGACGTTGGCCAGGTCGCTGGCCTTGTCCCCGGTCCCGCCCAGGTCGGGGTGGGAGTAGTCAGCGCCCGTGTCGAGGATGGCCACGACGGTGCCCTTGCCGGTGATGGCCGAGCCGGTGGCGTTGGTCGACGACCACAGGTCGTCGGCGTTGATGAGGGGCACGGAGTCGGAGAGCGTGGCCTCCTTGACGCCGTCGCGCTGGACGCTGGCCACGCCGTCCTGGGCCACGGCCCAGTCGAGCGCCTCGGCGGGCGCGTACAGGGCCAGCCCGTTGAGCACGGTCGTCCACTCGGCCTTGAACCCGATGAGGGGGAACGCCGCCACCAGGGCGTCCTTGAAGGCGTTGTGCTCCTGCAGGAGCTCCTGCCGGTAGTAGGCGGCCCGCGCGCCGAGGTCCCCCGTGGCGCCGCCGTCGTCCTGGTCCAGCCACCACTGCACGATGCAGGGGTTGTCGAACGTCACGATGGCGTCGTAGGACCCGCCCGCGGCCCAGAACTGGCCGGCCTGGCCGGCGGACGCGTCCGTCGCGTCCGCACCGGCTTCGGTGACGGTACCGGCGGCGGCGGTCCCCCCCGCGCCCGCGGGGGTCCCGGCGCGCTCGACGACCGCGAGCGCGGCAGGGAGGGCGAGCATGAGAACGAGGGTCACGGCCATCAGGGCCTTGAGCGGATGGTGGTCTATTCGCAGGTTCAACACCGCCAGTAATACTAGCCAGCATGGGCATGTGGGGTGGGGTTAAAAAACCTATCCCCGAGGTTCTCCTCCGGGAAGCGACGCCCTGGCCGCGTGCTGACAGGGTGGATCGCTTGCGATGCCTCCGCGGTCCCGCTCCGCCAGCCTCGGCGGAATGACCTGTGCCGACCTGTGTCCATCCCCAGGGCCGTCAGGTCCCCCTGCGCCTCCTCAGCCGGAGGGAGGCCGCGAGGAGGACCAGGGCCACGACGATCACCAGGAGGATCACCGGGATGACCGCACCGCCCTCCTCCCTCGAGTGGGGAGGCGTCGACCTCTGGACGTACACGGGGACGTTGGCGGTGCCGCGGGCGTCGACATCGTCCTCCAGGACCAGCGTGACGTTGTGGTATCCCTCGGCGAGGGTGACGTTCGCCAAGGCCGTCGTCGCCCCCGGGACCGGGGTCCCGTCGATCAGCCACGAGTAGGTGAGGTCGTCATCATCGGGGTCCATCGAACCGTTGGCGCTGAGCCATACGGTCTCCCCCTCGAGCAGCGCATCGTCCTCGAGCGGCGAGGCGATCACGGCGACCGGGGGCCGGTTCACCCAGGCCGACGATATGGCGGAGGTGGCGGCGTTGCCCGCGAGGTCGACCGCCCTGAACTGGAAGTAGTTGTCCCTCCCCGGCGCGAAGAGGATCCTGACGGAGCCCGAGTAGTTCCCGAGCGTCTGGGGGACGACCGCCATCGGGCCCCACTCGCCCAGGTGGTCCGGCCCCTGCCCCGTGCGGTACTCGACCTTCGCGCAGTCCACCCCCGTGAAGTCGTCCCTCAGGGTCAGGGTCACGAGGACGTCCGGGTCCGCCTGCTTGTCGGAGGGCCCTGGATGGACCGCCACGAACTCTGGCATGACGGTGTCGACGACCACCGTGAACACTGGGGAGGGTGTCAGGCCATTCCCAGCGACGTCACCGCCCCTGAGCTGGACGAGATTGCCGGGGCCGTGCCGGAGCTGCAGGATGAAGGAGAACCAGGTGCCCATCCTCGCGCCCTCCATCCCGGCGCTGGTCCAGTCCGACCACTCCGTGCCCGCGGCGCCCTCGTAGCCCCACCTGTACTCGATGGAGGGGAGGTTGACGCCGCTCCCCCCCGCCCTGTCGAGGACGGTCGCGGAGCACGTGACGTCCGTGCGGTTCTGGGGGCGGCCCTCCCCCGGCTCGAAGCCGTAGAACTCCACGGGCGTGACGTCCGTCCTGACGCGATAGTGGGGCGAGGTCGTGAAGCCGTTGCCCGCGATGTCCATGGCTCGCCACTGGAGGTAGTTGCGCCCGGATTCCGCGAGGTCGAGGGTCGCGCGGACCGCGACCGTATCGTTGTCCTGCGTCGCCCCCTCGTCCCAGTCGTTCCAGGGGCCGTAGTGGGAGAGGTTCATGGGCGAGGTCCTCCACTGGACCGTCGACACGTCGATGCCCGCGCCCTCGAGGTCGTCGATGGTGACGCCGCACAGGACCTGGAGGGTCGTGAACCACCGGTCAGGGTCGGGCACGGGGTCGCGGAACGTGACGTTGCGCGTGTCCACCTTGATGCGGAACGGGTCCGATACCGCCCATCCGTTGCCCACGAGGTCCTTCGCGCGCCACCGGATGGAGTTGTCGGCCCCGTCGGGCAGCCTCACGGTGGCGAGCCCGTCGGCGACGGGGCCGTCCCCCGTCGTGCCCACGAGGAGGCCGGTCCAGGGCCCGAAGGCGCCCCCGGCCTCCGAGCACGAGTACTCGATGGTGGACGCGTCCACCCCCGAGGTCGCGGAGTCGTTGACGGTTATGGACACCATCACGTCGGGGCTGCCGTGCCAGTCGTCCGGCTCGGGGACAGGGTTCTCGAACGCGGGGAGGGAGCCGTCGACGCGGAGGGCGAAGCTGCGGTTCGTCCTCGACTCCGCGGTCCCGGGGAGGTCGTCGAGGCTGAGCGTGAGCACCTCGTAGGGATCGGTCACCGCGTCCGACTGGATGGTCACCAGGGCCGGATGGCCGCAGGGGGAGGGCGCAGAGGCCTCGTCCCCCTCGTCGTCGTGCAACGTGACGTTGCAGCACCCGGTCGGGGGGTATCTGTCGGTCGTCCCCTCGTAGACCACGATGGGCCCGGAGACGGTGAGGTTCTCCCCGGCGCGGACCCATGCGCCCTCGGCGAGGGGGCCCTGCCACTCCCCCGTCGCCGAGACGTCGCCGAGGAGGTCCAGGTCGTTCTCGACGGAGAAGACGTCCTTGAAGAGCTGGTACACCTTCTCGCCCGACATGTAGCTCAGGTTGACCAGGACGTCGCAGGGGCTCTCGTGGGGCCAGGACCATCCGAACTTGATGCGGAAGTGGAGCGCGCATGTCCCGTTGCGCACGTCGTGCCGGGCGTCGGTCCGGTTCGAGAGGAGGGTGACGACGTCCATCGGGTCGGAGCTCTTGAAGAACGAGCCCCCGAATGTGATCGGCGCCCACCCGACGATCACGTTGGCCCGCCCTGGGTCGAGGGTCAGATGGGCGAAGACGCGGAAGAGCCCTTCCACGGGGTCGACATCGACGGTGAAGTCGTAGGCCTTGTAGCCCGCGAAGAGCCGGGGGCCGTCCGTGAGGTTGAGGACCGCCGCTGCCACCCCCCCGAGCTCGAGCTTCATGGCGAACATGTCAACGCCGTCGACGGTCGTGTCGGCCGCGCCCTCGGTCGTCGGGAGATCGCTGCCGCCCGCAGCGCCAGCGATGTAGACGTAATCAGAACGGTCGACGAAGATGTCGTTGCAGTGCTCGACCCCTCCGATGAACGACGAATAGGTGAGGCGCGTGCCGTTCATGTCGAACCGGCAGAGGAACCCGTTCCGGTCGTTGTCATCCTTGGACCTATCGAGCGCGGTGGGCGTCGTGGGGAAGTCGTTGCTGTCCGTGAACCCGGTTACGTAGACGTTCCTCTCGCCATCGAGCCAGATGCCGCGCCCCTGGTCCTGGTACTCCCCCCCCACGAGCGTGGAGAAGACGAGCTCGCTGCGCTCGAGTGAGAGCCTCAGCACGAAGGCGTCGAGGCCGCCATGGTTCTCGCGGTCGTAGGCCCACTCGGTGGTGGGGAAGTCAGGGCTGTCGGTCCATCCAGTGAGGTAGACGAGACCGCCCTTGTCGACGAACGCGGCGCGGGAGTCGTCGCGCAATCTGCCGCCGATGTAGGTCGAGTAGATGAGGGACCCCCCATCGGCACTCAGCTCCGCGACGAAGGCATCGTCGGCGCCACCCCCGTAGGCGGGTTGCAGCGCACCAGGTGTGGTGGGGAAGTCAGTGCTGTCGGTGTCGCCGATGATGACGGCATCCCCCTCAGCGTCCACGCGGATCCCCTCGGAGTAATCATCGCCGCTCCCGCCAAGATAGGTCGAGTAGAGGAGGCGATCGCCAAGGCTGCTCAGCTTCACGACCACGATGTCATCTCTGCCGTTCGCGCTCGAGTCGTACGCGCCCCTGGTGGTGGGGAACCCCGCATCGCTCGGACGGCCGGTCACGTAGGCGCATCCCTCCCCATCGACGAAGATGCAAAGGCCCCGCTCGTACCCGCTGGCCCCGATGTAGTTCGTGTAGTACAGGTAGCCCGAGACGTTGAGCTTGATGACGAAGATGTCCTCCTCTCCGTTCAGCGTCGAGTCATATGCAGGGGCGATGGGATCGGTGGGCTTGGGAAGGTCGGGGGAAGAGGTCCCGCCTGTGATGTACACGACGCCATAGTTCCCGACGTACATCGAGCCCGGGGTCTCGTGGCCGGAGCCCCCGATGTACGTCGCGTAGAGGACCTTGTCGCCGCTCGCGTTGAGCTTCAGCAGGAACAGGGTCGTCTCCCCACTGGCATCGTCCATGAGCGCCCCCGGCGTCGTCGGGAACCCGCCCCCGCGATTGGAGCCGTACACGTGCGCGCACCCGTCCGAGTCCACGAAGGAGGTGCCCGTCATGCTGCCGTTCTCCTGCTGGGGCCCGCCGATCGCGGTGCAGAAGACGATCTCGGGATCGATGACGAGCGGGAGCGCGCGGTCGCGGTCCCCTAGGGCGAAGCCGACGGTGGTGGCACCGTCGATGCGGTAGGACGAGTCGACGGGGACACGGCCCCGGGCCGATTCCTGGAAGGTGATGGGCGCCGCGTCGGTGACGTCGCCCGCGCAGGTCGAGATGACGAGGTCCCCTGATCCCGCGTCCAAGGAGAGCCCCTCGGCGCCCTCGAAGGCCATGGCGATGCGCGAAGGCTCGGCGCGCGGGGCGACCTCGAACTCGTACTTCAGGCGTTGGTCGGGCAACCGGAACACGAGGTCGACGCCCTCGTACAGCGCGACATAGCGCACCTCGCCGAAATGGCGCGCGCCCGTCACCCAGAGCGAGGGGTTGTCGCCGATGAGGTAGCTCGAGACCCCTCCGGTGACCGCGACGCCGACCGGCTCGACGGGGCGCGCGCCCACGAACGTCACCCTCACGAGCGCGCCGCCCGACCCCTCGGGGCCGCGCAGGGAGAGCGCCATCCATCCCCTGCCGAAGGCCACGGAGAGGGGGTCGCCCTCGCAGTAGATGGCCCCCGCCCCCGGGCCGCGCTGCCCCAGGTTCTCCGTGAAGTACGCCTCCAGGCCCGAGAGGTCGCCCCGCGCGGCCACCTGCCCGCCCCCATCATCCGGGGCGGGAAGGATGGCATCATCGTCACGAGGGGGCGCGGTCCGCTCCTCATCCATCAGTCCCATCAGGGGAGCGATCGTCATGAGGAGGACCACAACGACAGCCAGGAGGGCCCGACCCAAAGCCATCTCACCTCATTCTGCCAGGGATTCGGGGAGGCCCCATATCTAGTTACCGGGTTCGGATGCGGCCATCCTCCCTCCCGAAGGATGGGCGGAGCGCTCTCCCCCAGCGGTCATGGGCACGGTCCGGGGCAGGCCATGGCGATGGCAGCGGGTCAGGTCGGGCGCCCCGATCCCGACGCACTGTCCCGGGTCCGTCATCCGGGCGGGCCGTCATGGCTGTGCCCTCGCTCGAAGGCAGCATGCGGCCTTCTCGCGCCCGCCCAGCCGCCAGGGCCTCCAGCCACCAAAGCTTAAGTCCCTCGATTCCCCTCGGAGGCTGGATGGCCACCTCGCGCGCGAGCCCCCGGACCGCCGCGTACGGCGGCATAGCCGTCGCGGTCGTCGCCGTGTCCACGTCGGCCATCCTGATCAAGCTGACGAGCGCGCAGAGCGGTGGGCACTTCCTCTCGATCGCGGCGGGCAGGATGGTCCTCTCGGCCCTGCTCCTGGCCCCCCTCGCTCTCACGCTAGGGCGCAGGGAGCTGCTCGCGCTCCCCCGCAAGGACCTCCTCATCATGGTCGGCATCGGGGCCGTCCTCGCGGCCCACTTCAGCCTTTGGATAGCCTCCCTGGGGAGGACCTCGGTGGCCTCCTCGGTCGTCCTCGTCACCTCGCACCCCGTGCTGGTCGCGCTCGTGGGCCACTTCGTCCTCAAGGAGCGCCTCTCGACCTTGAACGCGGCCGGCATCGTGCTGGGGCTCGCGGGCGTGGGCGTCCTCGCCCAGGGCGACGCGGGCGCGGGGGCGAGCACGCTGATGGGCGACCTCCTCGCCTTCCTCGGGGGCGTCTGCGCGGGGGTGTACATACTCGGGGGCCGGCACACGAGGCAGCGCATCTCGCTTTGGGTCTACGCGTTCGTCGTCTACACGTTCTGCGCGGTGTTCCTGCTCGTGGGCGTGGCCGCGGCCCGCGAGCCGTTCCTGGGACTGCCCGCCCGCGATTGGGGGCTGTTCCTCGCGATGGCCCTCGTCCCCTCGATCCTCGGGCACACGATGTACAACTGGTCGCTCAAGCACGTGCCCGCCGCGGTCGTCTCGGTCTCGCTGCTCGGGGAGCCCATCGGCTCGACGATCCTCGCATTCCTCATCTTCCACGATGTCCCGCCCCAGCTCGCCATCGTCGGAGGGGCGATAATCCTCGTCGGCATCGTGCTCGCGACGTGGAGGCTAGGGGCGGGCAAGCCCGGTGGGGCGGAGGGACCGCCCGTCGTCTACGAGCCGGACTGAGGGCGAGGGGCGCGACCCTGGGACCGATGGGACGACATCGCTCGGACCGCAAGGCTCGTGGCCGGGGCCGTCCGGTCCCACTGGAGGATGGCCCGTCCCCTCAGGCGATGAAGCCGGCCTTCTTGAGCTCCTCGTTGTCCGCGCGGGCCTTCTCGGCCGACTTGTTGAGCGCGGTGATCTCATCGTCCGCCAGCGGCAGCTCCAGCACCTTGAGGATGCCCTCCCTGCCCAGCTTCACTGGCACGCCGATGCACACGTCCTCGATGCCGTACTCGCCCTCGAGGTACGTCGAGCACGGGCGGATGATGTGCGTATCGTGCGAGACCGCCATCACCATCTCCGCGATGGACGCCGCGGGGGCGTAGAAGGCCGAGCCTGTCTTGAGGAGGTTGACGATCTCCCCCCCGCCGTTGCGGGTCCGCTTGACGAGCTTGTCGAGCTTCTCGCGGGACATCAGCCTGTCGATGGGGATGCCCGCGACCGTGGTGTAGCGCGGCAGCGGCACCATCTCGTCGCCGTGCGCGCCCATCACGAGGGCCTGCACGTCCGTCACCGCGACGTCCAGCTCGTCGGCGATGAACGTCCGGAACCTCGACGTGTCGAGGATGCCGGCCATGCCGAACACCCTCGACCGGTCCTTGCCCATGATCTGCTTGGCGAGGTAGGTCATGGTGTCGAGCGGGTTCGTGACCATGATGAGGACGGCGTCGGGAGCGAACTCCTTGACCTTTCCGACCACGTCCTTGATGATCTTCGCGTTGACCGTGAGCAGGTCGGACCTGGACATGCCAGGCTTGCGGGGCACGCCCGACGTCACGACGACGATGCCCGAGCCCTTCATGAGCGAGTAGTCCGTGCCCCCGACGACCTTCGTGTCGAAGCCCACAACGGGGGACGACTCCCACATGTCCAGCGCCTTCCCCTGGGGGAGGCCATCGATGATGTCGATGATGGCGACCTCGCGCGCCAGCTGCATCTGTGCGATCCTCTGAGCTGTCGTGGCACCTACGTTCCCGGCCCCTATCACGGTTATCCTGCGCACGGTTGACACCTCCCTGGCCAGACGCCAGTGGACGGGCGGGGGTACCCCATCCCCGGGCCATAAGGGTTTGCGTGGAGCGCCGGGGGGCGGTCCAGGCCCCCCTGGGAGTGCCAACCCGCTACGGGTCCAGCGCGCTGCCCGTCACCTTGGGCACGTCCGCCCATCGCTCGGGGCGGAGGCGGTAGCACATGCCGGGGGCGGGCTCTGCCCAGCCCCATCCGCAGAGGCCGCTGAGGAGCGCGAGCGCCCTCTCGCGGGGCAGGTGCGCGGACGCCGCGACCACGTCGACCGTCGCCGGGCCATCGCGGGCCGCGAGGGCCTCGAGCACCCTCAGGAGCGGCCGCATCTCGCGGCGCGAGCGCTCGAGGATGCCCTCGAGCATGGCGACGTAGCCCCTGGACAGCCCGTTGGCGCGCGCGCCCGCGACCATCTGCCCGATGTAGCCGGGGGAAGGGGTCAGGGGGGCGCGCCTCTCGACCACGGCGTAGGCCCACGCGGGCACGGGGGCGCGGACGCCGGGGAGGAGGACATCCACGAGCGCCCTCCTGTAGGCGCCCTCGTGGACGCCCTCCCATCGGTCCATCCTCGGCAGGTCCGACTCGTCCGCGAGCCCGTAGAGCACGCCTTCCACCGAGCCATCGGGGTCGGGAACGATGTCGGCCGCGCCCCCCAGCCATCGCTCGAGGGCGGGGTAGGTGAAGTCCAGCCTGTGCCCCCGGAGGACGGCGGCCCGCGCGGACACGAACGGGACGCCCCGGCGGGCCATCTGCGCGGCGTCCATGTTGGAGCCGTAGGCGAAGTACCTCGGGCAGGGGGCTCGTGTCGCGGCCACATCCGTGGGTGACAATTCTAAGCCTGCCGTCTGCGGCGGGTCTGCCCGATGACCGCGAAAAGGACCGCGGAGACGAGGAACGCCACGATGGTGTAGATGACGTTGCCGCCCGAGAACCAGTAGACCAGCCCGGCGATGAGGACGGACGGGAGGAACTCGATGACGAACTCGAGCACGAAGATGAAGATCAGGGCGATGATCACGATGACGACCAAGAGTGCGATGCACGAGAGGTCGAACGCGAAGAGGGCCATGCAAATCAATAGCATGCAGGAAAATAAATATTTTTCGATGCATGCGCGCGTGAGCACCTTACAGGAGCAGGTGGATTTGGGAAATCAGGCCGAGGACGATGGCCACTTGCATTGGGGTTCACGGGTTCGTCCCGCCCTCGCGTAGGAACCTTCGGGTCGTCGAGGATATCCACACGGTCATCCCCAGTTAGGGATAACCAGGTGTGGGGTCGCCACGAGGGTCCTCCCCGGGGTGGTGTCTCCCTCATCTTAGATTGAAATACTCCTTGGTCTCGCCCATCTGGTTCAGGACGAGGAACGCGATGGGGATCGCGCAGAAGAGTATGAAGTCAGGCCGATTGTACCCGAGGGGAACCAACCAGGCGATGAGGTTGAAGAACAAGGCCCAGGTGAGGGTCCGGCGCCACCCCACATCCCCCTTCAGGTACCCAGGCAAGGAGACGAGCCCCGTGAAGCCCAGCAGCACGGAGATGTTCCCGGACAAGAAGGTCGCGTACTGGGCAGTGCCCCTGTCCAAAGTGCTGCCCAAGAAGTCCGAGAGGAGCGACCACATGAGGTAGAGCCCCGGCACGATGGCCGCCGCCACGTAGACCACGAGCACCCATCCCGCGAGCTGAACGCTCTTCGGTGGGGGCCCGCCCCTCCTGAGCCTATCAGCGACGGCTGCGGGCCAGGAGCCCTTCTTGATGATTACTGCAACCTTGCCGTGGGGCGTTCCCGTCACCAGGAGGTCGTGCTCCTTGAGGCACATGAGTGCGAACCGCGGCGCACTTTCCGGAGGCTTTCCAGCGGGGATACTTCCCACCGCCGTCGCGGACGACCCGATCGACGCGGCCAGGTCCTTGAACTGATGGCGGTGGGACCTGCCGTCCACATCCTTCTTGCGGGCGTAGTCCTCGATGAGGTCACCGTTCCCATCGAGCAGGCCGCAGTACAGTATCGCGGAGGACACGTACGCGAACTCGTGCGCGCGGGTCAGCCGTCCGACGGACACAGCTTTCAACCAGTCCGTCCCTCTCAGACCCAATCGTTCTGCCCTCCGGGTGGCGGGAAGCGAGGGAGCTCTCCTCGCCCTCCTCCTCGACGGACCCTTGGAGCCCTCGCCCTGGGGCATGCTAGACCACCTCACCCGGGAAACGTGCGCGGGTCTGTAACAAACCCCGCACGGGCCGGCGCGGTCCGCCGGAACAACGTGTCACCATCGAGAGCCCACCCCATACAGGTCAGGTCGCGGTCCTCCCCTGGCGTCTCAGGTGCCCGATGATGCCGAAGACGAGCGCGGAGGCCAAGAAGGCCACGATGGTGAGGAGGAAGTTCCCGTTCGTGAACCAGTACACCAGCCCGGCGATCAAGACCGAGGGGAAGAACTCGACGACGAACTTGAGCAGGAGGAAGAAGACCAGGAAGACGACGATGATGACGACGACGATCGCGATGCACAGGACGCTGAGCTCGAAGAGGGCCATGCGAATAAAAAGGGCGGGGCCGATTGAAATAGATTTCGCACGGCCGACGCTCCGCCTCTGGGGACCGCGTCAGCCGCCGAGGCCCTCGCACTCCGTCGCCCAGTACTTGAGGAGCGTGTACGCCCCCACCGCGGCGACGCCCGCCGCCCCCGCGAGCCGGAGCCACCGGCGCGAGCCCACGGCGTCGCGGACGGTGCGGCCGGCGAGGAAGCCGATGGTGGGGTAGAGGCTCGAGGTCGCGACGTAGGCGACGGCCATGAGGAGGACGGTCCCCGGGGGGTTCGCGATGAGCAGGGGCGCGAGCAAAAGGACCTTGAGGCACGGTGTCGCCCCACGGACGGCCCCCAGGGCGAGACCCGCCAGCATCGGCCGCTCGGATGCCAGGAGCCCCCGCATGCCACGGGGGACGTTCTCGCATTCGCCCCCCCCTTCGTGCTCGCGGTCGGCCCCGTGGGCCCTGTCGCACCCCTCGCACGAGCCCGGGCACCCGCCGTCGGGCGCGAGGGCCCTGCCAGCCGGGCCCACCTCGGCCGCCCTGGGCCCGGGGCAGCCCCCGAGCACGGAGGGCCTCACGGCGGACCATGCCAGCACGGCCGCGACGCCGATGGACGACGCCCCGAACACGGCGACGAGCGTGGCCTTGTGGTCGAGCAGCGCGGCGCCGGTCAGGCCGATGGCGAGGAGCAGGGCGAGGACGCCGATGGTCCTGCCGGCGAGGAACCCCCATCCCAGCCGCCTGTCCGCGGTCGCGAAGCAGGACCCCATGAAGAGGCACAGCCAGCTGTCGCTGAGGGCTGCCCCGACGAGCGCGGCCGCCGCGACCTCCTGCCACACGACGCGGTGCCTCCGGGGAGTGATTGGTCGGCTCGGTATATCAAACCTCTCCGGCCAGTCCCCTGGCATGAAGCACGGCGACACGGCGGCCGTCAGCGGCGCTCACGCCATCAGCACGCCGCCGTTGACGTGCAGCACCGCGCCCGTCATGTACGACGCGTCCGCGGAGACGAGGAACGCCACCGCGGCGGCGACGTCGGAGGGCTCCCCGATGCGGCGCGCGGGCACGGCCGTGGCGCGCCGCGCGAGCTCCTCCACGGTGTACAGCGAGAGGATCGCGGTGCGCGTCATGCCCGGCGCGACGCAGTTCACCCTCACGCCGAGGGGCGCGACCTCGAGCGCGAGCGCGCGCGTGAGCCCCTCGACCGCGGCCTTCGATGCCGCGTAGTGGGCGCCGTGGCCGGAGCCCAGCCGAGCGAGCTGCGAGCTCACGAGCACCGCGCTCGCCCCCATCCCCGTCCGGAGGAGGGGGACCGCGGCCCGCACGACGTGGAACGTCCCCGAGAGGTTGGTCGCCATCGTCCTGGCCCACCTCTCGGGGGGCAGGTCA